>JAESFT010000778.1_pt1 | contig 13208 bp, 14 predicted proteins | sample 9269451 | NCBI WGS metagenome assembly JAESFT01 (sample SAMN14502557, study PRJNA617106) | algae metagenome | isolation source: Scytonema hyalinum WJT4-NPBG1 and co-occurring heterotrophs from well... | place: USA: Mojave Desert, Joshua Tree National Park, California | collected 2006-05-25
TACGTAAACCATGGCGGCTTGCAGTAGCATCCCACCAACGTATCATGAAGCTCTTCAAGTCAGCCGGGCGAGCTCGGCGCGGCCCTTCCCTTCACGACCAATTTAGAAATCCCCTCCACCGTTCCACCACTAGCGTTGCTGATCACCTTAGATCCCGAGCCCGGCCCTTACAGCTCGAGCGGAACTACCTTGCGTCGCAATTGGCAGCTAATCAGCCAATTCCTCTGGTTGATGGACACCTTTACAAAGCTCTTGCGGGTGCTAGACGGTCTTTGATGAAGAAGACAAGGCGGGAATTTACCCTGGAATTCACGAGAGACCGTCGCCCTGCTGGAGAGCAGCGGGCACCGCAGATGGAGATTTCGACACATTCGGGGGCTTCGCCCTCGATGCTGCGCAAGTGGCGAAGCGTCGTGCGAGACGGCATCCCGCAATTGAGAGTCGACTCGAAGGATTGGATACCCATTTTCAGCCCCGAGGGCATCCTTAGCAGATCGGTGGGCCTCGATTGTCCGCTCCGGCGTGAGCTCGATCGCACCCGTATGGAGTGCGATGGTTCGACAATGCGATCGGCATCTTCGTGCAGATACCAAAATGAAGTTTCGCTCCATCGAGCAGCATGCCCGCACCCTTCCGGAGCGGCTCACTTGCGGCGTGCTCAGGGTTTCCGCCAGCGGCTATTCGCCTGACACCCCCGGCCGAAGAGCCAAAGAGCCAGCTCCAACCGATGTCTGCTACAGAATATTTGGCGGATCCATGTTCGGCGCCAGGGCTGATATGGCAACCCGGGTATGCACCCAGCCTTGAGCGCAGATGGCCACCGGGTCAGCCCCGGCATAGCATTCGGGCTCCGGCCGCCACCGTCTTCCGCCGACCACGATCGACAGTCCACGTGGATTGCCGGTTGCTCCCGACCTGCCGCAGCAGGAGTTTACCGCGTCCGTGCCAAACCGGGTCGGGCTGGCCGACATCACGGATGTCCCAACCGGTGAGGGCTGTCTCTACCTGGCTGCTGTGCTGGATCTGGCGACCCGGGAAGTGGTGGGCTGGACGTGATGTGCGATCACAGGCGCACCGAACTGGCGCTTGCGGCAGTCAATATGCAGCCGAGACATATGCCGGACAGCTTGCTGCGATGACTATGCCCCGACGGGGGCGTTCTTCCATCCCTTGAAGGTGGAAGTGGATCAACAGCGGCGCTGGGCCGGTTGGGAAGAGGCGCGGCAGGACCTATTCGGTACATTGAGGCCTACTATAATCGGCAGCGCATTCCCTCGACGCTCGGGTATCTCACACCCGAACAAGTCGAGAGGAAAGCTAGCTAACCCAGTGTCAAAACCGTCGGGGGAAAATCATATGGCCGTGGCTGCAACTCAAGCACTGTCCCAAGGTGGCGGTGGTCCGAATTGGCTGACTAGGAAGTCGATAAAACTGCGCACCTTCGCGGGCGGCCGACGGCCGGGCGGCTGAAGTGCATAGATAGCCGTTGGCTTCGGCTCGTACTCTGGCAGGAGCCTGGCAAGCCGTCCACTCTGCAGATCGTCTCGGACGAGGAACGTCGGCGCAAGCGTCACGCCCAGTCCGGCGACTGCAGCCGCGCGCAGCACCTCCCCGTTGGTGGCTCGCAAGCGACCTCTGATCCGTACCGACACTTCCTTGCCGGTTGGCCCGGTGAAGGTCCACCGACCCGGGGAGGTCCGGAGCAAGTACTCTAAACAGTGATGGTTGACGAGGTCGTCCGGATGTGTAGGCTCCCCTTCCTGTTCGATGTAGCCTGGCGAGGCGCAAAGCAAGAGCCGGCTCGGCGCCAGGCGCCGTGCGACTAAGCCGGAATCCTCAAGGTTGCCGATGCGAATGGCAACATCAAAGCCCTCCTCAATAAGGTCCACCTTCCGGTCGCTGAGCACGACGTCGAGTTCCATGGCTGGGAATTGGTTTAAGTAAGCGGCGAGGGGGGCGCCGAGCCACCGCGCGCCGAACGCCACAGGCGCGCTGACCCGAAGCACTCCGCGCGGCGAGCCTTGTAGCATGGACGCTTCGGTCTGGGCCTCGCCGACCTCTGAAAGAATGAGTTCACAGCGGGCTCGAAACGCCTGACCCGCCTCGGTCAGGGTTAGGGCCCGGGTCGTGCGATTCAACAGCCGTGCCCCGACCCAATCCTCGAGCGCTCGAATGTGATTGCTCACGGCTGCCGGCGAGAGGCCCAGTTCACGGCCCGCGGCTGATAGGCTCCCGCGTTCAATCACGCGCAGGAACAGTTCCATGCCTTCCAGTCTATCCATGGAATCGCCATCTTTTAGGAATCGTGAAAGCTCCTTCTTATTTTTCCCCTATTATTTAGGTAATTGGAATAAATTATCTCTGCACCGAAGCAATTCGGGAGCGAGACGATGGATCTTTCCAACAAGATTGCTGTTGTGACCGGCGGCTCGCGCGGGATCGGTGCAGCGGCAGCCAAGATCCTGGCGGCACGCGGGGCCGTGGTTGTCCTGACCTACCGCAGCAATCGCGACAGCGCTGACAGCGTTCTCATGGAGATCCGCCGCACCGGCGGAACGGCAATGGCGCTTCAGGCAGTGGTTGAGGACGCAGCCTCGGTCGCGAGTATGATCAAGTCGGTCGTGTCGGCGTTCGGCCGCACCGACATCTTAGTCAACAACGCCGGCGTGTTCGGAACCCGGAAGCTTGAAGATGTCGACTTCGACTTCTATGCCCAGCAATTCAACACCAACGTGTGGGGCACGATCCAAACCATACGAGCTGCTCTCCCCTACTTCCCACGATCGGGCGGACGCATTATCAATCTCTCGTCACAGCGCGCCTTTGCCCCGCGCGACGGGACGGGCATTTATGCCGCCAGCAAAGGTGCAATCTCCGTGCTCACCAAGGCTCTGGCGATCGAGCTAGGCCCACGCGATATTACGGTTAATGCTGTCGCGCCGGCGGTGACGAACACGGACATGACGGCCAAGATGCCTCCTGAGAAGAAGCATGCTCTCGCCGAGGCCACGCCGCTGCGGCGGCTTGGCGAGCCTCAGGACATCGCCGAGGTGATTGCCTTCCTCGCATCCGATGCAGGTGGTTGGATTAACGGTCGGACCATCCTGGCCGACGGCGGCTTAACCTGAATCTGCGAGAGGGAGACCTTTGCGATGCCACTCGCTGTCTATGTATTGGGCTTGAGCGTCTTTTGCCTCGGAACGACCGAGTTCATGGTCTCCGGGCTCCTCCCGGAGCTTGCGCGGGAGTTCGGGATCTCGGTCGCCTCGGCAGGTTTGCTGATCAGCGCCTTTGCCTTGGCGGTGGCGCTGGGGGCACCGCTCTTGAGTTTGCTCGGCCTTCAATTGCGCCGCAAAACCGCCCTTCTCGTGCTTCTTGCAGTGTTCACGCTCGGTCAGATCCTGGCTGCGACTGCCCAGACCTACAGCTGGTTGTTGACGGCACGGATTGTGACCGCACTCGCGTTCGGTCCCTTCTTTGCCGTTGGTGCAGTTGCGGCCGCAGATCTGGCAAGCGAGGCTAAACGAGCTCGCGCCATCTCGGTGATGTTTGGCGGGCTCACGATGGCCAATATTGTAGGTGTTCCTGTAGGTACCTTCATCGGCGAACACTGGGGTTGGCGCGGAGCCTTCTGGGTCGTGGGCGTCTTGTCCGCAATCGCCCTTGCAGGCGCTGCGCGGTTGCTCCCTACAGACACCGATCCGGTGCGCAGGCGAACGGATCTCAAAGCTGAATTCGAGCCATTCAAGCGACCCGACATGTGGGTGGCGCTTTCAACAACAGCGCTCAGCCAGGCGGCCCTGTTCGCAGTCTTTACCTATATCTCACCGTTTCTCACGGAGAGTGCAGGTTTCGCCACCGGGGCAGTCGCCCCAATGCTGGTGCTCTTTGGCATTGGAACCTGCTTTGGCAGCTTTGTCGGGGGACGGGTAGCGGATCGGCACCTCGAATGGAATTTGAGCCTTGGTCTGCTCGTGCTGGTCCTCACTATAGCGCTGTTAGGACCCGCAGCCCGGAACCAGACCAGTACGGTCCTAGCCGTGTTCCTCTTCGCCGCCGCTGCGTTTGCCATCAATCCGGCTTTGCAGGCTCAGGTCATGCGGAAAGCGAGGTCTGCGCCGACATTGGCCAGTGCGGTCAATATTGCGGCGTTCAACATCGGCAACACGGTTGGGCCATGGTTAAGTGGAATCGTAATCGATGCTGGCTATGGCTATCGTGCCCTGCCGTTTGTGGGCGCAGGGCTGGCAGCGGCGGCCCTTGCCGCAAGCATCGTCAGCTGGCACCTGCGGTCCAGCAGCACGCGAGTGCGCGCGATGGGCAGCGACATTGTGAGCCGACGGTCTTGATCCTTAGCGCAGCCAGCGAGAATTGGCAGGCTTCGGTCCCGTTCGCCAATTGGGCCGATACTCGCGTGTGAGGGTCCGACCCATACTACGAGATCGCGCTCTATTGAGGCAATGTCCCGAAAAGATCCTGCAGCCAAGACCCTGACGGGACTGACACGCCCTTGATGACGCCACTCGTGATGAGTGAGCCGCCAAAGCTCATGGGAGTGAAACGACCTCTGAACTGAGGCGCTCTAGGCGCCCATCTCGGTCGACGATGCCACGAGGCGGAGGTGATTTGCCGAGGCCGGCATCAATTGCCTGGATAAGTCCTTTGGCATAATTGACTGCAATGGGAGCCACTTCGTCTGCTACTTGAGCCTCACGCGAACTATTTTGACTCCGTCCAGGATGACCCAAGCGCTGTTCATCGCCTTGAACCCGAGCATCGGCTGCACCCGCTGCCTGGGTCCAAGCCTTTGTCAGGCCAAGCAGCCGTATCGGGCGAGGAGCAATGCATCAATCCGATTAGTTTTACTCAAAACAGTCATGCCTTTGGCAAAATCGCGGATCTGATGGGGGATTGACGAGAGAGACCGTCATGTCTTTGCAGGCTGGAAACGAGCGGCGAGCTTGTGGTAGGTAGCTGTCGGCTCGAGAACAGCGTGAACCTCCAAATATCTTGGCCTTGGAAACCTTCATCACTCAGGCGACCGCTCGCTCAATCCCATCTGGGGTGTTGGGAATGATTTCTGTCCGATGGGTCGGAGCCGGGGATCATAGTGGATAGGCCCCTGATAATCGCAGCTCTGCCTCGGGGTTATATCTGACCGACCGTTTGCCTGCTGACAGTAGTCCCTGCAAGGACTTCGGAAAATTCGATCGTTGCAGGCACCTTCGGGGAACTGCCAACTTGCGACCGAGTAGACAAGGCCGCTGCAGCAGCCATCATGTCAATCCTCGTTGCATCCAAAGACTCCCAATGCCACATGTTCCTTATGTCGACCTCACTTTGCACCGGCGCCACTTCCCTCGAACAACTTCCGCTGAATCACCTGGTGGAGTTCCGCGTTAGGTGAGATCATGATGTCGAACTTCTCCCGCAACACCCCTATGAGTTCCTGAGGTGAGGTCAGATCGCGCACATTCGCGATTTCGTTCCCGCTTTGAATAGTCAGACGATTGTTGAAGATTGCGTAGCGACCGCTAGGTGTAGGACGTGCAACCATAAGCGAGTGTACGAAAATAGAATTCGGACTTGTTGAAACGAAATAGTTGTAAATCTCGTAGTCAACATCGAAATGATCTGCGAGATCTACCGAATAAAGCCCACGCCAGATGTCGCCAGCTTTTGCTTCTACTATCCAACTCGAATTCAAACAGTATAGTCGGAATGGTTCGTGTGGAGTAGGTTGCTCAACGTCTTGCTCAAGCCGAAGCGGAGCCGTTGGGGTCAATCGGCCAAAGCCGACATCAACCAGATAGATGCCTTCGAGTAAATCGACCCGCAGGAGCATGTGGATTCTGGGTGTGATCGCAAGTTCTTCTCGACCCCATAGAACACGAGCAGCTAGCCCGGAAACGCGAAATCCCAGCGCGCGAAGAACAGCCTCAAACAGCGTATTCTGTTCATAGCAGTAGCCACCGCGCCAGGACGAAACCAGCTTCGCTTGTAGAGAGGACAGATCCAGATTTATGGGTCTGCCCTGGAGTGTATCGAGATTTTCGAATGGGATAGAGAGAGTGTGTAGGAGATGTAGTCTTGACAGCGTTTGCAACGAGGGTTCCCGCGAGCCTTTGTAGTTGATACGTCGGAAATAAGCTTCAAGATCGATTGACTTGGCGCTCTCCATCAGCACACCTCTATTGTTTGCACCGAAGCTCATCGGATCATCTACTAACCAGTTTTAAGGCAAATCTCGGGTGTTTTTAGTCCAAACAGAATTGCAAGACCTGACAATTAACAGGCGGAGCGTGCCGTGATGTCGGTGATGGTTTCGGCTCCCGCGCTGAGCGCCCGCAGCACGGGTGTGTACCTCGCGCGATACGAGAGGTTCATAGCGCGGTATTCCTCTTCTGCGCCTTGGTCGCCCAATTCGCCGACATAGCGGAGCAACTCACCCAGGCCAGGTCTTGTTTTCGAGCTCATGCTGGACAATACATTAGTGCTAATATACTGTCCAGCATGATCTTGCCGCTTGTGAGCCGGAGCGCCCGGCGTCGTTCGACCAAACCATGCCGGCGCCTGTGCTGCCCTGCACGGGCGCCGGAGACCAGGGAGGGGTGAAGCGGGCAACAACGCACATCTTGGGAACGGCAGGTAATAGCGTAAAGCCCATGCGATAGTCTCCGCCACCCATTGCCGGCCCTTAAACAGGATCTTCTTGCCTGCTGCCACCATGGTCTCGCCTAACGCTCATACCATCATAGCCCGTCCAGGAGACTTCAAAGCTGCAACAGAACCGTCCCGCGCGACCGTGCTTACAGCAACTCAACTGCGTGCAGTCGCTCGCGCGCCAGTGGCGCGGTCCGAATGATACCTGCGTCGTCGCCCAGTTCCGATTAGACAAGCGAGGCATCCCTAAGCTGCGGCATAGCCGATGAACGGACCTTTGCAAGCATGCCAGGCATGCAGGCCCCGAAAGTCACTCGAGACGCCACCTCCAATCACGACGAGCTCCGGGCTGAACAGGTGAAGCAAGTTGACGATACCAATGCCTATGAAGTTGGCTTCTTCGGAAACCAACTCGCACTTCGTTCGAGAAGTCTCGCCACTCGGAAGTCGGTGAAGTCCAGAAGCGTAGGGACAGAGAGAGCCAAGCCACTGTCCGCATCGAGTGGTTCGGGAGTACAAAGACCAATGCCGTCAACATCTACCAACGATGCAGCGTCGATCACTTTGGAACCGCAGTCATCGAGTTGCTCAAGAACAGCCGTCCGACCGTCTGCTGCAGGAGTACGGGTTGTTGCTATGCAGAGAACTTCTCATCGTCGGCGCCCAAGCCCGCTCTTATTCTCCTTCCATCGAGGTCGATGTCGATCGAGAGCGCACTCATCGAGCTGACTCCAAGTCCAGAGCAGGACTGTCCGGATTAGCCTAGTGGGAAAATTCCGGCGGCCCAGGCGAGGGGCGATACGCCACAAGAAAGTAATAGGTTCATGGAAGAACACAGACCCTTCGCGGCTGATAGGTGATACGCCAGCGCCAATGTCAAGTGTCAGGCCGCCGTATCGGCGCCGAAGACGAGGCTCGAATCGATGGTGAAGAAAGACCGGTGAAGCATGCAAGCCGCGCCGAGGGAAACCGCCTCCTGACCGAACTTGGACACTTCGATGCCTGGTAGAGGTCGCCCTTTGAGGAGCATAGCGGAGAGGTGCGCTTCGATCTCGGAGAGGCAAAGTTTCGTCAATGCTGCGCACTCTCCTCCCAGAACTATTCGCCCTGGATCCAGCGTGGCCACCAGGATAGCCAAGCCCCTAGCGAGCCATCGCGCCCACTCGGCCACGGTGGCTCGTGCCGCGGCATCCCCGGCCCGGAACTTGTCAGCCATCGCTGCAATGTCTTCGGCGTCGCCGCCGTAGTGGCGTATTCGATTCAGCAAGGCATCCTTTCCGACGTAACTCTCGAAACTTCCTGGGACAACGGAACTGACAGCGTAACCCTGCTCCCCGACGGGGATGTGCCCGACCTCCCCCGCGAAGCCGTGCTGTCCGCGGACGAGTCGTCCGTCTGCAATGAGCCCACCGCCCACGCCTGAGTCCATGAAGATAAAAAGCGATGTTCCGATGCTGTCCTTGCCTTTTAAGTAGGTTTCCGCCGAGGCGAAAGCGTTGGCGTCGTTCTCCACCAGGACATCGCCCATGTCCGAGAGGCCGGCGCTGAAGAGGTCTTTAGCCTCCGTGTTTGTCCATCCCAAGATCGGCGTGCTCAGAACAGAGCCTTCTAGTGTGAGCAAGCCTGGCACGGTTACGCAGAGCCCTTCTATGTGAGCATCTGCACGGTGTTCAGCCCGGAATGCAGACACCGAGCGCTGCAGGACACGAAGCACTGCTTCGGGATTAGTGCCATCCTCGTACTTGATATAAGACTTCCAGACGATTTGCCCGGAAAAGTCTAGCGCCAGAATCCTAAGTTTCTCGACGCCGATCTCTGCGCCAAGGAAGTGCGCGTGCTCACCCCTAAGTGAGACCAGCAGACCAGGGCGGCCAATCTTGCTGTCGCTCGGGTCCATCGCTGCATTCTCCTGCACCTGTCCCTGATGCACGAGCTTCGTGATGATGCTCCCGGCTGTGGACCGGGTAAGCGAAAGGCGGCGTCCAAGCTCCGCGCGCGACATTGGGCCATTCCGGAACAGCTCTTGGATGGCCCTTGTCTCATTGATGTGCCTCACTGCCTTGGGCATTGACATCTTGCTTGGCCTCCGTCGGGGCTCGGCTGGATTGCCGTTCCCTCGCTTCGCTAGAGGAAGACAACGTTCGATTTCGACGCAAAAGTGTTTTAGCCCGTAACCACGCCCTTTTTGCTTATGAAATTCCCATATACGCGGCAATCGCCACCCATGACGACAGCAGACCCAGCTGCGGCCCTAAACTTGAATTCGCCGGATGTGATGCGGAGAATCTCCAGTGCCTCGGGCTCGTTTCGCCGTAAAACCTCCTCGAACTCGTCGAGGAGGGGCAGGGTCCGTTTGGGATCCCCATCGACAACCATCCGGCAGGCGGCGTCTTTGTGGCCGGTTTCGACCGGCATGAGCGAGAGGATGGCATCCAGAATGTCGGTTGCCGGCACACCATCCATCCGAATAACCTTCGCCTCGCCTCCATCGAGCGGGTAGTTAGCGTCTACCACGGCTATCGTGTGACCGTGTCCCATGGCACAGAGCGCGTGCACAAGGTCCGGTGACACAATTGGATTTATGCCTTTCAGCATTCTTTCCTCCAATGATGGTTGTAACACGGCATCAATCACCAAGAATTTCGTTCAATTCCTCGTAGATTCCATGCGGCGCAGCGACTACGCGGGACAGTTCCTGCAGGTCCTCCCCTGACCCGAAACCGGAAGTCCGCCCACCTGCCTCTCTAACCAGCAGAAGTCCGGCGAGGCAATCCCAGGAATGCATGCGCATTTCTGCGTAGCCGAGCAGTCGGCCGGCGGCGACGTAGCTCAGGCTGAGGGCACCAGATCCATTGCGGTGAAACATGCCGCCTGCGTCGAGCAGCCGCCCGAGGACGGGAAGTACATCTCTTGGAGACATGCGCTTCGGATACCCGATGCTGACAAGTCCGCGTGCGATTCGCGGGTCGCGTGCACAGGCGATCGGCATCCCATTGAGCCTCGCTCCGGCACCGTGCTGTGCGCTGAATAACTCGCCCGAACTTGGGTCGAGCACGAGCGCCAACTCGGTGACGCCGCGTACAACAAGAGCGACGACAACACACCAGCTTGCTATTCCCAACGAGAAAACCTGAGTGCCGTCGATCGGGTCCAGAACCCATAGAGTCTGGCCGCCCCCGGAGAGGCCACCCTCCTCTCCGAGGATAGCATCCTCAGGGAAGTGCGCCTGAATGCGGTTGATCATATGGCGCTCTACCTCGATGTCAGCGACGCTGACGAGATCCTGCGCTCCCTTCGTCTCGAACGCGATCTCGCTGACCCTGACGAAATGCGACTTCGCTATTGCCCCGGCCTCCATGATCAGTTCAGTGGCGAAGGCCATGCGCTCGTCGAGCCAAGTTGAATGGGTGGCCTGATCGGCAGTGGTACTCATGCTATCGACCAACCGCCGTCGACGAGAAGATTGGCCCCGTTCACTAGACTCCCCGCCGGGGACGCAAGGTAAACCACCGCGCCCGTGACATCCTCCACCTCGCCGATGCGGCCGAGTGGAATGTGCGCGATTGTCCTCTCATAATTTTCGGGGACGGTCAGGTAGGGCCTAGTAGAGTCAGTCCAGATGAACGTCGGCGAGACGCTGTTGACCGCAATCCCACGTGGACCCCACTCAGCAGCGAGGCACCTGGTGAGGTGGTTGATAGCGGCCTTCGTCATGCAATAAACCGCCTCACCGCGAAGTGTGACTGTTCCGGCCTGCGAGCTGATATTGATGATCCGTCCAGCGCGGCGATGGAGCATCCCGCGTGCCACCGCCTGGGTTACGAAGTAGGTGCCTTTAAGGTTGGTTGTCACGACAGTGTCGAAGTCGTTCTCCGACACTGCCTCAGCGGGACCTTGTCGAGAGATTCCCACATTGTTGACCAGCACATCAATCGGGCCGAGAGCGAGTGTCGCGTTCTTGACTGCAGACGCGACCGAGACCGTATTGGTGACGTCCATCTCTTCCCAATGTGCTTTACGGCCGTGAGACACTATTTCACGTACGACTTCCTCACCCGCCTGCTTGTCCCGAGAACAGACGCTTACGTCTGCGCCGGCAGCCGCACACGCAAGTGCGCACTCCCTTCCAATACCCCGGCTCGCCCCAGTGACCATGACCGTGCGTCCGGAAAGACTGAAGTCAGGCATTCTTTGCCGGTTCATTATCAATTCTCCCGAGATAATGTTTGTAAATCAAACAAACAAACATGACAAGCGGCTGCGGGAGCTGCATGTCAAAAACCTGCCTGTATTGTTCGCTGGCTTCTGCGTGAAAGCGCGCGTCTTATGTTCCGAAACATACAAAGTACGGCTTCCAGAGAAGCAGTTTGCTGGAGGGACCCATGCAAAAACTCGTCTCCGTGACCGGTGCGGTCACGACAGCAGGTGAGCGGCATGCTCACGCGCTAAGCGGCGCCCCATGGTCACGTCCACTGGCGGTGGATGACAGCATCAACAGCCAGGCGTGGGTGGTTGTCAGTCATGTCACCGATGATCCCATGCGGACCATGCCGACGACGCAGGGCGTGATCGCCAGGACCGAGTGATCCATCTGCTTCACCAGGAAACTGTGAAGGTCCACGAAATCCGCCGGGCACGTGAATGGCTGTGATCTGGCGCCAGCCGTTGCGCAAGAGATTTTAGCGTCCGGCAAACCCCGTGAGGAGAACCGTGCTCTCGCTCGGGCGATCGCCCTCGCACACAATGTCCTCACCCTTCCCACGATGGCTGTCCTGGCAACCAGCCTCTCGAGCACCTGCCTCTCCTCGTCCGAGAGACGATCGTATTGCTCGAACTTGCGGATCAGAAGAGTGTCCACGGCAGGTTTCCTCCCGACGAGTCTGGTGACGCTCACTTCTGCCACATGATCATCGATGGCCATCAGCTTAGCGAAGAGGGTCCAGGGGCGCGTATTTATCTTGCTGGACACAGGCGTTTCAGCCGCCTGATCTCAGGACTGCAGGCAAGATTGTCGTCTTGATCTGGTACGGGCGTATTCCACAAGTAGGTGCCTGACTGACACGTACCGAAGCCAGTAATCAATGTTCTCGGATCAGGGTGCAGCGCTCCGGCAAGCGTGACTGTTTCGACTCCTTGATGTTAGGCCAAGCCTCCTGCCTTAACTTCCAAGCGGCAGGTGAAGCGGTCCAAGTCAATGATGGCACGTCGGTGAGTCCCTTCGCCAATCAACTCTGATTCGTCACAGCAGCGGACTTTGAAGTCAAGGAATCTGCCGTCTATCCCGATCAACTCGACATCGGACGTCACGGCCATTCCAACTGGTGTCGGTGCAACATGGCTCATACTGACGTGGATGCCGACTGTGCGTTGTCCGGCCGAGAGGTAGGGGCGTAATGCCAAGATGCAGGTCTGCTCGGTGAACCCGATCATCATGGCGGTGGCGAACACCGGTGGCATGTCCTCGAAGCCGAGCCAGCCGCGATTGACCTGAGGCACAGTGTGACTCGGAGCCACCGTAAGCTTTTCACGATGATGTAATCCCACTGCGAGAATGGGTAGCGTTTCGGTGGTGCTCATACAGCTCCCAATCGCATGTTGATGGGCCAAACCACAGGCCGTTTGTTCTGAGGATCGCCCCAGATATCGGCCAGTTCTTCGGAGAACGTCTTGAGGATGTCCTCGCGACCGACTTCCTCGATGCGGCGCACGGCGGACCAGGTGGAGATATACCCGAGCAACTCGCTCAACTTCCAGTCCCTCCGAATCTCCATGGCAGGCGCTAAGCGTTCATCAAAGGGGAAGCTAATACTGGCATAGCCGGTGTCCACCAGCTTGCGCTCTGCCGGCCAGTAGGGACCGATCTCATGCCGGTAGAAGTGACTGAACCGTTCGTGAACGTCATCGTCCAGCCTGAGCACACCGTAGCTGATGAGCGCGACGATTGCGTCGGCGGCAGCAATTCGGCGAACCTCGGCAAAGAAGTCCGGGAGATTGAACCAGTGGACTGCCTGTGCAGCCGTAACTAGACTGGCGCTGTGGTTGGGCAGAGGCATCATCTCGGCGGGAGCGCAGATGTATCGAACCCCTTCTCGGACTGGGGCGTTAGCAATCTGGTCAGCACTCGAGTCAACTCCAATCACAGAGTCGAAGTAGTGACCTAACTGCCCAGTCAGTTGCCCGTTGCCGCAGCCAACGTCTACGGCCATCTCTGTTGAGGGAACAATCGTAGCAAGAAACTTGGGCAGCTCCGGCGGGTACTCTGGTCTGAACCGCGCGTAGGAATGGGCTGCTTGATTGAACCAGTTCTTCGGGGCCCGAGTGTCAGTTGGCATCGGTATGTTCCTTGACGCTGTACCGCGCTTTGGCCTTTCTCAGCCGGGCGCCAAACCCCTGCCGCTCGAGAGCCCGGGCTGTGTCCTCCAGCACCTGTAGCAGGGGATGGCCAATCTCCCGCTCCAAGGCGCCGATGGCAGCAAAGGTACCCACCCAGTGCGGTTCAAGCTTCTTCAGTAGCTTCTTGCCGCGGGCCGTGAGGTGGACACCGC
>JAESFT010000779.1_pt1 | contig 13204 bp, 13 predicted proteins | sample 9269451 | NCBI WGS metagenome assembly JAESFT01 (sample SAMN14502557, study PRJNA617106) | algae metagenome | isolation source: Scytonema hyalinum WJT4-NPBG1 and co-occurring heterotrophs from well... | place: USA: Mojave Desert, Joshua Tree National Park, California | collected 2006-05-25
GCGCGGACTGAAAGTCTGTCCCAATGCTAGATTTTGTCAGTTAGCCACGAGTCCAAGGCTGGCAGCTGATCCGGGAACTCGCTTCCGCTTGAGACGGCGATTGCTGTCACGAGCATATTGATGACCAGATGGTGGTTGAGGCGAGAAGCGAGTGGCGTCATCAGTTCGGTGCGATCATAGGGAAGAACTGCGACTAGAGCGTCCGTCACCCGCGCGAGCGGACTTTCGGCCGCCGTGACCGATACCACGCGCGCGCCTCCAGCACGCGCTGCGATCGCCAACTCCACCATCTGCTTCGTGTGACCGGACTGTGAAAAGATCAGAGCAACTTCGTTGGGCCGGGACTTTTCAGCGTGCATCCATTGCTTCTGGCGTCCCATGATGGCCGCACACCGCATCCCAAGGCGCTGGAACTTGTGTTCAGCATCGATCGCCGTGACCTCTGAGATGCCGCTGGCGTAGATCCCAGTCCATGTTGCAGTTCGAAGCAGTTCCGCTGCTGCCTCGATCTGTTTAGGAACGAGGTCCTCGAGCGCCCGCTGGATGGCATTCAGCGAGTTTCGGCAGGTCTTACGAACAATGTTCTCGATGCTGTCTTTCGAAACGATCTGTTCGTAGGCGAAAGGCGCGGAGGGAACCAAGCTTTGCGCTAGATGCAGCTTGAAGTCCTGATAACCGTCAAATCCAAATCGGCGGCAAAAGCGCATGATGGTAGGGTCGCTGACGGAGCAGGACTCCGCCAGTTTCGCCATGCTCATATGGATGACTTCGCCTGGGGACGAGTTAACGAAGGTTCCGATGCGCTGCTCGGCTGCCCCCATCTCATTCATGTCCTGCAATATACGCTGCAGCAAACTCGCCGCCATGAACGGTACTCCTCCTGGTCTTCGTTCCAGCCGTTATCTCTGATTGGTAAGCAAATCGGTTAGCCGCCCGATCCTTTGGTGGGGTTCGACGGGAACGCCCTCTCCGCCTCCCCAAGGCACTACGTAGAAAGGCGCGTTCGCGGCCTCCGCGGTCTTCTTGTCGACCTTTGTGTCTCCAATGTAGGCCCAATCTCCTGGGCCAAGCTTCATTCTTTCCACCACGGCCAGCAAGTGCCCAGGGTCGGGTTTGCAGGCCGGCACAGCATCGGCGCCCATCGCTACATCGATGATCCCATCAAGCTTGAGAATCTTCAGGATGTCCTGAGTCAGAGCATGCGGCTTGTTCGTGCAGATCCCAAGCCGGATCCCAGCTTCATGCAGGGAGTGCAGATCCTCCTCAACGGTATTGAAAAACCGTGTCTTGCCGGCTGGGTTGCGGCGGTAATTCTCGATGTAACTCCGAACGGCCGCGTCAACGGTGGCGTTATCGGCAGGCATGTCCTTATCGAGGAAAATGTCGAGCAGCAGGCGGCGCGGACCGTTGCCGATAAACTGCTCAACATAATCGACCTCGAGCTCAGGCCAGCCGTGCTCGACCATGTAAACATTGACCGCAGCGGCGATGTCCGGAGCGCTGTCGATGAGGGTGCCGTCCAAGTCAAAGATGAGGGCCGAATATCGATGCATGCGAAATGCTGTTCCTCTGTTTGGCCGCTGCTGCAACCGGGATTGATGCTCATCGTGCAGCATTGAACCCTCTGGGCTCCTCAGTGATCAGAGAAAATGGGATCATGGAGAGCAAGGAAGCTCTTAGTAAGAGTCGGATATAGCTCACGGTAGATTGTATGAGCCTTACGATACACATCACCTGCGGCCTTATCGGCATGCTGCCGGGTGAGTTCACGAATGGTTGTGGCTGCCCCAGTGACGTCGGACCAAACACCGACACCCACACCTGCGACCAGCGCAGCGCCGAAGGCAGCACCTTCTGCGGCTCCTTCTGTGGTCACGACGTCACAATCGAACATGTCGGCCTGGATCTGGCGCCAGAGCTCCGACTTTGCGCCGCCGCCTGAAGTCTTGATCAGCCTTCCCGATATGCCCATGGGCTGCATGAGGGCACGCATATCGTAGAAAGCATGTACGACACCTTCCATGACGCTGCGTGCGATGTCGCCGGTGTTGTGGCGTGAAGTGAGCCCAACGAACGCGCCCCGCGCTTCTGGATCAGGATGTGGGCAACGTTCGCCGTTGAGATACGGAAGGAAGATCAACCCTTGAGCACCGGGCCGGCTCGCGGTGGCGGCGGAAGCTATCCGATCAAAATCGAGGGCCTCGTGCCCTAGACCCTTCATGACAGATAGAAACCAGCCCATTGCACCGCCAGCATTCAGCGACACACCCATCGCATGCCATTTGGAAGGCTCTACATTGCAGAACATCTGAATGCGCCCATCAGGGCTGGGCGATGGCTCGTCCAAGGCAGCGGCGAGAATGCCAGCAGTTCCGATCGTCGTTTGGAGATCCCCAGGCGTGATAACGCCAGAACCGACCGTCTGGATCACACTGTCGCCGCCGCCGCCAGCCACGGGAATGCCTGCCGGCAATCCGAACAGCGTAGCGCCGGAAGCGCTTACCCGACCACTGATCTCGTGAGACTCGAAACAGGGTGGCAGGAGTGCAGGATCAATCCCGGCCTGTTCGGCCAGTCCTATCGCCCAGCCGCGTTTGGCGACGTTGAAAAGTCCAGTGCCGGATGCATCCGATACTTCCGTGGCGATTTCTCCCGTTAGGACGAACCGGAGATAGTCCTTGGGATTGAGTACATGGTGAAGCCGCCGATACAAGTCCGGCTCGTGTCTTTGCATCCACAGGATCTTGCCGCCGGTATAGCCAACCAGCATGCGGTTGCCGGTTTGGGCCAGAAGTGCCTGCAGCCCGCCTGCCCGTTCGGTGATTTCTTCAGCCTCGGCGGCATTGCGCTGGTCGTTCCACAGAATAGCTGGGCGTAACACCTGCCCATCGCGGTCGAGGGGGGTCAGACCGTGCATCTGTCCGGATAGACCGATGCAGAGGAGCTCCGCATCCGGGCGTTCCTGCATGACCGCGGCCACCGCTGCGCGGGCGCCGTCGATCCAGGATTGCGGATCCTGCTCCGTCCAGCCTGGGCGTGGCTGCGAGAACCCATAGAGGGCAGTGTGCGCTGCGAGCACCTCTCCTGCCGCGCTAATGAGCAGGGCCTTGCAGCCGGACGTTCCGATATCGATGCCAAGAAGGGCGGATGTCATGGCTAGGCTCCAACCCCGTGGTAGAGCCGGATATGCTTGAAATTGAAATACTCGAGAAGTCCTTCGCGCCCGTGCTCGTATCCAACCCCGCTTTGTTTGCGGCCGCCATAAGGGGCATTCATGATGCCTGCGTCGACAGTGTTGATGGCGACATTGCCGTAGTCTAGATCCCCTGACAGCCGGTAGATCTCCCGCAGGTCACGCGCATAAACATACGATGCCAGCCCATAGGGAGTGTCATTCGCGAGCGATATCGCCTCTTCGAGTGTGTCGAACGGCGCGACGCCGACCAAGGGACCAAAAGTCTCTTCGGTCATCAAAATCATTTGATGGTTGCAGTCGGCAACAACGGTCGGACGGAAGAAAAATCCTTTGGCAAATTCCTGCCCTTCGGGCGCGGCGCCGCCTGCGATCAGTCGCGCGCCTTTGTTCAAAGCGTCGTCGAGGTGCCCACGCGTTTTCGCCAAAGGTTCTGCCGACGCCATTGAACCGACATCTGCATCTGGTCTCAGCAGCCCATCGCCGATCGTCAAGGAGTCTGCGGCCGCTGCGAATTTCTCGAGAAAAGTCTCATAAACCTCGCGCGCGACGTAGATACGATTAACCGCAATACAGATCTGCCCCATGTTACGGAATGATCGGCGAGTGGCCCCCTTCACCGCGGCATCGATATCGGCGCTTGCCGTTACGATCATCGGACAGTTGCCACCCAATTCGAGCGTCAGGCGCTTGATGCTCGGGCATGAACGTTGGATGTGCAGTCCAACTGCGTTGGAGCCGGTGAAAGCGATCTTATCGACGTCAGGATGGTCTACCAGAGCCTGCCCGACGACCGAGCCTTTGCCGGTGAGAACGTTGACAACGCCGGCCGGGATGCCTGCCTCCGCTACCTTCTCTGCAATGGCAAGAGCGGTAAAAGGCGTGATTTCAGCTGGCTTGATAATGATTGTGCAACCAGCCGCAATGCTTGCGCAGAGCTTCCAGCCGATAAGCTCGGCAGGATAGTTCCAGGGCGTGATTGCACCAACCACCCCGATCGGCTCGCGGACGACTTGGCTTTGATAGCCGTTCTGGTCGTTCGGCACGATTTCTCCGAGGACGCGGACCGCCTCCTCGCCATAGAAATGGCAGGCTTCGGCGAGTTTTGAAATTTCGCCCTCGGCCTCTTTCAGCGGCTTTCCCTGCTCCATGGTCATGATCTCGGCCATCCGTCGTGCATCCGCCGCGATCAGGTCGCCGAGCTTATGCAGGGCGCGCGCTCGGACTTTGGCCGGAACCCGTGACCACGAGCGAAATGCCTTGCGTGCGGCATCCACCGCCTGGTTGATCTCATTCGAAGTGGCCCCAGCAATTTCCCCGATCACCTGACCGCGCGCGGGGTTCCTGACGCTCATCCGATCGCCGCGCCCTTTGACAAATTGCCCTGCGATGAACAGAGCTCCATCAAACCGAGACACTATTGCTTCTGGCATCGGCCCCCCGCATCGCTTCTTCAACATAGCCAAGGCTCATCTGTGGCCATGACCGACAAAATATAGCAATACTACATAAGTGCAAGCCGAAAGACAGCATACGGGCGCACCTCCGGTCGTGCGCTGCCGACAGGAGAAATACGTTGTTGTGCCAAATGCTTAGCGAGATTTTCTTAATAATAATCTGAGGCAGCCGACGTTTACACGAGCCCGTTCAGGTTTCATTCTGCTTGCTGTGGAGCTTTGCACTTGACGAAGATGGAGCCAGTTGCCTAGTTTTGCTACATCGAAAATGGACAAGAGACATGCACCCGCCTTTTGCACAGACGAGCTCGTCGCGGCCGCCACCAGACACGAGGCCGTACTGTGCCTGAGGTCTGCCTCCATCCTCGATGGCCAATGCAACATGGCATGACCAATGACGCGGTGAGCAGAGAGGCCCAGGCGCGGCTGCTGGGGGCGATCTATCGGATGGCCAAAGCGGTTCAGGCTGTGGGTTGCTCGTGCCATCGTGAGCTGCCCCGGGGGGCAATGATGAGAAATCGCAAGGGCGCGTCAAAACTGCCTCAAGTTCGCGTTTTCGTCTCAACTTTCTGAAGACTTGGAGAGATCGATGTCCTTCCGCGCAAAAATGGATTTGACCGGACGCCTAGCCCTCGTAACCGGTGCCGGTCAGGGCATCGGAGCCGCCTGCGCTCAGGCCCTGGCCGAGACGGGAGCGACTGTAATCTGCACTGATCTTGATCAGTCGCGCGCACAAAACACTGCCAAATCAATTGGGGGTTCTGCGCGGGCCGAGCAGCTTAATGTAACAGACAGCTCGCAGCTTAATGCTTTGGCCGAGGCGTTACCCCCGCTCGATGTCCTCGTCTGTAATGCAGGCATTGTGAGCAACGTCGCAGCAGAGGAGATGACCGACGAGCAGTGGGACCGCGTCATCGAGGTGAACCTCAGCGGAGTGTTTCGCACCTGCCGTGCATTCGGTCGGCGCATGCTGGAGGCAGGCAAAGGCTCGATCGTGAATATCGGGTCGATGTCAGCGAACATCGTCAATGTGCCTCAGCCGCAATGTCACTATAACGCGTCGAAGGCGGGAGTTCATCATCTGACGCGCTCGCTGGCAGTGGAGTGGGCGAAAAGAGGCGTGCGGGTGAACGCCGTTGCACCGACTTATATTGATACTCCGCTGCTGCACGGCCTCGAGAGCCGGCCCAACGTCAAAGACCGCTGGCTCGATCTAACGCCGGCAGGTCGTATGGGCCAGCCCGATGAGATAGCCTCCATCGTACAGTTTCTGGCGTCTGACGCTTCGAGTCTGATGACGGGGTCAATTGTCGTTGCGGATGCAGGATACACCAGCATATAGGTTTTGTTGCTGGGGCCTGGACACCTGTAAAACCGCTTGAGGGTGGCAAAGACGCTAGCGGCACAGGCGTGCAGCCCGCCCAATTGAAGACACGGCCAATCTTTTTTCCAGCCTCGTTCCTTTTGACCTCCATCCAAAGGATTTAGTGCGCGGGGCAAAAGAAGAGCCGGGGGAATTTCGACCCCGGCTTTGATCAGGATGGTGTATAGGCAGCTAGAGCAATGTCGGTTCTGACTGAATCGTAGGCTTTCTGGCATGGCGGCTTCGTGATTCGCTTGTCCCAGCCCTCTTCCTGGGAGGAGATGAGCGATGACCAAGTCTTACACGCTGGATCTGCGCCGTCGGGTTGCGCGCTTTGTCGAGGCCGGGCATCCCTGCCATGAGTCAGCCCGCCACTTCGAAGTCTCGGTTGCCTTCGTGGTCCGGCTGATGGCGGCCCACCGGACCACCGGCAGCCTGGCGCCCAAGCCGGAGGGCGGCTGGCGCTACTCCAAGCTCGACTTACACCGGGAGTTCCTGCTCCAGCGTGTGGCCGAGAAGGGCGACATCACCATGCCGCAACTCGCCGCAGAACTCCTGGCCCTCGGCACCAAGGTCACGCCCGCTTCGATCTCGCACTGGTTCCGCCGCCGGGACTACCGCTTCAAAAACGCTGCGGGCCAGCGAATAAGGACGCGCCGACGTGCGCCAGCCGCGCATGCGCCAGGAGCCGCACCGGCTCGTCTTTCTGAATGAGACCGGCACCTCCACTAAGATGATGCGCCTGCGCGGCCGCTGTTCCAAGGGGCAGCGCCTGTATGCCAAGGCGCCGTTCGGCCACTGGCTGACCCAGACCTTTGTGGCTGGGCTGCGTTACTCCGGGCTGACAGCCCCGTGGGTGATCGACGGGCCGGTGACCCGGCAGATCTTCGAGGCCTTTGTGGAGACCCAGCTTGCCCCGACGCTGTCGTACGGCGACGTGATGATTCTCGACAACTTCATGCCGCAACTACTTCACCGCAGCCGGATACGGATTCGTCTGAATGACCGGTGCTCTAACCTCAACAAAGCAAGCTGCATCGCTGCCCGAGACCGTCTGGATGCCAACTTTGTCAATGCAATCTGCCAGAGACGGACCTTCCGCTTTCCGCCCTATCCCAATCGAATCAAACTCAGGATGCACTTCGCATGGCATGGTCGCCGTCACTACACGCCTTGTGGTATCCCAATGCAGCGCTTCAATATCAGCTTTGCGAGATGCATTGGGTCAGGGTACCCACAAGTGTCCTACTCCTTACTTCACGAAAGTCTTCGACAGGCCAACCGTGCGATCAACGATCATGACCACCGCGAGGGTGAGCAGAATCAGCAGCACCGAGATGCTCGCCACTAACGGATCAGCCCGGCTTTCCACGTGGTGGAACAGTTCCACCGGCAGGGTCGTGAGCCGCGGCCCCGTGAGGAAGAGCGTGATGACCACCTCATCGAAAGAAACGAGAAAGCACAGGGCGGTTGCCGCCACGATCCCAGGCGCCATCATGGGCAGCGTAACCCGGCGGAATACTGTCAGCGGACGCCCGCCGAGAGTGGAGGCCGCCTCCTCGCAGGCGAGGTTGAGGTTTCCGAGCGTAGTCGCGAGCACGCGCAGCGCATAAGGCAGCGTGATCACGAGATGGCCGATGACGAGGCCCGTGAAGGTCCCGAGGAAGCCTGTCGATGCAAAGACGATGAGGATCGCAAGGCCCAGCACGATTGTCGGCAGTAGCAGGGGCGCGGTGAAGACGTTGTAGAGGAAGGCCGATCCGAAGGTGCGCATCCTGACGATCACGTAGGCGGCTGGAATCGCAACCGCGAGCGAGATCCCGGTAACGATCGCGCCGAGCATCAGGCTCGTCCAGAAGGCCGAGATCATCTTCGAGTTGTCGGCGAGAGCCGCATACCAGCGCAGCGACCAGCTCTCTGGCGGGAAGGACAGGATCTGCTCGCCGCTGAAGGAGATCGGCACCACGAGGATCACGGGCGCCAAGAGAAACAGGAATAGCACTGCCACGAGGATCTTCATGGGGACAGAGGTTTCATTCGCTTCCATGACAGGCTCCTAGTCGATGGCGCGTAGAACACGGGCATAGGCTCCGAGCGCGCCCCCGAAGATAATCAGCACGAGCATCGAGAGCGTCGCAGCGAGAGGCCAGTTCAGCGTCACGATCGCCTGATCGTAGATCTCGGTCGCGAGCAGGAAGACCCGCCCGCCCCCGAGCAGCTTCGGGGTGATAAAGGACGATACGGCCAGCACGAAGCAGAGCAGGCAGCCGAGCGCGATGCCGGGCAGCGTCAGCGGTAGGATCACGCGCCAGAATGTCTTGGCCGGCGGAGCCCCGAGAGTCATGGCGGCCTCCTCGACACGCGGGTCGAGGCGCCCGAAGCCCGCAAGCAGTGAGAGGATCATGTAGGGCATCAGGATCTCGGTCAGGCCGATGATCACGCCCGTCGTGTTGAACATCAGGCGCGGCGGCGTGAGCCCCATGGCCGCGAGGGTGCTGATGAACGGGCCCTGGTCAGCGAGCAGCGCGATCCAGCCATAGGTGCGCACCACGGCAGAGGTGAGCAGCGGCGAGATGACGAGCACCGTCAGGAAGGTGCGCCAGCGCCCGGAGCTGCGGTGGAGATAGAGGGCGATCGGGTAGGACACCACGAGAGTCGCCAGCGTGATCCCGAGGCTGACCGTTATCGAGTTGAGGATCAGCTCGACATAGAAGGAATCGCTGAACAGGCCCGTCCAGTTGGCGAGCGTGATGGTCTCGCGCACGCCGCCGCCAGCGAGCGCCTCGTTGAACGACATCCTGGCCAGGTTGAGGACCGGCAGGATGAACCCGATGGCGTTGATGATCGCGATCGGGAGAAGGAGCACAGTCGCCGTTCCGGTCCGGCCGAGGGCCAGATGCGGCATGGCAGGCGCCGCGGGGGCCACGACCGCCGTCATGCACCCCTCCCGAACACCATGGTGTCCTCGACGCGCCAGAGAACCGCGACGGGCGTTCCGACCTTCCGGAAGCCGCGCCCGTGGTCGGAGGCCGCCTCGACCACGATCTCGGTTCCGCCCACGTCAACGTGGTACTGGAGCAGGTCGCCCACGAAGGTGACACGGGTCAGGCTTCCGGCGAGACGGTTCGTGCCGTCCACGGCAAGGTCCTCGCCGGAGCCGGCCTCGACCAGCTTCATGCGGTGCGGGCGGATCATGATCTCGACCTTGCCACCCGGCCGGCCGGGTACCTGCGCGGCCATGGGGCCAATGGCGACGCATCCATCGCCCTGGGCATTGCCCTCCAGGCGGTTGGTGCGGCCCACGAAGGAAGCGACGAACGGCGTCGCCGGATGCTCATAGATGTCGACCGGCGTTCCGACCTGTTCGAGCTGGCCGCCGCGCATCACCACGACCTTATCGCACATGCTCAACGCCTCGACCTGATCGTGCGTGACGAAGACCGCCGTGATGCCGAGGCTCTTCTGGATGTCGCGGATCTCGTTGCGCATCTCGTCGCGCAGTTTCGCGTCGAGGTTCGAAAGCGGTTCGTCGAGGAGCAGGATCGACGGGCGGATCACGAGGGCGCGGGCGAGCGCCACGCGCTGCTGCTGGCCGCCGGAGAGCTCACGCGGCTTGCGCTCGGACAAAGCCTCGAGCCGCACCATGGCGAGCGCCTCCTTCACCCGCCGCTCGATATCGGGCTTGGGCACAGAGCGCATTTCGAGCCCGAATGCTACGTTCTTTGCGACCGTCATGTGCGGGAACAGGGCGTAAGACTGGAACACGAGGCCCATGTCGCGTCGGTAGGTCGGCACCTGCGTGATGTCCTGGGAGCCGACGACGATCCGCCCGTTGCTCGGCTTGATGAGGCCGGCCACCATGCGCAGGGTCGTGGTCTTGCCGCAGCCGGACGGACCGAGGAGGGCCACGAGCTCTCCCTTCGCGACGGCCAGATCTAGAGCGGCCACGGCGACGGAATCGCCGTAACGCTTCGTGAGCCCGTCGAGACGCAGGTGCACGTCACGGTCGTCGGGGACAGTCGGGCTCCCGGATCGGATTGTCTGATGCATCATGGCTTTCTCCAGCGGGCGTTCGGCTGCAGCAGGTGGGCTCAGCGGCTCAGCGGAATGACGCGGCGGCGCCACTGCTCCGTGATCGCGTCGCGGATACCGGCAACGGCGATCCAGTCGATGGCAATCATCCTGTCCATCGAGCCGGCGGCCGTGCGCGCCAGCGCCTCCTTGGAGATCTTCTCCTGCGCCTTCGTATTGGTCGGTGCATAGAACATCGCTTCCGTGAACGCTGCCTGGGTCTCGGGCTTCAGCGCGTAGTCGATGAAGGTCTTGGCCGAATCGCCTGCCGGCGCGTTCTTCACCAGGTTGATCGTGTTGATCTGGAAGCCGCTGCCCTCCTGTGGCAGAACCACACCGAGCTTGCCGCCCGACGTGCCCGCATAGACCTGCGCGCGAGCATTCCAGCCGATTCCGAGCGCCGCCTGGCCGTTGGCGATGGGCGTGTATACGTCGGGCTTCGGGTCCCAGGTCTGCACGTTGGGAGCAAGCTCACCGAGCTTCTTGATGCCGGGCTCGACGGTCTTCTTATAATCGTCCTGGCCGGCCATCTTGTTGGCGAGGATTGTGAGGGTCGTACCCTGGATGTCCGGAACGGCCGGAATCGTGACCTTGCCGGCATATTGCTTGTCCCAGAGCGCACTCCAGGAGGTTGGTGCGGTCTTCACCTGTTCCTTGTTGTAGAGCAGGACGAGGTTGTCGAAGGTCACGGCGACGCCCCCGACACCCTCGATGCGGGCGGTGGGATAGAGGTCGGCCACGTTCTTAGACACGCTCTCGTCGATCTTGTCGAACAGGCCTTCGTCGGTGGCGGCCTTCGAAACCGACACGTCCATGATCATTACATCGATCTGCGGCGCGGCCTTCTGGGCGCGTAGCGTCCCGAGCATCTGAGCGGAGTTGGGCATGCCGTAGAACTGCACCTTGATGTCCGGATGCGCCTTCATGAACGGCTCGATCACCGCCTTGGTGTAATGGTCCTGGAAGATGCCACTATAGGCGGCGAGTGTCACGGTCTTCGTCTGGGCCAGGGCCGGCGTCGCGGAGGCAAAAGCCACCGCCGAGGCGCTGAGCAGAACACGCAGCTTCATCATTGTATTGTTTCCCTCTGATTATCGACTGCTCTTCCCGAACCGGCACGTCAGGCGATGCGCCGGGCCTTCTCTTCCACGATACCGGTCGCACCGGAGATATCCGGCAGCTTCTCGCCGTCACGAAGCCGCTCCAGCAGCTTGATCTCGTTCTCCTGCATGCCGATCGCCCGCTCAGCGACCGTCCTCGCCTCCTCGGGCTTGAGCACGATCACGCCGCTCTCGTCGGCGAGGATCGCGTCACCCGGCTCGATCACCTGGCCGCCCACCGTGACCGGCACGTTGATGGCACCTTCCAGGCCGAGGATCTTAGTGGTGATCGGCGAAGGGCCGCGGCACCACATGGGCATCTCGACCTTGCGGATCTCCGAGAAGTCCGTGGCGGGGCCGTCGACGATGCCGGCCTTCACGCCCGCGATTTTCATCGAATGCGTGACGACGCCGCCCCAGCAGGCGTGCTTGTCGTCGCCGCAACGGTCCACTACCACAATGTCGCCCGGGCGAACGAGCTTCGTAAGGTAGTGCAGGATCGTGCTGTCCGCGTGCGGGATCCGCACGGTGACGGCCGTGCCGGCGACGCGTTTCTCGGGCAGGACCGCGCGAAGCTCGCGATCGACGAACCCCGAATGAAGGAAGTGTCCGACGGTCGCGGTCTCAACCTTCTCCAGCAAATCGACCAGTTCGGACGAGATCTGCTTCGGCATGGGATTGACGGTGAACATGCGCGCGCTCCTCAGCCTAGGACGTGATGCTGGGCGACGGGCACGTTGCGGCGCACGTGTCCGACATAGTCGAGGTCGAGACGGGCGCTCGTGGTCGTGACCTTGTCGGAGCACTGAGCGACCATATGGCCCCAGGGGTCGATCACCATGGAATGGCCCCAGCACCATTTCTTGCCGTCCGCGTGCGAGAGCACCTGGCCGACAGCCAGGAAATAGGTCTGGGTCTCGATTGCGCGGGCGCGGGCGAGCGCCTCCCAGTGATCCTTGCCGGTCATCAGGGTGAAGGCGGCGGGCAGGACAATCACGTCAGCGCCGGCATCGCGCAGCTTGCGGAACAGCTCCGGGAAACGGATGTCGTAGCAGATGGCACAACCCACGGTTACGTCGCCGACCTTGTAGGTTACCACGTCCTGGCCGCGGCTGATCGTGTCCGACTCGCGGTAGCTCGTGCCGCCCGGGATATCTACGTCGAAGAGGTGAATCTTGCGGTAGCGCGCGATCTCGTCTCCGTTCGGGCCAAACACGACGGTGGTGTTGTAGTGATTGTTGCCCGCCTTCTCGACCATGCTGCCGGCGTGGATCGTCACGCGGTGCTTGGCGGCAAGGCCCGACATGAGCTTATAGGCTTCGCCATCCGGGAAGAACTCGCCGTTGCCATGGACATTGTCGCGGCCTTCGCCAAGATAGGCGTAATATTCCGGCAGGACGATCAGGTCCGGCGCCTCCTCGGCTACCGCCCTCTCGATCATCGAGGTGGCGGTCTCGAGGTTCTCCGCCTTGTTGTTCTGGGAATTCATCTGAATTAAGCTGACTTTCACGTCACGGCCTCCTTGGATCCTGCGGCCGAATGTGAGCGCGGCGTTCAAGTCCCGACAAACGCGAAATACTTTCTCTGGACCCCAAGTTTTCCTTGTACGGCACTGCACAATGGTTTTTCCGAATGGTTCGGCGCCCTCCTACCAGGAGGCGCCGTCTGTCTGGCCCAGGGAGAAGCTGTGGGCGACCTCCTGTGCCATCTGCGCGACTACGGCCGAGATGAGGTTGTCTGGGTGGTCGGAATAGACCGCGTGAAAGCTCAATGGCGGAAAGGCTGGTGTCACATCGAGCTGCACGAGCGTTCCGGCCGCCAGCTGGTCCCGAACGATGACCTTCGGCAGCGGGGTGATGCCGATGCCGTCCTGCGCCAACCGGATGATGGTGGCGAGGGAGTTTGAGTTGTAGATCGTCGGATCCTCGATGCCCGCGTCCGCAAGCTGCCGCAGGACCCGGTGGTGGGGCGCGCTATCCTTGGAATAGGCGAGGATCGGCTGGTCGGCGATCTCGGCGAG
>JAESFT010000780.1_pt1 | contig 13202 bp, 17 predicted proteins | sample 9269451 | NCBI WGS metagenome assembly JAESFT01 (sample SAMN14502557, study PRJNA617106) | algae metagenome | isolation source: Scytonema hyalinum WJT4-NPBG1 and co-occurring heterotrophs from well... | place: USA: Mojave Desert, Joshua Tree National Park, California | collected 2006-05-25
ATGCCATCGCCGGACTCCAGCGCATACCGGATGCGAGCGTCGACCTGCTGATCGCCGATCCGCCCTATGGCCTCGGCAAGGATTACGGCAATGATTCCGACAAGCTCGATGCAAAAAATTATCTGGCATGGACCGAGCAATGGATTACCGTCGCGCTGCCGAAATTGAAGCCGAACGGCAGCCTGTATATTTTTCTGACCTGGCGCTACTCACCGGAAATCTTCGTGATGCTCAAGCAACGCATGACGATGATGAATGAAATCATCTGGGACCGCAGGGTGCCGTCGATGGGCGGCAGCACGCGCAAGTATTCGTCGGTGCACGACACCATCGGATTTTTCGTCAACGCCAAGGATTATTATTTCGACCTGGACGCTGTGCGCATACCCTACGATGCCGAGACGAAAAAAGCCCGTTCCCGCTCCATTTTTATCGGCGCCAAATGGCTCGAAATCGGCTACAACCCAAAAGATGTGTGGAGCGTCTCCCGCCTGCATCGCGAGCACCGGGAGCGCGCCGATCACCCGACGCAGAAGCCGCTGGAAATCATCGAACGCATGGTCAAGGCATCCTGTCCGCCCGGCGGCATCGTGCTCGACCCGTTCATGGGCAGCGGCACCACCGCTGTCGCCGCCAAACGCTGCGGACGACATTATGTCGGCTTCGAACTGAATCCCGATTATTGCGAACTCATCGAAAACCGTTTAAGCGAAATTGATGGCGAAATCAGCAATTCCGCCGCAGCTTGATGCCACTCATAACCTGACGACAACGCCCATGAATACCCGCTCTCTCATCGACAACGTCATTCGTCCGGACATCCTCGCCTTGTCCGCCTATCACGTGCCTGACTCCAGCGGCTTCGTCAAGCTGGATGCCATGGAAAACCCCTATGTGCTGCCGCAGGAGTTGCGTACCGAGTTGGGGCGGCGCCTGGCAGACGTCGCGATGAATCGCTATCCGGTCCCGTCTTATACCGCGTTAAAGGAAAAGATTCGCACCCGGCTCGGCGTGCCGGCTGGATTCGATGTGGTGCTGGGCAATGGATCGGACGAATTGATTTCCATGCTGTCGATCGCCTGCGCAAAGCCGGGCGCCAAGGTCCTCGCGCCGGTGCCCGGATTTGTGATGTATGCGATGTCGGCGCAGTTCTCGGGACTGGAATTCGTCGGCGTCCCGCTGAATGCGGACTTCACGTTGAACAAAGCGGCGATGCTGGACGCCATCGCGCAGCATCGGCCCGCGATTACCTATCTTGCCTATCCCAACAACCCGACCGGCAACCTGTTCGATGCGGACGACATGGCCGACATTATTCGCGCGGTTGGCGATGCCGGCCTGGTGGTGGTGGACGAGGCGTATCAGCCGTTTGCGCAAGCCAGCTTCATGCCGCGGCTGCCTGACTTTCCCAACATGATCGTAATGCGCACCGTGTCCAAACTCGGCCTGGCCGGAATCCGGCTCGGCTACATGGCGGCCGGTGACGCGTTGCTGACCGAGTTTGAAAAAGTGCGTCCGCCCTACAATATCAATGTGCTGACCCAGGCGGCGGCCGAATTCGCGCTGGAACATGTCGCAATTCTGGACGATCAGGCAGCCACGTTGCGTCGCGAAAGAGCTGTTCTAGCAGCCGCATTGCAAGCGTTGCCGGGTGTCGAAGTATTCCCGTCAGCGTCGAATTTTTTGTTGATTCGCTTGCATCCATCGAAAAATAGCCTCAATAATGTTTTCGCTGCATTGTTGGACCGGAAGGTTTTGGTTAAAAATCTCGGTAAAATGCACCTACTGTTGGAAAATTGCTTACGGGTGACCGTGGGTACCCCGGAGGAAAACCGGATTTTTCTTGATGCGCTTGCCGCATCGCTTGCCCCGTAATTTTTAGTTGCCACCTAACATGCCTACGTCACGCGTTGCAGAGATCACACGCAATACCAATGAGACGCAGATCCGCGTTGCCATCAATCTCGACGGCACCGGACAGCAAAAGCTGAATACCGGCGTCCCTTTCCTGGATCACATGCTTGACCAGATAGCGCGGCACGGCTTGATCGACCTCGATATTCATGCCAACGGCGATCTGCACATCGATGCCCACCATACGGTGGAAGATGTCGGCATCACGCTCGGTCAGGCATTCGCCAAGGCGATTGGCGACAAGAAAGGCATCCGGCGTTACGGGCATGCCTACGTGCCGCTGGACGAGGCGCTGTCCCGGGTGGTGATCGATTTCTCCGGCCGTCCTGGCCTGGAATTCCATGTCCCGTTCAAGCGCTCGATGATCGGCTCCTTCGATGTCGACCTGACGCACGAATTCTTTCAGGGCTTCGTCAACCACGCACTGGTTACTTTGCATATCGATAATCTGCGCGGCGAAAACGCCCATCATCAGTGTGAAACCGTATTCAAGGCATTTGGCCGCGCGCTGCGCATGGCCGCAGAGCTGGATCCACGTTCGGCCGGAACCATTCCTTCGACGAAAGGCAGTCTGTAAGCGCTGCACATTGCGCGCTGCGACGTCATTGTTAACATGAGCAAAATAGTAGTGGTCGATTACGGCATGGGCAATCTGCGCTCTGTTGCGCAGGCATTGCGCCATGTCGCGCCCGAAGCCGACGTCCGTATATCGGGCGAATTGTCAGATATCAAATCCGCCGACAGGCTGGTGCTTCCCGGACAGGGAGCCATACCCGATTGCATGCGATGCCTGCGCGAGTCCGGCCTTCAGGAGGCGGTGGTTGAGGCGGCCCGTTCCAGGCCATTGTTTGGCGTCTGCGTCGGCGAGCAGCTGCTGTTCGACTGGAGCGAGGAGGGCGATACGCCCGGACTTGGTCTGCTTCCCGGAAAGGTGGTGCGCTTCCAGCTCGACGGGCAATTGCAAGATGACGGATCGCGTTTTAAAGTACCGCAAATGGGCTGGAACCGAGTCAGGCAGTCCCTGGCCCATCCGCTCTGGAGTGACATACCTGACAACAGCTACTTCTATTTTGTCCATAGTTACTATGCAGTGCCTGAAAACGCCGGGCATACGTTGGGCGAGACAGTTTATGGCGCGCCGTTCAGCTCCGTGGTCGGCCGCGATAATATCTTTGCCACGCAGTTTCACCCTGAAAAAAGCGCTGCCGCCGGACTGCAGCTCTATAAGAATTTTGTGTACTGGAATCCGTAGATTGCTGCACGAAAAACTTCCAAACATAGAAACCGATCGCCGTTATTCTTAACCTACTAACATATCGAACGTAGCCATGCTGCTCATACCTGCCATCGACATCAAAGACGGTCAATGCGTACGCCTCAAGCAAGGCGACATGGATCAGGCCACCGTGTTCTCTCAGGATCCCGCGGAAATGGCGCGCCACTGGCTGGCACAAGGCGCACGACGGTTGCATCTGGTTGACCTGAACGGCGCGTTTGCCGGCAAACCCAAGAATGAATCCGCGGTAAAGGCGATCATCCAGGCGGTTCGGGATTTTGCGATCGACAACGATACCGATGAAATTCCCATCCAGCTCGGCGGCGGCATCCGGGATCTGGACACCATCGAACGTTACCTCGATGACGGACTGTCCTACATCATCATTGGCACGGCGGCGGTCAAGAATCCCGGCTTCCTGCACGATGCATGCAGTGCCTTCCCGGGGCAGATCATCGTCGGCCTCGACGCCAAGGACGGCAAAGTTGCCACCGATGGCTGGAGCAAGCTGTCCGGTCATGAAGTGATCGATCTCGCCAAGAAATTCGAGGACTACGGCTGCGAAGCGATCGTCTATACCGACATCGGTCGGGATGGCATGATGGGCGGCGTAAACATCGACGCCACCGTCAAGCTCGCACGCAGCATGACCATTCCCGTGATCGCCTCCGGCGGGGTGCATACGATCAAGGATGTCGAAGCCTTGTGCGCGGTGCAGGACGAGGGCATCGAAGGCGTCATCTGCGGACGGTCGATTTACGAAGGTACGCTCGATCTGCGCACGGCGCAGGATCGGGCCGATGAACTGAGCGGCCTCGAAGAGTCGGCTGAAGAAGACGAAGCATGACCCTTGCAAAACGTATCATCCCTTGCCTTGACGTTACCGCGGGGCGCGTCGTCAAGGGCGTTAACTTTCTGGAGTTGCGCGACGCCGGCGACCCGGTGGAAATCGCCCGCCGCTATGACGCGCAGGGCGCGGATGAGCTCACTTTTCTCGATATCACCGCCACGTCCGACGAGCGCGATCTGATCCTGCCGATCATCGAAGCGGTCGCTTCCCAAGTGTTCATTCCCCTCACTGTCGGCGGGGGTGTACGCTCGGTCAATGACGTGCGCCGCTTGCTCAATGCTGGTGCCGACAAGGTGAGCATCAACAGCGCCGCCATTGCGAATCCCGATTTCGTCGGCGAGTCGGCACGCAAATACGGATCGCAATGCATCGTCGTTGCGATCGATGCCAAGAAAAGCGGCGACAATAAATGGGAAGTGTTCACCCACGGCGGCCGCAAGCCGACCGGTCTCGACGTCGTCGAGTGGGCAAGGAAAATGGAAAGTCTGGGCGTAGGCGAAATCCTGTTGACCAGCATGGACCGCGATGGAACCAAGATCGGCTTTGATCTCGCTCTCACCAGCGCCGTCTCCAATGCGGTCGGCATCCCGGTCATCGCATCGGGCGGAGTCGGGGGCTTGAAGGATCTGGCCGATGGCGTCACGATCGGCCGCGCCGACGCGGTACTGGCGGCCAGCATTTTTCATTACGGACAGCATACCGTCCAGGAAGCCAAGCGTTTCATGGCGGACCAGGGCATTGCAATGAGGCTTTCATGAGCATCAAGGCCAAGTGGCTCAATAAGGTCAAGTGGGACGAAAACGGACTGGTGCCGGTGATTGCACAGGAAGTCGGTTCCAATGACGTGCTGATGTTCGCGTGGATGACGCGCGAGGCCTTGTCAAAAACCGTCGAACTGGGCGAGGCAGTCTACTGGAGCCGTTCGCGCAAGAAGCTATGGCACAAGGGCGAGGAATCCGGACATGTCCAGAAGGTTCGTGAAATCCGCCTTGATTGCGATGAAGATGTTGTGCTCCTCAAGGTGGAGCAGGTGGACGGAATCGCCTGTCATACCGGGCGCCACTCGTGCTTCTTCCAGGTATTCGAAGGATCGGCCGAAAGCGGCGACTGGAATGCCGTCGAGCCGGTGCTGAAAGATCCCCAGACCATTTACAAGCCTTAAGCGGGTCCCACCCGCTCCATGACCGACAAGGACCCGGCGGGTGGGACCCGCCTCAATGTATGAGCGACACCTTACAACGCCTGGCTGACATCATCGAATCGCGCAAGCCGGCCAATGGCGGCGATCCGGATAAATCCTATGTTGCACGCCTGTTTTCCAAAGGTGACGATGCGATCCTGAAGAAAATCGGCGAGGAAGCAACCGAAACCGTCATGGCTGCGAAAGACGTGCGCGCCGGCGGGAATAAATCGAAAGTACTCTATGAATGCGCCGACTTGTGGTTTCATTCCCTGATCATGCTGGCACAATTCGACCTGACGCCTCGGGATGTGCTTGATGAACTGGCACGGCGCGAGGGCATGTCAGGACTGGAAGAAAAAGCGAATCGCAAGCTGATTGAACGTGAGAAAAACGGCATGTAGCCGTTACCGGCCGGTTCGTTGGCTGATCAAGAAATCATTCTCGAATGAAAGAAATACAGCGAAAAATGGATAACTGTTTATTTTGCAAAATTGCCGCCAAGCAGATTCCATCGAAGACCGTCTACGAAGACGAGGATGTAATCGCATTTCACGACATCAATCCTGCTGCACCGGTGCATTTTTTAATCATCCCGAAACAACATATTGGTACACTGGCCGATTGCCATGAAAGTCATGCAGCATTATTAGGGAAAATGATGCTGCTGGCACCGAAGCTGGCAAAAGAGCAAGGGTGCGGTTACATCGCCGGTGAAAACGGTGCAATAGGTACGGGCGGATTCAAGACGCTGTTCAATACCGGACCTGACGGCGGTCAGGAGGTGTACCATCTCCACTTACATGTCATCGGCGGACCGCGTCCGTGGCGCGGGCAACGTTAACGCACCCGACATATCATTCAAATTTGTTTCCAGGGCGCTACTGTCCTGTAAGGAGAACGTAATGGGTTCATTTAGTGTTTGGCACTGGTTAATCGTGCTGGTGATCATCCTGCTGGTTTTCGGGACCAAGAAGATCGGCAACATGGGGTCCGACCTGGGCAAGGCGGTCAAGGGCTTCAAGGACGGCGTCAAAGGCGAAGACGACAAATCCAGCGCCGCGAATGCTACGCCATCGCAGGTCGCTGACAAGGCAACCATCGACATCGATGCGAAAGAGAAGACCAAGAGCTGATGTATCCGTTTCTGAAGATCGCATTGCCACGGCTTGCTAACCGCACGACGCTTGGGCGAACTGCATCATGATCGATATCGGACTTACCAAAATCGCGATGATTGGCGTCGTGGCGCTGGTCGTCATCGGCCCGGAGAAATTGCCGAGAGTGGCCCGCATGGCCGGTTCATTGTTCGGCCGGGCGCAGCGCTATATCAATGACGTAAAGTCCGAGGTCAGCCGCGAAATAGAGCTCGAAGAACTGCGCAAGATGCAGAAGGACATGCAGGAAGCGGCAAGCGATGTCGAGCAAAGCATTGCGAAGAATATGTCCGAGGCGCAGGAAAGCTTCAATACCACCTGGAATGACGACAACTCTGCCGGTCTTTCGAATCCGCTGATGGAGCCGTCCACCCCGAATCCATTGGTTGTAAAAGCAAAAGATTTCCGTCGCAAGAAACTCGCACGGACATCCGCCATCCCGTCCTGGTACAAGCGGCAAAGTGGCCACAAGACGCGTGTAATTTCCGGCGCCGCACGGGTTGCGAAGTATCGCCCCGCCGGCGCCACCCGTAAATCCTTTCATTAAATGACCGACGATCCACAAGCCACGGGTGCCGGCGACACCTTCATTTCGCATCTGGTGGAATTGCGCAACCGGGTGATGAAGGCGTCAGCAGCACTGCTGCTCGTTTTCCTGTGCCTGATGCCATGGGCCGGCAATATTTACGACGTGCTCGCCTATCCAATGATGTCGGCCTTGCCGGCAGGCAGCAAGATGATTGCGACCGGAGTGATCACGCCCTTCCTGATCCCGGTAAAAGTCACCTTGCTGGTAGCGTTTCTGATCGCGCTGCCGGTCATCCTGTATCAAGCCTGGGCATTCATTGCTCCCGGCCTGTACACGCACGAGAAGAAGCTGATTGCGCCGCTCGTCATTTCTTCTTCGATTCTGTTCATCGCCGGCGTCGCGTTCTGTTATTTCTTTGTATTCGGCGTAGTGTTCAAATTCGTGAATGAATTCGCGCCGAAATCGGTATCGGTTGCGCCGGATATCGACAGCTATTTCAGTTTTGTCATGACCATGTTCATCGCCTTCGGCGTCACCTTCGAAGTGCCGATCGTGGTCATCGTGCTGGTGCGCATGGGGCTTGTTACAGTGGAAAAGCTGAAAGAAATACGGCCTTATGTGATCGTCGGCGCGTTTGTCATCGCCGCCATCGTGACGCCGCCCGATGTGATGAGCCAGCTGCTGCTGGCAATCCCCTTATGTCTGCTGTATGAGGTCGGCATATGGATTGCGCCGTTGTTCGCCAGGGTAACGCGAGCGCCGGAAGAACAGACCGATCTAACCGCCTGAGGGAGGGCTGCCGGTCAGTTCACCTGGCGCAGCCAGGTAACGAGTGGATAAGCATCCTTGAACGTCGTTGCAAGATGCTTGTTCAGATCAGCGGGCGGCTTCTTTTTCAAGCTTACTTCGTTCCACACGATAAAGCTCTTCAGCTTTACATATTCCGCATGCGGCCCATCCGCATCGAATCCCTTCGGCGGCCGCGTGAGCTTGCCCTCCTGCTGCAAATCCCCGAAGGTTTCCCGCAGCTTCCGGTTTTTCAGCATCTTGCCGAATCCGGTGGGATCCGCAATCACTTGCTGGCGAATTGCGCGGAGCCGATCCGGTGGCGGCATGTACTCCCCGCCCGCGATCAACAGCTTGCCGTCCGCATCGATATGGAAATAGTAGGCGGGTCCACCGCCCTGACTCGGCTTCTTCAGGCCGCTGGCAGTGATTGCAGCAGAGAAGGTAGTCTTGTAAGGGATCTTTTCACGCGAAAAGCGCAGGTCGCGATTGATGCGGAATAAAGCCTTCTTCGGATTGCAGCCGGCGACTTCGGGATCGAATCTACTAAGGTCGGCAATCAGGCGGATCACCACATCAAGAAACTCGGCGCGCAAAATATCGTAGCGCGGCTTGTTCATCACAAACCACGCACGGTTATTGTTTTCCGACAGCTCTCCCAGGAATTGAATCAGGTCACGTACGTGCATGCTTACCGCTCTTCATTGCTGACTTCACGCCGCGGTTTGGGACGTTTGCCCACCACCACCTCGACATTCGACTCCTGATTCCGGCGCAGCACCCTCATTTTTGCTTTGTTGCCTGGCTTTAGCTGCGCAATGATGTTCAGCATTTCGGTGGTGTCATTGATCGCTTTGCCTTCTACCGCAAGCAAGATGTCGCCTGGCCGCATGCCGGCCTTGTCTGCCGGTCCGCCCTTGAGGACGCCCGCGATGATCGCGCCCGATTTTCGCGTCAGTCCGAAACTCTCCGCAAGCTCGGGTGTAATGTCCTGGGGCTCCACGCCGATCCAGCCCCGCACTTTCTGGCCGGTGGCAATGATCGACTCCATCACGTCCTTGACCGTCGTGACCGGAATGGCAAATCCGATGCCGAGCGAGCCGCCGCTACGCGAGTAAATCGCTGTATTGATACCGAGAAGATTGCCGTTGGTATCGATCAGCGCGCCGCCGGAATTGCCGGGGTTGATCGCAGCATCGGTCTGGATGAAATTCTCGAACGTGTTGATGCCAAGATGGCTGCGCCCGAGTGCCGAAATGATGCCCATCGTGACGGTCTGCCCGACGCCGAACGGATTGCCAATGGCAAGCACGACATCGCCCACCATCGCTTGGTCGACATTGCCCAGCGTTATCGCCGGCAGATCCTTCATGTTGATCTTGATTACGGCAAGATCGGTTTCCGGGTCGGTGCCGACCAGTTTGGCGACCGCCTTGCGGCCATCGGCAAACGCCACCTCGATCTCGTCGGCGGTTTCGACCACATGGTTGTTCGTCAGTACATACCCTTCCGGGCTGACGACCACGCCGGAGCCCAGGCTGAATTGCTTGTCTTCCTGCTGATCGCCGAAAAATTTGCGGAACAGCGGATCGTCCATGAACGGATGTGCGGGCTGACGTGAGCCTTTGGTGGTGTAAATATTCACCACTGCAGGCATGGCGCGTTTTGCAGCGCTGCGGTAGGAGCCTTGGGTCGGTGGCTGGCCGGCTGGTGCTTCCAGCATGGGCACCGATGAATTGCTGCGCACTGCGGGAGCCGTCCGGGTCATCCCGGCAGCCCATTCCGGCTTGAGGCTCGCTACAATGAACCAAATCGCCAGACCGACCGTGACGGTTTGCGCAAACAATAGCCAAAGACGTTGCATATAAGGTGTAAAAATGGATCGAAAATCAGTGGGCAGGACGGAATTGGCCCAATATCTAGGGCAAGCGCTTGATATTACCCGTTTTCGTGACTATTGCCCAAACGGCTTGCAGGTGGAAGGACGAGATCGGATCGCGACGCTTGTCACAGGCGTCACAGCCAGCCTGGCCTTGATCGAAGCAGCATTGGATCTCGGCGCTGATGCCATCCTCGTACATCACGGTTATTTCTGGCGCGGCGAGGACCAGCGTATCGTCGGCATGCGCCAGCGTCGCCTGAAATCTTTGCTCATCCATGACGTGAGCTTGTTTGCCTTTCATCTGCCATTGGATATGCACGTCGATTTCGGCAATAACGCCCAATTGGCGCGCCAGTTGGGATTGAGGCCGGACGGGCGTTTCGGTGAAGACGGTTTGGGCTGGCTCGGCGTCGCCAGTACCGAGGTGCGTACCGTCGGTGAATTGGCGAAGCTTGTCGAGGAGCGTCTTCACCGCCGGCCATTGCTCATCGGAGATCCGACGCAAGCTTTGGGCCGCATCGGTTGGTGCACCGGTGCTGCCCAAAACATGATTGGCGACGCAATCGACGCTGGCGTAAGCGTTTACCTCAGCGGCGAAGTGTCGGAGCCAACCGTGCATCTCGCCAGGGAATCAGGCATTTCTTATCTCGCCTGCGGCCACCACGCCACCGAACGATACGGTGTTCAGGCACTCGGAGAGCATATCGCTGAAAAGTTCAATATCATGCATCGTTTCATCGACATCGATAATCCGGCTTAATCCTATTCCGCTACAACTATGTGCCCGATAGTTGGTTAAATTCCCTATATCATAGTAGGGGAATGGAATTTGCCGGTAAGGAACAAACATGTTGGAAGAAACGCCGAGCGAACGGGTTCGTGTTGTCATCGTTGAAGATGACGCTGTCACGCGTAAATCCCTGTCGTTAGCAATTGAGGCCGCGCCTGAGCTCTGCTTGCTGGCGGCGTTCGACAACGTCAGCTCAGCTTTAACCTTTCTTAACGCGCACAAGATTGATGTATTAATAACCGACCTCGGTCTGCCCGACGGTTCTGGCATTGAACTGATCCATGCCTGCGTGAGGTTGCACCCTGATGCCGACATCATGGTTGTGACGGTATCGAGCGACGAAGCCAACGTGCTCGCCTGTATCGAGGCTGGCGCGTCGGGTTATATGCTGAAGGACGCGGGCCGGATTGACGCTGCCCGCGCGGTGCTTGATTTGCGTGCCGGCGGCGCGCCGATGAGCCTCGCCATCGCCCGCATGGTGCTTGCCAAGGTGAGGAATGGTAAGAAAAACCAAATGGCGGTGGTGGACAATCCCGTTACCAGCCTGACCAAGCGCGAAGCGGCAATTCTTGATCTGATCGCTCAGGGTAGGAGTTATGGCGAAGTGGCGAAGATACTATCGGTGTCGGTTGGAACGGTCCAAACCCATATCAAGAACATCTATGGAAAACTGGCCGTGCATTCTCGCGGCGAAGCTGTCTTCGAAGCCCACCGTCGCGGTCTGCTTCAACTCGGACGCTCCAAAGGCAAAAAGGCCTAGCCCTGGCACTACAGTAAATCCGGAAAGCACTTTGCAGATCGGTTTACTTGCGTAGCGAGTCGCGAATTTCACGCAACAGTACGATTTCTTCCGGCGTTGGTGCTGCTGCAGGTTCCGGATCTTTTCGCTTCGCCTTATTCAGCAGCCGCACCATTTGAAAGATGATGAAGGCCAAAATAAGGAAGTTAAGCAAAATCGTGAGAAAATTGCCATAGGCAAAGACCGCTCCCGCCTTCTTGGCCTCGACAAGGGTGAGATGAGTACCTTGATTGTTGAGGGGTAAGTAGTAATTGGTGAAATCCAAGCCTCCAGTGATTTTGCCGGCAACAGGCATGATGATGTCTTGGACGAGTGAATCAACGATCCTGGCGAATGCAGTGCCGATGATTACTCCGATGGCAAGGTCAATGACATTTCCTTTAATGGCAAAAGCCTTGAATTCCTGCAGCACTCCCATGCAACCTCCTAAAAATAAAGAAAAAACGGCCTATGCCTGTAGGACTGGGTATCTGTCAGGCTGAATAATACGGCACAAAACTTGACGGCCCGTCATCCACCGCATATCCCCCGATCAAAAAGTTCCCCAAAATTCCGAACGATGGTATGGATTAGCTTCAATTCATGTCCATCGTCCGTTATAATCTAAGGTTGCTAGAAGTTTCGAACAGATTTCGCATTTTGACTGATTGGGGTTGGTATGAGTAACGAAAAGCAGGTCGACTCCGGTCGACGTGGCTTGCTCGTCGCTACGTGTGCGGCGGGTGGTGTGGCTGGATTGGCCACCGCAGGAGCTTTTGTGTCCACTTTCCAGCCGTCCGAGCGCGCCAAGGCAGCCGGCGCGCCGGTGGAAGTCGATATTGCCGGCTTGGCGCCGGGAGAGCTGAGAACCGTTGAGTGGCGCGGTAAACCGGTCTGGATCCTGAAGCGCTCACCGGAAATGGTCGCGTCGCTGAAGAGCGTCGAGCCAAAGCTCGCCGACCCGAAGTCGGAGCGCAATCCCGAAGAGCTGACGCCTGAATACGCCCGCAACGAATATCGTTCGCGCAAGCCAGACCTGCTGGTTGCCGTCGGTATTTGTTCTCACTTGGGATGTTCGCCGATCACCAAGCTTCAGCCTGGAGCACAGCCTTCGTTGCCAGATGACTGGGCGGGTGGTTTCCTGTGTCCTTGTCATGGTTCCACGTTCGATCTTGCAGGCCGTGTTTATCAGAACGTGCCCGCTCCGGACAACCTGCAGGTTCCGCCCTACATGTATGTCGGCGATACCAAGCTGGTCATTGGCAAAGACGAGAAAGGCGAAGCGTAATTATGGCGACACCACAGCAAAGACAACCCGGTACGCCTATTCCGCTGCCGAACCGGGCCATCAACTGGATCGACGAGCGCTTCCCGCTGTCGTCGACCTGGCGGGCGCATGTCTCTGAATACTATGCGCCTAAAAACTTCAATTTCTGGTACATATTCGGCTCCCTTGCACTGCTGGTGCTCGTGATCCAGATTGTGACCGGCATCTTCCTGGTAATGCATTACAAGCCGGACGCCAACCTGGCATTCGCATCGGTGGAATACATCATGCGCGATGTCCCGTGGGGCTGGCTGGTAAGGTACATGCATTCCACAGGCGCTTCCGCATTCTTTGTTGTCGTCTACCTGCACATGCTGAAGAGCCTACTGTACGGTTCCTATCGCAAGCCACGTGAATTGCTGTGGCTGTTCGGCGTGGGCATCTTCCTATGCCTGATGGCCGAGGCATTCTTCGGCTACCTGCTTCCATGGGGGCAGATGTCGTTCTGGGGCGCGCAGGTTATCGTCAACCTGTTCGGCGCAATTCCTTTCATCGGTCCGGATCTGTCCCTGTGGATTCGCGGCGACTATGTCGTGTCCGATGCAACGCTGAACCGCTTCTTCGCGTTTCACGTGATCGCAATTCCGCTGGTTTTGCTGGGCCTGGTCGCGGCGCACCTTGTGGCGCTGCATGAAGTCGGTTCAAACAACCCGGACGGTATCGAGATCAAGGCGAAGAAGGACGCTAATGGCGTGCCGCTTGATGGTATTCCATTCCACCCTTACTACACCGT
>JAESFT010000781.1_pt1 | contig 13180 bp, 12 predicted proteins | sample 9269451 | NCBI WGS metagenome assembly JAESFT01 (sample SAMN14502557, study PRJNA617106) | algae metagenome | isolation source: Scytonema hyalinum WJT4-NPBG1 and co-occurring heterotrophs from well... | place: USA: Mojave Desert, Joshua Tree National Park, California | collected 2006-05-25
GGGGCTTTTGCGGACAATCCGGCAACAGCTAGATTCATAGAAACCGATCGCGCGCTAATGTGAGCGGCGGGCCATCCGACGGATCCGGTTATACTGGGGCTCCTTGAACATAGATAAAGACCCGTGTCAGTCTTTTAGTCCTCCCGTCGCTTCCCGTTGAGAACCGATTTCAGGCTCGGTGAAGCCGCTTCGACCGTTTGGGCTAACTCTTTTTCGCTATCCTACAAGGTTCTTATTCCTCTTCGTTCATATTGTTCTTTCTCCTGAAGATGGACATCATCATTAGAATAACTCTAGCCTTCGATCATGGGGGATGGTCGCAGCAATCGGCAAGGCTTTCTTCTGCAATTCTTGAAGACGACAAAAAGTTTATAACGGGCAAAGCTTCAACATCGAGAAATTGACTGAGCAACGATGGCGCTCGCTGCGCCATTCGGATGCGCACGCTCGATATAAGCTCATTGGGGGGAACTCATGAAAAAAGCGATCCGGGTGAGTATCGTGGACGATCAGCCCCTCTTTCAGGATGGCATCGCGCATACCCTCGATACGCAGTTGGATATCGAAGTCGTAGCGCAAGGAGCATCAAAAAAAGATGTAATGCTTATAGCTCAGGAATGCGCACCAGACCTGATCGTCATCGGCATGAGTGAGCCAGATGATGGGCTCGAAATCTTTGATGCCCTTGTGGCCGGTTACCCATTGATCAAGATACTGCTTCTCTCAGACATGTCCGATGAAGATCGGATCTGCGATGCCATCATGAGAGGGCTGCACGGCTATCTTCCAAAAAGCACGAGCGGCAGTGGACTGGTCGATGCAGTGCGAGCACTGGACCAAGGCATAGGCTGCATTTCACCGACTCTTGCGCTGAGGCTCTTAATGCACAAGCAGAGCGCCCCTGGCATGATCAAGCCAAGGGACCGCCTGGGTATCCTCACGCCGAGAGAGCGGCAAATCCTGTCGATGCTGGCTGGCGGCCTCAGCAACAGACAAATTGGAAACAAGCTCGACTTGAGCGAAGGCACGATCAAATACTACGTGACGAGCGTCATGCAGAAGATTCGCGTTCGCAATCGGGTCGAAGCCGCTCTATTCGCGCGGGCCCAGGGCGTCGTGTACCAGGACAGCAACGTGCGGTCTGGCATCGAGATCGATTGCGGGATTATCAGCGCCAGCGTGGCAGAGCGTCGACTGGAAGTTCAGCCGCAACATGGGCAATGAAACAGAACCTGGCTCGATGTAGCCGTTGCGCCTCGAGCGGCAGCCCGTGCAAACCGTCGCAAAGGCGCGATCAACCTCGCCTAAAACAAGCTCCCCTGCTCGTCCTCATCGCTGGAGAGCGGCTTCCTGGCTTTCGGCTTCTTCTCCCGCACCGGCGCAGGCTCCGGATGGTCCAACGGTTCCATCAGGCTGGGATCGTCGTTCTCGACCTTGTTCACGCGGCTGGAAACCGGCACCAGGTCGAGCCAGTCGTCGGGGCAGGGGCGCACAAGGCTCATCACGTCGGCGCGCTCGTCGCGCACGTCGAGCCACGCGGCAATGTCGTCGTCGGAGAGGATCACGGGCATGCGGTCGTGCACGGCCGAGAGCGTGCCGTTGGCATCGGTCGTCACGACGGCGGCCGTGTCGATCTCGGCTCCGTCCGGGCTCATGTAGGTTTCCCACAAGCCCGCCATCGGCATGGGCTTGCGGCTGCGCGGGCGGATCAGGAACGGTGTCTTCTCCCGTCCCTCGCGCCGCCATTCATAGAACCCGTCGGCGAGGAAGATGCAGCGCCGGCGCTTCAGGGCCGCCTTGAAGGTCGGCTTCGTCTCCAGCGTCTCGCCGCGTGCGTTGATGACAAGGGGGAAATCCTTCGGATCCTTCACCCAGGACGGCAGGAAGCCCCAGCGCACCAGCATGAAATGCCGCTCGCCCCGATCTTCCAGCACGACCGGGACGGGCTGCGTGGGGGCCACGTTGTAGCGCGGAGGAAAGTTCGGCTGCTCCGTATAGCCGAAGAAGTCCCGATAGGTCTCGGGAGGGAGCGTGATTGCATAGCGCCCGCACATGACACTCTCCTAGAGCCACCGCTTCCAGCGAAAGAAGAGATAGGGCAGCACAGCCGCGAGCACCATCAGGGTGATCGCCCAGGGATAGCCGAACTCCCATTCGAGTTCCGGCATGATCTTGAAGTTCATGCCGTAGAGCGACGAGACCAGGGTCGGCGGCAGGAAGATCACCGACATGACCGAGAAGATCTTGATGATGTCGTTCTGCTCCATGGTGACGAAGCCGAGCGTGGCATCGAGCAGGAACTGGACCTTGCTGGAGAGGAAGGTCGCGTGCTCCTCGATGGACTGGACGTCACGAAGCGCCGTGCGCCACTCGGATTGATAGCCTGCCGTCTTCTGCGGCCGCGGCATGCTGGCGGAGAGGAACAGCAGCATGCGCTCCACCGACACCATGCTCTCGCGCACGTTGGAGATGATGTCGCCCTTGCGGCCGATGGATCTCAGGGCAAAGCGGTAGGAGGCCGCCCTGCGCGCACCCTGCTTCTCGTTGTCGAAGATCGCCTGCGACAGGCGATCGATGCGTGAGCCGACGGCTCCGAGGATCTCGGCTGCGCGATCGATGATGGTTTCGAGCAAGCCGTCGAGCACGGCCTCGGGCTGGTGCCGGCATCCGCCGGGCTTCACGGCGCGCGCCATGAACATGCTGAAGGAACGCGGCTCCCCGTAGCGCACGGTCACCAGTGCCTTCTCCGTCAGGATGAAGGACACGTCAATCAGCTTCGGACTGTCCGTGTCGGAGCTGCACAGGACGCGCGCAGTCATGTAGCGGGCATTGTTCTCGTGATAGAGGATCTCGGAGGGTTCGATGTCAGCCATTTCCTCCCGGGTCGGGATCTCGATGTTGAGATGAGCCTCGACGAGCCTGTCCTCTTCCCTGCTCGGATCGATCAGGTCGATCCACAGGGCATCCTGGGGAATCGGCTCGCCCGGCGGCAGAACCTCGCGGTCGAGGGACTCGCCCATCGGTCCCCTGGCCTGCGCCGGCTTGTGGATCACAATCATACGCGCTCTCGCCCCTTGGAAGTCATATCATTTCAGACCGATGCAGATCTTGTAATCCCACACGCCCTCCATGTCATTCCTAACCCGGCACTGCGGAAGGAAAGAGAATCCACGCCCGAGCGCAACGCCATGTCCCTGACCAACCTAGGGCCGAGGACAACATCCGCCACGTCATCACCGGCCTCGTGCCGGTGATCCCGCTTCAGAGAGGCGCGGCGCTCTTCCAATCGAGACGGCCGGGACAAGCCCGGCCATGACGTGAGAGATGTCGTTCCCGGCCGAAGTGAAGCCTATCCGCTTAACGCGACGATGACAGAGGCGGCGTGTCGTCGGGCACGAAGAAATCAGGCGCGAGCGGCTGGGACGGATCGACCCGGTACTTCTCGAAGTCGGTCACGCCCTCGCCCGCCAGGAAGACGTCGTCGATGAGGAAGTGGCCCGAGAAGCTCCTGGAGGGCATGTGGAAGACCGCATAGGCCGCATCGGCCAGGATCTCGGGCGTGCGGCTTGCCTGCACGAGGGCATCGCCGCCGAGCAGGTTCCGGACCGCGCTCGTGGCGATGGTCGTGCGCGGCCAGAGCGCGTTGACGGCAATCCCCCTGCCGCGCAATTCCCCGGCCAGTCCCAGGACGCACAGGCTCATGCCGTATTTCGCGATGCTATAGGCCAGATGCGGCGCAAACCACTTCTCGCTCATGTCGAGCGGCGGCGAGAGCATGAGGATGTGCGGGTTCTCGGCCTTTTCCAGATGCGGGATGGCGTATTTGGAGACCATGTAGGTGCCGCGCGTGTTGATCTGGTACATCAGATCGAAGCGTTTCATGTCGGTCTGCGGCGTCGGCGTGAGGCTGATGGCGCTCGCGTTGTTCACCACGATGTCGAGGCCGCCGAAGGTCGCGACCGTTTGGTCGATCGCGCCCTTCACCGCCTCCTCGTCGCGCACGTCCACCATGAGCGGCAGGGCCTTTCCGCCCGCCGCCTCGATCTCTTCCGCGGCCGTGTAGATGGTGCCGGGAAGCTTCGGATGCGGCTCGGCGGTCTTGGCCGCAATGACCACGTTCGCGCCGTCCTTCGCGGCACGAAGCCCGATGGCAAGTCCGATGCCCCGCGAGGCGCCGGTGATGAAGAGGGTTTTTCCGTTGAGACTCATCGGATCAGCTCGCCAGCGCCAGGGTTGCATCCTGCAGGAATCCTGCGCCGCTCAAGACCGTATCCTCGAGGCCCTTGGCTCCGACGGCGATGTTCTCGGCGAAGAAGCGGCAGAGCGCGATGCGGCCTGCATGGGCCGGATCCCCGTCTCCGGCGGACACCTGCGCCTGGGCCGCGAGCGCCATTTCGGCGAGAGCCGCGCCGCCCTGCGCCAACGCGAAGAGCCGCAGATACGGCGTCGCGCCGGCGAGCGCCTCGCCCTGCGCGTTGGACGAGACCGCCTTGAGGAGATAGCTCGTGGCCCGATCCAGGCTTTCGATGGCGTCGCGCAGGCGGGGAGCGGTCGCCCCGAAGGCGGGCGTCGCCTCCTTCAGAAGCCGCGCCACGGTGGCGCGCATGGAGGCGATCTGCGCCCGCACCGTCTCGCCGCCGGAGAGCGGCAGCTTGCGCGTGACGAGGTCGATGGCCTGGATGCCGTTGGTGCCTTCGTAGATCGGCGCGATGCGCGCGTCGCGGAAATGCTGCGCGGCGCCCGTCTCCTCGATGAAGCCCATGCCGCCGTGAACCTGCACGCCGATGGAGGCCACCTCCATGCCGATATCGGTCGAGAAGGCCTTCGCCACCGGCGTGAGCAGGGAGGCGCGCTCGTTCGCCTTCTTGCGGCGCATGGGGTCCTCCTCGAGATGCGCTCGGTCGATGGCTGCCGCCGTCATGTAGCAGATCGCCCGCGCGGCAGCGGTGAGTGCCTTCATGGTGAGCAGGTTGCGCTGCACGTCTGGATGCACGGCGATCGGGCTCATGCCCTCCGCCGCCCCGATGGCGCGGCCCTGCCGGCGCTCGTTGGCGTAAGAGAGCGCCTGCTGATAGGCGCGCTCGGCTATCGCCACGCCCTGCAGGCCGACCGCCAGGCGGGCGTTGTTCATCATCGTGAACATGCAGTTCAGGCCGCGATTCTCCTCGCCGACGAGCCATCCGAGGGCGCCGCCGTTGTCGCCGAAGATCATCGTGCAGGTGGGCGAGGCATGGATGCCGAGCTTGTGCTCGATGGAATGGCAGCGCACATCGTTGCGTGCGCCGTCGGGTAGAAATTTCGGCACCAGGAAGAGCGAGATGCCCCGCGTGCCGGCCGGCGCATCGGGCAGGCGCGCGAGCACGAGATGGACGATGTTGTCGGTGAGATCGTGCTCGCCGTAGGTGATGAATATCTTCTGGCCCGTGATGCGATAGGTGCCGTCGCCCGCCGGCTCGGCCCGGGAGCGCAGGGCCCCGAGATCGGAGCCCGCCTGCGGCTCCGTGAGATTCATGGTCGCGGTCCATTCGCCGGAGACGAGCTTGTCGAGATACCGGCTCTTCAGATCGTCGGACGCGTGCTGGACCAGTGCCTCGATGGCCCCCATGGTGAGCACGGGACCGATGCCGAAGGCCATGGAGGCGGCGTTCCACATCTCGACGCAGGCCGAGTTGAGCAGGGTCGGCAGGCCCTGCCCGCCATATTCCACCGGACCCGGCAGCGCATTCCACCCAGCTTCCGTCCAGGCCTTGTAAGCCTGCTTCCAGCCGGGGGCGGTGGTCACGGCTCCGTCCCTGAAGGTCGAGCCGTGCCGGTCGCCCTCCCGATTGAGGGGCGCGATCACATCGTTGGCGAAGCGGCCCGCCTCCTCCAGGATGGTCTCGGCCAGATCGGCGGAGAGGTCGCCGTAGACGCCGTCGGCCACAGCCCTGTCGAGGCCCGCCACATGCCGCATGGTGAAGACGATGTCCAGAACTGGCGCGCGGTAGGTCATCAACGTTTCCTCTCGAGTGACGGGGCTTTACATGTTGACGCGAGTTCTCGCGCCGTTAAACCCGCCCGGCAAGGGCAAATTCCCCGCGGGCAAAGGATAGTTTAGACGTGAACGATCTCGGGTCAATGCGCCAAACGGAGCGGCTCGCGGCCGATACGCCGGGTCTGGCCCGGGCGGCGGCCATCCTGCGGCGCGGCGGCCTCGTGGCCTTCCCGACGGAAACTGTCTACGGCCTCGGGGCCGACGCGACGAATGCGGAGGCGGTGGCGGGCATCTATGCCGCCAAGGAGCGCCCGAGCTTCAATCCTCTGATTTCCCACCTGGAAAGCTTCGAGTCGGCGCAGGTTCAGGGCGTCTTCGACGAGATCGCCCGGCGCCTGGCGGAGGCCTTCTGGCCCGGCCCGCTGACCCTGGTGGTGCCGATCGCCCCCACCTGCACCATCTCGGACCTCGCCCGCGCCGGCCTCGACAGTGTCGGCCTGCGCGTTCCGGCCCATCCCCTCGCCCATGCGCTTCTGGAGCAGACAGGCCGCCCGGTGGCCGCCCCTTCGGCCAACCGCTCGGGCCGCGTGAGCCCGACCGATGCCGACCATGTGCTGGGCGATCTCGACGGTCGGATCGATGCGGTGCTCGACGGAGGTGCGTCCCAGGTCGGTGTCGAATCGACCATCGTGTCGTGCCTGGGCGGCGTGCCGCGCCTGCTCCGGCCGGGCGGCGTGCCGCGGGAGGCCATCGAAGGGCTGATCGGCAGGAAGCTCGAAGGTGGACCCGAGGGCGGCAAGAGCCCGCTCGCGCCGGGCATGCTGGCCTCCCATTACGCGCCGCGGGCGCGGGTGCGCCTGAATGCGACAAGCGTTCAGCCGGGCGAGGCCGCGCTGCTGTTCGGCCCCGAGGCGCCCCGTGGCATCGAGACCGCGCAGGCCAGCCTGAATCTCAGCAAAAACGGCGACCTCGTGGAGGCCGCCGCTTATCTGTTTTCCCATCTCAGGCAACTCGACGCGTCGGGCGCGGCGACCATCGCGGTGAGCCCTGTTCCGGAGACCGGCCTGGGCGAAGCCATCAACGACCGCCTGAGGCGCGCCGCAGCGGAGCGGTGATCCGCTCCGCCACGTTTTTGTTGCTTACTTCGCTGCGAGTTTCGCAGCGATCTGGGCCACGTGCCGGCCCTGGAAGCGAGCGCCGTCGAGATCGATCTCGGTCGGCTGGCGCGAGCCGTCGCCGGCAGCGATCGTGGAAGCACCGTAGGGCGAGCCGCCGCGGATCTGGTCGACGCCCATCTGACCCTGGAAGGAGTAAGGCAGGCCGACCACCACCATGCCGTGGTGCAGCAGCACCGGCAGCGTGGTGAGGATCGTGGCTTCCTGGCCACCGTGCTGGGTGGCGGTCGACGTAAAGACCGAGCCGACCTTGCCGATCAGCTTGCCCTGCGCCCAGAGGCCGCCGGTCTGATCGAGGAAGTTCTTCATCTGCGCCGTCATGGTGCCGTAGCGGGTCGGCGTGCCGAAGATGATGGCGTCGTACTCGGGCAGCTCCTCGACGGTGGCGATGGGAGCCTTCTGGTCGGTCTTGTAATGGGCGGCCTGTGCCACTTCGGCCGGGACGAGTTCCGGCACGCGCTTCACCACGACCTCGGCGCCGGCTTCGCGAGCACCTTCGGCGGCAGCATAGGCCATCTGCTCGATGTGACCCCAGGACGAATAATACAGAACCAGAACCTTGGTCATGTGAACTCCAATTGGTTGGAACGAGGCGCAGTGCGTCTGGCCCCCGCCCCGTCTTGCCGTGGACTGGGAGTGCGTCGCCTGCTGTTGTTGGACGGGTTGGAGGATAAGCTTTCCCTGCTGCAAAACCAGTGTTAGATTTGCAGGGTCTCTCTTGCGCGAATGCAAAAGCAATGACCAAACAGCAGCATCTCGACTGGGACGATTTCAGGCTCGTGAAGATCATCGCCGAGGCCAACGGCCTGGCCGGTGCCGCCGAGCGGCTTGGGGTCAACCACTCGACGGTTTTCCGCAGGCTCGGCCAGATGGAAGACAATCTCGGGGTCAAGCTCTTCGAGCGCCACCGGACGGGCTATGTCCTCACGCCCGCCGGGGAAGAGATGTCGGCACTCGCCGAGCAGATGGACGAGAACGTCACCGCCTTCACGCGCAAGCTCGCCGGGCAGGCCGTCGCTCCCACCGGAGAGCTGCGGGTCACGACCAACGATACGCTGCTCGTGCACCTTTTGACCCCGATCTTCGCCCGCTTCATCACGGCCTGCCCCGAGATGCGGCTCGACGTGGTGCTCGCCAATCAGGCGCTCAACCTATCGAAGCGCGACGCGGACGTGGCGATCCGCGCGACCGACGACCCGCCGGAAACCCTCGTCGGACGCCGGGTGGCGACGATCGCCTGGGCGGTCTACGGGCGCGTGGCGGATTTCCCCGATGTCTCGGGCCCCGGTGATGTCAGCCTCACCGACCTGTTCGACCATCACTGGGTTGCGCTCGGCGACAACCTGGCGGCCATGAAGGTTGCTCGCTTCGTGCGCGAGCACGTGACGCCGGAAAACATCGTCTACAAGGTCAACACGGTGCTCGGTCTCTCCGAGGCGGTTCAGGCCGGGACCGGCATCGGTCCCTTGCCCTGCTTCATCGCGGATTCGAACCCCGATCTCGTCCGGCTTTCGGACATCAATCCGGATTTCTCGGCGGGCCTGTGGCTCCTGACCCATCCGGACCTGCGCCAATCGGCCCGCGTGCGCGCCTTCATGGATTTCATGGCGGCCGAGATCACCAAGCAGAAGCGATGGATCGAGGGCGCCGGGAAGAAGGCTGTGGCTCCCGCACCGGTGGCTTAAGCGATCTCCACCACAACCCTGCCCTTGATCTTGCCTTCGACGATCTTCCTGCCCGCCTCCAGCACCTGATCGAGCGGGATCGTCGAAGTCATGGCCGAGAGTGTCCCTTGGTCGAGCTCGCTGGCGATCCGGTTCCAGGCCTCCACCCGCAGGGCCTTCGGAGCCATCACGGAATCGACCCCGAGCAATGCCACGTTGCGCAGGATGAAGGGCGCGACCGTCGCCGGTAGATCCATTCCGCCGGCGAGGCCGCAGGCCGCGATCGCGCCGCCGTACTTCGTCGTGGACAGGACGTTGGCGAGCGTCGTGGAGCCGACCGTGTCGACCCCTGCGGCCCAACGCTCCTTCCCGAGCGGCCGCCCGGGACCGGCGAGTTCGCTGCGGTCGAGGATTTCGGCTGCTCCGAGACCTTTCAGGTAATCGGCTTCCTCGGGTCGCCCCGTCGAGGCGATCACATGCCATCCGGCCTTGGCGAGGAGCGCCACGGTGACCGAACCGACGCCGCCGACGGCACCCGTGACAATGGCGGGGCCGCGATCCGGACGAAGCCCATGCCGCTCCAGGGCCATGAGGCAAAGCATCGCCGTGTAGCCCGCCGTGCCGACGGCCATGGCCTGAAGCGGCGAGAGCCCTTGCGGCAGAGGGATCAGCCAGTCGCCTTTGACGCGCACCTTTTCCGCGTAGGCGCCGAGATGGGTCTCCCCCAGCCCCCACCCGTTGAGCACCACCGCATCGCCGGGCTTGAAATCCGGATGCGAGGAGGCTTCCACCGTGCCTGCGAGATCGACGCCGGGAATCATCGGAAAGCGGCGCACCACCGGCGCCTTGCCGGTGATCGCGAGGCCGTCCTTGTAGTTCAGCGTCGAGTGCGACACGCGCACCGTCACATCGCCGTCCATGAGATCCGCCTCGTCGAACGCGCGGATCTCGACGGACTGACCAGTTTCATTCCTATCGATGACGACGGCCTTGAACGTGCTCATGCCGATTCCTCCCAGGCCCATTTGTGGCGCGGTGCAGGATCAGGGCAAGCCGTCCGGGCTTAGTCCTTCGCAGCAGACAGTGCCTATTCCGCAGGCTGCAGGGCAGGCTCGCGTACGACCGGCTGCTCCTTGATCGGCAGGTTGATCAGGGCGGAGGCGAGGCCCAGCAGAACCGAGAGCCACCAGACCATGCTGTAGTTGCCGTTGATCTCGTACAGCAGCCCGCCGAGCCACACGCCGAGGAAGCCGCCGACCTGGTGCGAGAAGAATGCGAAGCCGTAGAGCATGGCCATGTAGCGGGTGCCGAACATCAGCATCACGAGGGACGATGTAGGCGGCACGGTGGAAAGCCAGAGCAGGCCGATGGAGATGCCGAACAGGATCGACGTCACGGGCGTGGCCGGGATTAGGATGAAGGCGGCGATCGCCACCGAGCGTCCGAGATAGATCCAGGCGAGCAGCCAGCGCTTCGACATGCGGGTGGAGAGCCAGCCCGAGCCCAGGGAGCCGACTGCGTTGGCCAGCCCGATGACCGCCAGCGTCCATCCGCCGACGGCCGCCGAGAGGCCCGCATCCTTCAGGTAGGCCGGCAGGTGCACGGTGATGAAGGCGAGCTGGAAGCCGCAGGTGAAGAAGCCGAGCACCAGCAGAACATAGGAGCGATGCTGGAAAGCCTCCGTCAGCGCTTGGCGGATCGACTGGTTCGGCACCACGGCCGCTCCGGCCTGGGCGGCATCGCCGGTCGGCCGGGTGGCGAGCGCGATGGCAAGCGGCATGACCAGGAGGACGCTCGCGGCGAAGACCAGCAGCGCCTGCTGCCATCCGAAGGCATCGATCAGCACGTTGCCGATGGGCGGGAACAGGAACTGGCCGAAGGAACCCGCCGCCGTGCCGGCGCCGAAGGCCATGGGCCGCCATTGCTCCGGCAGGAGCTTGCCGAAGGCGCCGAGCACCAGATTGAACGAGCAGCCGGACAGGCCGAAGCCGATGAGCACACCGGCGCCGAGATGCAGCATGCCGGGCGTGGTGGCATAGGCCATGAGGACGAGGCCGAGGGCATAGAGAAGCGCGCCGGCACAGAGCACCCGGAAGGCCCCGAAACGATCCGCCACCGCGCCGGCGAATGGCTGGCCCACGCCCCAGAGCAGGTTCTGGATCGCGATGGCGAAGCCGAAGGTATCCCGGCCCCAGCCATATTCCGTGATCATGGGCAGCTGGAACAGGCCGGAGGATGCCCGCGGGCCGAAGGTGATCAGGGCGATCAGGCAGCCGGCGACGACGATGAGTTCCGGCGAGACGCGGGATCGAGCGGGAGAAGCGGACATGCTCACGGCCCTTCAGGGAAGCAGGGGTGCGCAGACTAGCCCAAGTCGCCCATCGGCAACATTGAAAGTTTGTAGGCTTTGGCATGACGCTTTGTGATGGGTGCGGTGGGAGGCACGGACCTGCCCATTCCTCCGCCGGTGCCGCTCCTAAACCACGAAGACGTCCTGGAATCCGATCTTCAGCTTCTTGTCGAGGGTTGCGATCTTCACGGCGGCGGCGGCACCGGTGCCGTCCGAATCGTAGGAGAGCGCACCGGTCCTCTTGTCGTAGATGATCCGATCTTCCCGATCCTGCGCCTTCGCGGCCCTGACGAACATGTCGGCCTTGAGAATCGCGGGCTTCGACGCGCTGCCGGAACCCAGTTCGGTGAAGATCTTGTTGTCGAGCCGGATCGAATCGTCCGTCGCTTTGAAATCCTCGAGCCGGTCGACGTTCCTGCTCCTGTCGGCTTTGCTCTCGAACACGAAGACGTCCTGGCCCACGCCACCGGAAAGCCTGTCGTTGCCGGATCCTCCGTGAAGGGTGTCATTGCCGGCACCTCCAAGGAGGGTATCGGCACCGCCCCCGCCGCGCAGCAGGTTCTCGGCGGCATTTCCCTGGAGCGTGTCGTCGAATCGTCCGCCGATGGCATTCTCGATCGTCACGCCGTTTGAGATCGTGTACCCGCCGGCGACCCCTTTCTCGCGGGAGACGAAACCGCCCGCATGGGGATCGCCCTGCAGCAGGGTGGCGGCGCGAAGATCGATGACGACGCCGGCAGACGCCTGAGCGGCGGTGATCGTGTCCCGCCCCCCTGCGTCCAGAGGCAGAACCATCCCCGCTCATCGACCTTCGGGTTCCAGGTCGGCAGCGTGTAGACATCGCTCCCGCGGCCCGCTTCCGTATTCTTGCCGTAGAGAGCCTGCAGCGCCGCGATGTCGAAGGCCCCGAGCCCGGCCTGGTTGCCGTAGGACAGATCGTATCCCGCCTCAGTCCAGCCGGGATTGTAGGACATGACCGTCCAGATGCCCTGGTTCAAACCATTGGGACCGATCGCGAAGGGGTCCGTGACGCCTGGGAAATTCGTAGCGTCCCCGGATGTGCCGCCATCGTGCGGATGCGCCAAGCCCATGCCGTGACCGAGTTCGTGCAGCACCGTGTTGAGTCCGTCGCCCCCGAAATACAGGCTGCTCCACGAGGGCACCGCAGGATCGAAATATCCCCAGATCTGGTCCTTGTCCGGCAGCTCGTGCAGGCCGAGCGTGTCGCCCCCCAACGAGGTCTTCCACCAGACGATATCGGCCTCGGCAGCGGAACCGGCGAGCTCGAATGTCAGGCCGCACACGTGTTCGTAAATCTGGGTCGCGTAGTCGAAGGCGGCCTTCTCGGCGGCGGTCCAGTTCTTGACCGACGCGCCGCTCGTCAGGATGTCGCCGGGGCCATGGACGGCGCTCGCGGCGGCGAAATCTCCACTTTGCCCGAACCAGACTTTGACCGGCTCGCTCGCGGCATCCCAAGCGGTGCCGCCCCAGACGAGGGAATCCACATAGGGATTGCCGTAGCCTCTCCCCTGAACAGAACCTCGGATGCTCGCCACGTTGTCCTCGCCTTCGACGCTGCGCCTCGACCTTGCTAGTACTATATTACATTTCTTGAGGTGCCGAAGCGCACGAGCGGAGAAATTTTATGTCTGGCCGGGCTTGAGCTTGTAGAAGATGTGCCGTCCGATCACGTCCATCTTCTTCAGGCGGCGGGCCCAATTCGGGCGGACGTAGTTGGCGTGGTAATGGGTCGCTCCGCCCACATCGGCCAAGTAGGTCTTGCCCTCGAGAACGGCCCCCGCAACGCTCTTGGCGCGCTCCCATGACTCGGTGTCGCGGATGCGCAGGGACTTGCCCTCGCAGGCGAAGGTGAACTGGCAGGCGAGATGGCGGTGGCGATTCTGGTAGACCACGCCGCAGATGCTGGACGGATAAAGCCCGCTCTTCACCCGGTTGAGCACCACCTGGGCCACGGCCGCCTGTCCTTCCAAGGGCTCGCTGCGGGCTTCGAAATAGA
>JAESFT010000782.1_pt1 | contig 13149 bp, 15 predicted proteins | sample 9269451 | NCBI WGS metagenome assembly JAESFT01 (sample SAMN14502557, study PRJNA617106) | algae metagenome | isolation source: Scytonema hyalinum WJT4-NPBG1 and co-occurring heterotrophs from well... | place: USA: Mojave Desert, Joshua Tree National Park, California | collected 2006-05-25
ACATCTTCGATCGCGTCTGCGAGCAGCACGACATTGAGCACCGGCTCACCAAGGTGAACCACCCATGGACCAACGGGCAGGTTGAGCGGATGAACCGCACCATCAAGGACGCTACGGTCAAGCGCTACCATTACGACACGCATGACCAGCTCAGGGCGCACCTGCAGCTCTTTGTGGATGCCTACAATCATGCTCGCAGGCTCAAGACCCTTCGCGGCCTCACACCCTACGAGTACGTCTGCCATCTCTGGACGAAAGAGCCCGAAAGGTTCAGGCTTAACCCGTCACACCACATCCCGGGACCATACACCTAGATCCTGTCTGACGGCCTGTGAACCTGCGTAAGGATAGGGCTGTTGCCTTGGTAGGGCCTACCAAGGCGAGACCTGCGATGCGGCGGCACGAACTGAGCGATGCGCAATGGGAGCTGAATGCGGTTCTCGTGTACAGGGCCGGACGATATGGCGGCGGGCGCAGGCGGGACCACCGGCAGGTGGTGAACGGGCTGATGTGGAAGCTGTGCACCGGTGCGGAGTGGCGTGATTTGCCCGAGCGCTACGGCCCCTGGCAAACGGTCTATGAGCGCCGGGCCCGATGGCACCGGGAGGGGTTGTTCGACACGATCCTCGATCGGCTGCGGCTCAAGCTGAATGCCGAGGGGCTGATCGACCTGGAGCTCTGGTGCATCGACAGCACCTCGGTGCGGGCCAGTCGCTCCGCGGCCGGAGCCCGTACAAAGGGGATCCGCAGGAGCCGGACCACCACGCGCTCGGCCTCTCTCAGGGCGAGTACGGCAGCAAGATTATCTGGTGAGCAATGGCCGGGCTGCCGCTCGGCTTTACGCTCACGCCCGGGTAGCGGCACGCAGTGCCGGCCTTCGAGCAAACCCTGAGGGCCGTCCGCCTGCCCAATCCGATAGGACCGCTATTCTGGCTGAATGCCCGCTGCCTTGACGATGTCCGCCCATTTCGTGATCTCAGTGCTGACGAATGCCTTCAGTTCCTCCGGCGTGCTAACTTCTGGCTCGATGCCGGCCGTAAGTAGCTTGTCCTGCGTAGTCTTGTCGTTGGCCGCTGTCACCAACGCCTCGCGGAGCTTTTCGATCACGGGCTTCGGGGTCTTGGACGGCAGGAACGCGGCAAACCATGCCGCCAGATCGTAGCCCTGCACGCCTGCCTCGGCCATGGTGGGCAGGTCAGGGGCCAGCGGGCTGCGCTTGGCCGTCGACACCGCAAGACCGTTAGCCTTTCCGGCCTTTACCTGGGGCAAAGTGGTCGAGATGTCGGCGAAGACAATATTGATCTGCCCGCCAAGAAGGTCTGTAATGGCCTGAGGATTGCTCCGGTACGGCACGCCCCGTATATCGACGCTAGCTAGGGACTTAAGCATCTCACCGGCAATGCGGGATGAACTTGAACCGAACCCGAAGGTGAGCTCGCCGGGTTTTGCCTTGGCATGGGCGATGAGTTCCTGGACGTTCTTGGCGGGCACAGACGGGTTCGTGATCAGCGCCAGCGTGATTGTGCCGAGTTTTGTCACCGGCTCGAAGCTGTTGATGGCATCGTACGGCACGTTCTTCATCAGGCTCTGGTTGGCGCCGTGCGTCGTGTTCGTGATGATCAGCACAGTGTGCCCGTCAGGCTCGGCCCGGGCGACGTTCTGGGCGGCCAGGTTGCCGTTCGCGCCGGCCATGTTCTCGATGATGATCGACTGCCCGAGCGTTCTGGAGACATGCTCGCCCACGATACGGGCAAGCGCGTCCGTCGCGCTGCCGGCGGCAAACGGTACAATGAACTTGATCGTGCGTGCGGGATAAGTCTGCGCCGCCGCAGGAAAGCTTGCCAGCAGGGTTCCGGCAAGAGCTACCGTAGCAGCGATCCAGGTCTTCACTCTCATGGGTTATCTCCTCCAGGGGATGGTTATCAGGCGTCGCCTTGGACTGGCGCTTCGTGGGCGTAGGGATCGTCGGGAAGCTCGAGATCGAGCAGGGCGGAGCTAAGGCTCTTGCCGTGGGTGTCGAGGATCAGCGAGCGGGTCACGCCGCCGCCAAGCGCTTGGCGCAGGACGAAGTTCAGGGCGCTGAGGCTCGGAATCTCGTAGCGGATCACCTCACCAGCCGCGAGTTCGCCGAAGTGGGCTTTGACGCGCTCGGGCGTCACATGCCGGAGCAGCAGCGGGTAGTCCTGCTCATCGTACGCGATCACCGAGATGCTGGACGTGTTGCCCTTGTCGCCGGTGCGGGCGTGGGCGATCTGGCGGAGCTTCATCTCAGCACTCCACGTAGTGAACAGTAGGGCGTACGAGGTCCCGTGGGATGTAGGTCGAGAGAATACCGACCACTTCGCGAGCGGACTTTGTCACGCCTCCCCCACCAGCCGGGCCGTTGGTGTAGAGGGTCTCAACCTCATTGCCGATCCGCACCGCCTCGTCGAGGCTGTCGGTGCGCCCGACGACGCGGACGCGGACCTCGTAGGGCTCACGGTAGCTGCCGTTTCCAGAGAGCCTGTCTCCATGGAGCGAGTTGACTCCAATGAGATCGAAGCGCAGCTCGGAGGTGGAGATACCAGTGAGCTTCAAGCGCTCTCTGACGATATTGAGTGCGAGTTCGCCGCGAGCGCGGGCGCCGGGTCCAGCATAGGAGATCTGGCCCTCGCCAACAAACCCTTCGATCGTACCAATGGACACCTTCAGGATCTCGGGCCTGGGATTGCCGGTGGCACCCTGAATGCGGACTTGATCAAATCCGATCTCCTCGACAGTGACGCGCGAGAAGTCGGCAATGACGTCCGGAGTAAGGTATCGGGCGGGATCATGGATTTCGTATAGGATCTGCTCTTTGCACGTGGCGGGCGTCACCTGCCCCCCAGACCCCGCTACCTTCGTGATGACGACGGATCCGTCGTCGCTGACCTCTCCGATTGGAAAGCCCAGGCGCGCAAGGTCAGGAACGTCCTTGTAGCCGGGATCGGCGAAGTATCCGCCCGTCACCTGCCCGGCACACTCCAGCAGGTGCCCGATCAGGGTGGCCTGGCCGAGCCGATGCCAGTCGTCCAAGGTCCAGCCGAACTCATGGATCAGGGGACCGGCGAAGAGTGAGGGATCGGCAGCCCGGCCGACGATGACGATATCCGCGCCCTTGGCAAGCGCCTCGGCAATGGGCTGCGCCCCTATATATGCATTGGCCGACACGATACGATTGACGATATCGGCAACGGCAGCCCCTGTTTCCTCAATTCGGTAGTCGCCGTTAGATAGATGGGGCAGGACATCATCGCCCGTGATGGCTGCAATCTTCAGGTTTGTCAGGCCAAGCTCTTGGACCACTGTCCGGGCTCGTTCGGCCGCAGCCTGCGGATTAGCCGCCCCCATGTTGCTGACGATCTTGATACCCTTTGCATGGCAGAGTGGAAGAACCGCACGGAAGCGCTCCGGTAGGAGCGGGTCGTAGCCGAGAGTCGGGTCCTTGAGTTTCGCTTGCTGGGCCAGAGCAATGGTGCGCTCAGCAAGGCATTCGAAGACCAGATAATGAAGCTCACCCTTCTCAGCGAGTTCAACGGCCGGCTCAATCCTGTCGCCAGAATAGCCTGCGCCTGCGCCGATCCTGATCTGTTTCATGGGTGTCTCCAGATCTCGAGCTCATTACATGTAGGACAGGGTAATCACACAATTGAAATGATTGGATCACAGTAATAAGCTATGGTTATGACTCCTGACCTCCGCCAGATCCGTGCCTTCGTTACCGTGGCCCAGCTTGGCAGCTTCACGCGAGCTGCCGGTCTCCTGAACCTCTCGCAGCCGGCGCTCACGGTGCAGATCCGCAATTTAGAGGCGGCTTTAGGTGTGCGCCTGTTCGATCGCAATACCCGCACCGTCTCCCTCACGAGGATGGGCCGGGAACTCCTCCCAGCTTTGCAGCGCATCGTACGGGACCTCGATGCTGTTGTGGCCGAAGCTCGGGACGTCGCAGCGCAGCGGCACGGCATCGTTCGCCTTGCCGCCTTGCCGTCGTTTGCCGCAGGTATTCTGCCGGAGATCATCGCGCAGTTCCGGGACGAGCACCCGAAGGTCTCGTTCTTGATCCATGATGTGATCGCGAGCGGTGTCATCGCCCAAGTGCGGGAAGAACAGGTCGATCTTGGGCTCACAGGCGGCCGCGTCGTCGATCCCGAGTTCAACGTACTGCACACGACGCAGGATCACATGCACATCGTGTACCCAATCGATCATCCGCTTGCAGATCTGGAGCAGGTTGACGCGGAGGCGCTCGTGAAGCACCCGCTCATTCTGATGCATTCAGCTACGAGCGTGCGTGCCGTGGTAGATGCGGCATTTCTTGCGGCGGGTCGGCTGCCCATTGTTGCCGCCGAAGCCACCTATATGTCGACTGCGGTGGGAATGGTGCGGGCGGGACTGGGCGCGGCCATCCTGCCCGGATCTGCCATGGAGGTTCACGCTGAAAGGACCCTTCGCTCACGCCCTGTGACTGATTCAAGATTCACCCGTGAGGTTTCGCTCATAAAGAAGGCGGGGCGAACACTTCCTCCTGCGAGCGCGAGCTTCGCCAGCAATTTGATGCAAGCCCTACAAACCCCCTGAGCCGATTGTCCTGGCGCCCTCGCAGATCCGGTGGTTGATGGTAAACCCCCTTACAGACATCGGCAGAGGGCGCTAGGATAGCGCGGTGAGTAATAGACATCATCAATGTTAGGCGCGATGGCGAGGCGGCCGTATGATTGTCCCACAATCTTTACGCTTTCCGGGATCGTAGCGCATGCCGGATAATGGCTACCCCTGCAGCTTCGGTTCCAAGCGATCTTGCTATAAGCGTCAGGGACTCGATTGTCTGGGAAAATTGGATTCGCAATGCTAATGGATAGCCGTTTCCAAAATACTTATAGAACACATCCTCCGAGTGGTAGGAGTGTATGCGTTTGGCATCCATTTCGGTTATCTGCCCGAGTACGACCGGATCTATCATAGTGCACCTCTGTTTTGTTGAAGTGCCTGCCTAAATAAACAAACTAGCCGAGCCTCTGAACCATCAAGAATGCAGGGTATGTTTCGCAAATGAAACGCGTCTCATGGGATGGATACCAAGTCTTCCTGACCGTCGCTCAGCAAGGTGGTCTCAGGGCAGCCAGTGGCATATTGGGGCTAAGCAGCGCTACCATCGGCCGGCGGATGCTTGAGTTCGAGCGGGAGATTGGGATTTCGCTGTTTAATCGGAGCCAGTCTGGCTACTCCCTTACCGAGGCCGGGCAACAGCTGTTTGAGCGTCTTCAGCACATGGACCTCATTGCGCGCAATGTTGAGGCTTGGCGCGAAGAGGCTAGTGGCATCCCGACGATCCGGATCGCAGCGGGAACCTGGGTGGCTTGGCTAATCAGCAGGAATCTGCCTGCAATCTGTTCCAGCAGCGATCCGTTCCGGGTTGAGCTTCTCATTTCGGAACAAAGGGCAACTTTAGCACACCGCGACAGCGACATTGGAGTACGGGCGTTTGAGCCTTTCGAGAGCAACCTTGCGGCCGTGAAGGTCGGCGAGGTGGCATACGCCGTCTACCAAACAAAACACCTTGCGGCCGCTGAGCAGGACCGCTGGGTCGCGGTCAGCAAAGAGAATGCCATCTCCGCCTACCTTCGATGGCCGTACGTGAATGTCCCCGACAAGATTGCCGTGCTGGTAAACCGCCCAAGGTCCCTGCGCGATTTGATCTGTGCTGGCGCGGGCAGAGGCGTTCTGCCTTGCTTTGTTGGTGATCAAGAGCCTGAGTTGGAAAGGGTCAATGGAACGCTCGAGGAACTGCGGCATCGACAGTGGCTGGTTATGAATGACCAAGATCGCCATAGAGCGGACATCAGAACTGTTATCGATCGGTTGACGGTTCTAATGAAACATTATGGGCGAGCATTCTCGGCTGAGACATCGCAGGTGTCATCAGAAGCCGCACCGGTCACGGCCGAGGCGACATCTTCAGTGAGTGTGCGACCCAGGGCGGTCGGCCGCAGGAATGAATGATTGCCTCAGGCGCCAACCACTGTGCTCCCGAGAAGCAGCGTTTTCGCGTGGAGCCGAAAGAGGTGGTTTGCACCAGACAGGTTATTCTGAGGTTGAGGTTCATGACGGCCAATGAGGAAGGAGTGCTACCCCGCGATGATGCTGGTTGACTGGCAACCTATGGCGCCAGTGTTGTGCATGGCATCTCGATCAAAGCCCGGGATGGTGCCAGCCGTAAGGAGCGGGCAGCTTTTGTGGTCCATGCGCTCGCAGCCTTTGATCGCGTGGCGCGGGTGAACAGTACTGCCAGTTCAAGTAGAAGATCTAACTGGTGTTAGCATATGCACCCCATAATGAAACTATTCGACCCAAAAGATCCAGCAGAGGTTCCTAACATTCTGATAGCCCAGAGCTTTCCGCAGGGACCTCAATTTGTAATCCGGACGATCACGGATACAGTCGCGTGTCGAGCAAAAATGAGTGCTTGCAGGAAGTGAGAAACCGGGCGATGCAGCGGTAGGCAACTACCCCAACCAATTCCCAAACGCCGTCTGACATAGCGAGGCGCCCCTCGGCTCCCGACCACTACTCGGCAAATTGTGGTAGCAGGTTCAGGCCAGGAACCTGTGCCAGACCCGTGATCACGTGCCCTACGAGAGCGCGGACCCTGCGCGGGACAAACCGCCCTGACGAATAGACCGCATTTAGGTCCATCGGGGGATAGGCATAGCCTTCCATAACCTGCACTAGTTCACCCTTCTCGAGCAGGTCCTGAACCAGCGGCAGTTGTGCACCGCCAACACCGAGCCCCGATCGCAGGGCTTCAATGAGCACGAACGAGTTGTTAGCGCGGAAGCTCGATCTGACATCAACCATGACCACACCCTCAGGGCCGATCAGGGTCAGAGGCTCGCCCGCAGCCGTCCAACTGAAGCGGACATGGTCGCGCTGGGCGAGTTCGTCCGGCGTTATCGGCCTCCCATGGGCCGCGATATACCCTGGTGAAGCGACGAGGATGCGCGATACCGATCCAAGCTTCCGCGCAATAAGACCTGAGGAGGTGAGTGTTCCGAGACGCAACGCCACGTCCACACCCTGCTCAACAAGATCGACCAGATGGTCGTCGAGGATCAGTTCGACCGTGAGACCGGGATGTTGACGATGGAACTCCACAATGAGCGGGGCAAGATAGCTCTGTCCCAGTCCGCTGGGTGCCTGCACGCGCAGACTGCCCTTGAGCTCGCTCGAGAGACTGAGGAGGTCGTCCTCGACCTCGGCCACCTCGTCCAGGATCTGCCGAGCCCGGGCAAGGTACGTCTCCCCGCTTGCCGTTAGCGTCAGCTTTCGCGTGCTGCGGTTGAGCAGGCGGGTCCGGAGATGACGCTCAAGACCTGCGATCTGCTGGCTCACAGCCGGCTGTGTCAGGTCGAGTTCACGGGCCGCCGCCGATAGGCTACCGAGTTCTGCCACCCGCACGAAGGTGGCCATTGCCGCAAATCGGTCCATCAGTGTCGATCTCAAAGTACTGCTTATGGATGATAGTAGAAGCAGTCGTCTACGCAAACAATGCTGAATGGCTCATGTCTCCTCCTGTCAATGCACTCACGCGGTGCAGAACAGGAGTTCGTCATGGAATACAGACGTTTGGGAGCCTCTGGCTTACGGGTTCCGGCCCTAAGCTTTGGCGCAGGTACCTTTGGCGGTCAGGGCCCGCTCTTCGGCGCCTGGGGCCGGACGGACGCGCAGGAGGCGCGTCGCCTGATTGACATCTGCCTCGAGGCCGGAGTCTCACTGTTCGACACCGCCGATGTCTACTCGAACGGAGCCTCCGAGGAAGTCCTGGGTGCGGCCATCAAGGGGCGCCGCGATCAGGTGATGATCTCGACGAAGACCAGCCTGCCTATGGGCGATGGGCCAAATGATGCAGGCTCCTCCCGCTCCCGCCTGATCAGAGCGTGCGAGGCAGCCCTTCGCCGGCTCGGCACCGACTACATCGACCTCCTGCAACTGCACGCCTTCGATGCAAAAACGCCTGTCGATGAGGTACTCGCGACGCTCGACGATCTCACCCGGGCCGGCAAGATCCGTTACGTCGGCGTATCCAACTTCTCGGGCTGGCAGGTGATGAAGTCGCTGGCTGTTGCCGAAAGTCACGGCTGGCCGCGCTACGTGGCTCACCAAGTCTACTATTCTCTGATTGGGCGTGACTACGAATGGGAGCTCATGCCGCTCGGATTGGATCAGGGTGTCGGCGCGCTGGTGTGGAGCCCGCTCGGCTGGGGACGGCTGACCGGGAAGATCCGGCGGGGACAGCCGCTGCCGCAGGGCAGCCGGCTACACGAGACGGCGGACTTCGGTCCTCCGGTTGATAATGACCATCTGTTCCGCGTCGTGGATGTCCTTGATGAGATCGCGAACGAAACTGGCAGAACCATACCGCAGATTGCCATCAACTGGCTGCTGCAAAGGCCGACAGTGTCATCGGTTATCATCGGCGCACGCAACGAGGAGCAGTTACGCCAGAACCTGGGTGCTGTCGGCTGGACACTTACGCCCGATCAATTGGCGCGGCTGGATGCGGCCAGCGCCGTCACCGCGCCCTACCCATACTTCCCTTACCGCCGCCAGGAGGGCTTCGCGCAGTTGAACCCGCCGGCAATCTGAGGGCGCAACTTTAGGTTTATCGGTAGCCCACGGAAGACCTGCTCCTGACTACACGCCGGCATCATCAACCATGTGTAGACGCCCTGGTGACGCAAGAAGAATCTTCCGTTTGATCCAGCGCGCGGTCAGAGCTGCCATGTGCGCGGCCTGTGATGGGGCTCACAGGCCGCCAGCCAGGATGGGGTCCGCAGATCAGCTCCCAATTACTTTTTCGAGCTCGAGACTCTGATAAAGTCGGGAGTTTTCCTGATCCCGACTCGACAGGTTTACATCACATCGTTCATCACTCTCCCAAACTGAGAACCTTAACCAGCGGGTGCGCTCAGACGGCAGCTAGTGCCAAACATCGGCAAACCTCTCCCCGAGCAATACGGCAAGGCGATCCCATCCGTCTAGTTGCCAAGGCCGCCGAGACCAGCCGAGCTGGCTTCCTTGCAAGCTAGTCACGCACCTCCTGATACCAGGAGCCCCACTTTGGCTTTTCTCATATTGTCGACGATGCAACCGAAACAAAATTTTGCAATCATGTCCGGTTGGCTTTGCCGTACTCGAGATGGCCGTGGAAGAGCGGACGCAGCGCTCGGAGCTCGCGCGCGAGAAAATCTGAAAGCGCCCGGATCCGTCCCGTGTGCTGCAACTCGGAATGGGTGAGAAACCACAAGTCACCTGACAGCTCTGGGATCGGTTCTCCGACCCGGACGAGCCTTGGCTCCGCATCTGCCAGATAGCACGGAAGCACACCGAGGCCGAACCCCGCCGAAACGGCTAAAGCGAGGGAATGAAGACTATTGACCCGAAGCGCGGCTCGGTCCATCAGCCCCCTCTCCTTAAGCCATCGAGCGGATGCCAGGTGGCCAAGTTCCTCGTCCGGCACCACCCAGGGCCGGCTGCCCAAATCGGCTGGCGTTGGGTCGGGACTGGATACTCCCCGGTAGACAGCAACGGCGATCCGACACAGCTTACGGCCGACGAGACTTTCCGGCGGTTCTCCGCCAGCACGCAATGCCGCGTCAACCTCCCGCTGGCGCAGATCCGCCATCCCAATTCCGCTCCGAAGATCAAGATCGATATCCGGATACATGCTCCTGAAGCGTACGAGAATTGGCATCAATGGTCCTGCAATGAGCGTATCAACGGTGGCGAGCCGAACCGATCCCGAGATTGCGACATCGGCATTGCCGACTCTTACCTCAAAGGCACTGACCTGCTCCTCGATTCCCTCAGCGAGAGCGACCGCGTCCCGTCCGGCCGGAGTTAACGAAACCCCAGTATTGCCGCGTCTAAAGATCAGCGTTCCCAACCGTTGCTCAAGCTCCTTCGCGCGCCGGAACACCGTCGGGGTGCTGATACCCAGTTTTTCGGCCGCTCGTGCAAATGAGCCAGCGCGTGCCACGACAAGGATAAGGTGGAGATCGTCCCAGTGTAGGCGTTGCTCTCTGAAATTCGGCATTTCATTTTTGTTACTACAGACATTCCATTTTAGCCATTACGTTCCTTATCGGCAACTGGAGGTCAGCAATGTCGATAAGGCGCTATGTTTGGAACCTGAGCGACACAGCCTGGAAGGGCGAGTTCCAAGGCACAGAGCATGGCTCTGGAGTCTCTATCATTTTCACCCATTTAGACAATCCGGGAACCGGTCCCAGCCTCCACAGCCATCCCTATACTGAGACATTTGTTGTGCAGAAGGGCACGGTCATCTTCTCGGACGGAAGCAACAACTTCGAAGCGTCTGCAGGCGAGATCGTTGTAATCCCACCAGGTATCCCTCATCGGTTTATAGGCAAGAGCAGTCCGGTCGAGATGATCGATATTCACGCGAGCGAGACGTTCATCACCCGATGGCTGTCACAAGATCGATATTCGACCCGGCAACTACCATCGATGTCCGCCGGTCCGGTGCAATGCAACGAGGCAACGCGCTCTGACGATAACGAGCACGCCGTCGACGAATGTAGGCACTCTGGCCTCAGCGGAACTGCCACCAGCGAAATGTCTGCCATTACCAACTGCAGCAATCTTTAAGGGAAAACGGAAATGAGAAGAGTTATTGTAGGCGCGATGATCAGTCTTGATGGCGTCATGCAGGCGCCTGGCGGACCGGAGGAGGATCCCACGCACGACTTCACCTTTGGCGGATGGGTAGCACCCTATTTTGACGACACGGTTGGGCAGGCGATGGGTGACCTGTTCACCAAACCATTCGACCTTCTGCTCGGGCGCAAGACATACGATATCTTCGCAGCACACTGGCCCTATGTAGGTCCAGACGACCCGATTGGCCCCCTCTTCAACCGGGTCAATAAGTATGTGGCGACCCGGAATTATGACTTCAGGCCCGAATGGCAGAACAGTCACTCCCTCACTCCGGACGCGATCGCAGCCGTGAGAGAACTGAAGAACGAAGACGGCCCAGATCTTCTAACTCAAGGCTCGACCGAGTTCCTCAAGAGTCTCTTCGAAGCCGGTGTTGTCGATGAGGTCAATGTGTCGATTTTTCCGCTTGTGCTCGGGAAGGGCAAGAGGCTGTTCGACGAATCTGCTTTGCCTGCGGCATTGCAGATCGTCTCGTCCAAGGTCTCTGGAACGGGAGTCACTATCAACAAATACATTTACAGCGGAGAGGTGGCGACAGGATCATTCGCGCTCGAGCAGCCGACGGAAGCTGAGTTGGAACGACGTAGAAACTTAACGTGATCTGCAATCCTGAAACCGTTTCAAATTACGCGGGCCGCGCAGAGAGTTAGGTCTCGCGAGCAGCTTTTCTAGGATCGAGTCAGTCTAAGTGACGCCTCTGTGACGGCATCGTCACGGGAACGTCTGATGGCTCGGTCCGATATGCAGCAGGGTCGTTGATGGAGCCAATATCATACCATCGTCACCGGCTCCGGCCTGACATCATCTGACACACCATCCGGCTCAACCTCTGGTCCACGCCTCGTTACCGCACTGTGGAGAAACACCCATCTCAGCGAGGACCTGACGTCTCGCATGAGGCAGTCCAGCGCTAGATAATGAACTTGGGGTCGGATTTCGCCCGCAGCGTGCGTCGCATGTAGCTTTGGTCAACCGGAGCCTGACATCTGATGGTCAGAAGATCTTGAACCATTGGTAGATGCATCCGGCTTTGGCTAGCGTGACGTCGCCGCTCTGCCTCCTCTCCTCCAAATGCATCCGCTGTTCCTTATATGAGCAAACATCTGGTTGCCATCCGAAGAGTGCTAGTTTGAAAACTCAACATTCACATGGATTTAAGTCTGTAGTCACCGAGTGTTCTTCATCAGCGCGAGGAGGTATGTTGCTTCGACGTCGCCACCTTTTGAAGCCCGTTGGAGTACTTGCTCGATAGTCTCGTTGTCACTGGGCGAATGTCTGTCACAGACGGCAAGGACCTGCTCGTACAGATTCCTGTCCGCTGAGCCGATGCCCCAGATCGAGGCGAACGCAGCCGCAATCTCCTCCGAGGAGGCATCGGGGAAGTCAGCTGCCACAAAGGGATAGGCAAGCTCGAACAGACCACCGGCGCCGACCGTTCTTTGGCCCTCCGCAAGTGACCCTATGGCCCGCTGGACCGATTTCCGCATAAGCCGTTCACGCTCATTGGTCACAGGGGTACCTCCAGCCACCATAAGTCGCAGAATACCTCAGCTCCTGTCATCGATGTTAGGAGGGATCTTTGCAGTTGCTGGCTTATTGGGTTGTCGCCACATCTGTTCTCCCGGGAACCCCGCAAGCCAACGGGGCTGGTACAATGACCGCGGAGAAACAATCCAGATGCTAGGCCAGGGGTGCTAATCCAAACGGAATTTCCAGTATTCAAGCCATCAACGGCTGTATTAATCCCCTGAGTTCTGTCCCGGCAGCAGTCCCGTTCGGCTTTCGGGCCCTTGCGGCAGCGTTGAGCTTCGCGATCTCGGCTTGGAGCGACTCGATCTTCTCGACCTGCTTGCGGTTGGCGCGGATCAGTTCCTTGGCTTCACCCTTTAGGTCGGCAAGTTCAGCTTTGAGCTCCTCTCGCTCGATAGCAAGGCTATCCTCATGCTTGGCTTGAACCTGCAACTCACGCAGCTGCTGCTTCTGGTGGGCTACCTTCTCTTGCAACCTCCTGATCTGCTGCTCAGCTTTCACGAGTAGCCGCTTCATATCTTTTGCCTGTTGCTCGGAGTCATCCGGCTCAACAGGCTTTCGGTTCATTCTCGGGTGCATCACGGCCTGGGTAGCCTCTTAATAAGCTCTGTCTCAGAAAGAACAAACACAGAACATAGGGAGGCGTCAAGTCACGCTTTAGTTTCTTGCCGCTCCCTGTCCGTTCAAGTCCACTGCGAAATGACATAGCGGCGAAACGGTGGGTTAGGTGGCGGCGAAGCAGTCATCTCGTCAGCAATGCGATCCAACGATACGGTCGAAGAGGCGAGGAGTTTCTCCTGGCAGACCGCATGAACCAGATGTTCAGACCGCAACAGCCCGATCAAAGACCTGCCTTAGAAA
>JAESFT010000783.1_pt1 | contig 13085 bp, 14 predicted proteins | sample 9269451 | NCBI WGS metagenome assembly JAESFT01 (sample SAMN14502557, study PRJNA617106) | algae metagenome | isolation source: Scytonema hyalinum WJT4-NPBG1 and co-occurring heterotrophs from well... | place: USA: Mojave Desert, Joshua Tree National Park, California | collected 2006-05-25
GCCGCCATTTATGAGCGGTTCGGCCTGGATCCTGAAGCAAGAGAGATAGTTAAGGCTGCCGACCTCCGCGTGCTGGCCGCTGAACAGTCCCAAGTAATGCCTCCCGGGACAGATGACTGGGCTGTGCTGACGAGGGTTATACCAGCGCCAATAAAGATATCTTATTTGAGCCCAGACGAATCCCGACAGGCTTTCCTGAGACGCTTTATGGATCTGCGAGCTCATGTGCCGACTTCTACTGTGCAGTATGCGCCCGCGTTCGTCTGCCGACCGAGGCATCAGCATCGGTAGAGTTTCACCATCTGAAGTTTGCTCAAACCAGAAATTATTTCTGGTTTGAGCTGTTTCGTTCCTGCACGCGATCAGGTCTAGGGCGGTATGCGGGCGCTGGCTCGGCCAAGTCACTCCCCATGACCTCCGGCTCTGCTCCTTTGAGATATTCTCGCCGATTGGTAAGAAGACGTCGGTACACATCCAAGCTTGATACTGGCGCTGGTGATGTACGGCCTCCGTCCAGAGGTGTCTCTGTTGAGGATGTTGCCCGTTCCAACAGCAGCTTCTCGACCCGAGCTTGAGCTTGGCTTGACAGGCGATGGTTCGTTACGGTGATTCCGCGAAGCAGGCAGGCTATCGTCACCTCATCCTTGTAGGTGCGATCGCCCCAAACTTCGACCTCCCGCCAACCATGGCGTTCCGCGGCAGCGGCTGTCTCCATTGCGGCGGTTGCGGTAATCCGTCCTCGGAAATGAATGGCGTCGCCGGTGTCGATCAGCGAGCTGCCATCCCGGAGGTCCAGCCAGAGACATTCACGGCTCTCGTCATAACGAGCTCTGGCGATCTCGGCGACCTCCGCAGCATCAATCCAAGTCCGACCATGCCAAGCTCGGAGGACCGCTGCGCGTCGGTCTCGGCGCGCCGCAGCTTTCTCTATCGTTTGGGCTGGATTCACGCGCGGGCCTCGACGGCTCCGCCGGGCGCGCTCGATCACTGCGACTTCGGTGTTGGTGGAGTCCAGCTCTGCTTTGGCAGCCTCCCACTCCTTGCGCAAGCGGCGATGGTGCTGGAGGGCAGTCAAGGCTTCGGTCGGGGTCCCGGTGCGCTTCGCGGCCTCCCAGTTCCACCGGGGCAACTCCGGCTCCGGGGCAGGCCGGTCTCGTTCAGCATTTGAGCGGGCGTCCGCAACATAGCCGATGCCATGATCCCGGCAGAAGGCTGTGAGGCGCTCAGCCACCATTTCCCGGGTGGTGCGTCCATCCCTTTCGCGAAACCAGTCATTCCATGAACGCTCCTTCCGTTTCGCGAAGCCATCACCATCGATCCGGCGGAGGGTGGCAAGCCCATGGATGTTAACGTTGCGTCCACCGTCGCTAGCCGGGCTGTCGTGAACATCGATCTGGAGGACCATTCCTCGTTCACGGAAGGGCTCATAGACATGCCGGATGCAAGCCTCCCAGAGCGAATGGGGAACCTGTCGCGGCATCGACAGGTCAATGATCCGCGCCTCTTGGGCGTCGATCCGCTTCTCCATCGCGGCGGCCCGCCTCCAGAGTTCGCCAGGTTCGCGCGTCCATTCCGGTGCGCCGTCGGGGCACAGCATGACAATCAAAGCATGCTCCGCTCGCTTCCGAGAGTAGTCGAACCGCCGGCCCTCATGATCGACGAGGCGATCGCAGGACTGGTATGCGGATCGCTTCACGGCAGAGTGGCCCTCCGATCGGCTGACAACACCAAGCTGAACACGAAAGAACCCCGTCATGATCATCTCCGCCGGCGGAAACGGGGACCGCCGTAGAAATCTTTTCGAGCCACGTTGCGGCAGCAATGTATAGGCGAGCCTGCCTACCTAGTTTCCTCTCCCCGTGCTGACAAGCTTGAACCTGCTCTCGTGCCAGTCAAAGCGCCGGTTACTCTATTCTTGTCGACCACGACGAATGGGGGATAGGAGGATGGACGATCTCGAACGAAGGCTGGAGCAGGCACGTGTGAGAGAAAGGAATGCCCGGGCGCGAGTTGCACGCCTGCGCCGGTCTCTCGATCGCTCCAATCGCCGGACCGCGAACCAAGTAAAGTTCACGCTCGGCGCCGCGATGCTGGCTCTCGCGGAATCCGGTCGCGGTGATGCGATGGTGGACGCCTTCCGGCGCTGGCTCGACGTGTACCTGTCCCGTGATCAGGATCGAGCGATCCTTGTCGGAACAATCTTCGATCCGAACCATCGGAGGTCGACCAATGACGCGGCATGACTCAAAACCGCAAAAGGACCACCATGGATTGCGGTCTCCTCGACGGCAGATTGGCGCGTGTATTCCGGTGATCATGCGTCGCGCTCGTAGGGCGAAGGAGCGGGCGCCACGGCTGCCATGCTTGCCAGAGGTCGTTTTCCTTACTGTCCTTGCAGGCTTGCTCGCTAGGGCGGCCCTTCTCGCGATTTCTGCCCTGAGCAAGCGGCCGTCGCCCTCTCGGACTTCGTTTGAAGGCAGTGAGCAGTCCCCCCGACCTGTAGACGTCAAGGGCTCTCTTGGAGGAGATGAAATCGCAGGGATTACTCACGGGCAAACTCCGCGAGACTACCTGCCGCCGCTGTCCACCTGTGATCTGAAGCTTGTCCGGGCACTCGACTTCCTGATCCGGAATAGGGGGAGCCAAGGGCCAATGGCAGACCGCCGGTGGCAGGTCGTTGAGCGCATTTCTCTGCCCCTGGCTGTTTATCTTAGGGAAATTGATGATCGCTCCCGCTGGGGCGACCTTCGCAATGAGATTCGGCGCGCACAGGTGTCCTGCGTGCGTGTCCCCGCTACATCCGAGAGAGATCTCAATCGGGAGTATCTGGTGAAGGTGGCGACACTGGCCGATAGCTGGGTTGATCGAGGCCGGAGTCTACTCGCCGAGCTGGAGGCGGCCAAGAAGGATCCAGGCTCTCCGAAACTGGTTCTGGATCCATCGGAGGATCAGGAACACCTTACGGCGCCTAGCTCCGAAACCTTGAGTGGTTCACATGAACGCCCGCAGTTGAGGGAACAGCGGACATCCGCTTGAGGCCCGGAACGTGCCATAACGAGACCTTCCCAACTCACGCCGTTGGCCACCTCCCAAACCCGCCGATTTTGGTACCTCGCTCACGGCGAGATCCTTGCCGCCGTTGCCGATGACCTCCGTCCAAAGCTTGCCTGTCACGAAGTGCCAATCGCCAGCTACGGGGCGATTGGCAGGTATTTCCATCAGGATGGATTGATGGATCAGATCTCAATGCTCTCACCATCCCGGGGGATCAGAAGGCTGCTAACAAAGCCTTCCTTCTCCGAGAAGGCGCGCAGCTCGGCACGGCTGAGCACGCAGTGGTTCACGGACTCCATGTGGCTGGCGACCAAACGGGCCTTCGGCGCCGCCCGCTGCACCGCCAGCACGTCCTTGGTCCCCATAATGATCGGATCGATGCCGTCGACACGCGCGTCGCCCGCGTTCAGGACGATTACCTCAGGCCGATGCCGGGTGATGGCCTCCTCGACATGGCGGTTCCAGATGGTGTCGCCCGCCACGTACAATGCCTTGTGAGAGGGATGGCTGAAGACGACGCCGCAGACCTGGCCTAGGACCTTGCCGGCCGCCTGCATGGCCGCGTCGGTGCCATGCTGGCCTCCGGTCTTTGAGAGCTTGACGCCGTTGAACTCGGAAGTCTCGGTCAAGACCCGCACGTCGTTGAAGCCAGCGCTTCGGATCTGCGCCGCGTCCTGCTCGTCCTGCGCGAAGAGCGGCAGCGACTTCGGCAGCCTAGCCTTGGCCGCATCGTCCCAGTGGTCCGAGTGCAGGTGCGTCACGATCACGGCATCGACATTGATGATGTCGTCCAGAGGCATCGGCAGCGGAACGAGCGGGTTGCGCAGGTGGCTGTTGGCCGTGCCCTCGAAGCCGGGATACGCACCCTTCTCCGCCAGCAACGGGTCCACGAGAAATCGAACGCCGCCATAGTCGATGCGCAGCGTTGCGTTGCGCACCTGGGTGAGCTTTGCCTGGGTGCTTGCGCCAGGCACCGGGCCGGCAGATGCTCCTCGTGCCACTATGGATGAGGCGACGAGCGCCCCTCCGGTCAACGCAAGGGCCTGCCGGCGTGTGATCATGACGTTGTTCTTGGACTCAGCGGTCATCCGTCTTTCCTTCATGTCGGGAGTCTTGGTTTTCGCGATCTGTCGATGCGAGGACGGTGTCAGCTTCCGAGAAGCTCGTCCGTCGTCACGACCTTGCCGTACGCGAACGCGAGAGCCGACATGTAGGCGGCATGAGCCTGGGCAGCGGGAACCGTTGCCCCGTCGAACTCCAGGTCGCGCGTGGCGCAGGCGTCATGGACGACGATAGTGGAGTAGCCGAAGTCCGCGGCGGCGCGGCTGGTTGCGTCGATGCACATGTGGCTCATGGCGCCGACGATCACGACCTCCTCGACACCCTCGGTGTCGAGCATGCGCTTCAACTCGGTCTCCCGGAACGAGTTTGGGTAGTGCTTGACGAGGACGGCCTCTCCCTTCTTGGGCAGGACGGCCGGAATGATCTCGACACCCGGTGATCCCGGTACGAAGAAGGAAGCCTCGGCCATCTCGTGGCGAATGAAGATGACCCTGTCGCCCTTTGAGCGGGCCGACTCGATCACCTTGGCCGCATTCTCGGTCGCCTGCTCGATGCCGACGAGGGGCAGCTTGCCCGACGGGAGGTACTCATTCTGAAGATCGACGACGATGATCGCCCGCTTGCTCATGGGCTGGATCCTTTTGGGTGGTGATGAGGAGCCCCTTGGATACTGCTCCTTCGCGTGCGATAGGAGTGGCGGAGCCGACATATTTCGGGGTGATATCGACATGAATGGGGTGAGCCCGACCGAGATTGGCCTGGTGATGTACCCGGGCGTTCAGATGGCGGCCGTGCTTGGGATGACTGACCTCTTCACCGTTGCCGACGGGTTGGCGCGGAAGAAGGGGCAGAACTCAGAGGCTTCCTTGCTACGGGTGAGCCATTGGCAGTGGGAGCAAGGAGAGAAGACCCCAAGCCGCGTGTTCGACACGGCTCCCGAGGCCGGGGGCTTCCCCGCCGTCCTGGTGCTTCCGCCGGGCCTGGGCGATCCTGTCCCGCCGGAGGAGGCCGCCCTCTTCGCCAGGTGGCTGCGCGACTGTCATGGTGCGGGCACCTCGCTCGGCTCGATCTGCAAGGGCGCGTTCCTGCTCGGAGAGACAGGACTTCTCGCCGGCCGGACGGTGACGACGCACTGGAGCTATGAGGAGCAGTTCCAGACGCGCTTCCCGGACGTGCGGGTGGATACAGATCGCCTTATCATCGACGACGGCGACATCATCACGGCCGGCGGCGTGATGGCTTGGACCGACCTTGCCCTGAAGCTGATCGACCGTTTTCTCGGGCCGGCGGTCATGATCGAGACGGCGCGAGCGTTCCTGGTCGATCCGCCTGGCCGGGAGCAGAGCTACTACAGCGCCTTCTCGCCGCGGCTGACGCATGGGGACGCTGCCGTGCTCAAGGTTCAGCATTGGCTCCAGGCAACGGATGCAAAGGAGATCGACCTCACGACCCTCGCCAGACAGGCCGGACTTGAGGAGCGAACATTCCTACGGCGTTTCCAGAAGGCAACGGGCCTGACGACCACGGAGTACTGCCAGCGGCTGCGCGTTGGGAAGGCGCGAGAGCTTTTGCAGTTCGGCACGCTCTCCTTTGACCAGGTCGCGTGGGAGGTCGGTTATTCCGATCCCGGTGCCTTCCGGAAGGTGTTCACCCGGATTGTCGGCCTGACGCCCAATGACTATCGGCGGCGCTTTCGAACAGCCACCAGTTGATGCCCTCCTGAACTCCAGCCTTCAGGTCGAAGGATCACTCTGTGCAGGTAGGCGCGCAGCCCCAGCGAAGGGCCGCTTAGGGTCATCCCAGGAAATTGCAGGCTCCGTGGAAAGGTCTGCTGCTCCATGCTTGAGCGGACGTTCGGCGTACTTCCGCGCCGTGTCATAAGGAGACATATCCCCGATGGCCTCTACGTGGAGACGCTCAGCGGCCCAGCCGGCACACTGCGTGGCGGAGTTGAGCACTCCGTTACAGATGAAGGCATCTTGACGCTCAGAAGATCAGGTGTAGGCGAGGAGCCGACCGGCGAGGATCACGCCCGTCCATGCGATCAGTGACACGGCTGCTCCGACGCGGGCGGCGACCGGGGTCACGGCGGCATCCGTCCACTCATCGACGCGGCGGTAAATGCCGTAGTGGAACACCGGTACGTTGAGGCCAGCGAGGATCAGCAGGCCGAATTTCCACGGTGCAGCTCCGGCACCAGCAACCACGGTGGCCTGTGCACTGAGCAGTGCGATGCCCGTGGTAACGGCGATGGCGAAGCCGATGTGGGAGACGGGAAGCAGATAGCGCGCGGCTGTGGTTGCAGACACGACGCGGTGTCCGACTCCCAGCAGTCGGAGGTCGAAGGTGAAAGCCGGGCCGACAAGAAGAGCAATCCCAAGGATGTGGATGGCTTCGAGCACGGGATAGAGGTATTGGCCACTTCGCACCGTCTCGCCGAGCGTAGAGCCCTGCAACAGCATCAGCAACGAGTTGAGCAAATCAAGCATACTCCGTTCAATCCCGTCCGGTGCGATGGCGCAGGTGGCGTCCCCACACGCACTTGATGCGACGAAGATGGCCCCAAACAGCGCCCACAACATCGAATTCCAGAGTCTCGCACTGCGGCTTCTACCTGGCGGCCGAGGTGGTGCTCGCGACCGTCGAGGAAGCCTACTTCGGCAGCGGCGCTCGCACCGGGAGCGTGTTGCCGAGCACCTGGTTTACCGGCACGTCGTCGTCCCCGTACCAAAACACGACTGGACGAAACAGACCGTCATTCGTCCGGTTGATGTAGCCGACCGCCTTGAAGCGCTCCCCGATCTTCAGCGCACGGCCCAAGCCCCACTGGCCCGACCAAGCCGGCGGCGCGATAATCACCTCCAGTTCCTTGTGGGGGCCCTTGTACGAGAGAGCGGCATTGACCCGGACGCTGTCCTCGGGATCTTGCAATTGCTCTGGAATCGCCAGCTCGGGAGTGTCGGCAGGCAGGTTGCTGTCCAGGGTTACATCGAACTGCGAGTGCGGGTTACCCCAGACACCATCCGAAGAGACCGTTCCCGCGATGTAGACGAGGCGATCGGTTTCGAAGCCGGGCCACCCGTGATGCGCGGCAGCAGGTAGCACCGGAATCAGCACAGTTCCCAGCGCGACCGCAGCAGCGCCCGCAGTGGCTAGCAGTCGTAGCCCTCGGATGCCCCTGGGTGTGTGCAAGGTCGTGCTCTTCATTCGCTTCTTCCTTTCATCGCTAGAGGCAAATTCAGACGCTACACGCGCTAGGGTGGCGCCCGGTAGCGACTTCAGCATGCGGCTGTCTCCTCACCTTGATGGAGCCTGAACCAAACGGCCCAGGCTCCATATCGCCGCTCACGCGGAGAGATGCTGGCTGAAGAACAACTGGAGCTTGTCGAACGGGATCAGGTCGACCCGGTCGTACAGGTCCGTGTGGTTGGCACCCGGGATGATAAGAAGCTCCTTCGGCTCCGCCGCAGCCGCATAGGCGGTCTCGCTGAAGTAACGCGAGTGGGCTTTTTCGCCATGGATCAACAGGACCGGGCGTGGCGCAATTTCCGCAATGTAGGTCAGGAGCGGCATGTTCATGAACGACAGCGGCGTGGTCTGTGTCCAAGAGTTGCCTGAGTTGACGGCGCGCGCGTGGTACCCGCGCGGCGTCCTGTAATAGTCGTGGTAGTCGACCATGAACTGCGCCTCGCCGCCTTTCAGCTCGTTGTATGGCGGCTGGTAAGCCGGGGTTCCCTTTTCCGCATCGTTCCAACGCTGCCGGCTCAGTTGCTCAAGCGTTTTCGTGCGCTGTTCAAGGGTCACGCTATCGTTGTAGCCGCGGGACATAACGCGTGTCATGTCATACATGGTACTGGCCGCAACGGCCTTGACCCGCTTGTCCACGGCAACGGCATTCAATGCCATGCCACCCCAGCCGCAAATGCCGATGACGCCGATACGCTCGCGATCGACGGATGGGTGCAGGCCGAGAAAATCCACCGCCGCGCTGAAATCCTCGGTATTGATGTCCGGTGAGGCGACATTGCGAGGCTCGCCGCCGCTTTCTCCGGTATAGGACGGATCGAAAGCCAGCGTGACGAATCCACGCTCCGCCATGGTCTGCGCATAGAGACCCGACGACTGCTCCTTCACCGCGCCGAAGGGACCGCTGATGGCGAGTGCCGCCAGCCTCCTGCCGGCGCGGTTTTTCGGCTGGTAGAGATCGGCCGCCAGGGTGATGCCGTAGCGGTTCTTGAAAGTGACCTTCTCGTGATCGACTTTCTCGCTTCGCGAGAAAACTTTGTCCCATTCGCCTGACACATTCTGTGCCTTTGCGTTGGAAGCATTGAAAAGCGACCCGGCACCGATTGCGGCGACGCCAGCTCCGGTCAGCTTCAAGAGGTCACGCCGGCCAAGGCCAGGGGTCCGGGCTGCGATATTCTCGGGACTGTTCTGCTTGTTCATGCCAATATCTCTGCTCTTTCCTGCTCAGGCCGATGCCTGGCTCTGGTTAAACAGTAGCAAGCGGGAAAGCAGAGGATTAGCGGGGCTGAGGTGCATGCCCTTATGAGCTCAGCTCATCAATCTCGTGGAATTTTGAAGGATCGGCCTTCCTCGTTTCAGCTCCGATGGCGCAGAGCCTCTACGACTAGGTTGAAGGCTGGGGAGGACTGCCGGCGGCTCGGATAGTACAGGTGGTACCCCGTCCACGATGGGCACCAATCCTCAAGCACCCGTTCAAGGCGTCCGGCGGCGATATGCGGCAGCGCGATGTCTTCCGGGACATGGGCGAGTCCGAAACCGTCTACTGCGGCATTGAGGACCTGGAAGATGCCGTTGAACACGAGTTGCCCCTCGACCCTGACGGCCAGCTCGTGTCCATCACGCTCGAACTCCCAGGCATAAAGCCCACCATAGGTGGGCAGGCGCAGGTTGATGCAGGTATGGCCGAGGAGGTCCTGAGGGGTTCTTGGCCGTGCTTTGTCCGCGAAGTAAGACGGTGCCCCGATCACCGCAAAGCGGACATCGGGACTGATCCGTACCGCGATCATGTCCTTGGCAACCTGCTCGCCCAGGCGCACGCCCGCGTCGAACCTTTGCTCGACGATGTTGGTCAGCATCTCGTCGAGGGCGATCTCCACCTTGATGTCGGGGTAGTCGGCAAGAAATGTCCGGAGCTTAGGCCAGAGGATCGTCGCAGTGACATGGTAGCCCGCCGTTATCCTGATCGTGCCAGCGGGCTTCTCACGGAACTCGCTCAATCCATCCAGCTCGGCCTCGATTTCCTCCAGCCTAGGGCCTGCCGTCCGGAGCAGGCGCTCCCCTGCCTGTGTAGGCGCCACCGAGCGGGTGGTCCGGGTCAAAAGCCGCACGCCCAAACGCTCCTCAAGGCCACGCACCGTGTGGCTCAGGGCCGATTGGGAAACACCGAGCTGCGCAGCGGCCCTCGTGAAGCTCCGCTCCCGCGCGACGGCCAGGAAGGCAATCAGGTCGTTGATGTTCTCGCGCGCCATTCATGAGCTCCACTCATAGGTTCATGCAGGTCTTAGCACCTAATCGATCCAATGGGGACGGCCTATCTTCCGGCCTCCCATCGCTATCGTGAGACATTGATGACAGCCGGAACCGCCTCAACCCGTGACATGATCACCAACCGCTCTCCGGCATGGGGGGCGGTTCTCGCCATGTCCCTGTGCTGCATGGTGCTCGTCGCCTCAGAGTTCATGCCGGTCAGTCTGCTGACGCCGATTGCCTCCGATCTTCACATGACGGAAGGCCAAGCCGGGCAGGCGATCTCCGTGTCTGGCATCTTCGCCGTACTTACAAGCCTGTCCATCTCGGGCCTGACGTCCCGATGGGATCGACGCACCGTCCTGCTCGCGTTGGCCCTCTTGCTGATCGCCTCTGGAACGGTTGTGGCCCTTGCGCCGAACTACACGATCCTCATGCTCGGCCGGGCAGTGCTCGGCATCGCCATCGGCGGATTCTGGTCGATGTCAGCCGCAGCGGTCATGCGCCTGGTGCCGGAGGACAGCGTCCCTCGTGCTCTGGCGATCCTGCAAGGCGGAACCGCCTTGTCCTCCATCGTCGCGGCACCATTGGGAAGCTTCCTCGGCGGATACATCGGGTGGCGCGGAGCCTTCTTCTGTGTGGTGCCCCTGGCGGCCATCGCGTTGGTCTGGCTGCTGGCGAAGCTCCCCTCCATGGGTGCCGGGCGGCCGACTGGCTCGGGGAACATGTTCAAGCTGCTACGCCGGCCTGTGGTGGCCTCCGGCATGGTGGCGATCACGCTCTTCTTCATGGGTCAGTTCGCGCTGTTCACGTACCTGCGGCCGTTCCTCGAGATGGTGACCCATGTCGACGTTCCGACCCTGTCGCTCATCCTGCTGCTTCTGGGTGTCACCGGCCTCGTCGGAACGACCTTCATCGGATCCTTCCTGAAGAACGGGATGTATGGCGTGATGATCGCCATTCCGCTTGCGATGGCGGGGATTGCCGTTGCCCTGATCACCTTCGGCGACTGGCTTGCCGGAACGGCGTTCCTACTTGGGGCGTGGGGTTTGGTAGGCACTCCAGCACCCGTGGCATGGAACACCTGGCTGACCCGGACCCTGCCTGAGGACGCCGAAGTCGGCGGCGGGCTGATGGTAGCCGCCATTCAACTGGCGATCACCCTGGGCGCGACCGTTGGCGGCCTGCTGTTCGACATGAGCGGCTATCAGAGCACCTTTGGTGCGAGCGCAGCCATGCTGGCTGTCGCGGGTCTTATGGCGTTCGTGACGAAGCGTGCGGGATCATCCGCACGCACGTGAGTACCACACCGGCTGCCGCGATCATCGCGCCGGCCCCCTTCACCCATCAAGTCACATGCAAAGGATCATCGCACCATGAAGTTGCTGGCCGCCACACTTGTGTCCCTCGCGTTGGGAGCCCCTGCCCTTGCCCAAGGAAACACCCCCATGTCCACACCTGTCGAAGAGACCTCGACACTCTCGACGGCCGACATCCAGTCAGTCTCCCCAGCCCTCGGGCGATATGGCAAGGAAGACGTTGCAGGCCTGTGGCAGCGCCCGCAGCTCTCCCGTCGCGACCGCAGCCTTGTCACGGTAGTGATCCTGATCGCACGCAACCAGACCCTGGACCTGCCGCACTACATCAACCTTGCCCTCGACAGCGGGGTGACACCGCGCGAACTCTCCGAGGCGATTACGCACCTCGCCTTCTACTCAGGCTGGTCGAACGCCATGGCGGCCGTTGCCGTCGCCAAGGAGATCTTCGCCCAGCGCAAAATCGGACCGGATCAGTTGCCGGCCGCATCGCCGCAGCTCCTGCCGCTCAACGAGCAGGCGGAGGCAACCCGGGTCGCGAGCGTACAGCGCCTTCTCGGAACCGCCGCTCCCGGTCTCGACCAGTACACCACCGATCCGCTCTTCAAGGACGTGTGGCTGCGCCCCGACCTATCGCCGCGTGATCGCAGTCTCGTGACCATCACGTCGCTGATGGCGAATGGGCAGGTGGCCCAGCTCGCGGGTCATCTGAACAGGGCCTTGGATAACGGCTTGACGCAGGAACAGGCCGGAGAGGTGGTCACGCAGATCGCCTTCTATGCCGGCTGGCCCAATGCCTTCTCCGCTGGCCCGGTTGTCGCCGAAGTCTTCCAGGCTCGGTCCAACTGACCAAAGGTTTCTTTCCATCTCCTCCCTTGAAAGGATTGAACGTGAAGAACACACTCATCGCAGCCACCATGACCGCAGCCGCACTCGTCGGTGAGCCGGCCAATGCGCAGGAGATCCAGGTTTTCCCGAGCGGCTCCTCGCCGTCGGTGATCGCCGATCCGAAGAACTTCTCGGGCCAGGTAGTGGTGGATCTTCTCACGCCGCCATCCGTCGAGACCCCTGCCTCGTCGGGTCTTGTGACCTTCGCCCCGCGCGCACGCACAGCCTGGCACAGCCATCCGGCGGGTCAGATGCTCATCGTCACGGCGGGCAAGGGTTGGGTCCAGCGGGAAGGCCAGGCCCGGCAGGAGATCACGTCCGGCGACGTCGTGTGGATCCCGGCCGGTATCAAGCACTGGCATGGCGCAACCGACACCAATGGCATGAGCCACGTCGCGATCACGTACATTCAAAACGGGAAGAATGCCGATTGGATGGAACTGGTCACCGACCAGGAATACCAAGCTCGATAGCACGGCGTCCAGCCGGGACGGCTGCTCTCGACTGAATCCTCCCCGTGCGACTGCCCTTTTCGGACGGTCCACCCGAAACTTCAAATCACACAGGTGATCTTCCATGACTGTAAAGGCCTTTGGCGCCTACGCCGGAGACAAGCCGCTCGAACCGATGGACATCAGCCGTCGGTCAGTCGGGCCACACGATGTCGGCATTGAGATTGCCTTCTGTGGGGTATGCCACTCGGATATCCATCAGGTGCGTTCAGAGTGGGCTGGCACCCTATATCCTTGCGTACCAGGCCACGAGATCGTCGGCCGTGTGTCGGCGGTCGGTGCGCATGTATCGGGCCATAAAGTCGGTGATCTGGTCGGCGTGGGGTGCATCGTCGATAGCTGCAAGCGCTGCGACGATTGCAGCGACGGGCTGGAAAACTATTGCGACCACATGGTCGGCACCTACAACGGCCCGACACCCGATGCGCCGGGTCACACGCTGGGAGGCTACTCGCAGCAGATCGTGGTGCACGAGCGCTACGTGCTGCGCGTCAGCCACCCCGAGGAGCAACTAGCCGCCGTCGCGCCGCTTTTGTGCGCCGGAATCACGACGTACTCGCCGCTGCGCCACTGGAATGTCGGACCCGGCCACAAGGTGGGCGTTGTCGGCATCGGCGGCCTGGGCCACATGGGCATCAAGCTCGCCCACGCGATGGGCGCACACGTGGTAGCGTTCACCACCTCCGAATCGAAGCGCGAGGCTGCCAAGGCACTGGGCGCGCATGAGGTCGTCGTCTCCCGCAACGCTGACGAGATGGCA
>JAESFT010000784.1_pt1 | contig 13074 bp, 4 predicted proteins | sample 9269451 | NCBI WGS metagenome assembly JAESFT01 (sample SAMN14502557, study PRJNA617106) | algae metagenome | isolation source: Scytonema hyalinum WJT4-NPBG1 and co-occurring heterotrophs from well... | place: USA: Mojave Desert, Joshua Tree National Park, California | collected 2006-05-25
GTGATGAATATTCCTCTTGTGTGAGGTTAACGATGTATTTTTCTGCCATTTGTGAATACCGAGATTTTCAACTAGTTTCTCAGTAACCTGGACACCTGTCAAAATCTCTGTGGTGAACTACTAGTGGGGGATGTGCTTTCACCCCTGCACTTGCCGGGTAGGTTTTGCACCTACATGATCATTCAGTTGTCAAGGTAACTAGCTTGCGGTTAATCCCCCGAAGCCTTTATAGGCTCTGGTTTATAACCAAGGACTCGCACACTCCGAATCAGTGGCGGGAGGATGTCAAAGTATTTCAAGGAACAAGAAAAATAAGTAACCCAAACTGAAAATGAGGATTAGTATAAGAAATGTAACTTCCTCACAATAAGCACGAGTTACTCATGAACTTCTTGACTTATGTCATGCACTTAGTTGGTTCTGGTGCTATGGCTTATTTTTCTGCTTTGCAAATCCGTGACCTCAAAACCCGCCCCAACGTCCTTGCAGGGTTCCAGTTGGCAGAGTCTGGCTCAGTTCCATTTCTGACAAAACTGAGCGATCGCGCTGCAGCAGAAGGCGACACATGGCTAGCAGAAAAACTGGCAAAACACGCATCAGATGAAACCAAGCATGGTCAAATTTTTGCTCATGCCTTAAAACAACTTAATAAAACAGTTGTAGATTTTAAAAGTTTGCCTAAGAATCCGGAGGAAAATAAAACTCAAGAACGGCGCAGCCCCTTCTTTGCTGCATTCTTTCAGGGCTACTCTCAAGAACAGCTCAAACCTGAGAATATTGATTGGGATGTGTTTATGGCTAGCACCTACATCCTAGAACTCGATGCTAGCAAAGACTTTGCCCGCATGGCAAACGTGTTACCTGAAGATGACCCAATTGCTCGTAACCTCAAACTGGGGATGTTGAGCATTGCCCAGGATGAAACTGGTCATGCTGCCTATCTTTATGAAGCCATGACACGGCGGATGTCTGCAATGCAAGTGCAGAAACTCGTGGATGAGTGGCGCACTCGTAAGACCAACGCCTTGTTAGCATTCGCAGGTAATATGTTGCAACGCAACGATAACAGACCTTCTTTGGTACAAGATGGTGTGCCATCAGAAAGTGAGTCTGAATTAGTGGTTGCTTGACGCTCCCACGGCTACCACATTTTCGCTCCGCTCCAATGTGGCGTAAAGCCGTGGGATTCTGGTGTCTAGTTCCCAATCCCCCTGGATTGGGTTTTCATCCAGTTCGGGGCTGCGCCAAACAGCCCATTCTCTCTTAATGCGTGAATTTTGTTCGCGCAGCGTGTCCGCAGGACATATTTTGAATTTTGAATTGGTATTAGGGGTGGGGTTCTGTAATTATCGGTAATTTGCCGGACATCATATAATTTCTCTGCTATGAAACCCTTAGCACAGATGGTTTCTTATGAGAATGATTCACTTGCAGTTTTTGCATCATTTCAATGCAAATTAAGGAATCTTATATATTAAGAAACTTGTACATTAAGAAGTTTCGCCATTAAATTTTGAAACCTCATTTGAAGGGTAAAGTGAAGTGAGGTGATTCCTCGTTCTAATTCCCTCAAAAGTTTTTATAGAGGCAAGTTTCCACTCGTCATGTTTCTGATATTAGTTAGTTGCTCAAAGGTAGATAAAAAAAGGGTTTTGGCCTAGCTCGTACACTTTTTCCATTTCGCTACAGTGACGAATGGCACTCATCGAGCTTATTACTTGCTAGCCATTTTGTTCTCAAAAAGCCATAGTTATGAGTGTGAGCAGTTACTTTAGGTTAGTTTACTCAAAATTACGTAATTTTAAGTTGGATTACGTAATTAGTATATAACCAAGACATTTGAAAGAAATTAATGTTATTCCCACGCGTCAAACAGGAGGAGAACTTGTGATTGAGGAGGTGAAGAAGGCTAAACCCGAAGACTGTTTGGCTGGGGGTGGGGAGATGGGAGCGCTGATGCGATCGCTCGATTGGTCAAAAACTCTATTGGGTCCGGTCAGTAGTTGGCCCCAAAGCTTGCGTACCGCCGTGAGTATCCTCCTAGCCTCGCGCTTCCCGATGCTGATTCATTGGGGACCAGATCTGGTGCAATTCTACAATGACGGCTTCCGTCCCATCCTCGGTGACCTCAAGCATCCTGGCGCACTAGGACAGCCTGCGTATCCTTGGTGGACAGAAATCTGGGATGTCCTCACTCCGATGTTCGAGCGGGTTTTGGCAGGTGAAGGTACTTGGTATGAAAACCAGTTAATTCTGCCGAACCGCAACGGGTATATCGAGGAAACGTACTTCACGTTCTCGCACAGCCCCATTCGTGACGAGTCGGGTGGTGTGGTCGGTATTTTCCAGGCGGTTACTGAAACCACAGAACGCGTGCTGGATGAACGACGCCTGCGGACGCTGCACGACTTGGGAATCAATACCGCTACGGCGCAAGTGACCCAAGAAGCTTGTAGAATTGCGACTGAAACTTTAAGCCAGAACGCTGCTGATATTCCCTTTGCCCTACTTTATCTGTTAGATGAGAGTAGGAGACAAGCGCATTTGGCAGGAACAGCGGGGCTGGAACCTGATACACCCGCCAGCCCTCGAGTTATTGATCTCAGTGCCGAAGACAAACCTGGCTCTTGGCCTTTAGCACGAGTAGGACGCAGCGGACAAACCGCACAAGTAGACAATTTGGTAGCTCAATTTGGTACTTTGCCAGGTGGTCCTTGGCCAGAATCGCCCTTTGTAGCACTTGTCTTGCCAGTGGCACAACCTGGTGTCACACTGCCTACTGGTCTTTTAGTCGTTGGTATTAGCCCTCGACGTGCTCTTAACGATACCTATCGCAGATTTTTAAGCTTGGTTGCAGGTCAGATAGCAACAGCAGTTGCCAACACTCGCGCCTTGGAGATGGAACGCAAACGCGCTGAAGCCTTAGCGGAACTCGACCGCGCCAAAAGCCAATTTTTGGCTAACATGAGCCATGAACTTCGTACTCCGCTTAACGGGATTTTGGGTTATGCTCAAATCCTCAAAAAAGGCAAAACTATCACAGACCAGCAAAAGAATGGTCTGAACATTATTCATCAATGCGGTGAACACCTACTTAACCTGATTAATGATGTTTTAGACATCTCAAAAATTGAAGCCCGCAAAATGGAACTTTATCCCAAAAATTTTCATTTTCCGGAATTTCTAGAAGCTATTGCGGAAATCTGCCGCATTCGTGCTGAACAAAAAGGTATAGAGTTAATTTACGAAACTTTAACACCGATTCCTAAAGCCGTCCGAGCAGATGAAAAGCGGTTGCGGCAAGTTTTAATTAACTTACTTGGAAATGCAGTTAAGTTTACAGAACAAGGCTACATTACTTTCAAAGTTGGCTATCATCAAGAAAAATTCCGCTTTCAGGTAGAAGATACAGGCATTGGTATTGCTAAGGAGAAATTAGAAGAAATTTTTTTGCCATTCCAACAGGTGGGTGAGAAAATCCGCGAGACTGAAGGAACAGGATTGGGACTGACAATTAGCCGTCAATTAGCTGAGTTGATGGGCGGCGAATTGAAAGTAGAAAGTACACTAGGGAAAGGAAGTGTTTTCTGGTTGGACTTAGATTTACCTGAAGTTGAATGGACTGATGTTGCTCATATTTCGGAAAACAATATCATTGGTTTCAAAGGCTTGAAGCGGAAAATTTTGGTAGTAGACGACAAGTGGGCAAATCGTTCTGTGTTGGTTAATATGCTAGAGCCTTTAGGGTTTGAAGTTTTAGAAGCGACTGACGGTTTAGACGGTTTAAACAAAGCTCATCAATTTCAGCCAGATATCATTTTGTTGGACTTGGTGATGCCCGTGATGGACGGTTTTGAAGCGACCCGTCGCCTCAGGATGATGCCGGAGTTGGAAGGGGTTGTGGTGATTGCCATTTCGGCGAGCGTTTTTGATTTCGACCATCAACAAAGCCGGGAAGTCGGTTGCGACGGTTTCCTCCCCAAGCCAGTCCGGGAAGCAGACCTTCTGGAAAAAGTACGGGTTCACTTGGGGTTGGAATGGGTTTATGAAGAGGTAGACAGCAAGGTACAACTCAGTTCTGAGTACTCAGGACTGAGTACTCAGGACTCTCTTGTGGTTCCACCTGCACAGGAAGTGGCTATCTTACTTGATCTGGCGATGAGGGGCGACCTCAAAGGCATTATTCAGGAAGCCACAAGACTGGAGGAGTTGGATAAGCAATGGGTGCCGTTTGCCACGCATCTGCGTCAACTTGCTAAAAGTTTTAAAGGAAAACAAATTCGGCAATTTTTAAAAAATATTAAGACTTGAAAATATTAAGAGGTTTGAATGAGTTTTAATAATAATGAAAAAGGTGTCATCTTAATCGTCGATGACACTCCCACCAATTTACAAATGCTGTTTGATTTTTTAGAAGATTCAGGCTTGAATGTTGTGGTCGCTGAAGATGGGGAAAGTGCTATTGAAATGGCGGAATACGCCCCACCTGACTTGATTTTGTTAGATGTACTGATGCCGCAAATGGACGGTTTTGAAACTTGCCGACGCTTGAAAACCAATCAAATCACTCAAGATATTCCTGTCATTTTCTTGACTGCCCTAAGCGATAAGGTGGATAAAATCAAAGGATTGAAACTTGGGGCAGTCGATTACATCACCAAGCCCTTAGAGCATGAAGAAGTTTTAGCTCGGGTAAACATCCACCTGCGCCTGCAAAACCTAACGAAAAGACTCACAGAGCAAAATCAGCGTTTGGAGGTGGAAGTTTCTGAGCGCAAGCAAATAGAGGAAAAACTGCAATGCCAAAAAGATGAATTAGCCGAGTGGAAAAATCGCTATGAAGCACTCATTCAGGCAAGTGGTCAGATAATCTACGACTGGAACCCTTATACCAATGATGTCACCTATGGCGGCAACTTAGAGCAGATATTAGGCTACTCCCCAGAGGAGATGTTAGGAGGTTTAAACGAGTGGCTAGAACTCATTCACCCTGAAGATAGAAACCCCTTTAAGCAAGAGAATAACCGCGTTTTATCTACAAAAAAGCCATTTCATTTGTCATACCGTGTTTGTCGCCAAGATGGCACTTACATCACAGTTGAGGACAAAGGGTACTTCTTTTTAGACAGTACAGGCAATATTGCTCAGATGGGTGGTTTTATTATTGATATCACCGAGCGTAAACGAGCAGAAGAAGAGCGTGAGCAAGCTTTTCGAGCACTTCAAGAAAGTGAAGCCCGATTTAGACGCTTGGTTGAAGCTAATATTATTGGGATTATTTTAACAGAGTTGAACGGCAAAATTACAGAAGCCAACGATGCCTTTTTGCAGATGGTGGGATATGAACGGGAAGAACTGCTAAAAGAAAAATTGCATTGGGATAAAATGACTCCAGCAGAATATAGCGGTTTGGATGAAAGGGCGATCGCAGAATTAATTTGTTCTGGAGTTTGTACTCCTTTCGAGAAGGAATTCATTCGCAAAGATGGTAGCCGTGTTCCTGTTGTGATTGGTGGTGCGCTTCTGGAAAAATCGCACAAGAGCATGGTTGGTTTTGTCCTGGATATGACAGAGCGCAACCAAGCAGAACAGAAAATCCGCGAACAAGCCGAGCTGCTAGATATCACGACAGATGCAATTATCGTACGGCAGTTGGATCACCAAATCCGATTTTGGAACCAAGGGGCTGAACGTCTGTACGGATGGAAGGCACAACAAGTGCTCAACAAAAATGTCAATGAGCTTTTATATCAACACGAAAGCTTATCTCAACTCGCTAACATTCAGACAAGTTTGGCGGATAGTGGCTCTTGGCAAGGTGAGTTACATCAACTTACAAAAGAAGGCAAGGAAATTATCGTTGCTAGCCGGTGGACTTTAGTGCGCGATGAAGATGGGCAACCGAAATCCATTCTTACAGTTAACACTGACATTACAGAGAAAAAACAACTCGAAGCGCAGTTTCTCCGGGTTCAGCGCTTAGAGAGTATCGGTACCTTAGCAAGCGGTATCGCTCATGACCTCAACAATGCACTCACACCTATGCTGCTGAGTGCACAACTTTTAGAAAAAAAACTCTTGGATGAGCAGAGTCAGCAGTGGCTTTCAATACTCAAAACAAATATAAAACGTGGAGCAACTTTGGTCAAACAAGTGCTGTCATTCGCACGCGGACTTGAAGGTGAGCGTAAATCCCTACAGGTAGAGGATATAATCTCAGAAATTGAGCGTATTACTAAACAGACATTTCCGAAAGGCATTGAAGTCCGCACCAATGCAACAGCGCAAAATCTTTGGAGTATCACAAGCAATACTACTCAACTGCACCAAGTTCTGATGAATCTCTGCATTAATGCTCGTGATGCTATGCCTAATGGCGGTCTCCTGGAAATTTCTGCAAAAAATCTTTGGATTGATAGTCATTATGCCCGAATGAATATTGAGGCTAAGGTGGGTCCCTACGTTGTCCTAACAGTATCTGATACGGGAGTTGGGATTAATAGAGAAATCATTGAGCGAATTTTTGAACCATTTTTCACAACGAAAGAAGTGGGCAAAGGTACAGGTCTTGGTCTTTCAACAGTCATGGGCATTGTTAAAAGCCATGGTGGTTTTGTCAACGTCGTTAGTGAAGTCGGAAAGGGAACAAAATTTCAGGTCTACTTACCCGCAACGCCGACAACTCAAACAGATGGTTTACTCACACCTGATCATGAATTACCGATTGGACTTGGAGAATTGATTCTTGTTGTTGATGACGAAGATTCAATTTGTGAGGTGACTAAAACAGTGTTGGAAAACTATGGCTACAAGGTTTTAGTTGCTAAGGATGGAATTGAGGCACTGGCGCTGTATACGCAACATCAGAAAAAAATTAGTGTTGTGTTAATTGATATGATGATGCCGTCTATGGATGGTTCAACTACGGTCAAAGTATTAAAAACGATGAACCCGCAGGTTAAGATTATTGCTGTTAGCGGCCTTGTGACCTCTAAGATGGCTCAACTCCTTGGTAATAGTGTCAAAACCTTTTTGTCAAAGCCCTACACGTCAGATGAGTTGTTGAAAAAGTTACAGTTCGTTCTGAACACCAACTAAAATCGTGTCTCGTACTCAAATAGGAAACGACTTTCGTCTGCTAAATTGGTTGAGCCTCGCACCAGAATATCGTCATTAACTCTATATAAGAGGTTGTAATTGAAAGGCTGATCACCCAAGAAAACTGCCGATAGAGAAACAGATAAATTCCTACTAATATCAAACACACCTTCTGCTGCTAAACCGAGAACTGAAGCTGATTCTTGGTTCGAGATAGAGGTAGGATAGATACGAAACTCACTAAAGCCAATCGCCTGTCCTAGCGCAGTAATGCTTCCTTGCAAACTACCGAATATTGTAGAACCAGCTAGGGTGGCAATTCCAACTGTTGCGTCTGCTTGATTCAAGCTATTAATAATAGAACCGCCCAACAGGGAAATAATTTCTGCTTCATTACGGCTGGGTTGGCTGGTCAATTCTAGATTATCAGCCAATTGACTAGCAGGTCCTGTTGCTCTAGCTTGAACGCGAACAGTTCGTAAAGTCCCATAGTCAATTGCAGAAACATCACTGATTTCGCTAGAAAAAGGAGATCTCAAAGTGCGATTAGCTGTTGCCCCCGTTGCCTCCGGTACAAGTGTTACAAGCCGGACATCTAGAACAGGGTCGAGTCCTCGACTGGGAGTAAACTCCGCAGTTTGTTCATAGCCCCGATCTAAGGTAAACTGAGTTGTAAATAAGTTAACTTGTCCTCCTGTAAGACGAATGACTCCTTGGGGGAGAGGCTTGGCTAACGTGCCATTGATGGTCAGATTTCCTTTTGCGTCAAAGGTGAGTAGAGACGGACTCAACTCGCCACCTGGTACAAAGCCGCCGAGTAGGGGCGCAGTCGAGACACGAACATTGTTACCTAGAATCAGCCTTAAACCATCAAACTCTATAGGAGGTAAGTTCGCCCGAGTTGCGCTAGCCGTTGCGTTACCTCCTTGTGTACCTGGTTGTTCTAAACCGAAAGTCGTTGTTGCGCCCTCTGGTGTGCCAGATCCTCCCGTTCCTGTTGGTTGTGCGCCCAAAGTCGTTGTTGCGCCATCCGGTGTGCTAGTTCCTTGCGTATTTGTTGGTTGTGCCCTGAAAATAGTTGTTGCGTTATCTGTTGCGTTCCCGTTTTGTGTACCTGCTGGTTTTGCAGCAGCTGTATTGGATTGTCCGATCAAGACCTGACCATTGTTCAACTGAATCGTTCCGCCAATGTCAGGGGATAGAGCTGTTCCACCAATGACGACATCACCGCTGACACCTCCTTGATACAGCCCTTGAACATTCAAATCCAAATTGTTTACCGATACGGTAAGGGGATTTGTTGCGGCTTCGGCTTGTGCTGCCTGACGTGCCAAAATCGGCAGGACTCCCGCAGCAGTTACGTTACCCTTATTGTATTGCCCTTGAAGGCTCTCAACAGTGAGCGTATCGCCGTTAAATTGAAGTGTTCCTGTGACATTTGTCAAGGGGTTAGGTAAAGCTTGAGCCTGAAAAGTTGCATTATTGACTGTGGCGACTCCGTTAATAATGGGCTGGTTTAAAGTCCCTTGAACATCTACATTCACTTGCCCTTGACCATTCACCCAAGTGACTTGTTGATTGGTAAACAGGTTTAACAGCGCCAAGCCTTCATCCTGCACTCTGGCGTTGATGCTGATTTGATTGCTATCTGGTTGAACTGAAGCAAAAGGCAACCCAAAAGGTACGCTACCTGCAATCTGAACAGGCTGTGTCCCAGTCACCAACACGGTACTGCCAAAATTCAGACGAGCATTGTTATAATTGAAACTCACTTGCCCAGTCTGCACTGCTTGTTTGTTGATAGTACCATCCACCAGCGTCAGTTCACCGATCGCTCTGGGGTCTTTTAAATCACCACCTAGGGTAGCGACAGCATTCACATTCCCTGTGACATCAACTGGATATTTTTCTATAAAAGGCTGTACAAGTGATAAAGGTAAACTTGCCACACGCAACTGTCCAGACAGTTGTTCAGTTCCTAACTGTCCTGTAAATGCCAGGGAGCCTGGATTCAAATCCACACGCAATGGTAACAGTGTCACAACACCATCTGCAAAAGTGCCTCTAGCTATGACATCATTAATGGAGTAGTTACCCCATTGCCAGTTTTTGCCCTGAAAATTAAAGCTGGCATTTAACCCTGACTGTAATGAGCCAGCCACTTCAATTCCTCCGCTCAAGGCACCCTGTAATTCTGCTAATGTGGGTAAAGTCGTTGGTTCTTTTTGCTGTGCTTGTTCTTCTACGACTCGGGTTGCAATTTTTGAGAAATACTTTAGCTGTGTTAGCAAATCTGCGTTTGGCAAACTCCGAGCCTGAGTTTGAAGAACCTCTGCTCCTGCCAAATCTGGACCCTGCAACCCTCCACCAAAATCCCCAAAATCAAAGACATTGAATGCTTGTAGGAGCCTGTCTATTCTGGTTTGGTCAAAATTAGCTTGGAATTGAAATTGCGGGTTGTTCCCTGTTTGCACATTCCCACTCAGGGCGATGCTGCTTTCTGCTATCCGCAATTGACCATTCGTTAAGCTAGCAGCACCATCGGCATAACTGATGTTACCTCGAAATTCATCTGCTGTGACTCTACCAACGCGAGGTTTGGCAATCGCCACCTCTCCACCAGCACTATAGTTATTGAGATTAACGACTAAATCGCCGGATGCTTGCCCTGCAAGAGGTTTTAGCGTATTATTAGGAACAAAGCCACTCAGAATAGCTACAGGAAAATCTCGCACGTTGACAAGCAAGTTTTCTCCTTCGGTTCTGCCAGTGGCGACTGCTTCATCACGTCGGAACAAAAATGAACTTGGGCGATTGTTTGCATCAATATTAACTGCAATTTGGTCTTGTCTACCGGCAAGTTGCAGTTGTCCACCTTGCCCGCCCTGATATTTTACATTCCCAGCTAATACCGGGTCAAACGCCAAACCACTGACATTCAAATTCTCTAGCCGGATGTTTCCCACAGCATTAGGAGTCGTTGGCGTACCTGTGAGTTGTCCTGTGAAATTAAGTCGCCCCGCTAACGCTATATTACCAGGAAGATTGGAACTCGCTTTTTGCAGGTTATAATTGCGTGCTTGCACATTGAGATTAAAACCACTGACTTGAGGTGTGCCAGTTTCGGGGACTTGAACAGCAACAACACCGTTAGCACTCAGTCCGGGGGAAGTTGCGTTTTGCAGAATAATCTGTTGCCCATTCCACTGAACTTGTGCTGTGATTGGTTGTGCAAGCAGTGATAACCCTTGTGACAAGCCTACTTGTCCTGCGGCGCGAATGTTGGAAAGTGCAAAAGATTCAGTCGTTCCTGCTAACTGCAAGTTGCTATTGAGTCGTCCTTGCAGTTGTTGAGAGAAACGGTTGAGTTGAACTTGAGAAACATTAGCAAGGGCTTGCCAGCGACCATTATCAAGGCTAATATTCCTAACGTTAACTGTACCTCCTGCCACATTACGCAGACTTGCCTGTCCTGAAGCTTGAATGGTTGACGGTTGGAACGAAGCAGTGGTTCCCGATAAATTCAACTGACTGCTTAAGACTCCCGCTTGAAGCTGGGGTGGTACCTGTGCAAAACGGCTCAATTGTAGTTGCTGGGCATTAACAAAAGCTTGCCAGCGACCTTGGGCAAGTTGACCTCTCCCCCTGATTGTACTACCTGCTACTTTGACAACAGCATCTTGGAACAGAACACTATTACCTTGTTGATTGACAGCAACTTGTCCACTCGTGGGATACGTGGCTGTAGGCGCTGAAAGCTGCGCGACTGTTTGCAGGTTGCCAAGTGAGCCAAAAATCCTGGCGTTTGCGGATACATTACCAATTGTAATGGGAGGTGAAGTCTTGTAAGCTTTGGCAATAGCATCGCCTGGTAAATTCTGAGCTTGCACATTCAACGAAACTCTTCCTTTGGGTGCAAGCTGAACTTGACCATTTGCCGTGATTTGTCCTCCTACTTCTGGAGTCGCTTTCACGCTCTTGACATTGACTGTTAAAGGCTGCGCACCTAGTGAACCAGAGACTGTGGCGTTAGCGGATACACCACCAAGGTTGATGGGAACTGAAACGCCGTAACCTTGGGCGATCGCATTTGCTGGTAAACCTTGAGCTTGAACATTTAACGCAACGTTACCTTGGGGGACAAGTTGAATTTGACCGTTTGCTGTGATTTGTCCTCCAGCGGGTGGTGTCGCTTGAACGCTAGATATGTTGAGCGTCAATGGCTGTGTACCGCCTCCGGGTGAACCAGAAACTTCGGCTTTAGCTGACACATTCCCAATACTTGTGGGGAGAGTCAAGCCGTAAGCACTAGCAAGTGCATCTGCTGACACACCTTCGGCTTGCAGATTAAACTTCACTCCACCTTGTTGAGGTTTAGATCCAAGTTGAATTTGACCGTTCCCTGTAATTTGCCCACCTGCTGCTGGGATTAACTGCAGGTTAGAAACGGCTACTTGAGATCCGGCTTGAGATAGACTCAGACGGAAGCCAGTGCTAAGACCATTGAATAAAACGCGGTCAACTTGAACAGGTTTGATGTTGCTTGCGGTTCCGCTGAGAATGGGTTGTTGAATTGGTCCTTGCAACTGAATTTTTGATTGTACTTCTCCAGCAACCGGAACTGGCAAATTCGCATTCAGCGTGTCTAGAAGATTTTTGGCACTAACCGCCTTTACCTGAGCCGAAATATTGTAACCTGTTCGGAGATTGAGAGATCCATTTGCCAGAACGGGAACTTTGCCATAGTTCGTACTCAGATTTTCTAGACCAACTGTCTGACCTTGGAACGTTAATCTGCCATTGGAATTGATAAACTTTTGGGGAACATTTTGAATTTGAGCAGTGACTTGATTGGCAACAGCCGTTCCATTAATCGCAATTTCCTGCTTATTCGCTTGTTGCTGATCAGGCTGTAATTGAACCGCTAAGTCAGCATCTACACGACCTGATTGCAAAGCAATTGGTAGTTCAATTAATCGACTCACATTGGCGGCTTCCAGATTTTGCGCTTGCAGCTTGACGTTAGTTTGTAGTGTTTTGAGTTGTGTCTCACCAACTATTTTGACTGTTCCTCCCGTCGTTGGTTGAGCACCGAGATCATAGCTAATTCCTTGATTTTGAGACAGAATTCGCGCTGTACCATTTACCTGATCTAACGCAACTGAACCTTTAGGTTTGTTTGGTGTCGGATTTGGCACCAACACCACATCTCCATTCTGAAGCCGTATTGTCTGCAGCTCAGTTTGGATAATACCTTTTCCTTCTCCCGTCTTAAGTTGAGTTGTTACCCAACGTCCCTGTTTATCTTGTTGAAGATACACATCAGGCTCAACTAAAGTGACATTTAATGCCAGTGTCCGGTTAAAAAGGAGCCGCAAAGGGGAAAACTGTACGTCCACAGCTTTTGCTGCAACTCTATCTGGATCATTGGGGGTTGCTGGTACCGATAACGCTCCAAATCTCAAGCTAGAAAGCGAAAATCGCTCAACAGCCCCTAATTTTACTGGTCTTCCAAGCAACTGCTGAAGATTGTTCTCGACAAATGGTGCTAAATCTTTATAAACATAGTTCCTCGCCCACCAAACACCACCTGCAATTCCAGCTAGCAAAATCACTCCCAGAGCAAGACTAGTACGTCCTAAGAGGAGAAGCCACAGACGACGGTTAGAAGGCTCCTGTTCATTTCCTGACTTTGGAGAGCGCGTCATAGTCGTTACCAGTACTGTACTTTAGAGCAGTGAGATCAGCGGGTGAGTGTTTGAAAAAGCAAGTCAAAAGCTATGGTTCCAAGTTGTGACTCCAAAACAACACAGAACTATGTTACTGGAAAGTGTTCTTTGTTGGAACTAGATTCATAAGACCTCGTGGGAAGTATGGAAACTCAGCGTCTTCAGACCTGAGAGGAAATACGACTCGTGCGACTTTAGTCGCTTTGTTCCATTACCGCCTTGGGGTTACTTGAATCGGTGTACTTTT
>JAESFT010000785.1_pt1 | contig 12985 bp, 13 predicted proteins | sample 9269451 | NCBI WGS metagenome assembly JAESFT01 (sample SAMN14502557, study PRJNA617106) | algae metagenome | isolation source: Scytonema hyalinum WJT4-NPBG1 and co-occurring heterotrophs from well... | place: USA: Mojave Desert, Joshua Tree National Park, California | collected 2006-05-25
TCGGCCCGAACGGCGCCGGAAAAACCACCTTGCTCAGATTGATCCTCGGCGAGGAAAATCCCGACGGCGGTACGGTGAAGCAGGGCGCGCGCCTGCAGATTGCCTACTTCGACCAGATGCGTGCGCAACTGAACGAAGAGACCAGTCTTGCCGATACGATTTCTCCCGGCAGCGAATGGGTAGAAATCAACGGCCAGCGCAAGCATGTGATGACCTACCTGAGCGATTTTCTGTTTGCGCCCGAACGTGCGCGGTCGCCGGTGAAATCGCTGTCGGGCGGCGAGCGCAATCGCCTGCTGCTGGCGCGGCTGTTCGCGAAGCCGGCCAACGTCCTGGTTTTGGACGAGCCGACCAATGACCTGGATATCGATACGCTGGAGCTGCTGGAGGAATTGCTCGAAGAGTACAGCGGCACCGTGTTCCTGGTCAGCCATGACCGCACCTTTCTCGACAATGTGGTGACGCAGGTGATTGTTGCCGAGGGCAATGGCATGTGGCGCGAGTATGTCGGCGGCTATAGCGATTGGGAACGGGTGAGGGCGGTACAGCCGGTGCCGGTCAAGGCTGCGCCAAAGCAGGAAAGCAAGCCGGCTGCAAAAGAGGCCCAGCCTGCGCCGAAGCAGAAGAAACTGAGCTACAAGGAACAGCGCGAACTGGAAACCTTGCCGGCACTCATCGCCGATCTGGAACGCGAGCAAAAATCGATTACGGAAAAACTGGCGGACCCGGAAATCTACCAGCAGGTCGCCGAAGTGCAGCGCCTGAATCAGCGCTTCGCCGAGATCGATGTGCTGCTGATGGAAAGCCTGGAAAAATGGGAAGCGATCGAGGCAAAAGCCAACGGCTGATTCAGTTCAGCCGGCGGCTTGCTTCGCGTAATTCAGGCAGGCGGGTCCGCAGCATGTCGGCATCGGTCGCATAGGGCCTCTCCGATAAATATGCTTCCAGGTCATGCAGGGCCGCTTTCGGGCATTGCAGGTTGGCATAGGTGAGGCCGCGGTCGCGTCGCTCTGCAATCTCGTCAGGAAGCAGGATAATCAGGCGCTCCTGCACACCGAGCAGGCGTTGCCAGCGCCTGTGTTCCGCGAACAGGGCCTTCAGATTGCGCAGCATCCGCACCAGGATGTCTCGCGGGTGCGCGGCATGCAGATAGGCGGCCAGCGTCAGATCGTCGGAATCCCCATACTCCTCGGCATACGGTTCCAGTCTTTCTTCCAGCTCCTCCCGGGACAGGCTGGCGCCATTGAACGGATCAAGAATGATTTCGCCGGATTGCACGGACAGTTTCATCAGGAAATGTCCGGGGAATGAAATGCCCTTGACGTTCAATCCGATCTGTTGCGCAAGCTCCATGTAGATCACCGCGAGCGAAATCGGAATCCCGCGGCGAGTATGGATCACGCGGTGCAGATAGCTATTGTCCGGGTCGTAGTAATTGTTGACGTTTCCGCCAAACCCCAGCTCCTGATAGAAGAAGTGATTGAGCATGCGCAGTTTCTGGATGCTTGACGCATCCGACGCGAGCCTGCGCTGGAGATTGGCGGCAAACAGGTCGACCTCGGCCTGTGTGGCAGCAAGGTCCAGTTGCGGATCGACATCCTGTGCAATGGCCAAGGCGGCTTCGAACAAGGGAATGTCGTCATCCTGCTGAACCAGCGAAGTGAAGTAATCGAGAGCACTGATCATCATACAGAACCATCATATAACCATGGAGCCGGCAAGAGAAGGCCGGTAGGGCATAAAAATGCCCGGTGCCCGATTTATGACGATGTGCGCTTGAAATCGCTGAACCTGAATCCCATCGCGAGCAGGGCGCCGAAATAGGTGATGCCGCAGGCGAGCAGGACCGCGGTCAGGGCGCCGACACGCCACAGCGGATGCGCTTGCAAGGCAAGCCAATCGAACTGGCCTGCCGTCCACAAGGCAACACCCGCAAGCAGCAGCAGGGCGCCGGCCAGGCGTACCAGAAACAGCAGCCAACCCTTATTAGCTACATAAATTCCGCGCCGACGCAGCCCCCAATAGAGAAAGATGGCATTGATGCAGGCCCCAAGGCCGATCGACAAAGCCAGGCCGGCATGGGCTATCCAGGGAACGAATACCAGGTTCATCAGCTGGGTGGCAATTAGGACGAGGATAGCAATCTTCACCGGTGTCTTGATGTCCTGTTTTGCATAGAAGCCCGGGGCCAATATCTTTACCAGAATCAATCCGATCAACCCGACGCCATACGCAATCAATGCGCGTCCGGTCATTGCGACCGATTCCTGATCGAATTTGCCGTAATGAAATAAGGTAGCGGTAAGTGGTTCCGACAATGTCGCGAGTCCGACCGCCGATGGCAAGGCAAGCAGGAAAGTCAGCCGCAAACCCCAGTCAAGCAAGGAAGAATATTCATCCTTATCCGCGTCGGCATGGGCTTTCGCCAGGCTGGGCAGAAGGATTGTGCCCAGGGCGACGCCAAGCAATGCAGTCGGAAATTCCATCAACCGGTCCGCGTATGACAGCCAGGAAACGCTGCCATTTTCCAGGTGCGATGCGATGTTTGTGTTGATGATCAGGCTAATCTGTGCGACCGAGACGGCGAAGGTGGCCGGCACCATTTGTTTCAGGACCCGGCGGACCCCTTCATCCTTCAATGCCGCTTTGGGGTTGAAGGAAATACGCGGCAGCATGCTTATCTTGCGCAGCGCAGGAAGCTGAAACGCAAGCTGAAGTACGCCACCGACAAATACTGCGCCCGCCAAGGCGTACACCGGTTGTGAAAGGTGAGGCGCTGCAAAGAGTGATGCAGCTATGAAAGACAGGTTGAGAAGCACCGGCGTGAACGCCGGAACCCGGAATTCACGCCATGTATTGAGAATGCCGCCCGCCAATGCGACGAAGGACATGAATCCGATATAGGGAAACATGATTCGGGTCATAGTGACGGAACTCGCAAAGGCATCGGCGTCGGACTTCAGGCCGGTGGCAATGAAATAGACTATGGCCGGAGCCGCAATGATGCCGAGAGCGCAGGTCGCTAATAAGGCCCAGGTGAGGATGGTGGCGACATGGTCGACCAATTGTTTGGTGGGCTCGTTGCCTTTTTGATTGCGATACTCTGCCAGGATAGGAACGAACGCCTGCGAAAATGCCCCTTCCGCGAATAATCGTCTGAGCAGATTCGGTATGCGGAAGGCAACAAAGAAAGCGTCGGTATAGGCGGATGCGCCGAAGGCCCTTGCGATCAACAGTTCACGAAGCAAGCCCGTCACTCGGGAGAGCATGGTCATGCCGGAGACTGTAGCCAGCGTTTTGTGCAGATTCATGGGGCGCCATTATAGCCGCTGGTCAATGCACTCGACGGCATGAAATGCCGGCCTGCGTGGCGTTAAGACGGGTTTGCAGCAAATTGCCCATTTTCCGAAAAGCCGATATAATCTGCGGCTTTACTGAATTCTGTCTCGCAATCTGCGTACGCAGTTCGATTTCGTTCTAGGAACCATTCATGGCAAATACCGCACAAGCGCGCAAACGTGCTCGTCAAGCAGTCAAGCAAAACGCACACAATTCCAGCCAGCGTTCGACGCTGCGCACGGCAGTCAAGGCTGTCCGCAAGGCAATCGAAGCAGGCGACAAGGCTGCAGCGACGCAGGTGTTTCAAAATTCGATCTCGACCATCGATCGTATCGCTGACAAGAAAATCATCCACAAGAATAAAGCCGCTCGTCACAAGAGCCGCCTTGCAGCTGCGTTGAAAGCGCTGGCCTAATATCTTTCCTGTCCGGTCTTATACGGTCGGACTGATCCGGTTAGAACAACACAAAAGCCCGCATGACATTGTCATGCGGGCTTTTGTCGTGTCTGCTTTTTATGCCTGCTTCAATATCAATTCCGGCTTTGCTTCGGCAATCCTTCGATCAAGGTGCCCGGTTTAATATTTTTCTGTTTGAACCATCCCAAGTTCATTTCCAATGCATAGCGCGCCGGCTTCTTTGCGCAATGTGAATCAGTCGTCTCAGGCTGCATATCTTCAATGTTGATGATCTTTCCACTTTCGTCGAGAAATGCGACCGAGAGGGGAATATATGTATTTTTCATCCACATGCAGATGCCGGCCGGCCCGTCAAACAGAAACACCATACCCTCGTTAGGCCCAAGTTTTTGCCGATACATTAATCCCTGCTGGCGCTCCGCATCATTGGCGGCGACTTCGGCTTTGATAACGTGAATTCCGGCTGTGAGAGGAACTACGGGAAACTTTGCAGGCTGTTGGGCCATTGCCAAAGCCGTTCCCATCCCCGCAAGAACCGGTATCCATTTAGTAGAAAAAAATAGGGATCTGGTCATGTGCTGTTCACCTGTCTGATAAGGCTATCCTGAACAAACTCAAAGAATAAACAAAAAAGGCAGGCTAGGCCTGCCTTTTGTCATGTCGATCGCCGGATTACTTGGCTGCTGAAGCGGCTTTTGTCTCCGCCGCTTTCTTCACCTTTTTAGCCTTGGCCTTCTTCGCTTTTGTTTTGTTTACTTTAGGAGCTGGCGTGTCTGCTGCGGCAGGAGCCGCTGCCGGAGTTGCGGCTGGAGCGGCAGCATGGCCGGCAGCAAATACGGAAGTGGCAAACAGTCCGGTAACTAACGCGGCGATCAGCTTTTTCATGATAGGGCCTTAAGATAGGAATTGATATATGTTTAGCAACTTGAGTTTTGGTGAAGCAATTCTAATAACGACAGGCAAGAATGCCGGTTGACAATTGACCTGCGTGAAATCCATAAATACTTGCATCGTGCCACAGTGCGAATCCGCGTTGACGTAAGCGGCTTGCTATGATGTAAAGCCTTGCCGGTCAGCCTCATTTCAGGGATTATCCATGCGCTTTCGCACTGCTGTCGTCTCCATTCATGCCGTACTGCTCATTGCGCCCATGGTTACAGCTGCGGCACCCTATATACCCGCTGACGATAGCCAAGTATTGGAGACTCTGCCCTTCAAGGCGAACGACCCGGTTTCCCGGGAGTTGAGGCAAATGCGTGCTGACTTGCAACGCACTCCGAACGATCTGGCCACCGCGGTCCGGTTGGCGCGCCGCTATTACAGCCTGGTTGGCGAGGAGGGCGATCCTCGCTACCTCGGATATGCGCAAGCGGCGCTGGCTCCATGGTGGACCATGTCCGATCCGCCGACAGACGTCTTAATTTTGCGCGCAAGTCTAGGTCAGTTCAGGCATGACTTTGCCGGGGCGCTGGCTGATCTCGGGCAAGTCATCGAACGCGAACCCAAGAATAGCGAAGCGAGAACGCTTCGCGCAATCATCCATATCGTGCAGGCTCGGTACGACCAGGCTAGGGTCGATTGCCGCGCTATCCGTCAGGTCGCGGAGCTGATCGCCACCGGCTGCGAAGCAATGGTCGACGGTCTGACAGGCAAAGCTGATGCTGCCTATCAATCCCTTAGCGCGACCTTGAAGAGGCATCCGCAGGCGAGCATTTCCGAAAAATTGTGGGCGCATATCCGTCTGGCTGAACTGGCCGAGCGACTGCAGCGGCTCGATGTCGCTGAAATGCATTACAAGCAGGCATTGGCATTCAACATCACCGATGGTTTCCTGCTTGCCGCTTATGCAGATCTGCTTCTTGATCTGAAAAGGCCTGGCGATGTGGTCAAACTGCTGAACGACAAGGTGCGGTCCGACGTATTGCTGTTGCGATTGGCCTTTGCCGAGCGTGCGCTGAACATGTCGGTTGCCAGGGAGCATGAGGCAGTCTTGGCTGCTCGATTCGAGGCGGCACAACGGCGAGGCGAAACTGTGCACCAGCAAGAAGAAGCGCGTTTCGCGCTCTACGCGCAAAAAGATGCAAAAAAGGCTTTGGCGCTTGCGCAGGATAATTGGAAGGTGCAGCGGGAGCCGCGCGACGCTCGGATTTATCTTGAGGCTGGAATTGCAGCGAAAGATGCCAAGGCTGCTCAGCCGGTACTGCAATGGCTGTCGGAAAGCAAAATAGAAGACGCTTACCTGAACAGTCTCGGCCGCCAGTTGCAAGGGGGAGGCAAATGAGTCGCCTGTTCCTGCTTCTTTGTTTCCTTGCCAGTACTTTTAATGCACACGCCCACAAACCGAGCGATAGTTACCTGACCCTCAAAGCCAGCGGCAATCTCGTCGAAGGACAATGGGATATCTCGCTGCGCGATATTGATTTCGCCATCGGACTGGACGCCAACGGCGACGCCCAGATCACTTGGGGAGAGGTGCGTGCAAGGCATGCGGAGATTGCTGCCTATTCGATGTCACGGCTGGCATTGTCCAGCGGCGGGAGGGCATGTCCGTCATCGGTGTCCGAGCATCTTGTTGATGAGCATACGGATGGCACCTATGCAGTTCTACGCTTCACGGCGCAATGCGACTTCCCGATTGAAGTTTTAAGTGCGCGGTACAGTCTGTTCTTCGACATCGATCCGCAACATAAAGGGCTATTGCGACTTCAGTACGAGGGAGCAAGCAGCTCGGCAATCTTCACGCCTGACAAAGCGACGCAGGAATTCACGCTGGGTCGGCCCGATAAGCTTCAACAGTTTCTCGATTTTTGCGCAGAGGGCGTCTGGCATATCTGGATCGGTTTCGACCACATTTTGTTCTTGTTGGCATTGCTTCTTCCCGCGGTGTTATGCCGGGAAAATAAGGAGTGGCATGCGGTGCATGCGTTCGCTCCGGCATTCTGGACAGTATTGAAAATTGTGACCGCATTCACGGTCGCGCACTCAATCACACTCAGCCTTGCAACGCTCGGGGTTGTTAGCCTGCCTTCGCGACTGGTGGAGTCGACAATTGCTGCATCGGTCGTGATAGCCGCACTCAACAATATATTCCCGCTGTTCAGCGAACGGCGTTGGGCAATGGCATTCCTGTTTGGCCTGATCCACGGTTTCGGCTTTGCGAGTGTATTAAGCGATCTGGGTCTGCCGCAGGATGCGTTGCTGCTCACCTTGATTGGTTTCAACATCGGTGTTGAAGTAGGGCAACTGGCGATCGTCGCGGTATTCCTGCCGATCGCTTTCGTTTTACGTCGCGGAGTGTTCTACCGAAAAGCAGTGCTGATCGGCGGCTCGTTGCTGATTGCAGCCCTGGCGCTGGCCTGGTTCATCGAACGGGCTTTCGATCTGGAGTTTTTGCCGATTTGAGCCGGGTTTACGAAAGCGCATTGATGGAAATTTCACGCCAGTCACCCGGCCACAAGGGATGAGTTTCCAGAGATACGGCGCCGATCGCGATTCTGATGAGCCTCAGGGTAGGCAAGCCTACTGCCGCCGTCATGCGGCGCACCTGCCTGTTTTTACCTTCCGAGATTCGGATCAACAGCCATGACGTCGGCCTGTCCGCACGCTGCCTGATGGCAGGCTCGCGCGGCCAAAGCCAATCAGGCGCATGGATGTGCGCTGCCTCGCATGGACGAGTCGTGAAATCACCTAGATTGATCGGCTGCCGAAGCTTGTTTAATGACGCCGGATCGGGGACTCCCTCCACTTGCGCGATATAGGTTTTGATGACTTTGCGCTCGGGATGGCTGATCTGGTGCTGCAACTGACCATCATCCGTCAGCAGCATCAGCCCCTCACTATCCGCATCGAGACGACCTGCAGGATAAATACCGGGCAGTTGAATGTAATCGGCTAGCGTGGGACGCGTCGGATGCCGCGAAAACTGGCACATCACCTGATAGGGCTTATTGAATAAAATGAGGGCCATGCTAAGCTTTTCTAACAAAATGGCAACCCGGATTGCAGGATGCCCGGCGCTGGATCGGATTGTACAGCCCGGCCGGCAAGTAGCCGAAGACCTTGCGGTTTAAGCGGCTTCGCGGTTTCTGGCTCGCAAATTGATGGCATCTAGTAAAATACTCGTGCATAATACGAAACGCTGTCTTATGTCTTATATAAGACATCCGCCATAAAGCTGCCGTACAACGGCCCTCTCTTTTTCTCCTTAACCCCGGAGCCTAAGATGTATCAACATATCAAAGTGCCTGCCGATGGCAAGAAAATTGCCGTTAATGCCGATTTTTCCCTGAGCGTTCCTGACAATCCCATCATTCCCTACCTGGAAGGTGACGGGACGGGCGTGGATATCAGTCCGGTCATGATCAAGGTGGTGGACGCGGCAGTTGCCAAAGCATACGGCGGCAAGCGCAAGATCAGCTGGATGGAAATTTACGCCGGCGAGAAATCAACCAAGGTATATGGCCCGGACGTCTGGCTGCCCGAGGAAACACTCCAGGTATTGAAAGAGTATGTCGTGTCCATCAAGGGACCGCTGACAACGCCGGTCGGCGGCGGTATCCGTTCGCTGAACGTGGCACTTCGCCAGGAACTCGACCTGTATGTCTGCCTGCGCCCGGTTCGTTACTTCAAGGGCGTACCGTCGCCGGTGCGTGAGCCGGAAAAGACCGACATGGTGATCTTCCGCGAAAACTCCGAGGACATCTATGCCGGTATCGAATGGCAGGAAGGCTCCGACGGTGCCAAGAAGCTGATCGACTTCCTGGTCAAGGAAATGGGCGTCAAAAAGATCCGCTTCCCGCAGACATCCGGCATCGGCGTGAAGCCGGTATCGCGCGAGGGGACGGAACGCCTGGTACGCAAGGCAATTCAGTACGCGATCGACAACGACAAGCCATCGGTGACGATCGTGCACAAGGGCAACATCATGAAGTACACGGAAGGCGGCTTCCGTGATTGGGGTTATGCGCTGGCGCAAAACGAATTCGGCGCGCAGCTGGTCGATGGCGGTCCATGGTGCAAATTCAAGAATCCGAAGACCGGGCGTGAGATTACCGTCAAGGATTCGATTGCTGACGCTTTCCTGCAGCAGATCCTGTTGCGCCCGAACGAGTACAGCGTGATCGCTACCTTGAACCTGAACGGCGACTATATTTCCGACGCCCTGGCTGCGCAGGTTGGCGGTATCGGTATTGCGCCGGGTGCCAACATGTCCGATTCCGTTGCCATGTTTGAAGCCACGCACGGTACAGCGCCGAAGTACGCAGGCAAGGATTACGTCAATCCGGGTTCGCTGATTCTGTCCGCGGAAATGATGCTGCGTCACATGGGATGGCTTGAAGCGGCCGATCTCATCATCAGTTCGATGGAAAAATCAATCAATTCGAAGAAGGTAACTTATGACTTTGCACGCCTGATGGAAGGCGCGACGCAAGTGTCGTGTTCCGGTTTCGGTGAAGTGATGATCGAAAACATGTAATTATGTCTTGATGCACGAAAGGCCGGATGATGTCCGGCCTTTTTTATTGCACTTTTCGTTATTTGACGAGTGTCTGTTCAAGGGCAAACCGTATCAGGTCGGCCTGTCCCTCAATGCCAAGTTTGCGTTTGATATTCAGGCGATGGGTTTCTATCGTGCGGACGCTGAGGTCAAGTTCACGTGCAATATGTTTATTCGACTTTCCGGTCGCAATGCGCTGCAACACTTCTCTTTCGCGCGGCGTCAGCAGGAGCGCTGGCGACATTGGCCGGGCAAGCTGTCTCGCCAATCCGGCGCTGTAGTAAATACCGCCTGACATGACTGTATCAATGGCTGTAATGATGTCCATCGCCGGCGCATCCTTCAGTACATACCCACGCGCACCAGCCTGTATTGCCTGCATGACATATTCAGCCTTGTCATGCATGCTAAGCATCAAGACCGCAATTTCCGGATATAGCGCATTGAATCGACCAGTAAGCTCGATACCGCTCTTGCCGTTCAGATTGATATCCATCAATGCCAAATCAATTGTGTGCGACGCGGCGTACTCCAAAGCTTCGTCAGCCGAACCGGCCTCCGCAACAACGGCAAACTGCGGAATCGTTTCTAGTCGTGCGCGCAAGCCATCCCGCACAAGCGGATGATCATCAACCAACAGGATATGAACGAAGGCTTGAGTAAGCATTTTTAGGATCTTGGTAGAGTTGCGATGACTTGAGTACCATCTGCAGAGGATGTCAAAAGCAGTTTTCCGCCAACTGCTTCCAATCGCTCATGCATATTGCGCAAGCCGATGCCACGTTTAGGATGCTGTGCAATCTGTGCGACATCGAAGCCTACACCGTTATCGGAAACAAGCAATTGGACGCATTGATTGTTCCCGACCAGTCGCACACTGGCATGAGATGCGACGGCGTGGCGCTTGATGTTAGTAAGTGCCTCTTGCGCGATGCGGAACAATACCGTGTTCCCAACGTCGCTCAGTCCATCTGTCGTGCCGATATTTTCAAAATCGAACGAGAGCGAACTATGCTCCGAAAACTCACGCGTCAAATGATCAAGCGCCGCTGCAAGTCCCAGATCATCCAGAAGTGCCGGCCGCAGGTCATGGGAAATCCGGCGCACTTCGCCAAGTACATCATTCAATTGTCCAGCTGCGCGATCAAAAGACAACCGGGCGAATTCTGGTCGGGCAGCATGTGATGAAAGTTTGGCAATTCCTGATTCGATCTGCAACTTGATCGACACCAGCAATTGACTGATGCTGTCGTGCAAATCTCGCGAAAGACGCGCACGTTCATCCTCCTGGGAGCGCACCACACGTTGCGCAAGGGCTTTGAGTTTTGCATCGGCGACGCGATATTCGCTGATATTCAAAGCCAGCCCGGATATGGCAATGATCAATGCGCCTGTGATCGCAATGCCGGCGATCCAGATCATCGTATTGTGAATGTTGCCGGATATCTGAGTGTCAATCTTCGAAATGGCGGCGTCGACATCGTCCATGTAGATGCCCGTTCCCAGCATCCATCCCCAACGCTCCAGCATCACGACATAACCCAATTTGGGCGCGATTTTTCCGGCCGATGGCTTTTCCCATAGGTAACGCTGAAAACCGCCGCCTTCCTTGGCGCGGGCGGTCAGTAGCTGGATCGTTGGTCTTCCGCTGGCATCTCGCATCTCCCATAAATTTCGGCCAATTAACTCCGGCTGCCTAGGGTGCATCAAATTGTTGCCGTTAAGATCATAAACAAAGAAGTAGCCGTCGTCTCCGAAATTCAACTTGGCCAGGATTGCCTTCGCCTCATTCAATGTGGCTTCATCTTTGCGGCCAGAGTCGTACAAATGATCGATTGACTGAGTAGCGAGCGCGACATAATGCCGTAATTCGGCTTCCTTGCTGGCCAAATAAGCTGCCTCGACTGACGCACGCTGCTGATCCGCGAGAACGGTAGCTTGATACCTGACGGCCAGCGCAATAGCGATCAGCGCTATGATGAGCGGTGTGATCGCAAGGAGAATAACTTTTTGCCGGAGTTTCATAGCGCATGACTTTAACGATATTTTGAGCAACAGCAAATGTATTTAGCTTGGCGGGAGAAAGGACGATATAGGCGGGGCTGTAAAAAAGCGCTTTGTAGTGAAGAATATGCCATACAGCTTCAAGGCGAAAAAAAACCCCGCTTCTGCGGGGCTTCTCTTGCTCTTGCTAATCGGCGTGATTAGGGGGCTTGAATGTTTGAAGCTTGCTTGCCTTTGGGGCCTTGCGTTACTTCGAACTGGACTTTTTGACCTTCTTTGAGGGTCTTGAAGCCGTTCATCTGGATTGCGGAAAAGTGGGCGAACAAATCTTCACCGCCGTCATCCGGAGTGATAAATCCGAAGCCTTTGGAGTCATTGAACCACTTAACGGTACCTGTTGCCATAAAAGCGTCTTTCAAATAAGAACTAATCACACGAGCCGTATAAGCAAGAAGCCTCGCGTAACGCAGCCCCCTCCTAAACCTTGCTCACTTCATATTGACAATCGCATAAGTACTGCAATTTCAATAATTACCATTGTTCCCCCAAAAATTGTAAAAGTCAAGGCGCATTTCTGACAGTTTTGAGTTTTTACAATCACGATAGTACTGTACTCTTGTTTTAATGGATTCGGTCTACATCTGCGCACTATCCTGAAACGGCGTAACATCGGCAAACACATATAGAATGGTTTTACTTGTCCGTTAAGGAATTTGGACTTTTTTAGAATAAACGCATGGCAACTAAGCATGACAACGGTACAGTACTTGCTAGGCAAGAGGAGAAGCTCAAGCCACCGCCGATGTATCAAGTGCTGCTTCTGAACGACGATTACACTCCGATGGAGTTTGTTGTGGCAATCATTCAGGAGTACTTCAACAAAGATCGAGAAACCGCGACGCAGATCATGCTCAAGGTTCATCGTGATGGAAAAGGTTTGTGCGGCGTGTATCCTAAGGATATCGCGTCCACGAAGGTCGAATTAGTGTTAACCCACGCTCGAAAGGCAGGGCACCCCCTGCAATGCGTGATGGAGGAAGCATGATTGCGCAGGAATTGGAAGTTAGTTTGCACATGGCTTTTGTCGAAGCTCGTCAGGCACGGCATGAGTTCATCACCGTCGAGCACTTGTTGCTCGCACTGCTAGACAATCCGTCGGCAGCTGAAGTGCTGCGCGCATGCGCAGTGAATATTGAAGACTTGCGAAAAACGCTGACGAATTTCATCAGTGACAATACGCCGACGGTTCCGGGCACAAGCGAAGTCGATACGCAGCCCACACTCGGTTTCCAGAGAGTGATCCAGCGAGCCATCATGCATGTCCAGTCGGCATCGAATGGCAAGAAGGAAGTGACCGGCGCGAACGTGTTGGTCGCCATTTTCGGCGAGAAGGACTCGCACGCGGTGTATTACCTGCATCAACAAGGCGTCACGCGACTTGATGTAGTGAATTTCATTTCGCATGGTGTCCGCAAGGATCAGCAAACCGATTCTCAGAAAGCGCCGGAAGGTGCCGAAGACGCACAAGCCGAAGGTCAGCAGAAAGAAAGCCCGCTTGATCAGTTCACCCAGAATCTGAACAAACTGGCGGCCGAAGGCAAGATTGATCCATTGATCGGGCGCGAGTCCGAAGTAGAACGTGTCATCCAGACCTTGTGCCGTCGCCGTAAAAATAATCCGTTGCTGGTTGGTGAGGCCGGTGTCGGGAAGACCGCGATCGCCGAAGG
>JAESFT010000786.1_pt1 | contig 12983 bp, 11 predicted proteins | sample 9269451 | NCBI WGS metagenome assembly JAESFT01 (sample SAMN14502557, study PRJNA617106) | algae metagenome | isolation source: Scytonema hyalinum WJT4-NPBG1 and co-occurring heterotrophs from well... | place: USA: Mojave Desert, Joshua Tree National Park, California | collected 2006-05-25
GAGACGGCCCGCCGCGGCCGGGTCGAGATGACGAACCTGATCGGGCACGATGCCGATGCCTGGGAGGAGATCCTGGCGGAGCCGGGCGCGCATCTGCACCTCTACGGCAAGACGGAAGCTCGGGCAGGCCGCAAGATGGGACATGTGACCCGGATTTTCCCGGAACGGGCCTGAACCTTTTGAAACCGGGGCCGTTGTCCCTTTGGACCGGCGCTTTTCTTGAGAAGCAACCCTGGACAGGCAAGGCTTCTTCTGATATCGACGCCGACCAGATAGAGGTGCGCATGACGCGCCTCATTGTTTTTTTGTCACAATCGAAACGGTTCAAACACGAGGAATTCGCGTGCAGGTTCTTGTCCGGGATAACAACGTCGATCAGGCGCTCCGCGCTCTCAAGAAGAAGATGCAGCGTGAGGGTATCTTCCGCGAAATGAAGCTTCGCGGTCACTACGAGAAGCCGTCTGAGAAGAAGGCCCGCGAGAAGGCTGAGGCCGTTCGCCGCGCTCGCAAGCTGATCCGTAAGCGCATGCAGCGCGAAGGCCTGCTGCCTTCCAAGCCCCGCCCGACCCGCTAAGCTCTTCGAGCAGGCCTTGAAAAAGGCCTCGCCTATCGGTTGTGAACCAGCGCCCGTCGCGTGAAGCGGGGCGCTGTTTGCATATCTGGAGCTCCCTTTCCCGCTCGCGACCGAACTTCGTTGCAATGCCTCTTGCATCGGCGCCTTTTTGATGCCTTGTTTCACGGCTGTTAAGGATTTCCCGCCAGAGTGCCGCTTCCTGGTACCGTGAGTAGATAAGCTGGAGACGAAGGTGTTCGACCCATCGATTCGCCATTTGGCCCCCTTGAGCCTGACCCTCGTGGCCCTCGGCCTTTCCGCCTGCAGCACCACGGGCGGCGCTCCCACCCAGCGCATCGCCGTGGTGGAAGAGGACACGCAGGGTACGAGCACCGTCAACATCTCCTCCCTGTCGGACGTGATCCAGCGCAACCCGAACGATCCGAGCGCCTATAACACCCGCGGGGCGGCCTATGCCCGGGTGGGGAACTACAGCAGCGCCATCTCCGACTTCTCCAAGGCGGTGCAGCTCGATCCGAACTATGCGCCGGCCTATACCAACCGCGCCCTCGCCCTGCGGCAGACGAACCGCAACGACCAGGCGCTTGCCGACTTCACCCGTGCGATCCAGGCCGATCCCAATTACGGCCCGGCCTATATCGGCCGCGCCAATCTGTACCGCGCCCAGAACCAGTACCAGGAAGCCCTGAGCGACCTGAACATGGCGACCCGCCTGTTGCCGGAATCCGCCGAGGCGCTCCATTCGCGCGGCCTGCTCTACCAGCGCCAGGGCATGCACCAGCAGGCGATCCTCGACTTCGACGCCACCATCGACCGCAACCCCTTCGTCGGCGCCCCCTACGCGGCCCGCGGCCAAAGCTTCGTGGCGACGAACCAGTACGACAAGGCCATCGAGGACTTCAACGCGGCTCTCAACGTCGACAACAAGGACGCCAATTCCTGGGCGTGGCGCGGCGTGGCCCTCGAACGCAAGGGCGATCGCAGCCAAGCGCTCGAGAGCTATTCGCGCGCGCTGGCCCTCGACAACAGCAACAGCGTCGCCCGCCAGGGCTCGTCCCGCCTCCAGGGCGGCGTCGCAGGCCTGTTCCGCTCGTAAGGCTTTCGGATATAGGCGGCATGGCTTCCGCCCCTCCCCTGCGGACCACCGCCGATATCGGGCATCTTCTCGAAGCGCATGCGGGCCTGCATGCGCTTCTTTCGCATGTGGAGAGGCTTGGGCTTCCGGATGGCTGGATCGGGGCCGGCTTCATCCGCAACACGGTCTGGGACGTGCTGCATGGGCGTGCGATCGACGTCTCACGCCTCAACGACGTGGACGTGATCTTCTTCGATCCAGGCGACACCCGAAGGGAACGGGAAAGCGACCTTCAGAACCGGCTCCATGAGCATGCCCCGGGCATGGCTTGGTCCGTGAAGAACCAGGCGCGCATGCATCTCCGCAACGGCGATTCGCCTTACCGCGACACCGTCGATGCCGTTGCCCACTGGGCCGAGACCGCGACGGCCATCGCGGCACGCTCGATCCGCGGCAGGGTCGAGGTGATGGCACCTCATGGAGTCGAGGACCTCCTGAACCTGATCGTGCGGCCGACGCCGCCCTTCGAATGGAAGATGGAAGTCTATCGCGAACGGGTCCTCGGCCAGGATTGGCCAGCTCGCTGGCCGAAGCTGACGGTGCTCATGACGTGGCGCGAGGCCTATCCCGATCCTCACAGCTCCTTCGACAGGATCGACACATAGGGCTCGAAGCCGAAGGCGCGGTAGGTGCGCTCGGCCCGTTCATTGGCCACCAGGACGCCGATGAAGAGGCGCTTGAGCCCTGCTTCCTTCGTCAGGCGCTCGGCTTCCTTGAGCAGCATCTGGCCGATGCCCCGTCCGCGCCAATCGTCGTGCACGATCAGGTCGGTGACCGTCCCGTGATTGCGCAAGCTGTCGGCCACATAGGCGGCATCCTGGTCGAGCGAAAAACCCATGGCGCCGACGGTGATCCCTTCCGCCTGCGCCAGGACGATACGGCCGTTGCGCCGCGACAGACGCTGCATCAGCTCGTCGTAATATTCCGCCGCAGCCCCGTAGTCGCGGCGCCGGTCGCCGACGAGATCAGCCTCGAAGACGTTGAGCTGATGGATGAGCTCGATGACGGCATCCCGGTCGGCAGGAAGGGCGGTGCGGAGGGCGATGGCGGACATGGGAGGTTTCCGGAACGAAGACGGCTCTTTAAAACAGTTTTTGTCCACGGCGTCATTCCATCTCTCGTCATCACGGGCACAAGGCCGATGATGACGAGAGATGGAAAATAAAATGCCCGGCGCTGGGCCGGGCATGACAGGGTTTTTAACAGACGGAGCGTCAGAGATTCTTGAGGATCTCGTCGACCACCTTCTTAGCGTCGCCGAAGAGCATCATGGTGTTGTCGCGGAAGAACAGCTCGTTCTCGACGCCCGCATAGCCCGAGCCCATGCCGCGCTTGATGAACAGCACGGTCTTGGCCCGCTCCACGTCGAGGATCGGCATGCCGAAGATCGGCGAGGCCGGGTCGGTCTTGGCCGCCGGGTTGGTCACGTCGTTGGCGCCGATGACGAAGGCCACGTCGGCCTGCGCGAACTCGCCGTTGATGTCCTCGAGCTCGAACACCTCGTCGTAGGGCACGTTGGCTTCCGCCAGCAACACGTTCATGTGGCCGGGCATGCGGCCCGCCACCGGATGGATGGCGTACTTGACCTCGACCCCTTCGGCCTTCAGCTCGTCGGCCATCTCGCGCAGTGCGTGCTGCGCCTGGGCGACCGCCATGCCGTAGCCGGGCACGATGATGACCTTGGCGGCGTTCTTCATGATGAAGGCCGCATCATCCGCCGAGCCCTGCTTCACCGGCCGGGTCTCGACTGCGCCGCCGGCGGCTGCCGCCGTCTCGCCGCCGAAGCCGCCGAGGATCACGGAAATGAAGGAGCGGTTCATGCCCTTGCACATGATGTAGGACAGGATCGCACCCGAGGAGCCGACCAGCGCGCCGGTGATGATGAGCGCGAGATTGCCGAGCGTGAATCCGATGCCGGCCGCCGCCCAGCCCGAATAGGAGTTGAGCATCGACACCACCACCGGCATGTCGGCGCCACCGATGGGGATGATGAGCGTGACGCCCAGCACGAAGGAGACCAGCACGATCAGCCAGAAGGCCGCATGGCTCTCGGTGCGGATGAAGGCGACGAGCAGCACCAGCAGCAGGAGGCCGAGTCCGATATTGATGAGGTGCCGGCTCGGCAGCAGGATCGGCTTGCCGGACATGCGTCCGTCAAGCTTCAGGAACGCGATCACGGAACCGGTGAAGGTGACGGCCCCGATGGCGACGCCGAGCGCCATCTCGAACAGGGAGCCGCCATGGATGGTGCCGACAGACCCGATGCCGAAAGCCTGGGGTGCATAAAGGGCGCCCGCCGCCACCAGCACTGCTGCGAGGCCGACCAGGGAGTGGAAGGCGGCCACCAGCTGCGGCATGGCCGTCATCGGCACGCGCCGGGCGATCACCGCGCCGATGCCGCCGCCGATGGCGAGGCCGAGGATCACCAGCGCCCAGCCGCCGAAGCCGCTCGGCGGAGAAACGAACAGGGTGGTGAGGATGGCGATCCCCATGCCCACCATGCCATAGAGATTGCCCTGCCGGGAGGTGGTGGGATGCGACAGGCCGCGGAGGGCCAGGATGAACAGGACGCCGGAGACGAGGTAGAGGATCGAGGCTAGATTGGCCGACATCGCCTCACCCCTTCTTGCGGTACATGGCGAGCATGCGCTGGGTCACCAGGAAGCCGCCGAAGATGTTGATGGCCGCCAGCACGAGGCCGATGAAGCCGAGCGCCCGGGCCCAGATCGGGCCTTCGCCGAGACCGGGAGCCACGTCGACGCCCACGGCCAGCAACGCGCCGACCACGATGACCGACGAGATGGCGTTGGTGACCGACATGAGGGGCGTATGCAGCGCCGGGGTGACCTGCCAGACCACGTAGTAGCCGACGAAGATCGCCAGGACGAAGATGGCGAGGCGGAACACCGTCGGGTCGACGGCCCCGTGGGTGACCGCGGCGGCGGCGGCACCGGCCGCGTCGGCCACCTGATCGGCGATGGTCTGAGCCGCCTCGGCCGAGCGTCGGGCGGCTTCTGCCGCCGCTCGGGCCTGTTCGACGGCCTGTTCGGGCGTGAGCGTTGCCATGGTGTCCTCCCCTGGACGGTTTAAGCGGTCGGCTGGAAGGCGGTGTGGACAATGGCGCCGTCACGGGTCAGGCAGGTGGCCTTGACCAGTTCGTCGTCCCACTTCACGGCCAGAGCCTTGGTTTCCTTGTCCACCAGCGTCTCGACGAAGGCGTAAAGGTTCTTCGCGTAGAGACTGGACGCCGTGGCGGCGAGGCGCCCGGGCACGTTGAGGTGGCCCACGATCTTCACGCCGTTGTGCTCCACCACCTGGCCCGGCTGCGCCAGCTCGCAATTGCCGCCGCGCTCCACCGCCAGATCGACGATGACGGAGCCAGGCTTCATGGATTCGACCATGGCGCGGGAGATGAGCTTCGGGGCCGGCCGGCCTGGAATGAGGGCCGTCGTGATGACGATGTCCTGCTTGGCGATGTGGGAGGCCACCAGCTCGGCCTGCTTGGCCCGGTACTCGGCGGACATCTCCTTGGCATAGCCGCCGGCGGTCTCCGCCTGCTTGAACTCCTCGTCCTCCACGGCGATGAACTTGGCGCCCAGGCTCTCGACCTGCTCCTTGGCAGCGGGGCGCACGTCGGTGGCGGTCACCACGGCGCCGAGACGGCGGGCAGTGGCGATGGCCTGCAGACCGGCAACGCCGGCGCCCATGACGAAGATGCGGGCCGCGGGCACGGTGCCGGCTGCGGTCATCATCATCGGCAGCGCCCGCCCGTATTCGGCGGAGGCATCGATGACGGCCCGGTATCCGGCGAGATTCGCCTGGGAGGACAGGACGTCCATCACCTGTGCGCGGGTGATGCGGGGCATCAGCTCCATGGAGAAGGCGGAGACCTGCGCATCGGCCAGCGCCTTGAGGGCTGCGTCCTGGCCGTAGGGATCCATGATGGCGATGACCAGCGCGCCGGGCTTGGCACCCGTGAGCTCGCCCTCTGCAGGGCGGCGGACCTTCAGGATGATGTCGGCATCCTTCAAGGCTTCCTCGGCCGTCTTGGCCACCGAGGCGCCGGCCGCCTCGAACTCCGCGTCGGGGACGCCGGCCTTGGCGCCCGCCCCGGCCTGGACGATCACGTCGGCGCCGAGATTTTTATACTTCTTGACGGTCTCAGGGGTGGCGGAAACGCGAGTCTCCGCTCCATCGGTTTCGGAGAGAACGGCGATCCGCATTTTAGCCCCCCTGCGATCTGGTCAACGGCTTGAAATCAAGCTCTTGTCTCACTCGGTCAAAAAGCCGCCCGCTCTGCTCAGTAGAAGATGAGCGCCAGCAGGAGGAGGACGCCGACGGCTGCCGGAGCCCGGACCCCGACGGAAGGGGCCATCGCGCCGATACCGCCCGCGACGAGCGAGAGGATCACGCCGAAAATCGCCGTCAGCCAGGCGTGCTTGATGCCGCCGACCGCGAGCGCCAGCACGTGGCAGATGACGACGGCGGTGCCGATCTCGGCGAACTGGACAAATCCCTGATAGGTCGCCTCATGAGCGCGGGCGTCCATATCCGGACTGTAGCCCCCATGCGGCGCGTGTTTTGTATCGGCCATGTTTCAAAGCCCTGTTCAGCGTCACTTGTTAATTGCTGCGTTTAACGCAAGCAGTGAGGAGCCGCAATCTTTCGAAGGGCTCCAAATGAAAACTTTATGAATGCTTCTTCCGGTCATTTGATCCCGAGAAACTCGCGCCATTGAGGCAGGCTGACGGTCTCGTAATCATATTTCGCAATCGCGATCCTCCGAGCCTCCGCGGCCATGGCGGCGGATCTGTCCTTTTCCGCTAATGTCTCGCGCACCCTGTCGGCCAGGGCCTTCTCGTCGAAGAAGGGGAAGAGGCGCCCGTTCACCCCGTCCTGAATGACCTCGCGCACCGGCTCGGTGTCCGAGGCCACGATCCGGCATTCGAGGGCCATGGCCTCGATGGAGGACCAGGACAGTACGAAGGGATAGGTCATGTAGACATGGGCCGAGGAGACCTGCAGGACCTTGACGAACTGCTCGTAGGGCAGGTTTCCGACGAAATGGACCCGGGTCCAGTCGACCGGGCGCTCGATCCTGGCCTTGAACACATCGAACCAGGATTGCCCGTTCGGCGCGGAGCCGGAATAGCTCGTGCCCTTGCCGCCGACGATGACCACCCGCAGCTCGGGATCGATATCGAGGAGATAGGGCAGGCTCTTGAAGACGACGTGCGCGCCGCGCATCGGCTCGATGTTGCGCGTCACGTAGGTGACGACGGGCTTCTCGCGGGTGAGCTGCGGCCCGCCCTCGCCGAGCTGGATCCGGACATGCGGGTCCGGCAGGAGCCTCTGGGTGTCGATGCCGTCATGGATGATGGCGAGCCGGTCGCGCAGATAGGCCGGAAAGGTGTCGCGCTGGTAGCGGGTCGGGGCCACGGCCACATCGGCGGCGTCGAGGGCGCCGAGCTGCATCGAATTCTTGAGGCGCAGGCGCCAGATCACCTCCTCGTTGGTGACCGGGAACTCAGGGTCGAAATCCAGGTCCTGCCCCTTGGCGTGATAGTAGTATTCGAAATAGGCCACGTGCCGGGCCTTGGGCCAGATGTCCTTCAGGAACAGGTTCTCGCCCCAACCCGTGTTGACCACCACCACGTCCGGCTCGAAGCCTTGGCTGGCGAGCGCCTTGGCCTTGTAGGCGACGCCGTAGGCCCGCCGCAGGCGCGGAATGACCGGGGAGTAGCGGTTCTGATAGGGCGCATCCTCCGGCCCCGGCACCGCATCGTAGGAGAAGTACTTCACGCCCGGGACGGAGCATTGCTTGACCATCCCGAGGCCCACGACCTCGTGCCCCTCGGCCACGAAGGTCCGGGCCAGACGCAGGAATTGGCCTGGAAAGTTCTGGTGAACGAAAGCGATCTTCATCGGCTGCCCCTAACGTACCGTCATGCCTAAGGCGTAACGGCGAAAGATGCAACCTCATTACACAGGATGTGGTAAACCGGAAGCGTTGAGCGCCTCTTTCTGCCTCTGCTCCAGGCTTTCCAGGGAGAAGCGCTCGATCTCGTTCTCGAACAGCCGGTGATAGTTCAGCTCGGCCTTCAGGTGCAGGAAGACCGCGCCCAGGCCCACGGCCGCCCGGTCCATGAACACGAACTCGCGCGGGACGGTGACGGGCCCCTTCTCCTTCAGGGCTTTGTGGACCTCGAAGGCCTGACGGCGGCCGTACTCGCCCGGCTTCACGCCGTCGGCCACGGTCCGGACCCGGTCGTCGAGGAGCGGCGCGTAGATGAAGCGGGCCCAGATGTTGAGGATGTCGATGAGCTCGTTCGAGAGGCTCTTGAACCCCCAGGTCTCATAGGCATGGACGACCCGGGCCCGGTCGTCGGTCTGGAGACCGCGATAGAGATCGACCACGCCGCCGACGAAGCGCGGGTGGAAGATGCGGATGCAGCCGTAATCGAGGAGGTTGATGCCCCGGGCCTCGCCGTCCTCGGAAAAGACCGTGTAATTGCCGAGATGCGGATCGCCGTGGATGACGGCCGCATGGCTGAAGGGGTGCCACCAGGCCTTGAACATGGCCACCGCCAGCCGGTTGCGGATTTCGACCGGGGCCTCGGTAAACCCGAGGATCTTCTCGCCCTCCAGCCACTCGAGCGACAGAAGCCGCCGGGTGGACAATTCGAGATGGACCCCTGGCACCCGGACCTCCTCCACGTCCGAGAGCGTCTGGGCATAGAGCGCCGCGTGCTTGGCCTCGCGCTCGTAATCGAGCTCCTCCCGCACCCGCTCGCCGATCTCCTTGGCGATCTCGCGGGTATCGATGGCGGGATCCATGCGCCGATGCAGGGCGAAGACGAGCTCAAGCTGCTTGAGATCCGCCTCCACGGCCGATTGCATGTCCGGATATTGCAGCTTGCAGGCGAGCTTCTCGCCGTCCTTCGTGGTCGCGCGGTGAACCTGACCCAGCGACGCGGCTGCGGCCGGATTGAGTTCGAAGGAGCCAAAGCGGCTCTGCCATTGCGGCCCCAGCTCCGCCTGCATGCGCCGCTTCACGAAGGCCGCCCCCATGGGCGGGGCCTCGCTCTGGAGCTTCTGCAGCTCGGCGGCATATTCGGGCGGGATCAGATCCGGGATGGTGGCGAGCAGCTGCGCCACCTTCATGATCGGACCTTTGAGCCCGCCGAGCGCCTGGGCCAGCACTGCGGCGTTGGACGCGTCGCGGGCATCGCCCCCGAACAGCCGGGATCCTGCCATGCGGGCCGCGACCCCGCCCATATTGGCGCCCACGCGGGCATAACGGGCGGCGCGCGCGGAGAAGCGGTTCGCTTCGCGGTCGGATTCGGCCATCAGATCGCCTTCTCCATCGCCTCGAGCTCACCGATCAGGCGCTCGATCATCGACAGGCCGATCTGCCAGAAGGACGGGTCGCTGGCATCGAGGCCGAAGGGAGCGAGAAGCTCCGCGTAATGCTTGGTGCCGCCCGCCGAGAGGAGCGCGAAATAGCGGTCGACGAAACCTTCGTTGGAGCGCTCGTACACGCCGTAGAGCGAGTTCACGAGGCAGTCGCCGAAGGCATAGGCGTAGACGTAGAACGGCGAATGGATGAAGTGGGGGATGTAGGTCCAGAAGCTCTCGTAGCCCGGACCCAGCCGGATCGCAGGTCCGAGGCTCTCGTCCTGCACCGACATCCAGAGCTCGCACAGCTTGTCCGCCGTGAGTTCGCCGTTGCGGCGCTCCAGATGCACCTTGCGCTCGAACGAGTAGAACGCGATCTGGCGCACCACCGTGTTGATCATGTCCTCGACCTTCGCCGCCAGCATCGCCTTGCGCTGCACCGGGTCGGTGGTCTGGTCGAGAAGGCGGCGGAAGGTGAGCATCTCGCCGAAGACGGATGCCGTCTCGGCGAGGGTCAGGGGCGTGGGCGCCATGAGCGCCCCGTTGGGCCCGGCCATGACCTGATGCACCCCGTGGCCCAGCTCGTGCGCCAGCGTCATCACGTCCCGCGGTTTGCCCTGGTAGTTCAGGAGCACGTAAGGATGGGCCGAAGGCACGGTCGGGTGGGCGAAGGCGCCCGGCGCCTTGCCGGGACGGGTCGGCGCATCGATCCAATCCTCGTCGAAGAAGCGCTTCGCGATGTCGGCCATGCGGGGCGAGAAGGCGGAATAGGCGGACAGAACGGTGTCCTTCGCTTCGTTCCACGAGATGGTTCGCTGCTCGACCTTCGGCAGAGGCGCATTGCGGTCCCAATGGTCCAGCTTGTCCTTGCCGAACCACTTGGCCTTCAGGGCGTAATAGCGGTGCGACAGGCGCGGATAGGCTTCGCGCACGGCGGACACCATCGCCTCCACGACCTCGCGCTCGACCCGGTTCGCCAGATGGCGGGAATCGGCCACGTCCTCGAAGCCGCGCCAGCGGTCGGAGATTTCCTTGTCCTTGGCGAGGGTGTTGGTGATGAGCGTGAAGGTGCGAAGATTGGCCTTGAAGGTCTTGGCAAGGGCGTCGGACGCGTCCTTGCGCAGGCCCTCGTCCGGATCCTGCAGCTTGTTCAGGGTCGGCTCGATGGGCAGTTCCTCGCCGCGCACCGTGAAGCGCAAGGACGCGATGGTTTCGTCGAACAGGCGGTTCCAGGCCGAGCGGCCGGTCACGGACTTCTCGTGGAAGAGCTGCTCGATCTTGTCCTCGAGCTGGAACGGCTTGTCCTTGCGCAGGTCCTCGATCCAGGGCTTGTAATGCCGGAGCGGCTCCTCGCCCACGGCCCTGTCGAGGACCTCGTCGTCGATGCGGTTGAGTTCGAGCCCGAAGAAGAGAAGCTCCGTCGAGGCGGCGGTCAGGCGCTCCTGGGTATCGCCGTAGAACTTCGCGCGGACCGGATCGGTGGTATCGCCGGAATAGACGAGACCCGCATAGGACATGAGGCGGCCGAGGAGGTCCTCGAGCGCCTCGTAGCGCTTCACCACCTCGTCCAGCCGCTCGGATGCCCTCTCGCCCCGGGCCATCTCGTCGAGCTTGCCGCGATAGGCGGCGGCGAAGGCCTTGCACTCCGCTTCGGCCTTCGCGAGATCCCGCTTGAACGCCTCGCTGTCCATGCCTGGATAGAGATGGGACAGGTTCCATTCGGGCAGCGCCCCAAGTTCGGCCTGGGCGGCGCCTGCGGCGGACGGGTGATGCAAGGGGATCGCTTTCTGAGAGGTCACGGACGACAGCCTGATTGGGATCGGTCTGGAAGGTACTGCACACATATTGGCCGCCGCGCTCTCCGGATCAACCCATATCAGCCCAGGGGGCAATCCCGCCCTCGTTAACGGTCGGTTTACCCTCCTTCGCCCCGCATCGCCTGTACGGTTCTCGTATATCCTTCAAAGCGTTCGCGCCCCGACACGATCTCTCCGCAACCGATATTTGTAGGAGAACGGAGGGGCAGGACGCGCGCCTTGGCGCGGGCCTTTACAGAAAATTGAAAGAACTTGGCCTAGACGATGAAGCCGCATGCCGTTTTGTGCGTTAAGCGTAACAGGACGTGTGCGGGAACACTGACGAAATCCATTCGATGGAGGACATTTCCAGCCTCCACCCTTCATTGCGATGAGGAGCAAGATCATGCGTGACTTGCGCAAGACGGCACTTTGGCTCGGTCTTATCGGATCTGTTTCACTCCTCCCCCTTTCCGTCATGGCTGACGACATCAACGGCCCGCAGCCGGATCTCCTTCAGTCCGTTCCCGCAGAGCCCTCCTTCCGCGATGTCGCCGTTCAGGAGCCCCCCGCTCGCGAGGATGTGGCCTCTCAGCCGATCCCCTTGCCCGAACCGGCGCCGGTCGCCATCCAGGCAGCCGATCTGAAGCCGGCTCCGGCCATCGACATTCCCCTGCCCGACGCGGCTCCCGTGACGGCCCTGATGCAGGCGGATCTCTTCCGCATGGCCGTGGAAGGCCTGTTTGCCGATGATGCCGCCATGCGCGAACTGCGCGTGAGCGGCAAGGACCGGGAGGCCCTGTCCGCCTATTACGCACAGGCGGAGCGCCCGCTGGTCTGGGCACGGGACGGCGCCTGGTCGCCCGCTGCGCTGGGCGCGATGGAGCGCCTGAGAGCCGCCGACGAGGATGGCCTCGACCCGGCTGATTACTCTCTGCCCGACAGGGGCCTGCGCAAGGATGCGCCGCCGGCGCAATGGGCCCGGGCCGACGTGAGGCTCTCCCTGTCCGTGATCCGCTATGCCCGCGATGCCCGCGGGGGACGCATCGATCTGGCCCGCCTGTCACCTCTCGTGACGCCGAAGCTCGCCCTGCCCTCGGCCGAGGAGGTGCTGAGCAAGGTCTCGTCTGCCGGAGATGCCGGCGGGGCGCTCGAAGCCTACAACCCGCCTCATCCGGGCTACAGGGCCCTGAAGGAGCGGCTGGTGAAACTGCGCGAGAACCATCCCTCGCAGCCGAGCGTCCGCCTGCCCCGAGGGCCGATCCTGCGCGTGGGCATGAAGGATCCCCGCGTGCCGCTGATCCGCGCCCGGTTCAACCTCACGAAGGATGCGGACAACCAGACGGTCTACGACGAGCGCGTGGCCTCGGCCGTGGCGGCCTTCCAGAAGGAAAAGGGCCTGCCGGACACGGGCGTTCTGAATGCCCAGACGATCGCCGCCCTCTCAGGTCCGTCGGTGGCGCAAAGGCAATCCGACCTGATCGCCAACATGGAGCGCTGGCGCTGGCTCCCGGCCGATCTGGGGCAGCGGCACATCATGGTGAACGTGCCCGAGTTCCGCCTGCAGGTGGTCGAAGGGCGCAACGTGGTCCATCAGACCCGGGTGATCGTCGGCAAGGAGCAGTCGCAGACGCCGATCTTCTCCGAGAGCATGAAATATCTCGTGGTCAATCCGTCCTGGACGATCCCGCCGTCGATCATGAAGAAGGAAATCCTGCCGGCGCTCGCCAACGATCCGTATTACGCGGCGCGCAAGGGCTACAAGATCATCCGCAGGGGCGACCGGATCACTGTGCAGCAGCCGCCGGGCGAGCGCAATGCGCTGGGCTTCGTGAAGTTCATGTTCCCCAACCAGCATGCGGTCTATCTGCACGACACGCCGAACCGCAATCTGTTCTCCGCCAGCAAGCGCGCCTTCAGCCATGGCTGCGTGCGCGTCGAGAAGCCCTTCGAGCTCGCCGAAGAGATCATGGGCCGGGACGGCAAGTGGACGGAGGAAAAGCTTCGCGGGCTCATCGGCAAGGGCGAGCGCTACGTACACCTCGCCAATCCCCTGCCCGTGCATCTGACCTACTTCACG
>JAESFT010000787.1_pt1 | contig 12975 bp, 12 predicted proteins | sample 9269451 | NCBI WGS metagenome assembly JAESFT01 (sample SAMN14502557, study PRJNA617106) | algae metagenome | isolation source: Scytonema hyalinum WJT4-NPBG1 and co-occurring heterotrophs from well... | place: USA: Mojave Desert, Joshua Tree National Park, California | collected 2006-05-25
GTCCCTGCGGACGACTTGACCGACCCGTCTCCAGCAACAACGTTTGCTCACCTCGACTCCACCGTTGTGTTGTCGCGTGACATCGCCGCGCTCGGTATCTATCCGGCCGTGGACCCGCTCGATTCGACTTCGCGTCAGCTCGACCCGAACGTCGTCGGCCAGGATCACTACGAGACCGCACGCGCCGTTCAGGGCACGCTGCAGCGCTACAAGGAATTGCGCGACATTATCGCGATTCTGGGCATGGACGAGCTGGCACCGGAAGACAAGCTGGTCGTGGCACGCGCACGTAAGATGCAGCGTTTCCTGTCGCAGCCGTTCCACGTCGCTGAAGTGTTTACCGGTTCCCCAGGCAAGTACGTTTCGCTGAAGGACACGATCAAGGGCTTCAAGATGATCGCATCCGGCGAACTCGATCACCTGCCGGAACAGGCGTTCTACATGGTCGGCACGATCGAAGAAGCGATCGAAAAAGCCAAGAAGATTCAGTAATCGGGTTGTCGTTTCCCGCCGCGGGGCGGGGACGACGGACGGTCTGGTCTTCAGACGAACACATAAGGTTCCAACATGGCAAACACTATTCACGTAGACGTCGTCTCCGCCGAAGAGGAAATCTTCGCCGGCGAGGCCGAGTTCGTCGCGTTGCCGGGTGAAGCCGGCGAGTTGGGCATCTACCCGATGCACACCCCGCTGATTACCCGCATCCGCCCGGGCGCGGTGCGCATCAAGGTGCCGGGACAGAGCGAAGACGAATTCGTTTTCGTCGCCGGCGGCATTCTGGAAGTGCAGCCGAATGGCGTGACGGTACTGGCCGACACTGCTATCCGTGGTGCCGACCTGGATGAAGCCAAAGCTGCTGAAGCCAAAAAGCTGGCGGAGCAGGCATTGTCGAACAAGGATTCCGCGATCGATTATGCCAAGGCACAAGCCGAACTGGCAGCAGCGATTGCGCAATTGCAGGCAATCCAGAAGCTGCGTCAAAAGCGGTAAAGAAGTCAGGCGTTACAATGAAAGGCAGCTACGGCTGCCTTTTTTGTTGTCCGCGTGTTTACCGATTCCGAAAGCGGAATCGGCGAAACGTGTTCCCGGAGGTTTGCATGACATCAACAACGATACCGGCATTGCTGACTGAAACCCGCACCATTGCAGTCGTCGGCTTGTCCGCGCAAACCAACCGCCCAAGCCATGAAGTCGCCGCATATCTGCAAAGCAAGGGCTACCGCATCATTCCCGTCAATCCGACGTATGCGGGCACCATCATTCTTTCGGAGCATTGCTATCCCACGTTGACCACGGCAGCGAAAGTCTTGTCTGAAGAAGGCGTGACGATCGACATCGTTGATTGCTTCCGACGCCCCGAGCACATGGCTGCGATCGTCCAGGAAGCAATTGCGGTGCGCGCACGTTGCGTCTGGATGCAACGCGGGATCATCGAGCCTGTCGCCGCTGCCGCCGCCGAGAAGGGCGGCCTTTACGTAGTAATGGATAAATGCCTGATGATCGAACACAAAAGATTAAGCTAACGGACAATGCCGGAGGAGACACAATGAAAGCGCATGAAGAATTTCGCGTCGGGAAAAGCCTGACGCTTGCCGACAGCGATGCAGGCCGCAAGCCGCTCTCCAGAGGCGACGGCGCGGCTGACAAAAAGCAGGTGGAGCAATTGGCGTCGCAGATTGCGGAGCTGCAAAACCTGTTGTATGCGGAGCATAAGCGCAAGCTGCTCGTCATACTTCAGGGGATGGATACCTCCGGCAAGGACGGCACGGTCAAAGGCGTATTCGGCAAGATCGATCCGCTCGGCATTCAAACGGTTGCTTTCAAGGCACCGACGCAGCACGAGAAAGACCACGATTTTCTATGGCGTATTCATTCCCGTACACCGGGCAAAGGCGAAATCGTCATCTTCAACCGCAGTCATTATGAAGATGTGGTGATTACACGTGTTCACGACTGGATCGACGACGCAGAGTGTATAAGGCGGTATGCGCATATCCGCGACTTCGAACGCATGCTTGTCGAAACAGGGACCGTCGTACTGAAGTTCTTCCTGCACATCTCGAAGGATGAGCAAAAAAAGCGCTTGGAAGCCCGTTTGGCCGACCCGCAGAAACATTGGAAATTCGATATGCAGGATATTGAAGAGCGCAAGAGCTGGGACGTCTACCAACGGCTCTACCAACAGGCCATCAATGAGACCAGCACCGATCATGCGCCTTGGTATGTCATACCCGCCGACTCGAAAACACACCGTAATCTTGCAATAGCATCCGTCGTACTGCACACGATGCAGGACATGCAATTGTCCTATCCCCCTGAAAATCCCGCGTTGGCGAATATAAAAATTACCTGAACAGAGACTGGAAGGGAGATGTAATGCATTTCGCGCGCCGATGGTTTCCCGAAATCGTAGCGACGCCACTCCTGCCCTTATTGATTTTGCAAGGACGACGAACACGCCGGATCACGCCACGCCTGCCCGAAGCGGCTGGTTCACGAGACGGCAACGCCGGAACACAGCATGGCACAAGAGCCCTGACGCTCATTGCCATCGGCGAGTCGCCGGTGGCAGGTGTCGGCGTTGCGACGCAACAGGAGGCCATCACCGCTCAGCTTGCCGAAAAACTGGCACAGCATATGAGGCAAGCCGTGCAGTGGCGGGCAATAGGGCGTAACGGCGTGACGGCGAGAGAAGCACACGCGCTGTTGCTGCCAGAAGTGCCGCAACAGCCAATCGACATCGTCTTCGTCGCATTCGGTGTCAATGATACGACAGCATTTCGCCCTGTCCGGCAGTGGCGCGACGACATGGGGAGGCTGCTGGCGGCCATCGACAAGACGTGCACGCCAGGCATGATCCTGTTGTCCGGTGTGCCGCCGATGGCGCACTTCCCGGCGTTGCCCCAGCCCCTGCGGTGGGTGATGGGACTGAAGGCAGGGGTACTGGATGCTGCGCTGCGCGACATCAGCAACACATTGCCACAATTGCAGGCAAGGGTCCTGCACGTACCGATGGCAATCGATCCCGCCGACAAAAGCGTGATGGCATCCGATGGATATCATGCCTCTGCAAGCGGATGCGGCGTATGGGCCGGCCTCATTGCCGAAGCCTACATAAGAGATGTCAACAGCAGGTCGCAACACATCGGGGAAGCATGATGCAACAGTTGCTGAATCCGAATTTCTGGGAAGTGGCCAGCTTCGTAGTCACCGTATTCGGCTTTCCATTTGCGATTTTTCTGTTTCTTTATGAACAGCGACGGGAGCGCGATTCGGAAGATGAGGAGGCGTACCAGCTATTGCAGGATGCGTACAACGATTTCCTGAAAATCGTGCTCGACAATCCGGATTTGCAGTTGCGAAGCGCCAACGTGAGTCTTGACCTGACCGATGAACAGCGGGAACGCAAGCTGATCATTTTTGAGATGCTGGTTGCCCTTTTTGAACGGGCCTACATCGTCGCATACGAGCCCGACCTGAAAGGCGTGGCATTGCGGCGCTGGAACTCGTGGAACGACTATATGCACGAGTGGTGCCGCCGCAAGGACTTCAACAATCTTCTGCCGCAACTCCTGAGGGGCGAAGATCCGGATTTCGCGGCCTATATCCGCAACATCGCAGACAAGGAAATGTCACGGATAGCCGAAACGGCAGCCTGACTGCAATCCACTTCACGGAGGGGATTAGGCGATAATGGCGCTCTTACTGAAAGCAAGCCTGCCATGTCCACACACTTCGCCCCCCTGAAGAACGATACCTTCCTCCGCGCCCTGATGCGCCAACCGACCGAATACACGCCGATGTGGCTCATGCGCCAGGCCGGCCGATATCTGCCCGAGTACAATGCCACCCGCAAACGGGCCGGGTCGTTCCTCGGGCTTGCCAAGAATCCGGATTACGCCACCGAAGTAACCCTGCAACCACTCGACCGCTACGCGCTCGACGCCGCCATCCTTTTTTCCGACATCCTCACCGTGCCGGATGCCATGGGGCTCGGTCTGTATTTCGCCGAAGGTGAGGGGCCGAAATTTCAACATCCGCTGCGCGATGAGGCCGCCGTCAAGGCCTTGCGGCATCCGGAACCGGGTAGCCTCCAATACGTCTTCGACGCCGTCACGCAGATTCGTACCGCGCTGAACGGCCGCGTGCCGCTGATCGGCTTCTCCGGCAGTCCATGGACGCTCGCCTGTTACATGGTGGAGGGCGGCGGCTCGGACGATTTCCGCACGGTCAAGACCATGCTGTACAACCGTCCCGACCTGATGCATCACATTCTAGCGATCAATGCAGCGGCCGTTGCGGAATACCTGAATGCGCAGATCGACGCCGGCGCGCAGGCGGTAATGATCTTCGATACCTGGGGCGGCGCGCTTGCCGACGGGGCGTATCAGCAATTTTCGCTGGACTACATGAGCAAGGTCGTCAGCCAATTGAAACGCGAGCATGAAGGCGTTCACATTCCGGCCATCGTCTTTACAAAAGGTGGCGGTTTGTGGCTTGAGCAGATCGCTGATATCGGTGCCGATGCTGTCGGCCTCGACTGGACGGTAAATCTCGGCGAGGCCCGCAAACGGGTTGGCCATAAAGTGGCTTTGCAAGGCAACCTTGATCCGGTTGTCCTCTTCGCTGGCGCTGAAAAAATCGAGGCTGAAGTAACAAGAGTGCTTCATTCCTTCGGCAAGCCCGACGCCGGGAGTGGACATGTATTCAATCTCGGTCATGGCATATCGCAGTTCACACCGCCGGAGGCAGTATCGGTCCTTGTGGATACCGTGCAAAAAGTAAGCCGCGAAATACGTTTAAATAACGTCCTGTAGAGCAGGCTTTGATGTGATTTCCAAGCCCGTCATGACGGGCTTATTCACATAATTGCCGTTGTGTGCAAAGCACCAGAAAAATTTTTTAAATTATTCTAGTGCATTCATTTCATTTTTTAAGTCATTGATTTTAAACGACTATATTTTTGCATTACATTTCGGCATTCTATCGGAACCCGCATAAAATCAGGGCTGAAGAGGGGTCAAGAGCTCGTTTTCCACAAAGTTATCCACAGACTTTGTGGATAGGTGAAAAACCCTTTATGAAACCGATAGTTAGGTTGCATTGTGAAAATTTACATTAAGTGTGTACAGCACTTTTAACAAAAAATGCCGATAGTCAATACTTGACTTCGGTAAAAATATGGGTTTGACGAAATGACACCAAAAAACGCCAAACCGCAAAAAATTTCCTGATATAAATACATTTAAAGGGGAGACGGCAATGACAAGTCAGCGCGCCGCACGGCAACTTATTCACATATTTATGTGATTCAAATCCTTGTGCAAAGCAGCAAGAGATTTATCAAAAATTTTCAAACCGAAGATTTGAGAATTTTCAAGTCCTTGATTTAAAACAAGAAAAATTTTGCCGTTCAAACAGGCATTGCCACGAAAACCGCATGGCTGCTTGGCTTTCCGGCTGTCAAGTATCTATTGTCCACAAAGTTATCCACAGCAGTTGTGGATAGCAAAAAAACCCTTTATGAATCGGGCAGTTAGGTCGCTTCCTCAACCATTACATCAAGTACGTGAAACACCAAATACTCCGCATCGCTCTAGATACCCCACTTGACAGGTGCTTCGACTATCGCTTTCCGGTTGCAGAAGGGGAAACGCCTGCGCTTCCCGGTCAGCTTGTAATCGTACCGTTCGGGCGAAGGGACGTCGCCGGCATCATTATCGGAATTGTGGACAAGACCGATGTGCCAGAGGACAAGTTGAAGGAGGTCATTGCGATCCGCAGCCAGCTTGCACCCCTGTCGCCACAGTGGCTGGCATTGTGCGAGTTTGCGGCGGATTACTATCAGCGTCCGCTGGGGGAGGTCGCGATCCCCGGCCTGCCGAAGAATCTTCGTGCACTCAAAAGCGTGTCCATCGACCGGGCTCTCAAGAAAATGGGCAAGGACGCACCGGTCCAGCAGGTCGAGCCGGCGGCGATGCCCTTGCTCAACGACGCGCAGCGCCAGGCAGCCGACGCTATTGCTGCAGCTGAAGGCTTCGCGCCGACGCTGCTGTACGGCGTGACCGGCAGCGGCAAAACCGAGGTCTATCTGCAGGCGACCGCCCAGATCCTGGAGCGCGGCGAGCAACAGGGCAATCCGGCACAGGTGCTGATACTGGTACCCGAGATCAACCTCACGCCCCAGCTTGAACAAAATATCCGCACGCGCTTTCCGGGCGTGACGGTCGCCACGCTGCACAGCGGATTGGCGGAGGGCGAACGCCTGACCCAATGGCTGTCGGCACATCTCGGCAGGGCACGCATCGTTCTCGGCACCCGGCTTGCCATCCTGGCTTCGATGCCGCACCTCAAGCTGATCATCGTCGACGAGGAGCATGACCCGTCGTACAAGCAGCAGGAAGGCCTGCGCTACTCGGCGCGCGACCTCGCGGTATGGCGCGCCCGGCAGCTCGGGATTCCGCTGGTGCTTGGTTCCGCCACGCCGTCGCTGGAAACATGGCAGCGCGCGCAGTCGGGCCGTTATCGCAGGCTGGAACTGCGCGACAGGGCGGTGAGGGATGCGGTACTGCCGAAAGTCGGCCTGATCGACATGGAAAAGGACAAGCCGGTCGAAGGCATCACGCCGACGCTGCTGCGCGCGCTGAGGCTGCGGCTGGAGCGCGGCGAACAATCACTGCTGTTTCTAAACCGGCGCGGCTATGCGCCTGTGATTTCCTGCGATGCATGCGGCTGGATCAGCAATTGCACCCGCTGCACCGCCTTCATGGTGCTGCACAAGCCGGACCATCGGCTGCGCTGCCACCATTGCAGTCTGGAACAGCGCATACCGAAGTACTGCCCGACCTGCGGCAATGTCGATTTGCAACCCCTGGGGCGGGGCACCCAGCGCGTCGAGGAAGGGCTGCAGCATATCTTTCCGGCTGCGCGCCTGATGCGCATCGATGCCGACTCCACCCGCCGCAAGGGCAGTGCACAGGCAGCGTTCGACAGCGTGCACCGGGGCGACGTCGACATCCTGATCGGCACGCAGATGGTGGCGAAGGGGCATGACTTCCGCCACCTTACGCTGGTGGGCGTACTGAACCCGGATACCGCCTTGTTTTCGCATGATTACCGGGCGAGCGAGCGGCTGTTCGCGCAATTGATGCAGGTCGCGGGGCGGGCCGGGCGGATTGCGAAGAAGGAGGGCGGCAATGCCGCCGAGGTGCTGATACAGACGCGGTATCCGCAGCACCCGCTGTATTCGGCGGTGATGAGCCATGACTACGATAGCTTCGCCACGGCGCTTCTCGAGGAACGCCACCACGCCGCCTTGCCGCCGTTCATCTTTCAGGCGCTGCTGCGCGCCGAGGCAAAGGAACTGGCGACGGCGCTCGACTTCCTGCACGAGGCCAGCCGATGCGTCGACCACCCCGGCATCACCATCAACGACCCGATTCCGATGACGATGACGCGCGTGGCCAACGTCGACCGGGCGCAGCTATTGGTGGAATCGGTATCGCGGCCGGCGCTGCAGAGCTTCCTGAAGCGCTGGATCGCCGCGCTTCGGGACATCAAGGCAAGGGTGAAATGGTCGCTTGAAGTCGACCCTGTGGATATATGAACCTGTTCGGAGACGGGATACCGGAGAGCCCGCACAAGCCGGGCTCTTCATCGTTCGTCATCTGACCCTGCGCTCGTTGCCGCTCCGTATCAGTGCCACCGGCGCGATGGGATCGAAATCCGTCCAGTCGCCATTCTCAAGCGTACCCTCGGCGCGCTCCAGATCTTCCACACCCATGGATTGAAAGAGGTTGATGACGTCGTTCATGTGATCATCGTCATCCACGCGGACGGCGACCAGCATGCCGGCTTTACGTTGCGGCAAGACGTTTTCCATATCGTGTTCATTTCCCTGATCGCCTTTTTCCTTCATTCCCGACAGGCCGCCGACCAGGCCGCCGAGATGCGCGCCCAGCAAGCCGCCGGTCACTGCGCCGACCGGGCCGAGCACCGGGGTTGCCGCCACGCCAACCGCCGCGCCGACCGCCGCGCCCGTTGCGACGCTCTTGTCCGACTCTTTTGCACCGGGCGACATCGCACGGTCGCCACCGATTGGATAAGCGCCGTGCTGGCCTGCCGGATTAACGAAAAACGACGCAAGATGTTCGCGAGGGAAACCGATGCGCATCAATTCCATCATCACTTCTTCGGCCTGGGTTTGTAGTTCGAAGCGGCCTGCAATAATCGTGGACATGGTTGACTCCTTTCAGCATGTTTCTTGTAAGAGCTTTAGCAAACCGATTAGTTCTTGCAATGCGTCTGAGACAAACGGCATGTAATTTTTTCTCCACACGAGGTAAAAATTGGCCCTCCCGGCATGATGAATGGCATCTTTCAAAGCCGTTGCGTCGGAAATCGCCCGGCCCGCTAATTGCATACCCTTCCGTCCCCAATCAACATGGAAAGAAGCTGCAATGGCACACACATTCGATCGCGGCAGCACCTTCCAGCCAGGCAACGCGCAAGCCGCCGCATTCACAAACGCACGTATCGTCGATGCCGGCGGCAGGCAGGCATCCATCGTGTCGCTGGACCAGGGGACACCCGGTACGTCAGATACGCTGGCCTGGGTACAGGTTGCCGACGGACCGCAGATACAAATACCCGTCAGCCTTCTCGAACTGCAGCAGGACGGTAGTTACCGCCTGCCGTTGGCTTTTGATGCTGTCGGTGACCTAGACAATGTGCAGCTCACTATTCCCGTCATTGAAGAACAGCTCCGGGTGGGCAAGCGCACCGTCGACACCGGCACCGGCGTACGCATCCACAAGACCGTCGCGGAGCGACAGCATGTGATCGACGAGGCACTGTTCGACGATGAGCTGGCGGTCGAACGTATCCCCATGGACGAAATCATCTCGGACGCCGTCATGCCGGAAACCCGGTATGAGGGAAGCACATTGATCGTCCCCGTGCTTGAGGAAGTCCTGGTCGTGCAAAAGAAATTGCGGCTGAAGGAAGAGGTGCGGATTACACGTCTCCGCCGCGAAACACATGCTCCGCAGACTGTCACGCTGCGCTCGGAACAAATCAATGTCGAGCGCTTCGATGAAGGCAAACCGGGGCAGGCATGAGTTATGCGTTAAACCCCGTTCTCAAGCTGCAAACAGGACCGGCTGAATTGCCGGACGACGATGTTTAATAGGAGATAGATCATGGATAACACAGTAGTCGGTGTATACGACAGCTATGCACAAGCGCAAAGCGCCATGAACGAACTGATCGCTTCCGGTTTTTCACGGACTGATGTACAACTGAACCCGGACCAGGAAACTTCTGCTTCCACCCGGACCACAACGGACAACACCAGTGATTCGGGCGGCATCGGTGGCTTCTTCCGTTCCCTGTTCGGCATGGACGACCAGGTCGGGGAGCGCGATACTTATGCCGAAGCGGTGCGGCGCGGCAGCTGCATATTGACCGTCAATGCGGACAACGACGAGCAGCGCGACCGTGCGATCGATATCATGAACCGTTACGACCCGGTGGACATCGACGAGCGCGCCAGCCACTGGCGCAATAGCGGATGGACTGGTTATGACGCATCCGCACCACGCATGACCGACGATGAAATCGTCCAGGACCGCAGCCGTTATACCACCGGTTCCACTGCCGCAGGCGCAGGTATTGGTGCAGCCACCGCCGGCATGGGGACAACCACCGGAGCCACCACCACTGGCATCGGAACCGGTACTGCCGCCAACCTGACCGACACGACTCGCACCGAAGGTTCGCAGACAATCCCCGTGATCCAGGAAGAGCTGGCCGTCGGCAAGCGGGAAGTGCAGCGCGGCGGTGTGCGCGTTTACCAGCGCGTCAGGGAAACGCCGGTAACCGAATCGGTGCAACTGCGCGAGGAAACCATCCACGTCGAGCGCCACAAGGTCGACCAGCCGGCAAGCCCGGCCGATCTGGCCGCATTCAAGGAAGGTGCGATCGAACTGCGAGAAACCGACGAGGAAGCCGTGGTTGGCAAGTCGGCACGCGTGGTCGAGGAGGTCGTGGTCGGCAAGGAAGTCACCCAGCGTACCGAGCAGATCCAGGACACCGTGCGCCGCACCGATGTCGAAATCGAGCAGCTCGGCGCCGGCACTACCAGCACTGCCGGTCTGACCGACGATACGGACTTCCGTACTCACTGGCAGACGGCATATGGCCAGCAGGGCGGCCGTTATGAAGACTATGACGCCGCCTATCGCTATGGCTCATCGCTGTCGAGCCGCGATCGCTTCCAGGCCGACCGCTGGAACGAGGTCGAGCCGCAGGTGCGTTCCGAGTGGGAATCCAACAATCCCGGCAGCGCCTGGGACAAGGTGAAGGATGCAGTGCGTTACGGCGCGCAGCGGGTAAGCGGCAACCAGCACCGCAATCACTAAGCTGCGTCAGGCCGCCTTGGGCGGCCGTCCGGCAAATCCTGCCGCGACCGGGCCTGCATATCGCCCGGCCGCGGCAGTTTTCATTTGTGCTTCCCGCAGGCAGCATCTAGCTTAGTCACCGCACGCAGCCGGTCCGTCCAGCCTGCCTTCCCCCGCCATCTGCCGGATGGTACGGATGGTGTCGATATCCGACTCCTGGTATGCGGAGCGCCGGAACTCGTTGTAGAACGCATCGGCCGTATCCGCTTCTTCCGTTGCGCCGTCGTCATATTCGAAGCGTACATAAAACACGTCGACTTCCGGCTCTTCGATGGTCATGGTCAGACTCGACGCAGGGATGTCCTTTTGCTGCGGCACATGGTAACGAACCTGTTCCTGGGGCAGGAAGGTCACGCGGTCATGCACCACCAGTTCGCCGTAATGCAGCTCGCGGGAAATCGACAGCGTGGAGCGATCGAGAATATTGCACTTATCCAAATACGGCACGAAGGCGAGCGGCTTTTCCGCCCGTAACACCAGGCCGCGCCATAACTGGTCGCGGGTCAGTGAATCGATAAGAGGATTGAGCGGATCATTGATTTCCACCAGATGGGTAAATTTCATCGGACAAAAGCAAAAACAGGATAAAAGCTGCCAGTGTAGCGCGATCGTTTGAATATCACCGCATATCGGCGCCGGCAGTGTGGTTGACGAAATGCAAATCGCTCCGGGATGCGCCACAATAGGCTTCCATTCTCAAGGAGGACACGATGCACTCTTCCACCAAGGCCGGCATGGCGGGCCGGAAATTATTGATGCTTCTTGCCGGCGCGCTGGCATTTTCCGCAATGACCGTGCCGGCATACGCACAGCAACTGCCGCTGTTCGACGCCCACATGCATTACAACGTCGAGGCACGCTCGATACTCTCGCCGCAGCAGGTCATCGACCTGTGGCGCAAGACCGGCATCCGCGCCGTGCTTGCCACCAGCCGCCCCAATGACGGCACACTCGACCTGATTGCCCAGAAGGCGCCGGACATCACCATCGTTCCTTTCCTGCGTCCTTACCGGGTGCAGCCTGACCGGCATGACTGGTTCTCCAATGCAGAGATCGAAACCTTCGTGGAGAAGGAGTTGCAGCGCGGTATCTATCGCGGCATCGGCGAATTCCACATTTTCGGCAAGGATGCCGATGCGCCGTTCGTTGCAAAAATCGCGCGGCTGGCGAAAGCACGCGACCTGTGGCTGCATGCGCATGCCGACGAAGATGCGGTGGAGCGCATCCTGCGCCATGCACCCGGCGTCAAGCTGATCTGGGCGCATACCGGCATGTCGACGCCGCTCGACAAGGTGGAGCAAATGTTCGCGCAATACCCGAACATCGTCGGCGAACTTTCCTATCGCATGGACGTGGAGCAGGACGGCGCATTGAATCCGCGCTGGCGCGCGATGATGACGAAATATCCAAACCGTTTCGTCGTCGGGACCGATGCATGGATCACCCCGCGATGGGGGCAGGTGGAGGAACTGGCGGCGTTCTACCGGCGCATGCTGGGCGGCCTGCCGCGGGATGTGGCCGAACGCATCGCGTACCGCAACGGCTTATCGATGTTCGGCCTGGAGTAGCACGCTTCGCGTGTCGAAACAGCGCGGAATTTGATGCAGTCGAATTGACAATTTCGAGGCAGGCGCGCATCGCCCGCTGATACAATGACGCGCTCCTTTTGCTCCGTTTTATCGTCTGCCTCGCATGTCAAATCCCCCGCAGTCCGGCATGAACGCGCCGCAACGCGAAGCCGTGAAGTACCTCGATGGACCATGCCTCGTGCTGGCCGGCGCGGGTTCCGGCAAGACGCGTGTCATCACCCAGAAAATCGCACACCTGATCGAAGATTGCGGCTATGACGCGAAGAATATCGCGGCTGTCACATTCACCAACAAGGCGGCGCTGGAAATGCAGGAGCGCATCGCCAAGCTGCTCAAGCAACCGAAGGAAGCGAAGAATCTCACCGTCTGTACCTTTCACTCGCTCGGCGTGCAGATTCTGCGCCGCGAAGCGAAGGAACTCGGCCTCAAGGACCGCTTTTCCATCATGGACAGCGACGACTGCTTTTCCATCGTGCAGGATCTCGCCTGCACGACCGACAAGCAGGTGGTCCGTCGCATACAGAACGCGATGTCGCTATGGAAGAACGGCCTGGTCGATCCGGAAGCCGCAATCAGGCAGGCCGTCACCGAAGACGAGGCGCAAGCCGCGCGCATTTACCGCAATTACGTCGCCACGCTGTCCGCCTACCAGGCGGTCGATTTCGACGACCTGATCCGGCTGCCGGTGGAACTGTTCCGCACCAATGAAGCGGTGCGCGACAAATGGCAGCGCAAGCTGCGCTATCTGCTCGTCGATGAATACCAGGACACCAACACCTGCCAGTATGAACTGGTCAAGCTGCTCGTCACCGGCATCGGCAAGAAGCCCTTGTTCACCGCGGTGGGCGATGACGACCAGGCCATCTATGCATGGCGTGGCGCGACCATCGAAAACCTCAAGCAGCTGCAGGTCGACTTCCCGGATC
>JAESFT010000788.1_pt1 | contig 12939 bp, 23 predicted proteins | sample 9269451 | NCBI WGS metagenome assembly JAESFT01 (sample SAMN14502557, study PRJNA617106) | algae metagenome | isolation source: Scytonema hyalinum WJT4-NPBG1 and co-occurring heterotrophs from well... | place: USA: Mojave Desert, Joshua Tree National Park, California | collected 2006-05-25
TGTCTAACGTGGCGTTGCAGCTGACCGGCCGCCGGGAGCATTAGGTTGTGCGCCTGTGTGCTGCATCGCACAATCGAGCGCATCGTGCCCGCCGGCTCGATGCCGGCAGCTGAACTTGGGCGTTAGCTCGCAACGAGTGTCGATGACCGCACCTATCACTCAGCTCTGGCAGGAGCACGAGGCGGCAGAGTTCCCGCCGGGCGTCCGCGGTGCCGAGATTGAGGGCACTGACCTGGTGCTGCTCGATGCCGACATCGTCGGCTGCGTGACCACGTTTCTCACTCGCGGCGGGCGGCTCGACCTCCGGCGAACGGCGGTCCTCGGGTTGTGCCACCGTGACGTGGCTCTCGCCGCTCGGGCGCTCCCCGAGCCTGCCCGGACCTACTACCGGCGTCTCGAGCGGCTGGCCCGGCTCACGCTAGCGGCGCTAGCACACGGCCACGCGACTGCGAGCTAACGTGGCGTTGCAGCAGACGGCGGGACTATGGTACGCCTCGCTCCGCTCGGCTCTCATGAGATCCCGCCGCAGCTGAACTTGGGCGTTAGACCACCACGGGAGTTCGCATGAAGGCGGAGAAGCTCTACGCGCAGTTCCGCGCGCGCAGCATCCCGAGCCGGGGCGGGCTGCTGCTCCTTACGGCCACCGACGCGCTAGAGCTGTTGGAGGAGGCAGCCGACGAGGGCGTCCCCGTGCTCGGCGTCGACGGCATGCGGGTGACCGCGCAGGCCACGGAGTCGCCGCTCGAACACGCCGCGGACTATAGCGCCCGCGTGGCGGAGGGGCACGGCTGCTGGGTCGAGGCCGAGGCGTTCATCCGCGAACGCGCAACCCAGGGGCTCGCGTTCGAAGTCACGCTGGGCGACGATCCCCTCGAGGTGGTCTAACGTGACGTTGCAGCTGACAAGGGCGCTGCGGATTGCGGCCTGCGGCCGCAGATTGTTTGCTGCCCTTGCAGCTGAACTTGGGCGTTAGACCACAGCAGACACATCTCAGGGGAGAGAAACACTCCGCGATGCGTGATCTCCTCACCGCCGTGTCATCCGAGGTGGGCCGGGCTCTAGCGCGATTCGTGACCGGCAAGCTGCTCACGGAGGACCAGATTCGCACGTTGAGTGCGAACACCGTTGGCAAGTACCTCTCGGACTGGCTTCCGACGCCCGCTGAAGAAACCGCCGCGGAAGAGCGTGTCGCCCAAGCTCGCCACCATATCACGCAAGCGAACGCGATCATCGGTGGACTCCACGATGACCTCGAGCGGCAGGTCACGCATCTTGACGCTCTTGCGAGGGAGATTGAGGAGAAGAAACAGCTCGCGGAGCGTTATGCAGTGCTGGCGAACACGAATCGCGAGGCCTTCGCCGCACTTCGAGCCGAGATGGAGGATGCGCTCCGCAGCGAGTTAGTGGCACAGGCGAGTCGGGGACGACGCCTGCGTCAGGCAGCATCGTTCATTGTGTGGCTGGTGACCCTCATCCTTGGTGCTGCCTTGGGAGTCTACTTCCCGCAACTCATCATCTGGGCGCGCACTGTGGTCTAACGAGGCGTTGCAGCTGACGTAGGAACTAGGGTGTGCCTCGCTGCGCTCGGCTCTCGGTAGATTCCTACGCAGCTGAACTTGGGCGTTAGCCGGCTCACCAGCGTCCTCGCATGGCAAGCTCTCGACTCCTTTGCGTCGTTCCGCTACTGGGCGCCCTCGGAGTCTCTGCTTGCCGCGCCACCACGGCGTCGACGCGGCGAGACGAGCCCGCGCCGGAGCGCACGGTGGTGCTGCCGGCGGTCAGCGGCCGCCTGCAGGTCGTGGTTCGCGACTCCGCCCGCGGGACGGCGCTGGACGGCGCGGTGGGCCGTGCCTGGGTCGGGCGGGCTGTTGCCTTCGCCCCGCAGCCGATGCCGGTTGGTGCTTCCGGCGACACCTTGTACTGGCCCACCATTCCCGCGGGCGACTACGTGATCGAGGTGCGGCGGATTGCCTACGCTCCGGTCCGGCGTGTGGTGCGGGTGGACAGCGGACGCACGACGGTGATGGAGGTACGCCTCGCGGTCAGCGACATGTGTGATCTCGCCTGCAGCGCGGTGATCATCTCGCCGCGACGCTGGTGGCAGTTCTGGCGCCGATGACCCGCCGGCTAACGTGGCGTTGCAGCAGACGGCGGAGCTAGTGTACGCCTCGGCTGCGCCTCGGCTCTTAGAAGGTTCCGCCGCAGCTGAACTTGGGCGTTAGCCAGACGAGCATGGACAACCTTCCGAAGCACACAGGCTACCGCGACGAGGACGACGAGATCAGCGAGCGGTACGCCGATCTCGCCGCCGATGCATTCGTCCGGGCAGGCGTCGTCAGCACGCAGGACTATGAGCGCGCCCGGGCGATCATCGCGGAGGAGATCCTCGTTCGCCGGTCGATGGGCGATAAGTAGGCTCAGCGCGGGCTAACGATGCGTTGCAGCAGACGTGGCCCGCCGTGCATCATGGGTTCTCCGGCTCGGCTGCGGCGCGCGGCTCGGCCCCATCGCGCGCGCTCGGCGGCGGCCACGCAGCTGAACTTGGGCGTTAGATGGCACCTGCGCGCGCGCCTGCTGAGGTTCGTACGGTCCGGCTCAAGCGCTCTCCGCTTACCTCGGTGCAGATTGCCGATGCTCACGCCCGACGAGTGGCGCTCACTCCTTTGTCGTTCTCACTCCTACGACTAGCTACCTGCTAATGCCGCGGGCGACCGAGTGCATCCTGAACGGCGAGAAGATCGACATCACGGAGGCTCTGTGCCGTGCTGCGCGTGCGACGCCATCTCTCCGTCCGAGCTTTCGGTGCGTAGAGTGCGGCGAGGCTGTTCGTCCACATAAGGACGGAGGTCATGGCGCTGCGCACTTCGAGCATCATCGCCGCAATCCGCGCTGTTCGCGAAGCGACCCGCTTCAGTAGTCGAGAGTGACCGCGCAGGTCCGTGCCATCTAACGTGGCGTTGCAGCTGACCGGCCGCGGCGAGCATCAGGTTGTGCGCCGGCCGGCTTCCTCGCACAATCGGGTGCATCACCCCGGCCGGCCTGGGGCCGGCAGCTGAACTTGGGCGTTAGGTGGCAACACACTTGGATGTCACGCAACCCGGAAGACCGCCCACTCTCCGCCGAGGAGTTCGCGCTCACCCGCTGGCTCCTCGAACACGGCACGCCCGAGGCCTCGCGCCACTTGGCCGACCTCCCGCGGGCGCGCGTCGTCGGCCGATGCCCATGTGGGTGCGCGAGCGTGGACTTCGCGATCGCCGGCCAGGAGGCGCCACCGGCGGGTCTGGAGGTGCTGGCCGACTACGAGTGGCGCGACGCGGAGGGCCGGCCCGCGGGCGTCTTTGTCTTCGCCCGCGCCGGCATGCTCGCCGGCTTGGAGGTGTGGACGATGGACCCCGACGCGGACACCACCCGACTCCCGTCGCCCGACGCGCTCTGGCCGCTCGGTAGCGCGCCTGCCACCTAACGTGGCGTTGCAGCAGACGGGCGGTCTGCGGAGTTGCCTCGGCTTCGCCTCGGCTCAATTGTATCCGCCCGCAGCTGAACTGGGGCGTTAGGTGCACCACGAATCTCTATGCCGTTCATTATCGAGGACGAGGCGCACGCCGAGTGGCAGGGCGAGTTCCCGAGCTTTGAAGCTGCCATCGCTGAGTTGAAGGGACGTGCGTCGGCGGCTTGGGACTCGGACATCAACCGCCCGCCTTGCACAAGCTGGCGGACCTGCAGTCGCCGCTACGAGATCATCGAGCAGGATCTGGACGGGGCCGAGGTTCGGCGAGTTCCAGTCCTCGAAGTGTCCGCCGAGGGCTCGCGCTGGCTCACAGAGTAGTAGTTATGGACCTCGCGCGGGGCACCTAACGAGTCGTTGCAGCAGACGTGGGATCTAGGGACTCGCCTCGCCTTCGGCTCGGCTCTATGGTGTTCCCACGCAGCTGAACTTGGGCGTTAGCCGGCTCACATCCATCGCCCGTGCGCACCCTTTCCTTCTTCGATCCAAGCCTCCGGCGTCGGCTGCTGCTCGGCGGGCTACTCGCGGTGTGTGGCGCCGCAGGCGCGACGCCTTTCCTGCCGCGGGCGGCGGTCGGTGGGCGCTTCCAGGGCGAGCCGGGGGCCGCCGTCGATCTGTTCGCGCGGGCCGGCGCGCTGGCCGCGGCAGCCGCGGTGGCGGCCTGCTGTGCCGCGGTCCTCGGCCCGCTGTGGCGCCGCCGGTGGTGCGCCAGCGTCTTGGCGGCGTTCTGCGTCTGGCCAGTCGCCGTGGCCACGACGGTTGAGCGAGGACCGCACTACTTGCCGCAACAGCCACTACCATGGGCGATCAGCGCGGCCATCGCCCTCGCGACCGGCGTCTACGTCGCAGTCCGGTACCCGAAGCTCGAGGCAGACATGCGCGAACGCTACATCTGGGCGCGTGCCGCGCAGATGGCGCGCGCGCGTCGTCGTGCCGCCGGCTAACGTGGCGTTGCAGCTGACAAGCGGACTGCAGACTGCCTCGCTGCGCTCGGCTATCATTGCATCCGCTTGCAGCTGAACTTGGGCGTTAGATGGCAGCGAACATCCCCAGACGCGGCGGCAAGTGACTGCTGAGCTCACGAAGACGCGCGACGAGCACACCTGGTCGTTTGAGCAGCGCCAGGTCACGCAGCTCATCATCGACCCGGCCGCTTTCCGCTTCCAGACCTGGGATCTCGGAGGGGCGGCCGAGGTGCGCGTCGGCGTGCCGTTCTCGTTGCGACTTGGCGGGGGTGACCCTCTCGCACTCGACCCGGATCACGCGCGCCAGCTGGCGCCCGCGTTGGCTCTCCTCGGACTCGAGCTGCGGTCGATCCGCGTGCGCCGGGTGGGCGACCTCCGCGTCGAGTTCGCGGATGGCACGGTGTTGGAGGTCGAGCCGCATCCCGCCTACGAGGCGTGGGAGATCAGCGGCGTCGACCGCCTGGCGGGACTCGCATACCTCTGCGGCCCCGGTGGCGGGTCGCCGTGGGGGTGAGGACAGCGGGCATGCCATCTAACGTGGCGTTGCAGCTGACGTAGGAGTTGCGGACTGCCTCGGCTGCGCCTCGGCTTTATGATGTTCCTACGCAGCTGAACTTGGGCGTTAGGTGGCCCAGAATGTCGCGAACCCGATGAACACTCGAACGCTGACGCGGCTGTGTCTCGGGGCCTACGTCGCCGGGGCGGCGGCAGTCGTGTGGATCTCGCGCCAGCCGGAGACCTACTACTTCGCGACGGCCGCCGGGCGCGCGGCGTGGGAGTGGGCGTGGCCGCCGGTGGCGTTCGTCTGCTTGCTCATGGCGATGGAGGCGCTGCTGGTCTGGGCGATCCTCGTGAGCCGCAGGGGCTGGCCGCTCTGGCAGCGCGCGCTCGCCGGAGCCGCCCTGCTGGTGCCCTGGACCGCGCTGTCGGCCATCTTCGTCATCCACGGTGCGGGCTACATCGGGTGGCACGTGCTGTGGCTGTGCGCCCTTGTCGCCCTCCTGCTGCTCTGCGCCTTCGGCTCGCTCGGGCGGGCCGCAGCCGACCGGCTGCGCGGAGCGACGCGCGGGCGGGGCTCGGGTCGCGCCGACGCGGCCACCTAACGAGACGTTGCAGCTGACCGGCCGTGGGGAGCATCAGGTTGTGATCTGGCCGGCGGCGTCGCACAATCGAGCGCATCGCTCCCGCCAACTCAGGGCCGGCAGCTGAACTTGGGCGTTAGCCGGCAACACACGCGTCGCTTCGCACCCGCCATCCGACCCGTCACGCCATTCACTCGATGAGCTCCCGTCTCGTGCGCATTCGGGCCATCCCGGAGACCACCGCCCTAGGTCTCGCGGGGCTTGTGGGCCAGGTCTACGGGTGGAGCGTCCCGTCGAGCAGCGGCGTGAGCCCGATCATCGGGCCTGTCCCCGCGGACTTCGTGATCAGCGTGTACCTCGAGGAACGCGCGGAGCAGGTATGGATCGCGCCAGAGTGGACAGACAATCTGGGCGACGGCACCGGGCGCACGGCGCTACTGAATGGGGTGCCGGTCCGCTGGGTGCAGGGCCCGGGCGGCGAGTGGGAGGAGCTACCGGCGGGCACCGAGCCGGGCGAGGTGAAGGACCCGGGTGTGCTCCGCGCGCTGTGGGCGAGCATCCGGGGGCGGCGAGAGACGTAGGCGCAGCTCACCCGCCTGCCGGCTAACGTGGCGTTGCAGCAGACGGGCGGGTTAGGGAATCGCCTCGGCTCCGCCTCGGCATTATGGTGTCCGCCCGCAGCTGAACTTGGGCGTTAGGTCACCACGTGCCTCCCCAAACGAGCGAACCTGTGTCTCTTGCGAACGTGGCAACCCTCGCCTGTGCAGAGGTCGTCTCAGCTGAGGAGGTGCTGGTGATCGTCGACGCAGCGCCGGGAGCCGTGCGGCTGTGCGTCTCGCGCCGGAATGGCGCGGACGCCGACGCGACGCTCTCGCTCGCCGATGCGCGCCACGCGCTCGCGGCGCTGCAGGCGGCGGTCGACCAGGCCGCCGGTCTGCCGGATCACGGTGGCGCGGGGTCGGGTGAGTCGCACCGGTGACCTAACGTGGCGTTGCAGCTGACGGCGCACCTCAGGCATGAGATAGTGTCCTGGCGGGCGCCATCACGCGGTGCCATCCTCCCGGCGGGCGCTCGGCGCGCCGCAGCTGAACTTGGGCGTTCGGTTGCAACGAGCTCCATCACCCGCATCGTCTGACGTTCTTATGGCAGCGTGGCAGGCCGACTTTGAGCTCCGCCCGGACGACGCCCCGCTGCCTGCCGACTTCCGCGCGCGGTTGGGCGCCCTCCTGCCGCGCACCCGCTCGTGGAGTCCGGATCTCGAGGTGTGGGGCGACGAAGGCGGGCACCGCATCGAGGTGTGCCCGGCGGCGGACGGCCGGGGCGGCGAGGCGAGGCTGCGCGTCGACCTTCGCGCGTACGACCACCAGTGGGGCACGCGGGCGTTCACCGCGCTCCGGGCACTCGGGCGCGAGCTGTGGCCGGTGTGGAGCGACGGCCCTGCGGTCGGCGACCCGGGCGAGCTGGCCGTGCGCTGCGGGGCAGTCCCGCCTTCCGGTTCGTCGAGGACCCGGAGGCATTCCTCCGCCGAGTAAGCGTCGGCGGCCATGAGGACGCGTGAGCCGGCGTTGGCGCACCTGCAACCGAACGTGGCGTTGCAGCAGACGGCGGGGCTATGGTACGCCTCGCTGCGCTCGGCTCTTGTAGTATCCCGCCGCAGCTGAACTTGGGCGTTAGGTCGCACTCCACCTCCAACGACGAGCACGACGCTGCCAAGCCCGCGTATAGCCCACATCCTCCGGAGCGCCGGGCGCCTCTTGGGTGCAGGCATCCTTCTGCTTGCGGGGCTCGCGGCGGCGGTGCTCGCTCTCGTGGCACCGGGAGGTCCCACCACTTGGGGGGCTGCGGCAGCCATGGGCTGCGCTGTGCTCGGCTTCCTTGGGCTCCGAGCGGCGCAGGGGCCAACCGCGCCTTGGCGCGCATTCCGGCTGTCGCTGGGCGTCGGTCTCGCGCTCGCGTGCTACCTGCTCGTGGGGCTGCCGTGGCCTCCGCGCGAGCGGGGCGAGCTCGCGTCCGCCCTTTGCCTCGCGGGCGGGGGCGTGGGCTCGCTCGCCGCGATGCTCGGCGCGCCAAGCGTGCCCCGCGTGACGCTCGCGTTGGCTGGGCTACTGGGCGGGTACGGTGCGCTGATGACGGCAAACTTCGTCCGGACGCTCGAACTCACGTACGCCGGAACACCGTCCGCCCCGCTCGTACTCAGTTACCTGCTCGCCACCTGCTTGGGCGCGTCGTGGGTTGCTGCGCTCGGCCACCTGTTGTGGTCGCGGCGCGATCTAAGGGGTGGGGTCGACCCGCGTGTGACCTAACGTGGCGTTGCAGCTGACGTAGGAGCTCTGGTACGCCTCGGCTGCGCCTCGGCATCGTGGGGTTCCTACGCAGCTGAACTTGGGCGTTCGGCGGACACACACATCGTAGACTCGGATGGCAGCTTCGGAGCCGACCGACCGTGGGCGGCGGCCGCGCCGACGGTGGGCGGGCGCCCGCCTCGCCTTGTTGGTCCTCCCTGTGGCGCTGGGAACAGCCTGCGAACGGACCTACACTCTGGAAATCCCGAATGTCGCCCGCGTGGAGGTGAGCCCGGAGGCCGCGACGCTGCGCCTCGGGGACTCTCTACGCGTGACGGCGGTCGCGCTGGATGACCGGGCGAGGCCGCTCTCCCACACTCGGCGGCTGCCCGTGTGGCAGACCAGTGACGCGCTGGTTGTGCGCCTGGGCACGCGTGCAAGCAGCGGCACCGGCATCGCGGTCTGGGCGCACGCCGAACGTGCCGGCACGGCGATCCTCCAGGCGGAGAGCGGAGGCCGCCGGGACAGCGTTGCGGTGACCGTCCGATAGGGCGACGCTCGTGCGCAGCCGCCGAACGTGGCGTTGCAGCAGACGGCGGGGCTATGGTATGCCTCGCTGCGCTCGGCTCTGGTAAGTCCCGCCGCAGCTGAACTTGGGCGTTAGGCGTTCACCCGACGTCTCCCTCACACCCGGATTCCCGGAGTTGCATGCCACGCGATTCCGACTTCGGCGCACGCTTGCTCGTGGGCTGCCTCGCCGCGCCCGGGGCCGCGCTCGTGCTCCTCGGCGCTGCGGGGCCGAGTGCGTTCGCCCTAATCCTGGGGCTCGCCTGGATGGTCGCTCTCTTCGCGCTCGTGTTGGTGCAGGGCATCCTGGCGGGAACGCTGCCGCCTGACCCAGATCCCCCGCAGGACACCAGTGCGCGTGACGCCTAACGTGGCGTTGCAGCAGACGGCGCCGCGGGAGCATCATGGGTACTCCGGCCCGGCCTCCGTGCCCGCCCCGGCACCTCTGCGCGCGCTCGGCCCGGAGCGCCGCAGCTGAACTTGGGCGTTAGATCGCCACAACCACTCTCTGAATGCACGCACCGATGACGGACTCACGGACCGCACGGCAGCAACTCACGTCGGGCGGCGTGCTGATTGGCGGTGGCGCCTTTGGCGCTGGCCTCGTGTTTCTCAAGGTCGCCGCGTCCGCCGCGTGGGATACCTCGCGCTTGCTCGGCGCCGTGCAGCTCGCGAGCTACCTCGCGCTGCTCGCCTACGGGATCGCGACGTTCCGGCGTGGTCTAGGGCGCGTGCATCCGGATGGCGATCTCGCGCGTCCGGCGATCTAACGTGGCGCTGCAGCAGACGGGCGGGTTATGGTGCGCCTCGGCTTCGCCTCGGCATTCGTATCGTCCGCCCGCAGCTGAGCTAGGGCGTTAGGGAGCAACATGGACTCGCGAGCACGCCACGCCCGAGAGCTGCAGCGGGCCATCGGCGATCTCCTGCTTCGACACTGGGATCCGCTCGGCGTAGCCGACGTCCCGGAGGGCGCAGGGCAGTACGACGCCTACGTAGGCCCGGTGTATCGCCTCCTGGCGAGCGGCGCCTCGGACCGGGAGATCGCCGAGCACCTCGTTCGCGTCGAGACTGAGGCGCTCGGCTTCGAGGACTCGCACTGGCGCCTGCTCGTGCCGACCGCCCACAAGCTCCGCAAGCTCTACGTCCGCCTGACCACATCGCCGCCTGCTCCCTAACGTGGCGTTGCAGCAGACGGGCGAGCTTTGGATTGCCTCGCTACGCTCGGCTTTCGTATGGTTCGCCCGCAGCTGAACTTGGGCGTTAGCCCGCACCCATCGCCCGCCGTACGACACCACAGCCCTGCACATATGCTCTCCGGCGCCGACGCAGCGCGCGCTCGCCGCACTGTTTGGATCGCGCTGTCAGCGGTCGCGATGGGCGCATCGCAGTTCTTCCAAGCACTCGACGCAGCGCTTGCTCCGGGGGCAGGCGTGCGGGCGGCGTGGCGGCTTACGCTCGTCGTGGCGCTGCTCGGCCTGGGGCTCGCCTGGTTCCGCGCTGGGCTGCGCGCGCTGACGCCCGTCGCGCCGGAGGCAGGCGATCCGCGGCCCGCCGGGCGAACGAGCGCCGACGCGCGTGCGGGCTAACGTGGCGTTGCAGCAGACGGGCGAGCTATGGTATGCCTCGGCTGCGCCTCGGCACTTATGAGGTTCGCCCGCAGCTGAACTTGGGCGTTCGGCGGACAGCGACCGCCGTTGCAAGCGCGCGTCGTGTCCAGTCGTTCCGCCACCCCTCCGTCGCGGCCGAGCCGCAGAGTGTCTGCGCTGACCTTCATCGCCGCCCCTGCAGAGGTCCCACCAGCGCTGAGCGCCGCCGTCTTCCTGGCCTACGTCGGTTTCGGTGCATGGGGTTTGGCGCGCACCTTCGTGCCGCCTAACCCGACGGAGGCGCGGCTCGCGCGCACGCACCGTGTGGCGGCTGCGGTGACGCTCGGAGCCGCACTCGCCTACTTGGTCTGGGACGTGCGCCTGCAGGGCGACCTGCGCTGGGACCCGATGGAACAGCGGCTGGCGCTCGGGTTCGTGGGCGCGGCCGTCATGCACGGCGTCTGCCGCGCGTTCGCCGGCAAGCCCTGGATCGACTGGGCCAATCCCCGGAGCGGCTACCGCCTCGTCGCTGAGGTGCTCGCGTGGTGCGCAACCGGGATCGCCCTCTTCGCTGCTGCGTGGGAGCTTCGGTGAGCGCGGCCCCGCATCCCCTCTGCCGAGCGTCGCAGCGGCCCGCGCGTGTCTCCCGGCCGCCGAACGTGGCGTTGCAGCTGACGTAGGCGCTGCGGAAGCGGCGGCTCCGCCGCCGCGGTGGTATCCTTGCCTACGCAGCTGAACTTGGGCGTTCGGCAGCTACGATCCTCCGTGTACCGCATGCGTCGCTGCCTCCCCAGTTCCATCCGACGCCGCTCCGCCGTCGCGGTGCTCCTCGGCGCGCTAATGCTGTTGGCGTCGCTGGGCTGCCGGCCCGACGCCGCGCCGCCGGAGCACGCCGGCGAGCTAGCGTGCACCCTAGTGGGGTGCTACTCCACGCTCACGGTCGTCGTCCACGGCGTCGGCGCGACCGACGCGATCAGCCTCGAGGCGCACGCCGTCGGTACCGCACGGCGCACGCCTCACCTAGACTCGGCGACCGCTCGCGCCAGCTGCCTCGGCGCCGCGTGCGCGGCCGGCATGTTGCTCGAGGGCTTCGCGCCGGAGACGGTGCGCCTCGTGCTGCGGAGGGGAGCGCGGAGCACGGAGCGGGTACTCGCGCCCACGTATGCCGGTGACTACGTGAACGGCCGACACTGTGAGGCGGCCTGCGGGCGCGGCCGCCTCGAGGTTCGCGCCGACACGATGTGGGGTGCTCCCGCCGTTGCGCCGGCTGCCGAACGTGGCGTTGCAGCTGACGTGGGGGCTGCGGCAGGTGCCGCTGCGCGGCACTTTGGGGTGGCCCCACGCAGCTGAACTGGGGCGTTAGGGAGCAACATGGATTCACGCGCGCGACACGCTCGAGAGCTGCAACGTGCCATCGGCGACCTGCTGTTGCGGCACTGGGACCCTCTTGGCGTGGCCGATGTGCCGGAAGGCGAGGGGCAGTACGACGCTTACGTCGGCCCGGTCTACCGCCTCCTCGCGGACGGCGCCTCTGACCGGGAGATCGCGGAGCATCTCGTCCGCGTGGAGACGGAGGCGCTCGGCTTCGAGGACTCACACTGGCGCTTGCTGGTGCCCACGGCGCACAAGCTCCGCAAGCTGTACGTCCGCCTAACCGCCACGCCGCCTGCTCCCTAACGAGGCGTTGCAGCTGTCGGACCGTGGGGAGCATCAAGTTGCGTGCGCTCCGCCGGCGTCTCACAATCGAGGGCAACGCGCCCGCCAGCACGCAGTCCGCAGCTGAACTTGGGCGTTAGGTGACGCACGTACATCCTTCCATGGCCGACCTCGTTCCAGAGCCGCTCGCGTTCCCCCGCGGTGTCCGCTTCCCGCGTCCAGACGAGATCCCGGCCGGGAGTCCGCCTGACGCGCTCGCGCGCCTTATGGGCGCGCGCATCACGACCGGGTACATGGTGGCACGGCCGGACGGCGAGGGATTCACCGCGTTCATCGAAGCGAACATCCACGCAGACCATGTATGGCGGGTGGTCCGGGCGCTCGCCGAGGCGCTGCTCCCCGAAGTCGCGGCGCCGCTGGTCGGCATCAAGGATGACGAGACGGTGCTCGGCCCCTACACCGACCGCACCGCAGCCCTCGCGGTTTTCGAGCCGTACGTAGACGCCCTCCAGCACGATGGTTTCCTCGAGTTTGGCGTCATGTTCCAGTATCGAGGGCGGACGGAGGAAGTCTTTGTGCGCTCGGTGAAGTACCTCCAAATCTGGACCAGCCAGCCGGCGCGTGCGTGTGCAGTGCTGGAAGCGCACGGCATTCCGCCTGTCCCCGACCTTCAGTTCATCGACAACTTCCCGCGCGTTAGCGAGAGCTTGGTCCGCGAGGATGGGAATGCGGGCTGGCCGGACGTGTTGGAGCGCCTGCGCGCAGCCTTCGGTGAGCTACCCGCACGAGAGCCTCCTGAAGGCGTCACCTAACGAAGCGTTGCAGCTGACGTAGGATTCAGGGAGTCGCCTCGGCTGCGCCTCGGCGTTGGTAAGCTCCTACGCAGCTGAACTTGGGCGTTAGCCCGCAACCGGGATCATGGAATCGCCCCCGCTCCCCGCTTACGATCTCGTCGAGGCAGCCGCTGCAGTCGTCGCGGTGTTTGGCCAGTTCAACCTCTACGACGCCGACCTTCGCGCCCTCCAGTTCACCACTGACGCGGAGCGCGGAGCGGCGCTCGATCTGGAGTTCGAGCTCCCCGGCGAGTTCGCCTCGGGCGTCGCGGCCGCGGCGCGCGCGCCGGCGTACCGGATCTCGCTGCGGTGCGCCGACGTGGCAGACCTCAGCGCCCTAGAGGGTGTTCCGGCTTTGGGCCGGGGCCGCTGCTGAGGGGTACGCAGGTGGGTGTCGAAGCCGTATGCGTACCCCAGCGATGTGACGGACGAGGAGTGGGCCTTCGTCCTGCCGTACCTGCTG
>JAESFT010000789.1_pt1 | contig 12933 bp, 16 predicted proteins | sample 9269451 | NCBI WGS metagenome assembly JAESFT01 (sample SAMN14502557, study PRJNA617106) | algae metagenome | isolation source: Scytonema hyalinum WJT4-NPBG1 and co-occurring heterotrophs from well... | place: USA: Mojave Desert, Joshua Tree National Park, California | collected 2006-05-25
GCATCCTGCTGAAAGCAGTGCTTCAGGGGAGTTTTTCGCTTATGGTTTTCGGATGGGCCCAGGTGATCATGGATATCCAGCCCTTGATCGTTCTACTGAGCGGAGAGGGACATCTTCACGGATTCACTCATACCTACATCGGCGCAACCTTAATAGGAGCAGTGTCTGCGGTAACCGGAAAATACGCAGCTGAATTCGGTCTTCGCATTATTGGAGCGGCACATTTTTTGCCAATCAGTTGGCCTGTTACAGTCTTCAGCGCATTTATAGGAGCGTACAGTCACGTATTGCTTGATAGCCTGATGCATTCCGATCTAGAACCCTTTGCTCCATTTTTGAGGGTTAACCCGTTCTTGAGCTTCATTTCCGTAGAGGTCCTGCATAAGGTCTGTCTTTACAGTGGAATGATCGGTGCTTTGCTTTATTTCGTAGTTGCACGATGGCTGAAAAAGCATAACTTATCGTTGCACACCGACGCCATACGGCGCCGTTGAACTCAGCGTTAAAACTAAGAATGCGCATAGACATAACAAGGCAAGCATCTGCTCACACTCGCGACGACGCCCTCACGACCTTTTCGCCGGCATGATTTCGCCGCATCGCGCACGATGCCGTCGGCGATGACTGGTCAAGGAAGGAGAGGGCAACCTGCAGCCCTGCTTTGTGCATGCGAAGCCGAACAGGCGGATCGACTCAGGCACATAGCAGCGTTCCGCGGCTTCGCCGTTTTACTGTCCTTTTGGCGCCGTCATCTCCACCATTCATACAAGGAACAACAACATGGCACTTGGACCAGCAGCAGGCACTCCTTCCGATTTCAGTTTCGCAGTTGGTGATTGGCATGTACGACATCGACGACTTCGGGAACGGCTTGTAGGTTGCACTGAATGGGTTGAATTCGACGGCGAAATGTCAACGCAGCCGATACTCGGAGGCTTTGGTAACGTGGAAGACAATCTGCTCCATTTGCCGGAGGGCCCTTATCGCGCCATCGCACTTCGCTCGTTTAATCCAGGCAATGGGCAATGGTCAATCTGGTGGCTCGATTCAAGGCAGCCTGGCCAAATCGATGTGCCGGTCGTGGGCGCGTTTGAAGACGGCATCGGGACTTTCTACGCCGATGGCGTTCTCAACGCTGCTCCGGTCCGGATCCGCTTTCTTTGGTACACCGGGGATCCTGATCACCCACGATGGGAACAGGCGTTTTCGGCCGATGGTGGCGTTAACTGGGAAACCAACTGGAGAATGAATTTTTATCGTGCACGTGATGCAGCTACATTTAATGATTCGTCCACGTCGGGACCACTTCGTGGCACGACGTAATCCAGATATCAGACATCTCAACCAAGTGTCCAATTTCATCGTATGCCGAAAGTTTATTTAATAGAAGGGCCCGTCGGCGCAGGAAAGTCGACCTATGCCTCTATTCTGGCGAAGCGCATTCAGGGCATTCATATTGCCCTGGACGATTGGTTCGTCGTCCTCTTCAGTCCTGATCGACCCGATGAATTTGTACCTTCCTGGTACATCGAAAGGAAGGAGCGATTGCTTGGCTTGATCTGGAATCACAGTCGGCGAATCCTGTCTTCAGGGGGCGATGTGATACTTGAGCTTGGCTTGATCGAGCGACACGCCAGGAACAGGTTCTGCCAGCAGGTACAGGAAGAAGGTGTCGAGCTTCAGTTGCACGTACTGGATGCACCGCTCGAGGTACGGCGCGAGCGCGTGCGCCGCCGGAATATAGAGAAAGGTGCAACCTTTGCCATGGTGGTGCCAGATCATATTTTCGAGATGGCAAGCAAGTTATGGGAAGCTCCGGACGAAGAAGAATGCAGTGACTATCCTGTCGAGTTCGTCGGAAACCAGCCACCGATTGACGTTGGCTAGCTTGGTATTCAACGCCGATGCACTTTCAATGTGCCGGTTAATGTCGGTTAACGCCGCGTCAGGCCACTCAGGGAGAGCAAATGAATGTTGCAGATGTAAAAGCGCTTTGCGGTCGTTACCCCGGCTCATCTTCCAAACTTTTCGGGCCGCCCAGCAATGTGCTTGTCTACTACGCTGGCGGTAAAAAGTTCGCTTACTTCAAGACCAGTGAGCCGGAAAAGTGGCGCTTCAGCATTCGCACCACGCCCGAACGTTTCCTGGAACTGACCGGCGTACCAGGCATCAAGCCGGCGCGTTACATGGCCAGATTTCACTGGGTCACCGTCGTGGATGTCAGCGCAGTCCCTGTGGATTACCTGCTGGAATTGATTGAGTGGTCGTACACCAGGGCTACTACACGCACGAGGACTGCCGCAACACGACATCGTGGCCAGGCGGCCTGACAATGCATCCTGGCCGGCGCCGCGTCGTGGCATAGCTCAGGTATTGGACCACTCCAGACGGCCCTCAAGGAGATTGCAATGTCAGCACATGCAATGTCTCCGTTCGATATCTTTATCGGTACATGGAACGCCATGGGTGTGCCGCTGGAGTGAGGGGGCGTTGGCGCTTTCGCTCGTCGCTGTGGACAATGACAGGGTAATCGGGCATATCGCCGCGTCGCCGGTATCGATCTCGGATGGCACGGATGGATGGTACGGGATAGGGCCGGTTTCTGTGACACCGGAATGGCAAGGGCGAGGAATTGGAAGCCAGCTATTGCGCAGAGCCGTCGCGGAATTGCAGGGAACGGGTGCTGCCGGTTGTGTCCTGTTGGGGGATCCACGCTGTTATGCGCGCTTCGGCTTCAGGCCGGAGGCCGCCTTGGTTCTGCCCGATGTGCCGCCCGAATACTTTCAGGCGATGTCGTTCTGCGCTGTTGTCCCCAAAGGCCGGGTTTCTTATCATGAGGCTTTCAACGCGAAAAATTAACCCGTCAGGATGAAGCTTTCTTCAGAGTGGAAGGAGCTGATCGACTGGATTTACATGGGATGCATTCCTGCTGCCGCATATCGGATTGGGTACCTGATTTGTTGGACAATGTCGGTTTCCAGAATTCTCGTGTTTAACACTATGCAGCTCGACGAAAAAATATTTCCTGTCCAGGAAGGTGATCGATTGCGACTGGTCGAAGTGTGGGAGGCTTCAGTGCGTGCGACCCACCGTTTTCTGACCGAAACGGATATTCAATATTTCAAGCCTTTTGTCCGTGACGGCCTGATTGGCGCAATGAGCCTTTCATGTATCCGCGATATATCCGGACAATTGGTTGCATTTGTCGGGGTGGACGGGGAAAAGCTCGAAGCTCTTTTCGTGGATCCAGTCGTTCGTGCGAAGGGGCTGGGACGGCGGCTGCTTGAATACGCGGTGTACTCATTGGGAGCACGTACGGTCGATGTGAACGAGCAGAATGAGCAGGCAGTCGGGTTTTATCTGCGAATGGGCTTCGACGTCGTAGGGCGATCAGAGCTCGACTCTTCGGGAAAGCCATTCCCGTTACTCCATATGCAGCTGCACCGCCACGGTCTTCGATCGGAATCGACGCACGCCAGGGAAAGCATGGCGAAATAGCCTCGGTACATCCAGAAGCGGGTCAGGGCAGGCATGCCTTGATAGGTTTCTGCTCGGCTTCTATTGGCTTGAACTGACGTACCACCAACGCGCGCCTTTGATCTCTGCAGATGGAAGGCTGCGCCATTCATGTCCATTGCAATAGTCATCGACATGAATGGCGCCGAAGGCTGAATAGTCATGGGCCGTTCCGTTCCGGCGAGCCAGAACGCATTTAGCCACGATGTCCGATATCGAAGCCGCAATTCGGCGGCCTACGTGCGCTACACCACACAGGTTCTCCACGTACCTTGTAGCCGCCACTGGATATTCACCGTCGCCATGCAGTGCATTTTTCGCCTGCCCGTCACCGTTACTTGCTGGGTTGCCGTTTGCCGTAGTAATGCCGGTAAGCGTAGGACGTGGGCATAACGGTGGTGTCCTGCCACCAGACGACTCGGTTGGCCCAGGCTTTCTGGGAATCCACGATCTTCTTGAACAACGGATTCCTCGCGGAGTGCCGTTCAATGACCTTTTCCCACGCCTGCAGCTGTGCTTCAAGAATCACTGCCGGGGTTTTCCGGACCTGAACGTTTTTGGTTCGCATCAGCTCAAGCAGGTCAGTCGACATCCGATCCATGGACTTCCAGGAAATGTCGGAATTCGTGACCATCGCCGCATACTTGAGCGTCATTTTGAGCTCTTCCGGCAGACCGGCGTAGACCTTCTTGTTGATCATCAGGTCGAATATGTTATTCGCCATGTGATAGCTCTGCTGATAATAGTTCTTGGTGACGTCCGAAAAGCCCATCATGCGGTCATCCGTCGCGTTGGCGAATTCAGCCGCATCGAGCACGCCGCGATCGAGCGCCGGCACGATATCGCCGGGCGCCATCTGGGTCGGCGCCATTCCCATCTCTTCGAACAGCTCCACCGCGAGTCCTGAAGTTCTGAACTTCATTCCCTTGAGATCGGCAACGGTATTGACGGGAGTTCTGAACCAGCCGAGCGGCTCCACCGGAACCGGGCCATGAAGAATGCTGACGACATCCAGGCGTGCCGTTTCGAGCAACTCCTCGTAGAGCGCGGCGCCGCCGCCGTATTCGATCCATCCCAGCATTTGGTTAGAGTCCATTGCAAAGCTGGGGCCGGCGCCATACAAGCCGAATGCAGGGTTTTTTCCGAACCAAAAGCCGGGTACGCCATGTCCCGCATCGATAACACGGGTGCTCACGCCGTCCATGACCTGCAGCGCGGGAACGACCGCTCCGGAGGCAAGCACTTCGAATTTCAGCTTTCCGGCCGACAGTTTGTCGGTGTACCGGGCGAAGTCAGCGCAGAACTCATGGAAGATCGATTTTTGAGGCCATGTGCTTTGCAGCTTGAGCTTGATAGGCGTCTGCGCCTTTGCAACCATGGGTGCGCCCACGATGCCGGCGCTTGCGGCCAACCCCATTTTCACTGCATTCCGACGGCCCTGATTCACGACTTTCATGACGACTCTCCTTGTAGGTGATTACTGCATGAGTCTTTGAAACAAAAGTGAAACGCTGGTTAGGCAAATAGTCTCGTCTTGTAAAACTGGGCGTCAGCGTGCAGGTGCTGCTCGCATGGGCAGTGTCTCAACCACCTTCGCTTGAGCGGTAAATGGTGAGCTTTCAAAGCGCCGAATCACAATCGAACAGCTTTGATTTTTATTCGCATCCGGATTAGTATGGGTTTCGTATTAGGAAACTCTATATCAAATCGGTGAGAATGACCATGAAAAAAATCGGAATTTTTGTTTACGAGGGCGTGGAGCCTATCGAGATCGCCATTTTCGGGACTTTCTCGATGGCAAAGCGCGTCATCCCGGACCTTGAAATGTTCCTCGTCAGCGAGAATGGCGGTGATGTCCTTCTCGCCAATGGCCTCGTGGTCAAAGCTCATCACAGTTTCTCGAGCAGTCCGCCGATCGATGCGCTCATCATCTGTGGCGGTCCGGGCTGGCCCAAGCAGGTAAGTAATCGGAAGGCGTTGGATTTTATCGGTGCGCACCGTGAAACGCTCACTGCTTCCGTCTGCACCGGGGCGATGATTTTCGCGGCCACCGGCCTGCTGGATGGAAAAGAGGCGACAACGAAGGCCAGCTATGCGGATGGGGAGGTTGACCCCTTTGAGGTGTTCAGGGAGCGCTTTCCCAATGTCAGGCTGAACCGTGCCGGAATCGTCGATCTGGGAAGCCAGGTGACAGGAGGCGGTGTCAGCCTTTGCATCGATACCGCTTTGCATGTGCTGGCGAAGCTGTACGACGAAGAGACGGCCGACAAGGTGGCGAAGGTGATCTGCTATGACGTTGCGAGAGCGGCGAATGCGCGGGAGCGCGGGATTCTGGTAGCAGGGCAGTAAAAGACGATGTCCGTCCGGTCGCCTGCCGGCCGGATCATGCGCCTTCGAGGAAGCGTCCCTTGTCCGCCACGTCGGCCCATTCCTGCGCATCAGGGGGCACGACACCTTTGGCCGTGATTTTCGGCCATTGGCTTGCCAGCCGCCTGTTCAGTTCCGCATAGTCGGCAAGCGCTTGCGGCAAGCCGGCGCGGGACACGATGGCGGCGACCGGGCAAACCATCTCGCAGAGCGCGCAATTGGCGCAGTCGGACGGATTGATGACGACGATATTGGGGCCTTCATGGAAGGCGTGGGTCGGGCAAACCTCCACACATTCCATGAATTTGCACTTGATGCATGCGTCGGTTACGACATATGGCATTGAGGTCTCCGTGCCAGGCCCCGGCGCGGGTCAGAAGCCTGAATCGACGTCGAAGAAAACATTTGGCTTGCGGTAGATTGCCAGGATAATGCAGCCTTCATCCGATCTGGTTTCATGAAGAGAGCCGGGTTTGCGCCAGGTGAACTGGCCGGCGCGGGCAATACCGTCATGATCATAGAACGATCCTTCCAGGACGAAGGATTGCTCGATTTCCGGGTGGCGGTGAAACGGAAGCGTTGTGCCCGGTTCCCATTTGAGCAGGCAGGTCAGCTCGCCATTGGCTGCATCTTCGTACAAGGGCTTGATCTGGATGCCTTTGAATTTGGTTGGTTTCCATTCGAGCTGGGCGGGGTCGACATAGGTGGAGCCGTTGACTGTAGGCTCCAGCTTCCCGGAAAGCCGTTTTTCCATGGTGGTGCTCATTGATTTCTCCTGATTTCTGGACGAGTTGCGGCAGGATTGCCTTCAGGCCGAAAACCAGATTGCAGAGCGGATTTCACGCCGAGCGTCTGGAATGCAGCCTAGAATAGCATAGGTATCTCAATATGCAACAAATATAAAAAAAGTTTCATAGCCATTCGGATAGACTGCATTGATGCAGAGCAATGGAGTCTGTCTTTAAGAATGATTCCGCTCAGGCAAACAGATAAATCGCGCCGGATGAGAAATAATGTGGTTTGCCTGTCCCACGTTTCGACCACCTGACGACATCAAGAATCAACTTCCTGAAGAGCAATCGCTGCCTTCCACAATATTCAAAATGCGGAGAATATGACCGACACCAAAACTTTTGAACCACAAACACAGCTATCCGACGTCGAACAGCGATTGGGGCGGCGCATTCATGACCTCCGCAGCGCGCGCGATTTCACACTGGATGCACTGGCCAAAGCAACCGGTTTCACAAAAGGGTATTTGTCGAAGATCGAAAACTCCAAGGTGATTCCGCCGATCGGAACCCTGGTCAAATTGGCGGAAGTGCTGAAAATCGAACTCGGCGATTTGCTGGGCTCCGAATCGTCGGCGGAACGCAATGACGGTATTTGCATCGTGCGATCCTGGGAACGGGAACCGGTGCTGCGGGGCGGGAGTTCATTCGGCTACGACTACACATCGCTCGCCCAGAAGAAGCGGCATAAGCACATGGACCCGTTCATCATGGTCTTTCCGTCCAATATCGAAAAGGATGTTCGTTTCGAGCACGATGGCGAGGAATTTCTCTTCATCCTGGACGGCGAGATCGAGTTCGGCTTTGTCGTGGAAGGCAAAGAACGGCTATGGGTGCTTTCACCTGGCGACAGCGTCTATTTCGATTCACGGATTCCCCACCGCGGGAGATCATTGAAAGGGGAGTCGCGTGCGCTGGTGGTCATTTACCGTACGCCTGAACATCCCGCTGCTTCGGAAGCAAAGCCGATGCCCAGGGTTAAAGCCGGCTGATGTTTTTCATTCCGGATGCCGGTACGGGGAGGATTTTTAATATCGAACGGGCAGGTTGGAGCCACGCCGGGCAGAAACACGACTGACCTGTTTGGATCATAAGCAGTGCGGTCCGGATGTGCCTTCCAGGTCCTGCGCTTTTACCGACCCGGAGGCGCTGCAGGCCGAAGGCGCATCAATTCGCCGTTCTTGTAATCCGTAATCAGCAGCAATGTCCCGTCCGGCGCTTCGATGAAATTCCTCACCCGTCGCCGCAGGTCGATGCGCTCTTCGCTCGCGATGCGCTCGCCGTCGATCGTCAGGCGGATCAATCCCTTCGTCGAAAGCCCGCCGACGAGCGCGCTGCCGCGCCACGGCAGCAGTGAGCCGCGGTAGAACAACGCGCCCGACGGCGAGATCACCGGGGTCCAGGACCGAACCGGCTCCGTGAAATCGGGGTTGGAAGGATGATCCGGAATGATGGTCCGGTCGTAGTTGTCGCCGTTGCTGACGCTGGGCCAGCCGTAGTCCTTTCCCGGCTGGACGAGGTTCATCTCGTCGCCACCTTTTGGGCCCATTTCCCATGTCCATATCTGGCCGGATTCCGGGTGCATCGCAATCGACAGCATGTTGCGATGGCCGAGGCTCCAGATGTCGCCGCGGGCCCCTTCCTTGCCGGCGAACGGATTGTCCTTCGGAATGGAGCCGTCGGTATTGATGCGCACGATCTTGCCGAGATTCGTTTCCAGACTTTGCGCCGGCTCGAAGCGCATACGGTCGCCGGAGGTGATGAAGAGCGTGCCGTTGCGGCCGAACAGCAGCCGGTGGCCGAAATGACCGCGTCCGATGGTCTTCGGCACCTGCCGCCAGATGACCTGCACATCGCGCAACTGTTCGCCGTCGAGCGTGGCGCTTGCCACCGCGCCGCCGCGCAATATCTGTTTCAGGTCCACCTTCCTGTTGACGCGCGTATCGCCGGTTTCGGCCAATTCCACCGGCTGCCCGTCCGCCGCCTCGGAGTACGACAAATAGATGCGCTTGTTGCGCGCGAAGTCGGGATCGATTGCTACGTCGAGCAGGCCGCCCTGATCGGAGTCTCCCTGGTAGGAGACCGTTGGCAGGTTTTTCACCGGGGCGGACAGGCGTCCGTCGCTGAAGATCCGCAGCCGGCCCGGCTTTTCAGTGATCAGCAGGCGCCCGTCAGGCAATAGTGCCATGCCCCACGGAAATTCGAGCGACGCCAGGCGTTCGGCACGCAAGCCGCCTTGAATGGTGGTGATGACATCGGGCAGTGGTTCTTCAGGAGACGCGGGACGACCCTGCGCTGCGATGCTGCCCGCAGCGAGCAGGCCGGATAGGGCGACGGCTAGTTTTTTCATGGGCGCTCTGTTCTTGTTAGTGATGGATGACATGCCGGCGGGAAGGAACGGCACTCCCTTTGCCAGCACTGTTTGAACCGGAACTGTTTGAACCGGAAACGCCCTTTAGATGAAAAATTAACATTCCGGTTCGCGGGCGGCGATCCGCTTGGGCAGCCTTGCCTGATGGCATACGATCCCGACTGCGATCGCTCCTCCTGCTTGAAAACATTCAGGCGAGAGGCGGAGGCTCATTCACGCGGCAAGCCTCGTCATCACATTCTCCTGTCCGGAGCAGTGCAGTCCCGTTGTCGGCACTGGCCGGCCGGTCGTTCTTTGCCTGTTCCATGAGCAAGGCTCCGATCTCCGCACCGACCCGCAGATCATCCACCTGTCCAAGATGCTGATGCCTGACCCTGCCGGTCTTGTCGAATATCACCAGGGTGGGTGTCCCTCGCAACTGCAGCAGTTTCATCGTCCGGGGTATCGACCCTTCGTCCGCCGGACGGTCGATCCCGATAGGCATGCTCAACCGGTATTCGCTTGCAAACGCACGCAATGCCGCCGGTGTCATCACATCGTGATGTTCGAAGACCGTATGCAGGCCCAGCACCGCGACATCCTTGCGCGGAAATGCGCGCGCGATACGTTCCGCCTGGGGAATGCCGTATTGCACGCAGCCCGGACACAGCATCTGAAAGGCATGCAGCACCACGACGCGGCCGCGCAGATCGGTCATACGGATCGGCTGCGTCGTATTGATCCACTCGACGACATCCAGTTCGGGATATAGGGAAAACTCTCGCATGTTGTCCTCCAGGTTGATTTGCCGGCTGCAATGGCATGGGCCGCTGCGGCCGGCACCGCCATCTTAATTGCTGTATGCGACTTGCTTGTTGAGTGCGACTTTCGGGAAGTCCACCGGTACGTCAAATGCGACATTGACGTAGTTCGTGAACAGGTTCAGCGCCACGTGCGCCATGATCTCGACGATCTGTTCATCGGTGAATCCGGCTGCGCGCACGGCCGCGACGTCGTCATCCGATAGATGGGCACGCTCATTTACCACCTTGAGCGCGAAGGCGAGGGCGGCGGCGGTTTTCGGGTCGGCCGCGCGGCCAAGTTGTGCGGAGGCCATTTCGTCCGCGCTGGCGCCTGCCTTCTTTCCAAGCAGGGTATGGGCAGCAAGGCAGTATTCGCAATGGTTGCGGTTTGCGATGGCCACTGCGATCTGCTCACCGAGCTTTGCATCGATGGAGCCACCGGCAAGTGCGCTGAATGCGCCCCACATGCTCCTGAGCGCTGCCGGGGAATTGGCCACCGCCTTGAACATATTGGGCGTCGCATTGAATGCGGTATGGATTTGCTTCAGCAGGTCCCGGCTGACGTCAGGGACGAGTTCCGTGTTCATATTGATGCGTTGCATGGTGTGTGCCTTTCAAAGGATGGATTGATGAAAATGGATATGTCCCGGAACAGTCGGAGTGGTGTTTCCGACTGCTCCAGTGATGTGCAGTATGGGAAATATCTGCGTATCATTAGGATCATTTCATTCAAAACTCATACCTTTTCGTTTAAATGACCGACCAGCCCCCTATCGACAGGTTGTCCGTATTGTTGAAGCGCTTCGGTGTGCGCGTCAGCTTCTTTCATTCGGGGCCTTTGTGCGGCCTGCAAAAATATGAGCGCAGCGTCGGGCGCGGATTCCTGCACGTGCTCCGGCGCGGCAGGATGGAAGTGACGCACCATGGCGCTGGTGGATGCCCGGAAAAACTGGTTCTGGATGAACCGACCCTGCTGTTCTACCCCAGGCCGCTTACCCACCATTTCCATAACCCGCCCGAGGACGGCTCGGACTTCACCTGCGCCGCGCTGGAGTTCGAAGGAGGCGATGACAATCCATTCGCCCGCAGCCTGCCGCCGTTCATCCGGTTGCGGCTGGCCGAGGTGGATGGCCTGGAGCCTGCGCTTGCGCTGCTGTTCGCCGAGACCGACCGCGTGCGGTGCGGTCAGCGCATCCTGGCGGACCGGCTGTTCGAGGTGGTGTTGATCCAGTTATTGCGGTGGTTGCTGGATCACCCGGAAGAGGCAGGCATACAGCCCGGCATGATCACAGGACTTTCCCATCCACGGATATCACTTGCATTGATAGCGCTTCATGAGGCGCCTGGCGACGCCTGGACGCTGGAACGCATGGCGCAGTGCGCCGGCATGTCACGGACGAGTTTTGCAACCGTATTCAAACAGGTGGTGGGGCAGACCCCGGCGGACTATGTGGTGAGCTGCCGCATCGCGCTGGCCCAGATGGGGTTGCGCGAAGGGCGCCCGATCAAGATGCTGGCCGAACAGCTCGGGTACGCAAATCCGCCCGCGCTGTCACGTGCCTTCGCGGCGAAGGTCGGACTTTCACCCAGGGAGTGGTTAAACAGGGACCGGCACTATTGAGGATGGACGTGCCGTTCGAAACACGGTTCTCTGTATATTGAAGGATGAAATGCAGTAATGAATGCTGTCACAGTGAAGATTGCAGCATCGCGCTTCATGTTACAGGCGAAACATAAAGCGCGGTGTACATCGTCTGCACTTCCGGAAACAGGAAGCGGCTTAAGAGCGAATCTACCGCTGCTTGACGAAGTCGGTGATTTCTCCGTCGTCGTTGATGCTCAGCGTATTGCCATCTGCGGAAAGATACAGGGTGACCAGTGTCGTGGACCCGTTGTCGGCCAGCTTTCAAAGCTCCGTGCGAATCGTCTGCCCGGTGTGAAACGCGGATATGTCGCAACGCGGGCATCAGGTGCAAGCACCACCTGCGACGCTCACCACCAGCTCCACGGCGCATCGGCACAGACGGGTCGCATCTTATCCCAGGGCTTTGACGCATCTTTGAATAAATAAACGATTGATACTTAAAAATTTCTATTTCGTTGTAGCCATGCATAAGCGTGTCAAACCGTAGTGAAAATCCTCTGGAACTTGTCCAGAGGCGAACGACGAAATCGTTACCACCAACCACTTCCTTCACATGACATTTCGCATGAAACTAGATCGGGCCACCTGCGCCTTTGCGCTGACCAGCTTGCTGTTTTCGGCATCGGCACAGGCCGCACCGGACGATGAATTACTTGCCATGATCAATGCCTATCGCGCATCGCCGCAGAAATGCAAGGACACTGCGCCCGAGCCGCTGCCGCCCCTCGTGGCCGAGCCGTCGCTCGCCCGGTTGAAAGTCGAACGGGGCGATAAGTTGATGGAGGCGCTGCGCACTTCCGGCTATCAAGCGGCGCGTGCCGAAGTGCTAACCCTGTCCGGTCCGTCAAACGCCAGGGATGCAATGAACTTTGCCGTCAAGAGCGATTGCCGGCTGTTGCTCAGCAAGCGCTATTCGGCGGCAGGCGTGTCCCGGCAGGGAAATCAGTGGCAGATCGTGCTGGCGCAACCGCTTCTCAGCGCCGATCTCGGCGACTGGCAAAAGGCGGGACGGGAAGTCTTGTCGCTGGTGAATGCCGCACGTGCCAGGGAACGCAGCTGCGGCGCAAAGAAGTTCAAACCGGCGCCGGCACTGCGCTGGAACGCGACACTGGCGGCCACTGCGTTGAAGCACAGCCGGGATATGGCGAAGTACGATTATTTCGGCCATGAAGGGCGCGACGGCAGCACGGCGGGGCCGCGGGCGACACGGGAAGGATATGCGTGGCGGATGGTCGGCGAGAATGTGGCGGCCGGCCAGGGCTCCGCGAAGCAGGTGGTGGAAGGCTGGCTCTCCAGCCCGGGGCATTGCGTGAACATCATGAATGGCGAATTCAAGGAGATGGGGGCGGCATATGCAATCAATGCGCAAAGCAAGGCCACCATCTATTGGACTCAGGTGTTCGGCACGCCGCGATAATGCGTTCGTCGCGGCGTTGCGTATGGACATCGCTCGTCAGCCGA
>JAESFT010000790.1_pt1 | contig 12907 bp, 13 predicted proteins | sample 9269451 | NCBI WGS metagenome assembly JAESFT01 (sample SAMN14502557, study PRJNA617106) | algae metagenome | isolation source: Scytonema hyalinum WJT4-NPBG1 and co-occurring heterotrophs from well... | place: USA: Mojave Desert, Joshua Tree National Park, California | collected 2006-05-25
CTGGTTGTTCTCTGATGTGGTTAGCCGGGACCGGCCCGGGCTAACCACTTCGGAGAGAGGGAAGCGTTGCATCACCGAAGAAACACACCACCCGCCAAATACCACCTATCTAGCAAACGCCCTCTCCACGAAATCCAACCGATCCTGCCCCCAAAACCCTTCCCCCTCCACCACATACCAGGGGGCGCCAAACACATTCGCCGCAATCGCCTCATCGGTATGCCGCTCATACTCCGCCTGCACGCTCGCCGTCTCCGACGATTTCACCAGCGCTTTCCCGTCATGCCCGCATTCCGTTGCAATGGCCGCCAGCGTGTCGGCATCGCCGACATTTCGCTCCTCCGCCCACACCGCGCGCATGATCGCGCCGGTAACCGCCAGCGCCGCATCCGTGCCGTGCGCCAGGCGCGCCGCGATGATCAGCTTGGCCGCCGGATCGCCCGGGACAGGGAAGAACTTTGGTTGCAGGTTCAGCGGCAATTGCAGGAATTCGCTCCAGCGCTTCAACTCGATCAAACGGTAAGCCTGCCGTTGCGGCGGCCGCTTGGCAAGCGGCAGTCCGCCGGAAACGCCGAATATCTTGCCGAGATCGCAGGGCTTGATTTCGACCTGCACGCCATACTGCTTCGCGAGGCGGACGAAGCGTTCATGGCCGAGATACGCGTAAGGCGATTGCGGAGCAAAAAAATACTGACACACTTTGGCCATCATGGACTCCGGAAAACGTTTCAGAATGGCTTGACCACCACCAGGATCACGATGGCGAGCAAGAGCAGCACCGGCACTTCATTGAACCAGCGATACCATGTGTGGCTGCGAACATTGCGACCGTTCTCAAATTTTTTCAACAGACTGCCACAGGCATGGTGATAGCCGATCACGAGGACCACGAGCGCCAGCTTTGCATGCAGCCAGCCGTTGCCGGGTCCCTTGCCGATGCCGTAACCCAGCCAGAGCCAGAGGCCTAACGCCACCGCCGGCAGGGACAGGATCCCCGTAAAGCGATACAGCCTGCGCGCCATCATAAGAAGGCGCGTGGTTGATGTCGGATCGGTCTCCTGTGCAAGATTGACGAAGATGCGCGGCAGGTAGAACAGGCCGGCAAACCAGGAAGTAATGAAGACGATGTGCAGCGATTTAACCCAGAGCATGGTTTTCCCTTCTTGTTGTTTGATTCATTCAGGTATTTCGCATTGGCGGGGCGGAGTGTTCAAGGAGGACGCTCCGCGCCCACGCAACGGTGTTGCCTTGCAAGGCAGCACTCCGTCCGCATGGGCTCTACTCACGCACTTCCCCATGGTGAAGCAGGGGTTTCGCGGGGCATGCCCCGCGCCTGCGAAACGGTGCTGCCTTGCAAGGCAGCACTCCGTCCGCATGGGCTCTACTCACGCACTTCCCCATGCCCGAACACAACGTATTTCAACGATGTCAGTCCTTCCAGTCCGACCGGACCTCGGGCATGCAGCTTGTCGTTCGAAATGCCGATCTCAGCGCCCAAGCCATATTCGAACCCGTCAGCAAAGCGGGTAGAAGCATTCACCATCACCGATGCTGAATCGACTTCACGCAGGAAACGCATGGCGCGGGTGTAATCCTCGGTGATGATGGAATCGGTATGCTGTGATGAATAGGTGTTGATGTGATCGATCGCCTGGTCCACATCGTCCACGATGCGCACCGCAAGGATCGCCGCGAGGTATTCGGTACGCCAGTCTTCCTCGGTGGCAGCCACGAGATGCGGATAACCAGCAAGAATCTTGCGCGCGTCATCGTCGCCGCGCAGCTCGACTTCCTTTGCGCCGTACAGTTCGGCGAGTCTGGGCAGAACCTGTTGCGCAATGCCACGCGCGACGAGCAGGGTTTCCATGGTATTGCATGGGCTGTAGCGCTGGCATTTGGCGTTGTAGGCGACGCGGATAGCCTTCTCGATATCGGCCTTGTCATCAATGTACACATGGCAGATGCCGTCCAGGTGCTTGATCATCGGCACCTTGGATTCCTTCATCAGCCGTTCGATCAGCCCCTTGCCGCCGCGCGGCACGATCACGTCGACGTATTGCGGCATGGTGATGAGCTCGCCGACGGCGGCGCGGTCGGTGGTCTCGATGATCTGCACCGCGTCTTCCGGCAGCCCGGCGCCTGCGAGGCCTTCCTTCACCAGCTTCGCCAACGCCTGGTTGCAGTGAATCGCTTCCGAGCCGCCGCGCAGAATGGTTGCGTTGCCGCTCTTGATGCAAAGGCCGGCCGCATCCACGGTCACATTCGGTCGGGCTTCGTAGATGATGCCGATAACGCCGAGCGGCACGCGCATCTGGCCCACCTGGATGCCGGTCGGCCGGTATTTCATGTTGGAGATTTCACCGATCGGATCGGGCAGGGCGACGATCTGTTCCAGCCCCTCGGCCATGGTCGCGAGCGCCTTGTCGGACAGCGTCAACCGGTCCAGCAATGCCGGCGCCAGGCCGTTCTCGCGTGCCGCCGCCAGATCCTTCCGGTTCGCCGCGCGCAGCAGGTCGGCGTCGCGCCGTATCGCCGCGGCAATCAGGGACAGGGCACGATTCTTCGCGCCGCTGTCGGCCTTGGCCATTGCACGAGAAGCCTTGCGGGCACGCTGCCCGACGTCGTTCATGTAATGCTTGATATCCATTTGTTCGTCTACCGGAAAGTCTGAAAACTATGTGTGCTGATGATCTGGCGAAGATGAAAAAACCGCTTGCTTAACGATGTCATGACCACTCCTGCCAATTGCATTCGAGGTCAGGCTGGGGCGGGCATCCGGGAATGCACGGGTTACTCTATCGGGGGGACGTGTGCATCCCTGGGTCCCCGCCTTCGCGGGGACGATAATCCGATTGATGAGACGGGCTGGTCGCAGCGCAACTACCCCGCCACCTTCAACCCCAGCTGCAGCAACGCATCCCAGGGATCACCCGCAAAGTCCTTCGCCCGCAAACCCTTGACCATCTTATCGATTTGCGACGCTTCCTGCAGCGCCTGTTGCAACGTTGATAATTTCAGGCGGCGCAGCGCCGGTTCCATCAACCGCTCGCGCGGTCCCCAGATCCTGTATTCCTTCAGCAGCGCACCGACAGGCCGGCCCTGCGTCATGCCTGACTTCAATTTCAGCAAGGTCCGGATTTCCTCCGCCATTGCCCACAGGACCAGCGGCAGCGCCTCGCCTTCACCTTTCAAGCCCTCGATCATGCGCACCAGCCGCGCCGTGTCGCCGGCCAGCATCGCTTCATTCAATTTGAACACATCGTAGCGGGCTACATTGAGCACGGCGTCTTGAATTTGTTCAAAGCTCAGCTTGCCTTCCGGATGCAGCAGTGCAAGTTTCTGGATTTCCTGGTGGGCGGCAAGCAGGTTGCCCTCGACCCGGTCAGCGATGAAGTCGATGCTTTGCCGGTCGGCGCTTTGCCTTTGCGCCGCCAGCCGCTGTCCGATCCAGGCCGGCAACTGCGTTCTCTCGATCAGCGGGATATCGATGTACACTCCTGCCTGCTGCAGCGCCCCCACCCATGCCGCCTTTTGTGTCGCCCAATCCAGCTTCGGAAGGGAGATCAGCGTCACGTTGTCCGGGCTGAGCGCCTTGACATAGTCCTGCAGTGCCTGTCCGCCATCCTTGCCGGGTTTTCCGGTCGGTATGCGCAACTCGATCAGCTTGCGGTCGCCGAACAGGGATTGCGATTGATTCGCCGCCAGCAATTCGCCCCATTTGAAGCTGCGCTCCACCACCAGCACCTCGCGTTCCGTTAATCCCTGCGCGCGGGCGGTCTTGCGGATCTTGTCCGCCGCTTCCAGCGCCAGAAGGTGCTCGTCACTGGTAATGACGTATAGCGGCGCGAGTGGTCGCGCCAGGTGGGCGTCGAGAGCGTCGAGCTTGAGCTGCATCGTGTTTCAGGCGGTTTGCAGCGCCGACAGGCGGCGCAGGATTTGTTGCACAAGGTCTGACTGCATGTCGCGGTAGAGGATCTCCTCTTCCTTTTCCTTTGCGATGACCTGCGATTCGTTAAAGCTGATTTCGCGCTTCAGCACAAGGTCGGTCGGCGGCAGCAATTCCTTGCCTGCGGTGCCGGTGACGCGAAAACGCAGCTTGTAGAACAGCGCGTGTTCGCGCACGCGCCCCTGGCTGTTCAGCGACAGCACGGCCTTTTCCCGCGATTCCGACAGGACTTCCAGCACCGCCTCCGCCGCCTTCGGGTCGGAGACGACCGTAGTGCTGTTGCTGGCGCGGATATATCGCTTCAGTTCGGTGCCGAGCGCCGACGTATCCGGCAGGCCGATATAAACGGTCTTGAACGGCAAGCCGGCTCCGGTTGCGGAACCGCGCAGCTGGAAGCCGCAGGCGGACATTGTCAGCACGGCGAACAGGATCAGGAAGGCGGCGGCACGGTTTCTCATCGGTGTTTTTCTCCGTCAGGCATCACGCCACGATGTTGATCAGCTTGCCCGGCACGACGATGACTTTCTTCGGCGTCCCTTCGACGAACTTCTTCACATTCTCGTTCGACAGCGCGGCGGCTTCGATGGCGGCCTTGTCGGCGTCTTTCGGCACCTTCACGCTGCCGCGCAGCTTGCCGTTCACCTGCACCATCAGTTCGATTTCCGCCTGCTCCAGCGCGGATGCGTCGACCTGCGGCCAGGGGGCATCAAGGATATCGCCGTGGAGCTTGGCGAAGCCGAGTTCCTGCCAGAGCACATGGGTGATATGCGGCGCAACCGGATTGAGCACGCGCAGGAAGATCGCGAAGCCTTCGGCGATCACGGCTTTCGATGCGGCGGAGTCGTCGAGCTTGGCTGCTTCCAGCGTGTTGAGCATTTTCATGCAGGCGGACACCACGGTGTTGTACTGGATGCGCTTGAAGTCATGATCGGCCTGCTGCAGAATTTTGTGGATTTCACGACGCAAGTTCGCATGCGCTTCCGAAAGGTCGCTTGGCTTTGCGTTCAGGTGGTCGCCGATGCCGGTGCCTTGCGCATGTGCGAATGCCCATACCCGGCGCAGGAAACGGTTCGCGCCCTCCACACCCGAGCCCGACCATTCCAGCGTCTGTTCCGGCGGCGAGGCGAACATTGTGAACAGCCGTGCGGTGTCGGCGCCGTACTGGTCGATCTGCGCCTGCGGATCGATGCCGTTGTTCTTCGACTTCGACATCTTTTCCGTGCCGCCGATCTCGACCGGCTTGCCGTCGGACTTGAGAATGGCCGAGACCGGCCGGCCCTTGTCGTCGAACGTCAGTTCCACATCCGCCGGATTCAGCCAGGTTTTCTTGCCCGATTCGTCTTCACGGAAATAGGTTTCGTTGAGCACCATCCCCTGGGTGAGCAGGTTCACGAACGGTTCGTCGAACTTCACCAGGCCGAAGTCGCGCATCACCTTGGTCCAGAAGCGCGCGTAGAGCAGGTGCAGCACCGCGTGTTCAATGCCGCCGATGTACTGGTCCATCGGCATCCAGTAATCGTTCCGCGAGTCGACCATCGCCTCGTTGCTGCCCGGCGAGCAGTAACGCATGTAGTACCACGATGAGTCGACGAAGGTATCCATGGTGTCGGTTTCGCGCCGCGCCGGCTTGCCGCACTTGGGGCAATCGACATGCAGGAATTGCTCATGCTTGTTGAGCGGATTGCCGCTGCCGTCCGGCACGCAATCTTCCGGCAGTACCACCGGCAAGTCCTTTTCCGGCACCGGCACATCGCCGCAGGTCGCGCAATGGATGATCGGAATCGGTGTGCCCCAGTAACGCTGGCGGGAAATGCCCCAGTCGCGCAGGCGGTAGGTCACCTTCTTTTCGCCGATTCCTTGTGCGGCGAGATCGTCCGCGATCGCATTGACGGCGGATTGGTAATCGAGTCCGTTGTATTTGCCGGAATCGATGCAGCGGCCATTCTCCTTGTCGGCATACCATTCCTGCCAGGCGTCGGTGGAATAGGTCTTGCCGTCCACGGCAACCACCTGCTTGATCGGAAGATCGTATTTCTTTGCAAACGCGAAATCGCGCTCATCGTGCGCCGGCACGCCCATCACCGCGCCGTCGCCATAGGTGATCAGTACGTAGTTGCCGACCCAGACTTCGACTTTCGCGCCGGTCAGCGGATGGGTGACGAACAGGCCGGTGGGCATGCCTTTCTTTTCCATCGTCGCCATGTCGGCTTCGATCACGCTGCCTTTCTTGCATTCGGCGATGAAGTCGGCCAGCGCCGGGTTCGATTGGGCCGCATGGGTTGCGAGCGCATGTTCGGGAGCGACCGCGCAGAAGGTGACGCCCATGATGGTGTCGGCGCGTGTCGTGAATACCCAGAGCTTGCCTTCGTTGATGGTCTCGCCCCCGGCATCCTTGATGTCGTGCGGGAAGGCAAAACGTACCCCCGTCGATTTGCCGATCCAGTTCGCCTGCATCACCCGTACCCGCTCCGGCCAGCCGGGCAGTTTGTTGTCGACATGGTCGAGCAATTCTTCGGCGTAGGCCGTGATCTTGGCGTAGTACATCGGGATTTCGCGCTTTTCAATCAGCGCACCCGACCGCCATCCGCGGCCGTCGATGACCTGCTCGTTGGCGAGCACGGTCTGATCGACCGGATCCCAGTTCACCGTGCCGGTTTTCTTGTAAATGATGCCTTTTTCCAGCATCTTGAGGAACATCCACTGGTTCCACTTGTAATAGTCCGGCTTGCAGGCGGTCATCTCGCGCGACCAGTCGATCGCCAGCCCCATCGACTGCATCTGCTGCTTCATGTAGTCGATGTTCGAGTAGGTCCACTGCGCGGGCGGCACATTATTGGCCATCGCCGCGTTTTCCGCCGGCATCCCAAAGGCGTCCCAGCCCATCGGCATCAGCACGTTGTAGCCGTTCATCCGCAGATAGCGGTACATCACGTCATTGATTGTGTAATTGCGCACGTGCCCCATATGCAGCTTGCCGGAAGGATAGGGCAGCATCGAGCAGGCGTAGAACTTCTTCTTGTCCTGGCCGTTCTTGTCCTTCGCATGTTCGACGGCTTTATAGGCGTCGATCGCGCGCCAGTGGTCTTGCGCCGTTTTTTCGACGTCGGCGGGGCTGTATTTTTCTTGCATGTTGGATGAAGCAGGGAAAGTGGAGGTAAGCGGGTGATTATACTGGTTCGAACCGGCTGATTCGACAGGGGTCTTGCAATCACGGCTAGCCCCGTAGTCAAGCAGCCAATCCGTGCGTTTTCAGTCGACGGCCGGATTTTCAGAGGTTTTCGAGTTCGGCACAGGCATCTATCTCGCCGCAATCGCCCGTGCTGATCCCGGAGTTATTGTTTCCTGGGCTGGTTTTGTGCCGGATTTGCATCGGTCACAAATCCCATTTTCGTCAGGCCGTTGGTCTGGGCGGCCGACATCACCTGAGCGATGACCTCATAACGGGTGGACTTGTCGGCGCGCAGTTGCACTTCCGGCTGCGGTTTTTGTTGGGCCGCCAGTGCGAGACGGGCGGCGAGATCCTGCTGCTGGATCGGATCGTTGTTCCAGAACACCGTACCGTTGGCATCGATCGACAGGGAGATGGTTTCCGGCTTTTCCGGGGCCGGCGCGGATTGCGCGTCGGGCAGATCAAGCTTGATCGCATGGGTGAACAGCGGCGCGGTGATGATGAAAATCACCAGCAGCACCAGCATCACGTCGACCATCGGCGTGACGTTGATATCCGCCATCGGCGTCTGATGCTTGTTGTCGTTGAATCCGCCAAAGGCCATGGCTTCGCTTTCAGGGTATGAATGTTTCGGCAATTCGCGCCGGCGAACGCGCCGCCCGATGTCTTGCCGTTGTGAATGAGCTACTGCTTGCCGACCCGTGCACCTGTGGTCAGATAGGCATGCAGGTCGTGCGCGAAGGCGTCCAGCTCCGCCAGCGTCACCCGGTTGACGCGGGTAAATGCGTTATAGGCGAGCACGGCAGGAATCGCCACGACCAGGCCGGCCGCCGTCATGATGAGCGCCTCGCCAACCGGTCCCGCCACCTTGTCGATCTGTATCGTTCCCGAACTCGACACCGCAACCAGTGCATGGTAAATGCCCCAGACCGTGCCGAACAGGCCGATGAAAGGCGCTGTCGAGCCGACCGACGCCAGCAGAGTGAGGCCGTTCTCGAGTCGAGATGATACGCGGTTGATTTCGCGCCGCAAGGTGCGGGTGATCAGTTCGTTGGGATCGATGGAGGCGTTCAGCGATCCGGCCTGCGCGGTAAGGTTGGCGGCTTCGGCGCCTTGCGACGCCAGCGGCGTGTAGACGTTTTCACTATCGCTATGTTTCAGCATCGAGATCGCGTCGGCCAGGGTAGGGGCCTTCCAGAATCCATCCAGCGTGCCGGCGCTCTTCCGGATGCGCCAGGAACTCCACGCCTTCGAGAAGATGTAGTACCAGCTGACCACCGACATCAGCAGCAATGCGTAGGCCACCGAATGGGTAACCGCGTCGCCCTGTGCCCAATAGTGCGCGAATCCGAGAGTTTGGTTCATATTGTGGAGCGGAGTGAAAATTAGTTTTGAAGTTTAAACGGAATAGGAACGAGAAACCACTCGTCGACCGGCTTGCCGTCGCTCGTCGCTGGATTGAATCGCCAGGTCTGCACCGTGGTTTTTGCCGATTCGTCCAGGAGCGGGAAGCCGCTGCTCGACTTGACCTGCACCTCGCCGGCGGTGCCGTCGGCCTTCACCAGTACACGAAGCACAACCGTACCCTCATCCCCGTAACGACGTGACAATGCAGGATAGGCGGGTTTGCGGTTGCTCGCCGCATAGCTGGCCGGGATCGATACATCTGTTCTTGCCGGCGGCGCGGGCGGGGCAGGGGGCGCTGGAGCGGGAGCGGCCGCAGGCGGCGCGGGCGTCGATGGTGCTGGTGCGGATGGCGCGCTGTCCGGTACGGGTGCCGAATCTGGCGCCCGTGTGTCTATCCGTTCCGTCTTCGCTTTTGCGGGTTTGCGCGGTGCAACGGCAGGCTTGGGTGTACGTTTCGGTTCCGGCTGCTTCTTCTCCGGCGGCGGGGGTGGTGCCGGTGCCGGCGGCTGGGGTGGTGCTGCAGGCTGGGGCGGGGCGGCCGGCGGTACAGCTGCTGCCGGCGCTTCCACGATGGGTTCCGGCACCAGTTGTACCGCCATGACCGGCGGGTCTTTCGGCTTTTCGGTCCGCGTCGACAGACCGACGACTGCAGCGGCTACCAGCGCCGCGTGCAATATCAGGGTCGCGACGATGGATGCCGGAGATTTCATGTGTGCCGGGTCGGGCTTGATCCGTGAAATCAGGCCAGTCCGAGTACATCCTGCATATCGTACAAGCCGGTTTTCTTGTCGGCCAGGAAGCGCGCCGCGCGCAAACTGCCGTGCGCATATGTGACCCGGCTGGCAGATTTATGCGTGATCTCGATGCGTTCGCCGATGCCGGCGAACAGCACGGTATGGTCGCCGACGATATCGCCGCCGCGTATGGTCGCAAAACCGATCGATGACGGATCACGTTCGCCGGTGACGCCTTCACGTGCGTAAACGGCGACATCCTTCAGGTCGCGCCCAAGCGCGCCGGCGATCACCTCGCCCATCTTGAGTGCCGTGCCCGATGGCGCATCGACCTTGTGCCGATGGTGTGCCTCGATGATTTCGATGTCATAGCCGTGCGAAAAACTCTTTGCGGCCATTTCCAGCAGTTTCATCGTCACATTCACGCCCACGCTCATGTTGGGCGCGAAAACGACCGCGGTATGCTCGGCAGCCGCAGCAATCGCTTTCTTTCCCGCATCGTCGAAACCGGTGGTGCCGATGATCATCTTGATGCCATGTGCCGCGCAGTATTCGAGATGCTTCAGCGTGCCTTCGGGCCGGGTGAAGTCGATCAGGAAATCGGCTCCCGCCAAACCCTTTTCCAGCGCTGATTCAATGGCTATCCCTACCGGTTTGCCAAGGAATGCGGCGGCGTCGGTGCCGATCGCAGGTGAACCGGGCACATCCAGCGCACCGGCGAGCACCGCGTCGTCGGCGCTCTGTACGGTTTCGATCAGCATGCGGCCCATGCGGCCGGATGCGCCGGCAATCGCGATTTTCATGGTGGTCATAGGCTTACTTTCCCGACGGAGCAGATACGCCGGGCGCGCCATCGGCGATGAAGGTCAGGTATTCCTGCTCGGTCGGCAGTGCGCCGCCATCAACCCGGGACAGCCGGTTATTGTCGAAAAACACGGTGACGCGGCTGGAAATGACTGCGCCGCTTCGTTTCTGGAGCCGGAAAACGTAGTCCCAGCGATTAGCATGGAAAACATCGGTCAAAAGCGGCGTGCCCAGCACGAAGATCACTTGCTCACGCGTCATGCCTTCCTTGAGCTGGTTCACCATTTCCTGCGAGACGAAATTGCCTTGCTGAACATCGACCCGGTAAGGGGCGAAGATACCCAGAAAGCGCCTTACGCCCGTCGGGCCCGTAGCCTGCACGCCGGTGCTGGAGGCGCTTGCAGCGGGGGCGGCAGCCGCCGGCGCCGCAGTAGTTGCCGGCGGTGTTGCATCATTCTGCTGGCGGGCGGTGCTTGCAACCGGCGCCGCGGCCGGCTCATCGATCAGGGGATTTATCGATGCGCAACCGGACAGGCAGGCAAGAGCCAGACACAGCGTGGCAAGCGCCGATGGTTGTCCACCGGAGAAAAGCGACATTCGCATAGTGAGTTTTAAACGGTTGAGGAAGTATGCTAAAACGCTATATGATAAAGCAGATAACCTCATTCAACCTAACACCATGCCCGACAATCCCTCCGAGCTGAAAGCCAGCGGCCTGAAAGCAACGCTGCCACGGCTCAAAATTCTCGACATCTTTCAGAACAGTCCGGTGCGGCATTTGAGCGCCGAAGATGTCTACAAGATTTTGTTGAGTGAGAACATGGATGTCGGTCTTGCAACCGTCTATCGCGTACTGACGCAATTCGAGCAGGCCGGCCTTCTGCATCGCAATCATTTCGAAACCGGCAAGGCCGTCTTCGAACTCAATGCCGGCTCTCACCACGATCATCTGGTCTGCCTCGATTGCGGACGAGTGGAAGAGTTTTATGATGAGGAAATCGAAGCGCGCCAGCAAAAGATCGCGATCGAGCGCGGCTTCAATATCGCCGAACATGCATTGGCATTGTACGGCCATTGCAATAAAGCGGACTGTCCGCATCGCGCGCGCTGACGCAACAAGGCGAACCCGTTTTCCAGTTCTTCGGCTTACCCGTCAGGAATGGCTTAGCGCATTCGACAACAGTTTTGCGGTGATATCGACGATCGGTATCACACGCTCGTACGCCATCCGCGTCGGCCCGATGACCCCGAGCGTGCCCACGATCTTGCCGTTCACTTCATAAGGCGCGGTGACCACGCTCATGTCGTCCATGGGCACCAGTTGCGATTCGCCGCCGATGAAAATCTGTACGCCGGTCGCCTTGCTTGATACGTCGAGCAATTGCATCAGCCCGGTTTTCTGTTCAAACATTTCAAACAGCTTGCGCAGTGACGTCATGTTGGCCGACAGGTCGCTGACGCTCAGAAGATTGCGCTCTCCGGAAATGACGACATCCTCTGTGTTGGCCATCGCATCGCTGCCTGCCTCGACCGCCGCCTGCATCAGCGCCGTCATGTCGTCGCGCAATTGGCGCAGCTCATTCTGCAGGCGGGTGCGCACTTCGTCAAAGCTCAGTCCGCCATAGTGCTGGTTGATATAGTTCGCTGCCTGCACCAGTTGCGATGGTGAATAATCAACCTCCGTCAGCAACAAGCGGTTCTGCACATCGCCGTTGGGCGCCACGATGACCAGCAGAATGCGCTTCTCGGACAGGCGCAAAAATTCGATCTGCTGAAAGATCGATTCATGGCGTGGCGTCATCACGACACCGGCAAACTGCGACAGCGACGACAGTATCTGCGCCGCATTGGAAATGATTTTTTGCGATGAATGTTTCTGCAACTGCAGCTGAAGTTTCGATTCCAGGCTGGATGCGTCGATCGGCTTCACTGTCAGCAGCGTGTCGACGAACAGCCGGTAGCCACGGGGCGTCGGCACCCTTCCTGCCGAAGTATGGGGGCTGGCAACGAATCCCATCTCTTCCAGGTCCGCCATGATGTTGCGAATCGTCGCGGGCGAAAGTTCGAGGCCCGAAATTTTCGACAGGGCGCGCGAGCCAACCGGCTGGCCGTCGGCGATATACCGTTCGACCAGGGCTTTAAGAAGGGTTTGGGCACGGTTATCGAGTTGCATGGCGTTATTCTAGCGAGCTGCCGACTTGCATGCCAATAGTATCGGCAGCGTCCAGCCATTGATGCAGTTCATGCATTGTTGTAAAAGTTGCATCGGGAGAGATGTGCTCCGGAAGTTTGAATGCGGATTCGAGGCCCGCGCGATTCATCCATACTGCACGCAGGCCGGCACGTTGCGCTCCTTCAACATCCAGATGTGGATCGTCCCCGACATAAACGGCTTCTGCCGGCGCGATTCCGAGTGCGTCGCAGGCGGCGTGAAAAATTGCCGCATCGGGTTTCGCCGCGCCGAAACTGTGGGCAGCGATGGATGCCTGAAAGTATTTTGCCAGACCGATCATCTCCAGATCCGCCACGCCGTTCGACACGGAGCCCAGGTAGAAACGCCGCTTCAATTTTTCAAGGGCTGGTATCACGTCGTCGAACGGCGTGACCTCGTTGCGCGCCTTGGAAAAAACCGCCATCGCCAGATCAATCTTGGCGCAGTCTTCGCCGGCGGCAAGAAAGGCTTCGGTCAATCCCGCATGCCGCAGTTTCGCCAGGTTCAGCCGATAGTGCGGATTCTGTTCCAGGAGAAGACGCCGCCTTTCCCGCAATCCTTCGACGGTAAACTGGCTGGCAACCGCGGGCGCATGGGTTTGCAACCAGGCGAACAACACGTCCTCGGCACGCCGG
>JAESFT010000791.1_pt1 | contig 12897 bp, 14 predicted proteins | sample 9269451 | NCBI WGS metagenome assembly JAESFT01 (sample SAMN14502557, study PRJNA617106) | algae metagenome | isolation source: Scytonema hyalinum WJT4-NPBG1 and co-occurring heterotrophs from well... | place: USA: Mojave Desert, Joshua Tree National Park, California | collected 2006-05-25
CAAATTCGTCGAGGCAGCGCGAGCCGCTGGGTATGGTGCATATAGGCACCGAATGACCTGAATAGAGATAGGGACGCCTGTGCTCGTGGTCCACCGCGCAGCCGCCCGATCAAGCGCAAGTGATAGACGCCTCATCTGAGTGGTTGCCGTCGGAGTTACGCTCTGGACCCGTCGAACGCTGGATTGTTGGGTCAGAGCATGGAGCAAGGTTGCCTGCCCTGCGACATTCTGGCGGAGAACCGCGCCTAGGGCTGAGCCGTAGCAACAGCGATGACAGATCCACTGCCGCTACCGCTTTCGTCCTGGCGCGAGGCGCCGCGCGTCCGTGCGCTCAACAGTGCTCCCACACGGGACGGATCCTATGTGCTGTGTTGGCTGCAGCAAGCGCTACGCTCTCACGACAACCCAGTGATCGACGCAGCCATCCGGCTCGGCAACGCGCTTAAGCTTCCGGTTCTGGTTTATCATGGGTTGAGAGAGGATTACCCCTTCGCCTCTGACCGCCTGCACCGGTTCGCCCTCGGCGCGAGCCGTGATGTGGCGAAGGGTTGCGCGGAGCGTGGCTTGGCATGCGTCCAATATGTTGATCGCCCAGCCAAACGCGAGAAGGCCTTAGTTTATCGGCTGGCCACTCAGGCAGCAGCGCTCATTCTAGAGGATCAACCCGCTTTCGTGGCTCAGTGGCAAGCTGAACGGGTTGCAGCCAGATCCAGCGCTGCCGTGTTTGCGGTCAACGCAGCCTGCTTGGTCCCCCCTGCAGCTCTAGAGCAGGGCGTCGGAACAACCTCGGCCTTTCGACGCCGGCACGAGAAGGCAAGAGAAGAGTGGCAGTCGTGGACGGATGAAGTGCCAGATCTGCCACCCTATACCGGGCCGCTACCCTACAAGCCTGACTATCTTGGTGATCTGAGCGACACAGAGCTCGATGACATTGTTGCGTCTTGCGCCATTGATCATGCGCTTGCTCCCAGTCCGATGTTCCCAGCCACACGAGCGGAGGTACTGCTGCGACTAGCACGCCTGCGTGACGAGGTGCTGCCGGCCTATGCAGGTGCGAGAGGTGATGCAAGCCGACCCGAAGGAGCATCGACGCTCTCTCCCTACCTGCACTTCGGTGTTGTGGGACCGCGAGAGATCATGACCGTGATCAGCGAAGCTAACGTTCCCCAGGAGAGCCGGGCCAAGTTCGCCGACGAGCTGCTGAGCTGGCGCGAGTGGTTCCACTACAAGGCGCGCAGCCTGCGCGTGCCCGAGAGCTACGCTCGGGTGCCGGCCTGGGCGCGGCGGACGCTAGAGGAGCATGCGGGTGACCCAAGGCCCGATGTCGAGACGCTGTCTGCCCTCGTTCACGGCGAGACTCGGGACGAGACCTGGAACGCGTGCCAGAAGCAGTATCTGGTCGATGGTTGGATGCACAATAACCTGCGCATGTACTGGGCCAAGAGGCTGATCGCCATGACCCCTGACCCGCAGACCGGCTGGGCAACCGCCTGCTACCTAAACGATCGCCTGAGTCTCGACGGCCGGGATCCGTCGACCTATGGCAATCTTGCCTGGGCATTCGGCGATGCGGCCCCCGGTTATGGTAAGCGGCCGATCTACGGCTTGGTCTCGACCCGCACGGACCGGTCGATTCGCGAGCGGCCGAACGGGCCGGCGTGGCTTCGTGCAGCCGCCTCTCGCCCCACGCCCAGGCTCCACGTACCCGAACACCCTCCTGTCGATCCGTATCTAACGGAGAAGTTGCCGGTCTGACCTGAGGTTTGCCGGCACGGCTAAACCGGAAGGGCGCTACTGTCCCACTCCGGGTCGGTCGTTATGCAGACGATGACCTCCCGCGTAATCGACTAAGCTGGCCAAGGCATCCATGCTGCTCCCACAACTTAGGAGCTACCCATGTCTGCCTACGCCGTCGCCCACCTCCGTCGCGTGAATGTCGGACCGGAGATCGTCGAGTACATCGCCCGGATCGATTCTACCCTAGAGCCCTACGACGGACGTTTCCTGATCCATGGTGGTCCTGTCGATCGCTTAGACGGCGAATGGTCGGGGGATCTCATCGTGATCGAGTTCCCGAACCTTGAGAACGCCCACGCATGGTATGCTTCGCCGGAGTACCAATCCATTCTGAGGCTGCGCACCGACAACTCGGACGGTGACGCCTTCATCGTGGATGGCCTGCCGCGGGCGTATCGAGCCGCAGACAAGCTGGCAAAGCTGCTGGCTGCATCGGCGGCATGAAAGTCTGCTTGCGTCAGCATGAGAACTTGATCCAGGCGGGGTTCACGCAGGCGGCGGATTGCGATCGAGGAAGGTTCGCCTCTGGTGCCAGTACGGATAGATCGGCGTCACCGCACTGGCTGCGTTCAAGCGCGAGACGTGTTCTGGACTGAGAGCAACATCTGTGGCTGCGAGATTGTCCCGAAGCTGATCGGCATTGCGCGCTCCGATAACGACACTCGACACGGTCGGTCGGGTGAGGAGCCAAGCGAGGGCAAGGCGGGCAACGGAGTGCCCGCTCTCTTCGGAGATCTCCTCCAAAACATCTGTGACGGCGAAGAGACGATCCTGGGGCACATCCCAACTGGCATCGGTCGCCACGCGACTGTCCGCCGGGGCTTGCTTGTGGCGGCCGACCTTGCCGCTGAGCTTCGCTCCAGACAGCGGGCTCCACACCAGGGTGCCCACGTTCTGGTCGAGGCCCAGCGGCATGAGCTCCCACTCGAATTCCCGCGCGACGAGCGAATAATAGACCTGATGCGTCACGGGCCGAGGGAGGCCGTGGCGGTCGGCAAGAGCCAGCATCTTCATGAGGTGCCAGCCGGAATAATTCGACACGCCGCAATAGCGGATCTTGCCAGCGCGCATGAGCGAATCGAGCGCGTGGAGCATCTCCTCAATGGGCGTCAGAGCGTCGAAGGCATGGAGCTGATAGAGATCAACGTAGTCCGTGCCGAGCCGCTTCAGGCTTGCCTCGCAGGAGCGGATGATCTTCTCCCGTGAGGTGCCTTTGTCGTTCGGGCCGGTCCCCATGGGCATGCCGGTTTTGGTTGCGATCAGCACCCCCTCCCGACGCCCCTTGATAGCTTGGCCCAGGATCTCTTCCGACAGACCGGCGGAGTAGCCGTCGGCGGTGTCGAACATCGTGCAGCCGTGATCGAGGCAGATCGTGACGAGCTCTTGAGCTTCGCGAACGTCGCTGGCGCCCCACTTGCGGAGGAACTCGCTGCCGCCGCCGAACGTGGCGGTGCCCAAGGTCAGCACGGGAACCTTCAGGCCAGACCCACCGAGCGTACGGTACTCCATCATGGCCTCCAAGCCTTACGTCCCGCCTGCGCCAGGCGGCAGGCTTGACCGTTCTCGCCAGTACAAGGGGCGCGGTCAATGGCTGAACCAGGTGCCCAGGCGGAGGCGACGTCCGGTTCCAGCCCATCTGATTGGAGGCCCTCTGAACTTCCGTAACGGATCAGGTTTAGACCTTGCGCCAGTCTGGCTAAATGTCCGCTTTTGCTCTGCCGACGCCAAAAGCTGCCAGTCTGCTTTCGGCCAATTCGAGCCGCCCGGCAGCTTTGCGCCCATCCCAGCCGTTCAACTCAGGCGCGTAGTTTGCCGGAAGCCGACATTGTAGAGGGCGACATCAATTACCCTGGCTGAGATAGGGCCATGCACCTAATGGCCGTCTGTTGAGGTCAGTAACGTGACCGTCTCTTTCTTTGACCTTCGAGTGCGGCCATAACGGCGCTTAAGATATAGAGGTCGCCATCAGGCTTCTAAGATCTATTCGCTGATCCTTCTCAATGAGTCATGCCGCGTCACCGGGCATGGAACAGAGTCGGTTCAGATCACGTTTCCTCTACCGGCTGGGACCGCGCCGGCCTCGGAGGGCACCATGAAAGTGCATGCGTTTACGGTGGGTACGGCGGTAGCGGCCTTCCTCGCTGCTTCAACAATGGCGACTTCCGCTCAAAGCGGGTCGGGGTCCGGTACCGGCTCAGGCTCCGGCTCCGGCTCCGGCACAAGGAGCACCACCACTGCCCCTTCAACTGCCGCGCCTGTCGCTCCCGCAACGACTGCGCCTGTCGCTCCTGCGCCTGTCGCCCCCGCGACGACTGCTCCTGCCACGACTGCCCAAAAGAACACGCGCGTGAATTGCCCTGGTAATGCCGAAAACAGCCAAGGCAGGGCCAAAGAGAAAAACCCGAACTGTCGCTAGGCCTGAGACTTGGCGCCTCCATGGCAAGTTGACCTGAACGGCACGACGGGTAGCGGACAGTTGGGAGCCGCAGCGGAGAACATGATGCTGAAAACGACCCTCGCCCTTATGACAGCGGCCGCTGTAACTCTGCCCGGGCCATCCTACGCCGTTCCGCTCGGGTCAGGTGTGGACGCTTCTCGTGCGCTCCCGCATCATGCTATCCACCCGGTCCAAGGCGGTGGCTTCGGGGGCGGGATGGGTGCAGGGCCGGTGGGTCCAGGTAGCGGCACAGGCGGCGGCGCCGGAGCGGACGGCGACATACGGTGCCGGACGGTCGTGGTTCCTGGTTCGGGCCGAGGGCCGCAGGAGGTTTGCGAGCGCGTCGTGCAACAGTGCCGGACCGTGGTGGTCCCGGGCTCGGGTAGAGGGCCGCAGGAGGTTTGCGAGCGCGTTGTGCAACAGTGCCGGACCGTCGTGGCTCCTGGTTCGGGCCGAGGGCCGCAGCAGGTCTGCGGATAAGGTCTGTTGGGATGAGGCCAGGGTGCATCTGACTGCATTGGACGGAGCACTGCGATCGCCTTGCCAGGACATCGACGCTGTCGCGAGGCAAGCAGATAGGCAACCGCGCGCAGCAACTGAGCTCGGTCTCGGGTTCGTCCTGGTCGTGGGATGGGCAACCTGAACGGAGCGCTTAAAGGTGCCCTTCAGGTGCTCTGCTCTCGTCGAGACGAGATACGCCTCCGTGTGTCACGGTCTCGCGGCCGCGCTGGCGTTGGGAAAGAAGACCGGCTCGCCATTGATTTGGTACTCGGCGATAGCTTTCTGACCGTCAGTTGATAGAAGCCAATCGATGAAGGATTGACCATCCGCCGCCTTCACCTGCGGGTGTCGAGCCGGATTCACCAGAATGACGCCGTACTGGTTGAACAGGCGCCGGTCGCCTTCGACGAGGATCGTGAGGTCGCCCCGATTCTTGAAAGCCAGCCAGGTGCCGCGGTCAGTGAGCACGTAGGCGTTGGCGGCTGATGCGGCATTGAGCGCAGGTCCCATGCCTTGGCCGATCTCCTTGTACCAGCCGGCCTTGATCGACGCGAGGTCGAGGCCGGCATCCTTCCAATAGCGGAGTTCCGCCGCGTGCGTCCCCGAGCGGTCGCCGCGCGAGACAAAGCTCGCCTTCACGGTGGCGATCCGCTGAAGCGCCGCCTGGATGTTCTTCCCGGCCGCTCCCGCCGGATCGCTCTTTGGGCCGACGACGACAAAGTCGTTGTACATGACCTCGCGCCGCGTCACGCCGAAGCCATCGGCCACGAACTTTTCTTCCGCTTCCTTGTCGTGCACGAAAACCACGTCAGCATCGCCACGCCGGCCGATGTCGAGCGCCTGGCCCGTTCCGAGAGCGACGACCCTCACCTCGATGCCGGTGCTGCCCGTGAACTTCGGCAGGATATGTTTGAACAGGCCCGATTGCTCGGTTGAGGTCGTCGATGCGACCGTGATCGCCCTTTGCGCCTGCGCGGGGGAAGTCGCAAGGGCGAGCAGAAGCAAGCCTAGCGCTGTGAGTACGCGGGACGAGCTTGCGAAAAGGAGACCCATGGCAGTTCACCTTTGATGTAGGCCTGCGCTTCGGCCGAACGGGGGGATGAGAGGATTTGATGGGCTGGTCCATGCTCGACGGCTTTCCCATGCGACACCACAATGATGTCTTCGGCTAGCCGAGCGACCTGGCCAAGGTTGTGAGACACCAGAACGACCTTTGTTCCATTCCGCGCCATGCTGACGATCAGGCGCTCAATTTCCTCAGTGGCGCCAGGATCCAGGCTGGCGGTGGGTTCATCGAGAAGCAGGAGCTCGGGTTCAGTCACCCAAGCCCGCGCCAAGGCCAACCGTTGCTGCTCACCGCCGGACAGCCTCCGGGCGGCCTCATTGGCTCGATCGGCGAGACCGACAGCCACCAGCGCCTCGTCAACGCGTTGCGCGACAGCTTGGCGCGACAGCTTCCAAGGTACGAGGGCCAACGCCACGTTGCGCGCGATGCTGGCGCGGAGGAGGCCCGGCCGCTGGAAGACAAGCGCGCGCCTGACGTCCTGAGGCAACCGGTTGCCGAACCGGATCGTGCCGTCGTCGGGCTGCAACAGGCCGTCGATGATGCGGAGCATCACGCTCTTCCCGGCGCCGTTCGGTCCGATCACGGCCGTGATCCCCGCCGTGGTGATCGTCGCATTGAGCCCGTCGAGCACAATCCGGCCACCCGGCCTGAACGAGAGGTTTCTTACGGTTATCGGAACGATTGCGCTCATCCGTAGGTCCGCATGGCGTAGCTGCGGAGCACGGAGGCAAGGGCGTTGACGACAACGACGAGAGCGATCAACACGAGACCGAGCGATAGGGCGAGAGGCAGATCGCCCTTTTGTGTTTCGAGCGAGATCGCCGTCGTCATCGTGCGGGTATGGCCGTCGATGTTGCCCCCGACGACGAGAACGGCACCAACCTCCGAGACCGCCCGGCCGAAAGCGGCAAGCACCGCTACGACGAGAGAGAAACGCGCATCGATGATGAGCGTTCGCGCGCGCTGCCCCACGGACAGCCGCATGGAGCGGAGCTGCTCGCCGAGTTCGCGGTCGGCGTCTTCGATGATCTGACGGGTCAGTGCGGCGATGAGCGGCGCCACCAAGATCGTCTGGGCAAAGATCATGGCGGTTGGCGTGAAGAGAAGTCCCAAGGAGCCGAGAGGACCGGACCGGGACAGGAGCAGGTAGACGACGAGCCCGACCACCACTGCCGGAAGTCCCATCAGAGCGTTGAGGACGGCGGTGAGGGCGTTGCGCCCCGGGAAGCTCGAGATGGCGATCAGAGCGCCCACTGGGATGCCGATTGCGGATCCGAGTGCCACAGCCGAGATGCTGACCCGCAAAGAGAGCCACGCGATAGCGAAAACCTCTTTGTCGAGTGCCCAGAGCTTGGAAAAAGTCTCGGCTACAGTCTGCTGCATCGTCTGCGGGGCCCCCTCCAGCCTACCCTATGCCCTTGGCGGCGAATTCCTCGTCAAGGCAGTAACCAGTCGGCAGCGGACGGCGCAGCCGCTGATCCTATCGTGAGCGGCGCATTTGACAAAGCCGCTTCCGGGTTCCTCCAATAGGGGCAGGCGAATGGCAGCGATCGTACACAGCCGTCTGACGTGCCGTCAAAATCGAGCGCGGGCGTGAGCTGAATGCGGTATGGAGACGACTCGGACGCTCGCCGACGAGATCGTTTAGTCTGGGTGGGCGGTGACGATGGTGCCGACATGCTCCCCCGCGAGGGCTCTGGTGAGGTTCCCCGGCACAAGACCATTGATGATTTGGATCTCGCGGACGTGGGAGGCCTTCATCATATTGGTTAGAACGATCCGCTCGACCACCAGGTCGTTGAGGTCCCGGTCGAACAGCTCCTGTGCCGTAATGCGGGGAATGAACTCTGCCTTCGGGTTCTTCTTGGGGTCTTCGGTGAACAAGCCATCCTCGTCCTTGACGTAGATGCAGGAGCGAGCGCCGAGAAACTCGGCTGTCAGATACACGCCGGAATCCGTACGGTTTGCTGGTATGCGGCCCAGCGACGGCGGCTTCTCCCAGTGACGGTAGGGCGGCATACCGGGCACGATCGGGATGGCACCCGCACGCAGGAACTGCGGCAGCTTCTCGAAATCTTCCGGGTTGATGTAGATGCCGCCGTACTTTGCGAGGAGCATCTGCAGGATTCGTGCATTCTGGAGAGCCGTGGACGCGCCGATGGCTGCGAGCACGCCCGTGGGCAGTCCCAGATCGAGCCCGATTGCATAGGCATGGCGCGCGCGAGTTCCACCTCCGGCGCCGATGACCATCTGGTGATCCCGGGCGCAGGTACCGATTTCGTCGATGAGTGGAAAGAGCCCCGCACGGCCGCGGTCCATGATGCTCTGACCTCCGATCTTGATGATGTTTACGTCAGGAAGGACACGGATCGGCTGAACGTAGTCGGTGTCGGCAAGAAGACCCTTGTGATCCAGAGTGCCACTCCCGAACGGCGTCTCGACTTTGCGCCGCTGCGGAATCGCGACCCGCGCGCCGGCGGATTCTTCTGTCATGACCGGCTCCCGCTCGTGAAGGCGTCGGCGTTGGGAGTGCCTTCGGGATGGGGTTTGTCCGTGGTGATCACGGTTCCAACCGGCTCGCCCGCAAGCGCGCGCCCCAGCAGCTCAGGCTTGAGCCCGTTGATGATCTGGATACGGCGTGTGTTCCGCGCGTGCAACATGGACTCCAGAACGACGGGCTCGACAATGAGATCGGGCAGGTTCATGTCGAGGACCTCCTGCGCCGTCGCGGAAGGAATCAGCTTCGCGGACGGATCCGTCTTCGGGTCCGCCGTATGCAGGCCGTCCTCGTCTTTCACGAAGATCATCGAACGAGCGCCGAGCGTTTCGCTCACCATGAACATCCCGAAATCCTCCCGATACAGTGGGACGCGCTGGTTTCCAGAGGGTGGCTCCCAGTAGTGATAGGGCGGCATTCCGGTCATGAGGGGGATCATTCCCGCCTCGAGCCAGAGCGGCAGTACCACGAAGTGGTCCTTGTGCAGGACGACACCACCATGCTTCGCTAGAAGAGCCTGCACCATGTATCGGTTCTGCTCACCGACAGCCCCGGCTACCATCGCCATGCCGCCGGTCGGGATCCCGAGATCGAGGCAGATGTGATAGGTGTGCCTCAATCGTGCCCCGAGGCCGACACCGAGTACGATCTGATGCTCGCGGCGGCAGCGAACGACCTCGTCCAGGAGAGGGATGATGGCGTTCTTGCCTCGGTCCATGATGCTGCATCCACCGATCGACACGATGTTCACGTCCGGTAGTATGGCGATCACGGCCTGCTTGTCAGAGGCGGCCATCACGGCTTTGTCCATGAGGCTTTCGCGCATCAGGTCGCTGCGCATATGTGTCCGGCGGCCTGCGGTGCCCTTAATGATCTCCGTCAAAACCTGCTCCTGCGCAATGATGAGATCGAAATTGCGGTGATCCGACGTGCTGTCCGCTTCACGTCGCGGAGCCCTTTCCTTTCCTGGCGGCCGATACGTCGCTTACGACCCGCTCGAAGGTTTCGCTGACATCTTTCGAGGATCCGTCGGCGAGGGTGATGCGAGCGCCAGTTCCGTTGGGGACAACGTAAGCGATGAAGCGAGGGCTGATGGCAATGGCTGTGCCGTCCATCAGCGTGAAATTTAGGAGCATGGAGGTTGCTTTGGCGCAAGAGGTGAGGGTTCCGCCAGGTTCTAGTCCGCCTGGACGCAAAGGCAACATGGCGGCCGGACCGTCAAATGTCGACCCGTGACGCTGCCGAATGCAGGCACGCGGATGCGCGCTCGAGGCTCGCAAGCGTCAAGCTGGCCACCTCTCGCCAGGCCAATAATAGGTCAGCACGGAACGCCTGAACGCGAGCCGTCGTGGAGCGGAGTTGACCCGCTTCGATGGCCGGTGCTTGCCAGGGCCGGCGTTCCTGGCCGCGCCCGTCCTCCGCTGCCGGCCTTGCATCTTCGCTCCCGGATGCCTCTGCGAACGCGCGAGCGGTGCGTGCGCACGAAAGCCAACCCCTAGTGGGCTGTAAGCCGCCTCCGGGCGGGCACAGCGGGGCTAGCCTCGGGGCCCATCTCCCTCCTCGCGCCTGACGGGTGCCCCGTTCCGCTCTATTTGCCAGGGCCGCCGTTCCTGGCCGCGCCCGTCCTCCGCTGCCGGCACTGGGCTGTCCGCCGCTGGTTCGACGGCCGAGCCTGCGCCCGTGGGCTCCACCTCGACATCCGATCGGCGCATCGCGTTGGACTGGCGCGACGTAAAGGTGCGCAGGACGACCACCGTGACGAAGCCGCTCAAGGTGCCGGCGAACAGATTCGGCAGGAGTTTCAACGCCGGGAACAGATAGATCTCGGCGCGCGCCCCAAGGAGCAGGACGAGGAGCAGTTCGGTGGCCGTCCGAGCGATGGCGGCCGCAAACCCGAGCAGGCAGTAGCCGAGCGCCCACGGAGGCAGACGCCGCGCGAGCGGCTCACCCAGATCAATGACAAGACCCGGCGCGATGTGCTTGAAGATTTCCAGAACGCCGAACCGGCCGTCCCCTTGCAGGAAGCCGATCACGCCCATGATCGATCCGGCCGCTGTGCCGCCCCATCGCGAGTAAGTCAGGCGGGCAGCGAGAACGTAGAGCGGGAATAGAAGGATGGTCTTGTGCCCTGAGGCGAACGGCAGCCCCGGGAGCACCTTCACCACTTTCAGGGAGGCCATGCACAACGCGATGCCTGTAACGACGGTTACGTCGTGTGCGAGCGATGCGTCGAGGCGCCGGCCGGCGTCGGGGGCTCGCCCGGCGGCGAGCGTCATGTTGCCCTCAATGGTTTTTACGAAGCCGCTGAAATCGCCCCGGCTCATCTCCCGCACCACCTTGAAGAATCCGCCGCTGCGCCCGCCGCCTTCGCGCCGGTGACCGGGGCGGCGGGTCGCCACGAAGGCGCCGAGCGTCTGGTCGAGGGCGTGAACGAACAGATCGGGCAGGCGAAACGCCTTCAGGCCATCCACTAGATCCCGACCCCCACCGGTCGCGCGCACGACTGTCGAGGTAAGGAGTACCGTCAGGATCTGGAGGCACATTAACCCGGCCGTTTGCAGGCCGGTCAAGTTGATAGAAAGCATCCAGGCGAGGCCCGGTACCGTCCAGATCATTCGTGTATCGCAGCACGGCAATTCGGGTGGCAGCAGACCGTAGGAGACGATCAGAAGCGCAAACAGCCATTTCAGCCTCCAAGCCGGCTCGACGATGGCGCGCAATTCCACGCGGCACACGAGCAGGATGAGCATCTGTAGGGCGAGCAGACCAACGATGGCGAACCATTGCGCGGAAGCCGGGGTCTCAGTCGCCGGCAACGCGAATACCAGCGTTGTGACCGCAAGAAGGTAGCAAACCTTCCAGAATGCCCTGTGAGGTCCGTTCCGAATTCCGTCCAATCCGTGCATTAGCGCTATTGCCCCGTGGGGGTGACTGCCCCCCATCCGGGAGCGTACGCTAGCGGGCGCCATTCGGTTCGGCGCTTGCGCAGTCGAGTTCGCGCCCGGCAACAGTCGAGCAAGAGGGAACTGACCCGCCGTGAGACCACTGGTGTGGCCATGCCGAGGGGCTGGCGCAGCTCGGGGCCGACTCTAGTCCGAAGGGTTGGCAGCACGTCGCCAGCCGTAGATGGCAGCATCGCTGCTAGGTAGAGCCGGAAGCGCAGCTTACCGGTCTCACAAATCCTGTCTTCGGACGCCCACCCGCAGTCTGGCTGCGCCACCAGCACGCTGCGGCGGTGAGGAGCGGGACACCCAAATGCTGCTAGCTTCCGCATGTTGCGCCATATGAGTGACTAGAAGCGCTGCAGGAAATGAGTCTTGAGGGTGCCGAATTCATGACTTGACAGTGCATGTGGAGCGGATCGAGCCGCGCCAGTTCGTTCGGCTCTCAATCAGGCAGCGCCAGTTTGCAACGTTGAACTCTCGGGAACTTATGAGCCCGCTTGTAGTTTCCTGATGTGGTCCTAACTGGGAAGAGGGCAATGCGGAAAACAATTCTTGCGTTAACAGCCATTCTTTTGTCCCCGACGGCAGCAATGGCGTCGGTGGGCGGCGGAGAGCTCGTCGGCGCCCCTGAACTAGGAGCCGCTGCAGCGGTGCTCCAGAAGCACGACGATGTCGCTTCCGGTGTTGCAGTCGGCCAGCGCGGCCTCTCCGGGGAGCGGATAATCCTCGCGAAGGGCGATCAGTCTGGAAACGGTCCTGGTATTGGTGGCCAAAAGGGCCAGAAGAAGGGTGGCCACAAGGGCAGGCAGGCAGAGGGTAAAGACAACCCTAACAAGCAGAGGGGTCGAGATAACCCCAACAGCCAACAGGGTAGAGGTAGATCTTGATGTCGTTGTGCCCTCCGGCAAACGCGCGAGTTGCGCGTTCTGCTAAGTATTAAAAGGGCACAGGATGCTTCGGTGTCTCTATAAAGGATTTCCAGATTCTGAGTGGGGGCACGACTTCTATTAGCGTGAGACCTAGCGTTAAAATGCCAAGGATCAAATAAACCGTCTCACTGGGGCAGACCAAGTGGCTATCGCATAAGTATTGCCTCTTTGTCATCTTGGGGTGGAGACTATAAATGATTAGAACGATTATGTTTGCTGGCCTGCTTGGGTTAAGCTTAACTATACCGGTATCCGATGCTTCTGCACAGGGCGGTCGCAGTGGCGAATACACCGGACCGGGCAGTGGCACGGCGTTGGGGCGGTATACTGGACCCGGCAGTGGCACGGGTCTGGGGCGCTGCCGACGCGTACAAGTCAGAGTATGCAGCCGCGGTCGTGGTGACGGCCGTGGTCCGCGTTGCCGGATCGAGGAACGCGTGAGCTGCTGAGCCAGGCAGTGGAGCTAATTGGGCGGTCGGCACACTGAGCGTGCTGCTCACCTGTAGCCACTTCGAGGAGCGGCTGCTCGTGCAGACCCGCACCACCATCGGCAGCTCCCACGATCCCCGTCTCGAAATCGGCCATTCCGCTTTCGGCTAGTCTCGGTCGTTGCAAGTAGCCTGACGAAAGCGCGAGCTGGTCAGGAGGAGCCTTTGCGCGGTGCTGCTCGAGACTTGCTCTGCCCTACATTTCTCGCTGGGCCTCAGCTGAGAGAGCCCGCCCTA
>JAESFT010000792.1_pt1 | contig 12883 bp, 11 predicted proteins | sample 9269451 | NCBI WGS metagenome assembly JAESFT01 (sample SAMN14502557, study PRJNA617106) | algae metagenome | isolation source: Scytonema hyalinum WJT4-NPBG1 and co-occurring heterotrophs from well... | place: USA: Mojave Desert, Joshua Tree National Park, California | collected 2006-05-25
ATCGTCAATATCTCGTCCGGTGCCGGCCTGCGCCCGAGCCTGACCGGTATCCAGGCTTATACGGCCTCGAAGCATGCTCTCGTGGGATTGACTAAGCAGCTCAGCTTCGAGCTTGGCCCCTATGGAATTACGGTCAACAGCGTGGCTCCTGGCTTCGTACTGTCCAATCCGGCAACGCAGCGCCAATGGGAAGGCTATGGTCCCGAGGGACAGGCGCGCCTGGTGGAAAGCATCCATACGAGACGCTTGGGCCATCCGCAGGATATTGCGAACGCCGTCATGTTCCTGGCCTCCGACGAAGCAGCCTGGATTTCCGGACAGATCGTCTCCGTGGATGGCGGACGTTCCTGACAGAATCGGGCAAACCTTCAAGCAAGACATTCAAGGAACAATCATGGACGATATCAGCAACCAACCCTGGACCTGGGACGAGCAGATTTGGCGTGGGAAGGTGGAGCACGTGCGCGCCGGCCGCTCGATGAAGCCGACAAAGTGGAAGAGCGGCGCCCGCTGCGCCGTTGCCCTATCCTTCGATTCCGACCATGAGACGAACGAGCTGCGTGATGGCGGTCGGTCCGTCGGGCGCATGTCCCAGGGACAGTATGGCAATCGTCAAGGCGTGCCGAGGATTCTCAAAGCTCTCGCCCAGTACGACGCCAAGGCAACGTTCTTTGTTCCGGCGGTTGCCGCTCTTCTTTATGAGGACGAGCAGCGCCGTGTCGTCGCGGATGGCCACGAGATCGGGATTCATGGCTGGATCCACGAACTTAATAGCCAACTGCCTTATGAGATTGAGCGCGACTTGATGTTCCGGGCAGCAGACACCCTGGAGCGGATCACCGGCGTACGCCCCGTGGGTATGCGCACACCGTCCTGGGATTTCAGCCCGAGCACTCTGCGCATTGAGCGCGAACTCGGCCTTCTCTACGACTCCTCGCTGATGGCGGACGATGACCCTTACGAGCTGCTGGAGCACGGTGAGCCAACCGGTATCGTGGAGCTTCCCGTAGAGTGGATCCGCGACGATGCGGTCTATTTCAACATGCATCGCTTCAACGGCCTGCGTCCATATACGCCGCCCCCGGCCGTCTATGACATTTTCTTGCGCGAATTCGAGCGGGCCTACGAGGAACGCGGTCTCTTTCTCCTGACGATGCACCCCCACGTGACCGGCTACCGCTCACGCATTTGGATCCTCGAAAAGCTCCTCGAGGAGATCACCCGGCGCCCAGATGTTTGGATCGCCACCCATGCGGAGATCGCCGCTTTTGTGAAGGCGGAATGCGTCTGATGGGCAGCCACCCCCGCGCTCGGGATGCGGGTTTCGCCTGCGGCAACCTGCCAACTGGCGTGCTCAACAGCATTGCCGATGTAGCTGGTGTACGCGTCGGCCATCGCACGCTCATTGGTGGTGACATCCGAACTGGCGTGACAGCTATCATCCCGCACGACCGCAATCTCTATCGCGAGAAGCCGGTTGCCGCGGTTCATGTTCTGAACGGCTTCGGTAAAAGCGCGGGATTGGTACAGGTCGAGGAACTCGGCACCATCGAGACGCCTATTCTCCTCACCAATACTCTTTCTGTCGGAACCTGCTGTACGGCGCTTGTGCGTCACGCCGTCGAGCGAAATCCGGATATCGGCCGCGAAACGGCAACCGTGAATCCGATCGTTTTCGAATGTAACGACGGTTATCTGAACGATATCCAAGCTCTGGCCGTCACGGAGGTTGATGCGCGCGCTGCTCTGGAGGGCGCTTCATCGCGGGTTGCGGTGGGCTCCGTGGGAGCCGGTTGCGGGATGAGCACGTTTGGCTTCAAAGGCGGAATCGGCACGACTTCGCGTCGGCTCGTACTCGACGGTCAAAGCTATCATCTCGGAGTGCTTGTCCTGTCCAACTTCGGTCGTTCTGGAGACCTCCGACTTCCCGATGGGAGGATCGCAGCGCCTGCCGCGATCAATGCCAATGAAAAGAGTTTCATGGAGAAAGGATCCGTTATCGTGATTGCGGCCACCGACGTTCCACTGAGCGACAGGCAGCTTAAGCGACTTATCCGCCGGTCCGGCGTGGGACTGGCGCGGCTCGGCTCCTTTTGGGGTCATGGCAGCGGCGACGTCGCACTCGGCTTCACCACCGGCAACATCCAGGCACATGAGGGGAAAGCGGATATCATGAGTCTTCGCATCCTCAACGAGAGCCGCATGGACCTGCTCTTCGAGGCCTTCGCCGACGCCACGCAGGAAGCCGTTCTCGATGCGCTTGTCGCGGCGGGTTCTATGACAGGTCGCTCAGGCCATCATCGCCCAAGCATTCTCGATATCCTAAAACCACTCGCACCCGAAGCATGAACCCATGACCGACAATAACACCGCCAGCAACGCCTTCGCCCTTGCGATCCACGGCGGCGCGGGCACCATCCTGCGCAGCAAGATGACGCCCGAACGGGAAGCTGCCTTCCATGCAGGTCTGCGCCGCGCTCTGGAAGCCGGGCGCGTCGTCCTTGCCGATGGCGGCAGCGCGCTCGATGCCGTATCAGCCGCAGTCATGGCGCTTGAGGACGAGCCGCTCTTCAACGCCGGGCGCGGCGCGGTGTATACTTCGGCCGGCAAGCAGGAAATGGACGCCGCCGTCATGGATGGTCGCGACCGCTCGGCCGGTGCCGTCGCGGGAATTTGCGGCCCTCGCAATCCGGTCTTGGCGGCTCGCGCCGTGATGGAACATTCCAGCCATGTGATGCTCATCGGCGACAGCGCCCTGGAGTTCTGCCGCAACCAAGGCCTGGCCTTTGAAGAAACGTCCTATTTCTACACGGAGCAGCGCTGGAATGCTCTGCAGGAAACGCTCGCCATGCGCAATAGCGGCGCGGATGATCACGACGAGTCGCGCAAGCACGGCACGGTCGGTGCTGTCGCCCGCGATCGGCACGGCAACCTTGCCGCTGCAACCTCCACGGGCGGCATGACGGCGAAAGCGCCGGGACGCGTCGGCGACAGTCCTGTGATCGGCGCGGGGACTTGGGCGGACAACGAGACTTGCGCCATCTCAGCGACAGGCCACGGCGAGATCTTCATCCGCTATGCGGCAGCTCATGAGATCGCTTCCCGCATGCGGTATGCGGGCCAGTCTCTGGAAGAAGCATCTCGCGCCGTGGTAATCGACATGCTGGCTCCAGCTGGAGGTTCAGGTGGCATCATTGCCGTCGATCATGCCGGCAACATATCCCTGCCCTTTAATTGCTCAGGCATGTATCGCGGCGTAGTCCGGAACGATGGGAGGCTCCTGACCGCGATCTACGATGAGCCACTGGTCGATTTTCAAAATGCCGAGAGGTTCAAGAAATGAAGCATTGAACCGTGGCGCGCACGGATGAATGATGGTCAGCTCTAGCCAAAGGAGAGTCTATCGTGATTGTGAAATTCGCTTCAGCAGCCGCTTTTCTCACCAGCACTCTCATTTCATCGATTGTCCTCGCGCAACAGCCAGCCCCACAGCCGACGGGGCTCTGGTCCGTCTACGAACAAAGTATCAAGGGCGCCAAGCACATAGACCTGACCCATGCTTTCGCGCCGGTCCAGCCCGTCTGGCCGGGGTTCGGGCACGCAGAGTTCCGGGCGACGACGGCAGGCGCCGATATCCCGAACTATGTTCAGAAAGGCGACGAATATACCTACGCCAAGCACGGCTTCGTCGCCACGAGCTACTTGCTGACCACGGACCAATACGGCACGCAGCTCGATCCACCGGCTCACTGGGACGAGTTCGGCGCGACCATCAGCGACCTGCCTGCGACTTACGCGATCCGCCCGCTGGTCGTGATCCCAATCCACGAGAAGGTGGCGGCCGATCCCGGATATCACCTGAGCCTTCAGGATATCCGGGATTGGGAGAGCCGGAACGGGAGGATCCCGGAAGGCGCCGTCGTGATGGTCCGCTCGGATTGGTACAAGGGCTGGAGCGACCCGGTCCGGTTTGCGAGCAAGCCGCTTCCGGGCGTCAGCCTTGACGCTCTCAAATTCCTGCATCTCGAGCGCAAGATCCTTTTTCATGGCCACGAGCCCCTGGATACGGACACGACACCGACGCTCGAAGGTGAATCTTGGCTCCTGCATAATCACTTTACTCAGGCCGAGGGCGTTGCCAATCTGGACAAGGTCCCTGAGACTGGGGCGTTGATATCCATCGGCTTCGCCAAACCGCTTGGCGGCACAGGCGGCTATGCACGCTATGTGGCTATTGCACCTGCCGAATGGCCGCATGGCGTTACGGTGGTGGAGGCACCCGGGGCTCCATTGCCGAAACAGTCTGCTCCCCTGCGCCGCGACGAGAAGGGCGTGATGCGTCCAACTGCGGGAGCAAAGTGAGCTCCTGTCCAGGAGGACCGCTCGACGCCCCTCCTGGCAATGACCTGCGTCTATTCCCTCCCGTAAGCAAGCGCCTATATCCCACCGATCTCGATCCAGCCCTGAAGGAGTCTGCCATGTCGCTCAACGACAATACTGTCTGGTTCATCACGGGATGCTCCACCGGATTTGGGCGAGAACTCGCCCAGTTAGTGCTACGACGCGGCTGGTGCGCTGTGGTGACCGCACGCGACGCCAGTCGCGTAGAGGAGTTGGCCCAGGGGTATGAGGACAAGGCACTCGCCCGGTCGCTCGATGTCACTAAGCATGACGACATTCCAGCGGCCGTCAAAGAGGCGGAGGCACGTTTCGGCGCCATCGACGTGCTCGTGAACAATGCTGGGTATGGGTACCAAGCCTCCATCGAGGAAGGCGACGATGCGGAGATCCGCGCCCAGTTCGAAACGAATGTCTTCGGTCTGGCGGCGATGACCCGCGCGGTCCTTCCCGGCATGCGGGCACGTCGCCGAGGGCACATCGTCAACATCTCGTCGCAGGCCGGCTTCATCGGCTATCCTGGATCCGGCTATTACGCCGCAACCAAACACGCGGTGGAAGGCTTGTCGGATGCGCTCTCCAAGGAGGTCGCGCCGCTCGGCATCCGGGTGACCTGCGTCGAGCCCGGACCGTTCCGCACGGATTGGGCCGGGCGCTCCTTGCAGCAGCGCCGTCCGACGATCGCCGACTATCAGGACACGGTCGGCGCGCGCCTCGAAATGACGGCGAATTACAGCGGCAAGCAGCCGGGCGATCCGGTCCGGGCGGCGGAGGCCATCATCAAGATCGTTGAGGCGAACAATCCGCCGAAGCATCTGGTTTTAGGCGCCATTGCGCTCGACGGAATTCGGGAGAAGCTGAAGGAAACCCTCGCGGAAGTCGAGGCTTGGGCAGAGACGAGCCGGGGAGCCGATTACCCAGAGAACGAGCGCTAGAGACGCGATAGCATGATGGGCGAAGCAGAAGCCAGCCCGACGACATCGGAAACGGGATGCCGCTGTGGTATGCCTCGACCCTCTCACATCTCATGGAAGGAGCTCCATGGCCATGAGCCTTGAATCCGTTCGTGCCTTTCTGGTGCAAAACGCACCGGATATCGAGATCATCGAAATGCAGACAAGCACCGCCACCGTCACTCAGGCGGCGGAAGCCCATGGTGTCGGGCCCGAGAGAATTGCCAAGACGCTCTCGCTGCGCGTGGGAGAGAAGTGCTTCCTCGTGGTCACGAGCGGCACGGCCCGTCTGGATAACCGGAAGGTCAAGGCCACTTTCGGCGGCAAGGCCTCCATGCTGGATGCGGAGCAGGTGCAGACTCTCACAGGACACCCCGTCGGGGGAGTTTGCCCTTTCGGCTTGGCAACACCGCTCCCGGTCTATTGCGACATCTCCCTGAAAGCCTTTGAGGAGGTCGTCCCTGCGGCCGGCTCGATTCATACGGCTCTGCGCATTCAGCCTCAGCGGATGGCTGATCTTGTAGGCGCCAACTGGGTGGATGTATGCCAATAGCTCTCTCAGGATGAACGGACGGCAGTGATCATAGAGATCACATCCTTCGGAAACGCTCACGGCATCCTCACGTCTCCATCTAGATGATGTAGAAATCCTTCTCGGCAATGGCGAGGCCGGATTTCAGCTTAAGGAAGTGGACGGGCCTGTACTTGAGACCCGAGCCATCTGCGTCATAGGAGAAATAGCCGCTCTTCTTGCTGTAGATCAGATAATCGTCGCCATCCTGCGCTTTACCAGCGACGGCCACGAAGTCAGGGTCCAACTTTCCGGTCTTCCGCAGCTGCTTGAAGATGCCGTTTTCCAGACGGATCGTATCGTCCTTCACATTGAAGTCTGTGATCGTATCCACATTGAACTTGGCATTCAGCGCACTTTTGAAGACGAACGTGTCGCGGCCCCATCCGCCAGACAGCGTGTCATTGCCTGCTCCGCTATCGATGGAGTCGTTTCCGACGTCACCATAAAGTCGATCGTTACCATCTCCGCCCTGCAGAGTGTCTGCGTGGACCCCTCCATAGAGCGTATCGTTGCCGCTCTGCCCGAGCAGCCGATTGCTTTCAGTTCCGCCATAGAGACGGTCATGACCAGCGCCACCCTCAATGGTGTCCCGTCCAGTATCTCCATAGAAGACGTCGTCACCATCACCGCCGGTGAGGACGTCGTTGCCAATTCCTCCATACAAGATATCCTGCCCGGCGCCTCCGTCGATGATGTCGATGCCGCCATCTCCGTAGAGGTTATCGTCCCCTTCAAGACCATAGATCACGTTGTCACCCGCATTGCCGAAGATCTCGTTGGAGAGAGCATTGCCGGTCAAGGCGACCGGGGAGTAGCCGCCGACAGCCTTCAAGACTTCGATATCGGCACTCAATGCAAATGATGTCTGGGTTACAACGGTGTCATGCCCCTGTCCCACGCCTTCCTGAACGATGTCGAATGGGCTGTTGACGGTATAGAGGTCATCTTCACCTCCACCGATCAGAATATCAGCGCCCTCCTTTCCATCAAGTTTGTCCTTGCCGGATGTACCAACGATCAGGTTTGAAAAGTCGTTTCCGATCAGAGATATCGAGCGCGCGTCACCAGCCGCCCACGGTCCCTCAATCTCCGCGTCGGACGCCATGGCGAAATCCACATTCGTGTGAATGATGTCATAGCCGCCGCCGATTGACTCAAGAACGCGATCATCCCTACTGTCGACGAAATAGATGTCGTTGCCTAATCCACCGTCCAGCGTATCGGCCCCCGCCCCTCCGTCCAGCCGATCATTCCCGGCATATCCCTCCAGATGGTCACCATGAGTAGAACCTGAAAGATTGTCATCGCCCTTCATGATCGCAGCGGCAGCGGCAGCGCCTAATGCGTGGAAACCGGCAAATTCGTCATAAGTGAACCGGATGAGGCGGCTAAGATCGATATAATGGAGCCAAGGCGAGCTCTCGGGCCCGAAACGAACATACGAAATCTGCCGTATCGGTTCTGAGATGATAGACCCTCCATAGAGCACATCGATTGGACTTTGATAAACGGTGACTTTGAAACGCGTCGTGTAATGATCGAGTGAGACGCTATCGACGACGCTTCCACCTTCAGCATAGGTGAACAATTCACTCAGCCTGAGACCTTGAGGCATACTATCTTTGAAGGTGACGTCAGCCATCGTCCGCTCCCAGGAAACTTTCAACTGCCAGGTCCCTGCAATTGTTGGGCAACTCCAGACTGGGCGGCGGTTATTTAATCCTAATGCCCCCTCGGAGCAATCTAGCTATTCTTGATACCTGCTCGACGAACATCATCATGGATGCGGAAAATCGTCGCATACTGAGGGAGCATCATCCGCGCTGCTGCCCTCCAGTCGCAATTCAGTATTGCTGAGCAACCGACTGCCGAGATCGGCCATTGGCTTCATCTCTGACCGGTAACTTGCATCCTGCACTGAGCAGGGCAACAGGTGCAGTCGCTAAGACCACGAGAATCGCGGCAAGCCCGAAACAGGCGCTGTAGCCGAAATGCTGCGCGATCCAGCCCGCCCCGATGCCGCCGATCATGCTGACGAACGCGTCCATGCATTGCAGAAGCGTGAAGTCGATCCCAGCCTGGCGTGGATCCGACAGTTTCATGAACTGTGCATAAAGCGCCACGAATCCGAGTGCCATGATGGCAGAGGAACTTGCCAGCGCGAGGCCGAGCAGAAGCACATGGTGCACTCCCCCAATCCATGCCGCTGCCCCAAGAGCCGCGAGAGCAACAGCTTGGAGGATAAGCGCAAGGACCAGGATCGCTCTTGCACCCCAAAGTCGGACCAGAGCACCGCCCAGAACCGCGCAGCCAAAGCCGAGAATCATCCCCCCAGCTCCATTGACGATCCCCAGCGAATCCAGGTCGAGACCAGAATCGACGAGAAACGGCCCAAGCATCACCAAGCCCCACTTCTGCGAAACGGCATAAAGCGCAGCCAGCGCCAACCCTCTGCGCATTTCCGGGCGTATCAACGCATCACGCAAGGACGGTCGGTGCGTCCTCGCGTCGGCTGGTGTGATCGCAGGTGACAGGACGAAGGGCAGCCCAAGCAGCACGAGCAGAGCCGCCATGGCGATCATGGCCTGCGTCCAGTCAAGTCGTGCGACGAGAACAAGAAAGAGACCGGAGCCGATCGCGGACCCAAGATAGGCCCCGCCCACCTGAGCGGCGTTGCCCCAGCCATGGTATCGCTCGGACAGGCTTTCGACAGCATGACCGTCGCACGCGATATCTACCGTCGAGGCGGCAAATGCGACCACGATGAAGATCGCCGTGAGCGGCGCGAAGCTGGCTGGACCGATGATGGCGGCCAGGATGAAGCAGATGGCCGAGATCAATCCCCCGGCTAGGACAATGGATCGGGAGCGGCTCGGACCGTTCAACGGCAAACGGTAACGCTCGATGGCAGGAGCCCACAGGAACTTCAGCACCCATGGCAGGACCGCAAGGTAGGTGAGCCCGATCTGGTCGAGAGGCAATCCGCCATCCCGGAGAACGCTGGGAAGGGCGCTGAAGGTAACCCCGCCGATAATGCTCTGACCCACATAGAGCCCTCCGATCGCCAGGACAATGGCGAGCGGAGAGCCGAAGGTGTTGATACGTCGCGCTCCAGTAGCCGTCATGGTCACCACCGGTAGCGCAGGCTTGCGATGACCTTACGGCCCTCGTCCCAATAGCAGTAGTTGGACGTGCAGACCTGACCGTCCTCATCCAGGAGGTTCGTCGCGTTCACCTGGAAACGCAGACCCTTGAGGCTCGGATCGAGGTTCTCGAGATCGTATCGGATTGCGGCATCGAGATAGGTGCGCGGCTCGTTCTCAATCACAGGTCGGTTGAGGTTGTCGCCGGGGCTGGAGCCGACATAGCGCACGCCGCCCGCAATGCCGAGCCCTCTCGCCGGACCTTCCTGAACCGTGTAGTCGAGCCAAAGCGATGCCATATGATAGGGTACGCTCGTCAGCCGGTTGCCGACGGTTTCCGGGGTCAGCTTCTCGATGCGGGCGTCGGTATAGGAGTAGGACGCCTGGACGTTCAGACCTTCCATCAGCGAGGCGACGCCTTCGAGCTCGAAGCCCTGAGACCGCACATCAAGCTGAACCTGCTGGTTCGTGGCATCGATAACCTGGTAGACCACCGCATTCTCCTGACGGATATCGAAGATCGCGGCGCGAAGCGATGCGTTAGCTCCCGGCAGGTCATATTTCAAGCCGACCTCGACCTGTTCGCCTGTCGTTGGTTCGGCCACGCTGCCGCCGAGAACAGTGCCTGGGTTGGGGGTGAACGATGTCCCCCAGCTCACATAGGGCGCAAGGCCGAAATCGGTCACGTAGCCCAGAGCGGCGCGACCTGTAAACCTGTTATCGTCGCGATCAAATGCGAAGCCTGCACTGTTGAACTCGCTGGACAGCCAGTCGTGACGACCGCCGAGCGTCAGACGCCAGTTCTGCCACTTCAGCTGATCCTGGATGTAAATACCGGCAAGGGTCTGCGTCTGATCTTCCCGATAGGAGAGCACCGGATCAGTCCCGATCGGGACCACGCCAAAGCCTTGCTTGGAGACATAGCTTAGACGGCTGACATCCAGGCCGGTCAGGATCGTATGGTCCACAGCTCCTGTCTTAAGGCGGCTTTCAAGATAGGTATCGCTGACGACGCCCCAGCTGTTCTCGCGGGTGAGACCCGACCCGCCATAGACATATTCCTGGTTGGTGCCGAGTGCGGAGAACCGCGTCCGCTGGCGCAGGGTGAACATGTCGTTGAAGCGATGTTCGAACTCATACCCGATCCGGCCCTGCCTCTGGCGGAAATCGTTGTAGCGCTTGTCGCCAGCGAACACACGGGTCGCACCGATGGACAGGCTGGTGGGATTGCCTGCGGCATCGGTCGCGTAATTGTTGATGTAGGCTGCCGTCCCCCCTGTCGTCGCATCCATGTACTCGCCGAGGATCGTCAGCGTCGTCGCGTCGTTCGGCTTCCAGGTGAAGGCCGGCGCGATGAAGATGCGGTCGTCCTTGACGGCGCCGATTTCGGTGCCTGCCTCTCGCACGAGGCCGGTCAGGCGGTAAAAGAACGTATTATCTGCATTGACGGGTCCCGAAAGATCGAAGTTGCCTTGCAGCCGTCCATAAGAACCCGTTTGCACTTCGACCTCACGGAAGGGGAGAAAGGTCGGACGCTTCGAAATGAGATCGACGATGCCGCCGGTGCTGCTTGCACCATAGATCGAAGCCGCCGGACCCCTCAGGATCGTAATCCCTTCCAACCCGTAAGGCTCCAGACGAAACAAGCCGTTCGGGCTGTTCACCTGGCGCAGGCCATCACGGAAGACGCCGGTATAAGTGACCTCGATGCCGCGGATGGAGAAGGCGTCGTAACGGGGGTCGAAGCCATAGCTTCCGACTCTGGCGCCCGGTGTATAGGATACTGCCTCCAGCAAGGTTTGGGGCTTGCGGTCCTCCAGTTGCTCCTGTGTGACCGTCGAGAGCGATTGAGGCGTCTCAAGAACTGGTGTGTCGGTCTTGGTCGCGCTGCGGGTCGAAGTCGCGACATAGCCATCTGCCGTGAGATCGCCCCCCTGCCCGCCTCGGCTCCCCTCGACCGTCACCTCATCAAGCTGAATGGCGGGTGTGTCGGATGATTGGGCGATCACTTCACATGCAGAGAACACAAGAGCTGATGATGCCAGTAACGTAAGGGGCAGCTTCACGGCAGAAACCTTCATAACGCGACGATGATGTCCGCCTATCAGAGCCATTCTCCGAGTGTCAAATACTATAGTTTTTAATTATTTTAATCCGAGTTCAGATAACTTTGAACTATTCTAATCATATATCTACATGATGGCTTATAACGAAATCGCTCACTCGCCTCGGATTGCCTTCAAGACTGACTTGAAGACATTCGCTGCCCCTCATCGGCAACTGGCCGAACGCCTGGCGGAGAGTTATGGCGACGGAACATCAGGCAATTCCTGCCTTGGCGCCAACGACATGGAAGTCAGCGCGCTGTCATGCATCCGTTCGCAAGTCGAAACTCTTAATACCTCTGAGTAACCCCGGAACTAACCTTGACTCTTCTTTGCCCGGCTGATGCCATGCTTCGGCATACATTGATTTGTAGCAACTCTATATCGAGACGCAGGAGGGGTTCATGGGCCGCATCATGAAAGAGGACGATATCTTCATCTCGGGATTGTTCGACCTCATGAACCTTCGCTTCGGTCCGTCGCAGGGCCCCAAGGAAGCCTTCGGCGGCATCGAGGAGATGGCGGAGCTTCAAAGGGAGTTCCAGATCTTCCAACGCGGGCGCTCGTTGCGGGATTGCGTCGCCGTCCTCAACCTCGGGGGCTTCTGGAATCCGCGAGCACGAAACAGATGGCTCCAGCTGATCGGCGACCTCGGCTCCTATGAGTCAGATATGCCCGGCGTGAACGGCAATGATCGCATCATGGATATGATGGTCGAGAATCTCGCGTCGCGGCGTCCCCTTCCGGTTTTGTTTCAGGCCCATGACTCCCGCAGCGAAGACGGACGCCGCGTCATCGTGAGGAACGCTCCAACCGGACGCTTCTATATCGAACAGGACCACATCATCGTGTCGATCCCCATGCTTCCGAAGACCGCTCCTCGGCCCGCCCGACAAACCACGACCGCTGCACGGAAGACCCCGGCCAAGGCCAGCAAGGCAGCGCCAAAGAATGCCCGCAAGACAACCCGGCGGAGGTAGCCAACCCCGGTCGATGACGAGTTGCTCTCCCTCAGAACTTGAGGACGTCTATCGGAAAGTGGCGCAGTATTATACGCAAAAGCTGCGCCGCTTCGGCCCGACGCCGATGGGGGTCGACTGGAGCTGCATGCCCACGCAGGCCCTGCGTTTTCGAAAGCTCCTCAAAATCTGTGACTTCGATAGTCCATTCTCACTCAACGATGTCGGATGCGGGTACGGAGCCCTTCTCGATTACCTTGCGCTCTACCATCCATTGACCTCTGTCGATTATCTCGGAATCGACGTGTCGTCTGCCATGGTTCGCAGCGCAAGGAGGCGTCGGTCCGGAGATCTGATTCAGTTCCGCCATGGCAGGGAAAGCCCTCGACACGCCGATTACAGCATCGCAAGCGGAATTTTCAACGTTATGCTGGATCAGCCGCTCCAAATTTGGGAGCGTTCCATCGAGGCTACCTTGGTCCATCTCGGCGCAACGAGTCGCAAGGGCTTTGCCGTGAACTTTGTTCATCAGCCCGTGCCTGGCGAGGTGGCGAGACCTGGTCTCTACTGCGCGAACCCGATGCAGTGGATTGACTTCTGTGAGGAACGTCTTGGCGCTCAGGTTCATCTCGTCGACGGCTACGGAATGAGCGAATTTACGCTTCTCGTTAAACATTGAGCTCTATTGACGAAGAGGATCACTCGATCGGCAAGCCTTACGATCGACCGGCATACTCCCGAGAGCCTGATA
>JAESFT010000793.1_pt1 | contig 12844 bp, 15 predicted proteins | sample 9269451 | NCBI WGS metagenome assembly JAESFT01 (sample SAMN14502557, study PRJNA617106) | algae metagenome | isolation source: Scytonema hyalinum WJT4-NPBG1 and co-occurring heterotrophs from well... | place: USA: Mojave Desert, Joshua Tree National Park, California | collected 2006-05-25
CGGACGGCCAAAGAAGGTCGCCCTTGTCGCCGTCATGCGAAAGCTCCTCACAACCCTCAACGCTATCCTCCGGAGCCGCACTCCATGGCAGCCCCTAAGCGCTTGACCTCGAACACAGCCGCTCTGGCGTGAGTTTCTTGCATGCCAGGGCCGGATCTCCGGGGATGTGCTTGAGATCGGAGTGTACAGGGGTCGCTCGGCTGCCGTTCTAGCACTCAGCCGCAAGGCCAATGAACACCTTTTCTTATGTGATCCCACGATCTCATCGGTGGAATTGCCGGTAGGCATCAAAGCTGTTGATGCGGATATGACGGGTATTGTCCTCTGGACAACCAAATCTGCTGCGATACCAGGTCGAGCGGATTACCCAGAGAGACGTCACACGATGCGCTGGGTTCATATCGACGGCGAGCACAGCGCGCAGGCAGTCTACACCGACCTTACTATCGCTGATCACCTTTTGGCTTCCATGGGTGTCGTTTCAATCGATGACTTCTTCAGCGAACGATACCCGCAGATCACAGCAGCGACGTACGACTACTTGGCGCGGAATCCTCACAGCTTCCGCTTGCTGTTGGTGGCCTTCAACAAGGCCTATCTCTGTCGGCCGGATGCCTACGAGCGCTATCAAAACGCCCTCGTCAGCGCCGTGCTGAAGGGTATGGAACAGCGAGGCGCGAAAGTAGCGCTTTGGAAGACAAGCGGTCAGTCCGACTCTCCCACCTTCGGCATGGTCGCTGACGGGGGCGAAGGACGCCTGCGAAGTTCCGACAATGCAATGAACAAGCTCGAACTCATTCGAACCTTCAATATAAAGTCCAATGAGTGACGTTGCAGGATTTCAGAATAGGTCGAACAGCGAGCAGACAAAACGAACTCTTGCGCAAGAGTTGGAGCGTCATACCCTAGAATGCCTCTGTGACCTGCTTTGCCAGGTGAAGGGTCGCCCTAGAACCGTGGGCAAGCGCATCAGGTGTAATCACTGAGAGTCCCATGCCTGACGAAACAAGCAGCACCGGCGCCTCCATCAATCTCGATGCAGGCATATCCGTCATAACCTACAAAAGGCCGGCTCTGCTCAGCCTTTGCCTTGCAAGCGTGGCCCTACAGCGAAACCCCCTGGGTTCGATGGAAGTGCTTGTGATCGACGACTGTCCCCAGGGGTCAGCAGAGACCGTCGTGCAGGAGGTGGCCCCACAGTTCGAGGCCCACAGCATACCCCTCCGGTATGTGCAGCAAGGAGGTCAAGGACTTGCGTCGGCCCGCAACCGAGCCGTCGCGGAGATCGAGTGCGACATCATCTGCTTCATGGACGACGATCAGCGAGCATGCCCGAATTGGCTCAGTAACCTGATGCTGCCGTTTCAAAGCTTAGGGGATCTCGTCGATATCGTAGCGGGCGAGAACGAACCAGACTTCGGCGAGGCCGCCCGGCCTGAATGGTTAGACGATGAGCACCTGAAGCTGTACTCCTGTGGTGCAAGATGGGACGTCGAGCCCCGCTTCATGCAGCCCGGAGAGTGGCTCTTCGAGGGCAACTGCGCGGTCCGACGCAAGATCCTCAAAAGCCTAAGCTTCGATCCGGCGCTCGGTCGGTCGGGATCCAATCTGATATCGAACGAAGGTGTCATATACGATATCGCACGACATCGAGGGGCATCCGCTTACTACATGCCTAAAGCTCAAGTTCATCACAGAATACATAGCGAGCGTCTGAATAAGCGCTGGCTGCTAAAGCGCAACTTCTATCAGGGCGTCTCCGATTTTCTCGTCGATCGAATGCTTGGAAGGCGGCGGCGGGTCGCGGAGATCACCGTCGACTTCGCGCGTATCAATCACAAGGATGTCGACAAGCTAGACGCTATCGCATTCAAGCGGTATTGCGCTGGGTACTATGTTGCCGGCTATTGCCTCGCATCGAATATGTACTGAGTGCAGAGAACAGTTCATATGGGCCGGACCGGTGCACCGTTGGGAAAACCGAGAATAGGCTCTTGATGAGGATGATGTACGGCGCGGGACCAGTTGGTCGGAAGAGAAATGCTTGATTGCAGGTTTGGGTCGGCGCCTTTAGTGGGTCACAGCGACGCTGATGCAGAGCACGTTTCGCTGTCCGGCCCAGGGTTGTAGCGGCACATCCTCAGTAAAAGGGCCCCTCTCTTGGGAGGCAAGAGAGAAGCCCTACGGGTCTGGAGATCTGGAGCGAAACCAGGCGCCGCGGCATCAGCTTAGCCGAAATCGTGCCGGAAGATAGGCTATTGCTGACTGTAATGGAACGCTACTCCTGGAGCGCCCACCCCAATAACTGGTGAGTCGAAGCTTTTGCGGGCGGTGAGTTCGCCGCTCTGGAAGGCATCTGCAACCCCAGAATGCACACAGCTCTAGGGCGCGCGATCGATGTCCCACTCTGTCAGAATAGCCCTGATGGGCGACGAGCGACACAGTCTCTAGGATCGCGAGTTCATCCTCCCCAACCTCTGCATAAGCAGCCATCGCGCTCACCACCGCGCTCCCGGCCGTGAACACTGGCAGCTCATCCGCGGCCGCGTTGGGGTCTGTGACCACGCTTAAGTGCCTGCCCGCATCAGCAGTGCAGGTGCCCCACCCCTCGTGGGCCATTGACGACTTCCGGCGTGTGCGTCCGCACCGCCTGCGGTGGTGTACCTGTGGTGTCTAGGCGGCAGGGCATCTCGCAGGCTAGCGGGCGAGACCCTGCTGTGAGGTCTGGCCGATCTGGAGCGCGTCAGACCTCACAGCTTCTACATCTATAGTGCGCGAGGCGATCCGTGGTCAGGGCCTTTACAGCCCAGTAGATAGGCAGATCTGAGACCATGACGCAGAAGTCCAGCGCTGCGCGAACCCCCCTATCCTGGAGATTATCGCTACCGTCGTGACACCCCGTTGGCTGGAGTTCTTCTCGTCGTCCGTGTTGACGCCGACTCATCATGCTTATCGGGATGGCTTCACACGGATTGCCCGCAAGCCAAGTGTCGGAAAGAGGAGGTCCGCGGTGTCAATTACTTTTGCGGTATTGGCGACCCCGGCAGGGCTCGAACCTGCGACCTACTGCTTAGAAGGACGTAGGTCGGAGTGTGCACAAGTGATCGGGAAGCATCACTGTGCATTGTATAACAGACAGTTATCTGGGATACTCACTGTCTGATCAGCTCAAAGGTGATCGGAGGGAAGCACGAGATTGCTTCCCATCTGCTTCCCAGGGTCCCCCATGCGCCTTACTCGCCCTAACATTGCGAGGCTCGTAGTTCCGCCCGGCAAGAGCGAGCTCATCGTGTTCGATGACGCCCTCCCTGGCTTCGGTATCCGGCTCCGGTCGAGCGGAACACGCGTCTGGATCGCGCAATACAGGACCGGTACAAAGCAACGCCGTGTGACGCTAGGATCCGTTGAGGTGCTGGATCCCGATGAGGCCAGGCGCGCTGCAAAAACGACGCTTGCTAGGGCGCAGCTTGGCGCTGATCCGCCAGCCGAGAAGGCAGCGGCAAAGGTTCGAGCTACGCAGACACTGGGCAGTTCCATCGAAAGCTATCTTATGGGCCATGCCAAAGGTAGATTGAAGGTGAGCACCCTCCGAGATGTATCCCGCTACCTTCGAGTGAGCTGGAGGTCTCTACATGAACTTCCGTTACACCAAGTCGATCGCCGAGCTATCGCAAGTTGTCTGTCCGTGATTGCGGCCGAGAGTGGGGGTACTTCGGCCAATCGGGCCCGCACGACCCTCTCGGCGTTCTTCTCCTGGGCAATGCGCGAGGGACTTGCCGACGTCAACCCAACCATCGGAACCCACATTTTCGACGAACAGACCAGAGAACGAGTGCTTACGGACGACGAGATTGCTGCTGTTTGGAAGGCCTGCCGCGGCGATCACTACGGCTCCATCGTCAAGCTTCTGATCCTAACAGGTCAGCGGCGTCTCGAAATCGGAGAGGTGGTTCGAAGCGAGATTGATTTCCCTGGCCGACGCATCCGGCTACCCGGCGCCCGGACTAAGAACGGACAGCCGCACGACGTTCCCCTTGCAGATGCTGCTTTGTTGCTAGTTGCAGACATGCTCACAAGCCATGGCCGCGAGCTGCTCTTCGGGTATGGCGATGGGCCGTTCCAGGGTTGGAGCAAGTGCAAGGCTCGCCTCGATCGCGATGCTGGTATCGCGCCGTGGCGCCTGCATGATCTGCGCCGGACTGTCGCCACTGGGATGGCGGAGCTGGGAGTGCTGCCGCATGTGGTGGAGGCGGTGCTCAACCATGCCTCAGGCCACAAGGCGGGTGTGGCCGGTGTGTACAACCGCGCCCTCTACTCGGCTGAGAAGCGCAACGCCCTGGAGCTCTGGGCCCGGCACGTCACCTCCCTTGTGGACCTTGGGGAGCCTTCATCCGGCAAGATCCTGCAGATCGGCGGCGCAGATTAGGAACCCTCAAGGAGGTGGGATGCCAAGGCCAGCACACCAGTCCAGTGGACCCGAGGTCATCTCTCTCAGTGAAGCAACATACTTCTTGGTGACGGGTAAGCGGCGTGGTCGCGAGTTCAGCCAGAGACTGATGAGCTGGCTCAAACGGCGTGCCGGTCAGGCCACGTACCCCGAAGGCAAAGAGGCAGCATTGGCGGCCTGGCAAGCGGGGCAGTCAGACGCAGACCAACTTCGGTTTACGCAGGTGCGCTCGATCCGCTGGTGGGAGAGGTTCGAGCAGGCGGCTAGAAGCCTGATTGAAGCCGCTCAGCGGGGTGATATTGCCATCTCCGGCGTGGCTGAGCGGGAGCGGCAGGCGATCCCCGCTGGATACCTTGCCGGTGCCTTGTACGCTGATCCCGCGACCGAGACCGTTCGGCCCGAGATCCTGTCTGAGCTTGGTGGCGACTGGCTCGTAGATGGACCAACATTCCGAGCTGTCACCTTTCGACGCTCTCAGCTGCAGAAACTACGAGATGCCCTCCATACCGGCACCGTGAGCGACTCAGAGACATCGCACGAAACCAGGGCTGAGTCCGCTTCCTCGGCTAGCGTCAGTGCTCCCCCAGAAGCGGTAAGTGCGGAAAGGAAAAGCCGTAAGCCACCCACTCAGCCTCGCCGCGCCCAAGCGGACGCCCTGTTGCAGAAGCTCTTCCCCCAAGGAGTGCCAGAGCCGTCCGAGCTGCCTAACGCTGACCTCGTTAAGCAGGTCCAAGACAGCGTGCCTGCGGGCGTCCATAAGCCGGGCCGAGACACGATCTTGAGAGCCGCGCGACGACGCAACTAACGCAAGTTGCGCATTGCTCAACCTGCGCACCTTGCGTCGTGCACCCCCTGCTCCAACCTGACATCTCCTGACCCCAGTGCAACGCGGCCCAGCCGCTATCACGGGATCAGGTACATGCGTATCCCTCACAACCTCCTGCTGGCACAGCTCCTCCGCCAGAACGCGCCTCGGGTTGAAAGTGCGTTGGCCCAGCTGCTCGACGCGCTTCAGCCGTCTTTCGTGACAGCTGAAGCAGCTCAGTTTCAGGACACCCCCGCGGCTCACGCTCTCGCTGGGCTCCCCTCGGAAGTGGCGCGTCACAGGGTACTGAACACCGCCCAGGCGGCGGCCTTCTGCAACGTCAGCATCCCGCACTGGCGGCGCCTGTACCGCGCCGGCAAGGCTCCTCCTCCGGTCCAGCTCAGCACCCGCAAGCTCGGCTGGCGCACAGGCGACCTCATCGACTGGCTCGCCTCGCGTGTTCGGGAGGCGGCGTGATGTTCGTGTACACCCGCAAGATCCAGCAGGCGGTGTCCGGTCGCGAAACCGAGGTGCTCGAAGCCTTGGGCATCGAGTGGAAGCGCACCACAGGCAACCGCCACATCCGCTGCCCCTACCCCGAGCACGGGGGTAAGGACGACTGGCGCTGGGATGCGCGGAAGGCAAAGGCCTACTGCACTTGCTCCAGGGGCGACAGCATCTTCGATGTTCTGATGAAGTGCGAGGGTATCGAGTTTGAGGACGCCAAGCTCCGTGTCGCAGAGCTCCTCGGCCGTCGGGACCTCGTCATAGTAGAAGGGCCGCCGCGGTGGCGCTCCACCAAGCCTGCGGCGCTCATGAGCCCGCCCAGGGCTCTGCAAGACGACACTCTACCCCGCGCCTATCTGGAGTACAGGCTCGGGCTGACGGGCATTCTGATGCCCTCGACCGCCTACACGGGCTGGGCGCAATTCCCCTATGTCGAGCCCGCCCCCACTTCATTCAGTGGCGAGGAGTACCAGCCGGTTGGCGAGTTCCCGTGCGCTGTGTTTGGAACCATCGACGCGGATGGCAAGACACACGCACACCGGATCTACACAGCTCCTAAAGGACAGGGGAAAGCTGATCTGGGTACCGACGCCTCGGGCAAGAAGCGGGATCCAAAGAAGTCGGCTTCGAAGGTGGACAAGGACGAGAGCACCTCCGGCCGTTCCGTGTTCTGGGGCGCCTACGAGACCGCGCCTTGGGTGATCCTCACAGAGGGGATCGAGACCGGCGCTGCGGTCGCACAAGCGTTTCGCAGCGAGATCGAGGCGGGCTCAGTGACCGTCGCTGCTGCGATCTCAGCCAGCGGCATCGAGGGCTTCAAGCCCTTCCCGCTCATGAACCGGGTGACGATTGCCGCTGATCGGGACGAGGCGTCCAAGGAAGGGCGCACCGGCTCGAAGCAGGGTGAGGAGTCTGCCCGCAAGTTCGGGCTCGCGCATCCAGACCTTGCTGCGTCGATCGCACTTCCTGGCGAGATTGGCTCCTCCTCGGACTGGCTCGACATCCTGCAGACTGAGGGCATCGCAGCCGTTCGGGCCGGGATCCAGGGTGCCGAGCCCTTCCAAGCGACCGCGCAAGAGCGGACTGAATATGATGCTGAGGCCGATCGACTGCGCGAGCTGAACGAGATCGCGGCGGCCTACCCCCTACCCCACCTCAATGGCCTGAAGCTCTCCTACGGCCTCACGCCCGCCGGTCGAGCGAGGGTTTACAAGACAATCAAGGCGAACGACGACCAGTCCAAGCAGCTTAGGTTTGTAGTCTCCACCCCCTTCGGCGTGATTGCCCGGTTGCGCTACCTCGATCAGGCGGATGCCTATGGCCTCCGTGTCGTCGTGCAGGACATGAGCGGCAAGCCGCGTGTGATCGACCTTGATCGCGCTGCGCTCGCCAAAACAGGAGGGGCAGACATTCGGGCACTCCTCTTCCAAGCCGGGCTGCGCACGGAGGGCGATGGCGAGGCTATTGTTGTTCAAGCGCTCAAGGCCGCCGACCCAGAGCGCGAGATCCTTATCGTTCGCAAGGGTGGCTGGCACGAACTGGCGGGATTGGCGGACCCGGTGTTCGTGTGCCCCAGCGGGGAGGTCATCGGCACCCCGGTGGACTACCCCGTTGAACTCTCCACCGCCTCGCGAATGCAGCCGGCGGTCTCGCGTGGCGGTACGTTGGAGGGCTGGAAAGAGGCGGTTGCCGCCGCTCTGGCAGTCGGTGACTGCCCGCATTGGGCGATTGGTGTGATCGGAGCCTTTGTCGGGCCGCTCATCGCGCTTACAGGCCTCGACTCGTGCGGGATCAACTTCAGCGGCCTGTCCTCCTCAGGCAAGAGCACGGCCCAGCGCCTTGCGGTCTCGGCTTGGTCTAAGGCGGCGCCGAACAAGGACACCTTGTTCCAATCGGCGAAGGCTACCGTGAACTCCACGGAAGCCATGGCCGCGCGCTCGCATGCCACGGCACTGGTGCTTGACGAACTGGCGCACGTCAATGGCAAGGAGGTAGGCCAGCTCATCTACATGATTGCCGGCGGCGCCGGGAAACGGCGGATGAGCGCGGACCAGACCCTCCGCGCAAACTACTCGTGGAGCACCTTCGCCATGCTCTCGTGCGAGAGCTCGCTCGAGGAGAAGGTCCGCCTCGACGGCGGCGACTGGATGCCCGGTATGGCTGTGCGTTTCCCCGACATCGACGTGACGGGCGTCAACCGAGCTGTTGATAGCGGGGTGTTCGACCGCATCAATGGGATCGATCAGCACTTTGGTCATGCCGGTCCTGCCTTCATTCAGGGACTGATCCGGGACGGCATTCAGCGCGATTCCACGGCGCTCCGGCTCGCCATTGATGAAGCGGCAGCTCGGCTTGCAGGCCCTGGAGCGCCTGGCACGTTCCGTCGTGCTGCTATTCCCTTTGCCCTTCTGCTGACAGCAGGGGAGTTCGCCCAGGAGTTCGGTCTGGTCTCAGACCACATCGATGTTTCTGCTGTGGTTAGTTGGGCGTGGGAACGGTACCGGAAATCCTCCGATGCTGGGGCCTTGGATCCGGAGGGGCAGGCCATCTCGCGCCTCAACACTTGGATCGCAGAGCGTTGGGAGTCGAGCATCCACGCGATCGGTAGCGAGCAGAAGCCGCGCGATGCCGTGGGATGGTTCGACGACAATGCGATCTATCTGCCTCGGGAGCGGCTTCGCGAGGCCACTGGCAATACCCTCAAGGAGAATGCCATCGCGGATGCCCTGTCGCGGCGTGGCGCCCTGTTCAAGGTTGAGGACGCCAAGAGGAAGTACCTTCGTTACGTGCGGGGCGTTGGCCGAGTGGAGTGCTACGCCCTGAGCCGAAAGATGGTCGGCCGGACGGCGGAGGCACCGGACCAAAGCAGCACCCTCAAGGCCTATTCAGGAGGACGAGCATGAGCAGGTTGCTGGCTCGCCTGCAGCGCGTCGTTGAGGCCCTGCCGTCTCCTGAGGCCGAGGCAGGCCCAGATTTTCCCACTTTTCCCACCGAGGTGGGAACCGAGTGGGAAAGCCAAACCATTGAAGGTGCAGACATTTCCACCATTCCCACTTTTCCCACCCCCAAACAGGGGCTTAGGCCAGATTGGGCTCCGGAACACGACGCGCGAGAGGCCGGCGAGGTTCGCGACGACAGCGGCGCCGATGCGCGCGCGTGCGTATCCTCTCTTTCAGTGGGAAAAGTGGGAAAGGTGGGAAACCTTTATGCAGCAAGGATTTCGTTTTCCCACTGCGGGTGGGAAAAGGTGGGAAAATCAGATGCCCTCCCGATCTCCTCCGAGGCCTCCGTCTGGCTCGACCGCATCCGGCACCTGCGAACGGACGAAGACCCCTGCCCAGGCTTCCGGTCCGGCCAGTGGGCGCACACCCGCGCCTCCAGCCTTTCCTTCATTGAGAGTTTCGGCGAGCTGGCGATCTCCCTTGGGTGGACGGTTCGGGAACTCTTCGGCGTCGATCCAAAGGTGGGGATCGTGCGCGTCGATAACGCGGGAGCCCTGATGATCACCGGCCGGTCTGCCGTCGTCTCACTGACCGCGGATGAGATCGGGTATGCGGACGGGCTGACGCATCGACCGCAACCCCGGGGGCTCACCATCCCGGTGTGGGAATACAGGAGCAATCGAGAAAAGAACGATGCCCAGCCTGAGCCTCGCTGGCCGACGCTGATTTGACCTCGGCTGCCGTCCCAAGGAAAAGGATCGATCGATGACCAACAGCCGCCCTAAACAGGATCATCTGGACACCGACACTGGCCTCCCGCTGGCTGACCTCGCTCCCGGCCCACCACCCCCGCGGAAGGGAAGTGTAACCCGCCTCCCAGCCGGACAGACTCTCCTCATGGCCGCCCGAGTTGAGGCCGAGGCCGCCAGATTAGACCCCGCAGAGGCCACAGTCGGCCGGCAGCTTGCTCGTGAGGTGGTGGAGCAGGTCCGCAGCCCGATCGAGCATGAGCCTGCGATTGGTGGAGAACTGGTGCCGGCTGGCGACACGCCCGCTGCTCTCGTGCTGCGCGATATCCTCGAGCGACCGGATGCTGTGGCGGCCGACGCCAGCCGAGTGCGCCTTGAGCTCGCCGACCGAGCAGGCGTGCTCGAGACTGCTCTGGATGCAGCCGACACGATGGAGGCCAGCAACAGCTTCGAGAAAATGCTGGCTCATCAGCTCGCGGCGTCTCACCGAGGTATCATGCGGCTGGCCGGGCAGTTCGAGCGGCGCATGGACCGTCTGGCGCAGGCCAATCTGAGCTACGCCGAAAGCGACCGCATGAACGTGGAGGCCTGCCGGCTGATCAACACCATGGGTCGGATGATGACGACGTACCAGGCGGGCCTTGCCACCTTCCAACGGCTCCGCACCGGTGGGTCTCAGCAGGTGGTGGTGCAGCACCAGTACGTGACCAAGGTCGAGGACGGCGGGCAGGCCATCGTGGCCGGTAAGTTGAAGGCCGGGGGGCAGCGCCGCAAGCGCAAAGGGAAGCGGGGGAGTGGTGCCAGAAATGAGCGATGAACCCCATGTCCCCACCTGGAGAGCCGGTTTGGAGCGAGCGCGGGCAGCAAGGAGGTGCGGTGCGCGACGTCGTGTGGACGGATGCGCCTGCACTCAGCCCGCTATGCCCAACGGCCGCTGTCGGCTGCATGGTGGCAAGAGCACGGGCCCGCGCACGCCTGAGGGCATGGAGAAGAGCCGGCGGGCGAACCGGAAGCACGGGCACTACTCGGCTGAGGCCAAGGCAGAGCGATTGGAGGCCCGCGTTGAGACCCTCCTCCTCCGGAAGATGCTCAAGGGGCTGAAGGTGGAGCCGGCGTGATGCGCGCCCTCAGCCGTATGCCGCCGCACTAGTATGGGGAACACCTGAACGGGCTCCACTTGCCACCTCGTGCCGTCATAATCGCCTCGGCATTCAGGCCAGCTGCGATCCCTGACAATGTGAGTTTATGACGGATAGGATGCCCGAGCGGGGAGGCGCATGTAGAGCGGCTGCTAGCCCTGCCTCACGCGGCAGTCTTGACGCGCCGCGGCCGCCTGACAGGGGCAGCTGGACGAGGGGCACGCCTCTCGACTCTGACGCTGTAGCCCTCGCGCGTAGCGAGTTCCTTCAGCACGAGAGACAGGTTCTCCAGCGTTGGATTACCCTTAGGGCTGAGCATGCGCATCAATGCCTTAGGGTCGCGGTCAATGATCTCGCCAAGTGCCTGGAAGCCAACAGTCGCATTGATGAAATCGCGCAGCAGGATTTTAGCCTCAAACGCCTCTCCGGTGTCGAGCGCCGAGAGCGCGCCCTGTAGCATCGCGAACCGGAACTCCGGGTCGATCTGCGCGCGCTCACGCACGGTCTCCTTAAAGTCCCGAGATAGAGGCATCTCTACTTTCCTTTCGCCTTTTTCTTTGTGGGCTTCGTTGTTGTTCCGGCTGTCTTCTTGGTTTTGGTCGCTGCCTTCTTCCGCTTCAGATAATCCGCCCAGCGCGCCTCCGCCTTTTCGATATCGTCGCTCTGCCGGGTCTTAGTGCCGCCGCCCAGAAGCAGAACGATCTTGGTGCCGTCGAAATTGACGTAGACCCGGATCCCCGGGCCCCAGTCGATCTTCCACTCCTGGACCTTGCCGACGGACTTCAGTCCGCTCTTATGGCCGGCCTCCAGCTTCCCGATCGTGGCTTGTACCTTGACGGCATAGTCAGAGGGCAGACTGTTGAACCAGTCCTCGAACGGCCGCTTTCCCCTCTCATCTTCGTAGACCTGCGCTTTCATGGTAACCTGTACGCAACCATTTCGGTTCCGGCAAGACGGCTGAGATCGTGGTTGATGAGGTCGGCGGTCTTGTCGAGAGCCGCGGCCACAAGTGACCGCCTACAGATTATGGTCAATGCGACCCGTAGGTCTCCGACTAGCATCTAGCCGCTGGATCAGTCCCGAAAGATCCGGACCAGCGCAGTCTCCGCATAGGGTTTTCGCCGCGGCCCTAGGCAGTGGTACGAGGTCTGCGGGCTGGGCGTGATCCCGATTGGTGGGGTCACGCCCTTTGTGAACCATCCACAACAGCCGCCACGTTCCATTAGCGCCTGCCCTCGTGGCATAGCCTCAAGCAGGGCCGCTCCTATGACACAGACATGGGTGCGTGCATTGTGGCAGTGTTTTGCCACCACGTCTCAGGCTCATGTGGCAGTGGATTTGGTAGCCACACCGCAGCTGGGTGTCATGCGCCACCTCGGAGCGTCTCTTCCACTCAGACGGGGCGCTGTGTCTTGGTGCGCGGTACCCGTTCTCCCCCAAATGGTGGAGGACGTCTAGGCGATCTTCTGCAAGCTTGAGCATGAGCAGGTGCCTACCTCATTCTCGGGAGTAGGCCGCCTTGCTCCTGGGCGTTGCGTCTGGCCCTTGTTGTCAGGAGAGCGACATGAAGCTCGACGAGGCCGCCTCGGCTCTGATCGGCCGCATCTACGACTGCGCTCTCGATACCTCCCTCTGGCCCGCCGCCCTGGAGGAGATCACTCACCTCCTGAACGGCCGCATGGGCGATCTGAGCGTTATCAACCCTCTGACAAAGCAATGGCACGTCGCTGCCTCCTACAACTGGCCCTCAGACCTAATCGAAACGGCAGTCGCCAACACGCACATCAATCCAGCAGCCCCACTCGGCTTGACCGTAGGTTTAGGCGAGCCGATGTGCTCGACCCGCGACATCGACATCGAAGCCTTCCACGCCAGCCGCTACTGGCAGACCTGCTTCGCGGACGGAGATTACTACGACTACATGTTCGTATTGATCGCCCGCACGACCACCAGCTTTGGCTACTGGGGTGTGATGGGCGACAAGGCGCGTGGTGCCTTCAGCGACGAGGATCTCGAACTCGCGCGGCTCCTCTCACCGCACATCCGCCGCTCAGTTGAGATCTCGGGCATGCTCGGGAACCAGCGGGTCGAGGTCGGCACCCTGACGAGCGCCCTCAACGCCTTGGCTTCTAGGGCCTGTTATCGCTTGAACGGATTGGGATGGCTTGCGTTTTGCTCCTTCTGGTGAGGAGGAGCGATGCTCAGCGACGCACAATGGGCTCTGCTGGAGCCCCTGATCGAGATCTGCCGCCCGA
>JAESFT010000794.1_pt1 | contig 12839 bp, 12 predicted proteins | sample 9269451 | NCBI WGS metagenome assembly JAESFT01 (sample SAMN14502557, study PRJNA617106) | algae metagenome | isolation source: Scytonema hyalinum WJT4-NPBG1 and co-occurring heterotrophs from well... | place: USA: Mojave Desert, Joshua Tree National Park, California | collected 2006-05-25
CCCCGCAATCATGCGCAGCAACGTGGACTTGCCGCAGCCAGAGGGGCCCACCAGGATCACGAACTCCCCGTCCGCAATGTCCACAGACACCCCATGCAGAACAGCCGCAGACCCATAGCTCTTGCGAGCCTCAACCACACTCACCGATGCCATTAGCGCCCCCAGCTGGTCATGCCTTCAAACAGCAAACTCTACCAGCTCACATCAGAACGTCCATGATGCCCTCAGTCGGGGGATGCCCTTCCGGTGCATGTACAGACAGCGCTCTGCAGGCTCGAAGGCTGCAACGAGCGGCTGATGAGAGCCTCTACCGCGATAGTCGGCACCTCGATCATCACCCCGATGGTTCAGCAGAAGGGTACCTCTGATTAGGGCGCGAAACGATCGGCGAGGGATTTGCAGCACGCGCGGTGTTTGCAAGCGCTTCGTGCATCCATGTGAAAGAGCTGCTCTCTCGTCTGCTTGAGGCCGGGTGAGGGCGGAAGCAATCCATGATCGGCCTACGCGGCACCTTTCCCGACGCGGCGCTCCCGATCAGGCAATTCACTGGACGGCGCGATCCCAGCTGGCCGACGAACACGCCCGTCGAACATATTACGCTGCAGCACGGTCGGGTGTTCTTGCATACGCATGCAGGGGCCGCTAAACTCTGCCGGAGATCACAGGAGCGCGTTCGAGGGGAGCCGGTCGCTGAAACGCCGCTGGTCGTAACCCCAAGCCTAGTCCGAACCGCATCGCGCTGATCCGTCCAGCCCCAACTCCCTCTTCGCCAGCGAGGAGAGGAGATCATACTGAGAGTTCCGATGACTCCGATCCGCACGACGCATGTGGGCAGCCTTCCGCGTGGCCAAGCCGTAGCCGACAGCCTCTTCGCTCGCGAGAAAGGGCTGGCCCTGGACGAGACGGCCTACGAGGCGCTGATGCGTGACGCGACCGCTGCGATCGTGCGGCGCCAGCGCGAGACCGGGATCGACATCCCCTCGGACGGGGAGACCTCGAAGATCTCCTATGCCACTTACATCAAGGACCGCCTCACGGGGTTCGACGGCGACTCGCCCCGCCGTCCGCCGGCCGATCTCGCGGATTATCCCTCCTTCATGGAACGCTTGGCAAAGGCCGGCGGCACGCCGACTTACCGCCGCCCGCGCTGCGTCGGGCCAATCGCGGTCAAGGATCTGACGCCGCTGGAGAAAGACATCGCGGCCATGAAGGCTGGCATGGCCGCCGCAGGCTATGCGGAAGGCTTCATGAACTCCGCGAGCCCCGGCGTGATCGCGCTGTTCCAGCCCTCGGACTACCACGCCAATTTGGAGGATTACCTCGTCGACATCGCCGAGGGCATGCGCGCGGAGTACGAGCGCATCGTCGAAACCGGCCTCATCCTCCAGATCGACGCTCCCGATCTCGGCCTCGGGCGCCACATGATGTACCGCGAACTATCCGACGCCGACTTCGTCAAGCGGGTCGAGCTGCATGTGGAGGTCTTGAACCACGCGCTACGCAACGTGCCGGGCGAGCGGGTGCGCATGCATGTGTGCTGGGGCAATTACGAGGGTCCGCACACCCGTGACATTGCGCTGGAAGCCATTCTGCCGGCGCTCCTGAAGGCGAAGCCCCGCGGGCTGCTCTTCGAGGCGTCCAATCCACGCCATGCCCACGAATGGAGCGTGTGGACGCGGGTGAAGGTGCCGGACGATTACGTGCTGATCCCGGGCTGCCTCGATTCGACGACAAACTTCGTCGAGCATCCGGAACTCGTGGCCGAGCGCATCGGGCGCTTTGCCGACATCGTGGGCGCAGAGCGGGTGATCGCCGGCACCGATTGCGGTTTCTCGACCTTCGCGGGCTTCGGCGCCGTGGATCCGGAGATCGCCTGGACGAAGCTCGCCGCCCTGGTGGAGGGTGCCGAACTCGCAAGCCGCCGCATCGGGAAAGCTGCGGCCTAAGGCATGCGCACGCCGCTTGTCCTCCTGCCTGGGATGATGTGCGACGCGCGCCTGTTCGAGCCGCAGATCAAAGCCCTGTCGGAGGTGGCCGACATCTGGGTCGGCGACATCACCCGGCACCGTACCATGGAGGCTTTGGCCGCTGCAGTGCTGAACGAGGCCCCTTTCCCGCGCTTCGCCCTCGCCGGGCTGTCCATGGGCGGCATCGTCGCGATGAGGGTGCTGGCGCAGGCCTCCGGAAGGGTGACCCGCCTTGGGCTCCTCGACACGAACCATTTCGCCGAAGCGCCGGAGCGGCAGGCCCTGCGCCAGCCGCAGATCGACCGCGCCAAGGCAGGCCAGCTGCGCGCCGTTCTCGTGGACGAGATGAAGCCGAACTATCTCGGCCCTACGCACCGCACCGACCAAGTGCTCCTCGACCGCGTGCTTGCCATGGGAATGGATTTAGGCCCAGAGGTTTTCGAGCGGCAATCCCTGGCCCTGCGCAATCGCCCAGACAGCAGCGAGACGCTTGCGAGCTATGACGGTCTGACGCTTCTGCTCTGCGGCGAGCACGATGCGCTCTGCCCGCCGGCGCGGCACGCCGCGATGGCAGGTCTCCTTCGCAACGCGGATCTCGTCATCGTGGCCGGAGCCGGTCATCTGACGACGCTCGAGGAACCCGCGACCGTCAATGAAGCTCTACGGGCTTGGCTGCTGCGCTAGCCAGGGGCCAGGCTCGGGCGCTCCCACCAAGATCGAGGCTCGAGACAGGCATGATTGAACCGAAACCTTGGCGTCCCAGCGATCAGATCAGCAGCACTTCTCCTACGCTTCGTGTTATGACCAGGGCGGAAGCGACCCAAGTCCGGCAGTTCGCCGGGTCACGCCCACTCCTCTGATTTCAGTGGAGTATCAGTTGGCCCGATCGAGCCACCGACTGCCCAGCAAGCATGACCTCGCGCATGTTGCTTGCAAGCTCCAACCGCTCTGGCTGCCGCTCTACATCGCCTTCCACGACGATGACGTCTCCAAACAGCCCCTCCGTGAGGCAGCCAACGTGACCATCCATCTTCAGCATGCGCGCAGTGCCATGCGTTGCAACCTGAATGGCCTCGACCGGTGTTAGCCCAGCCTTGACGAGTTGCACGACCTCGCGGCCGGCGGATCCGTGGGGCGTCAGAAGGGACCCGGCATCGGTGCCGCAGGCAATTGGCACACCAGACTTGTAAGCGTGACGGACATACTCGTGGTGCTTCGCCGTGCGTGTGCGGACGTTCTCAATCATGTAGTCGGCGATCCCAGCTTGGCTGCCGAGCCGCAAAATCCGATCCATGACGGTGAGGGTCGGCACAAGGTAGGCGCCGTGCTCAGTTGCAAGCTCGGCGCATTCCTCATCGAAATGCATCCCATGTTCGATCGACCGGCAGCCGGACCGGATACTGCGGAGGATTGCTGGTTTGTTGTGAGCGTGCACAGCGATGGGAAGGCCCGCTTGATGAGCGGTTTCGACCGCTGCGTCGAATTCGGATGGTGTGAACTCCTCGGCGTCGAGCCGCCCATGAGGATCGACCACACCGCCTGTCTGGAACAGCTTGATCCACGTCGCTCCCGCCTTGGCCTGACGACGGATGGCACCACGGATGGCGTCAATACCGTCAGCAACCTCGGCGATGTCTCCGTGCGTCTGACACAGCCAGCAGGGCATCAGGTCACCGTGCCCGCCAGTGCAGGTGAGCCCCCGTCCGCAGGTTTGCATCCGCGGCCCAACCAGGACACCTCGCTTGATGCTGCGCATTGCTGCGATGTCGAGGTGACCAAGATCGCTCACCGTGCGAATGGTCGTCACCCCGGCTGCTACTGTTTCGCGCAGATTACGGGCGAGGTCGTATGCAATCTCTCCAAGAGAGCGCGATGTGACCTCCTGGAGCAAGTTGTCGGGCGCATTAAGTGAGATGTGAACATGCGCGTCCATCAGACCAGGGAGTACACTGGCGCCTTCAGCATCAATGACACGGCCATCACGCGGTGCTGTTCGCCCGCTCTCCGGCCCCGCATAGGTGACGCGGCCTCCCTCAAGAACGATGAGGGCGTTACGCACGGGATCTGCGCCGGTGCCATCGATCAACTGCCCGCCTCGGATTGCAATGGTGCTATCCCGCATTTAGACCTCCCGGGGTTCAAGGCCGATATGGACGAGCGTGTCTCCGCTCGGCATGATCGGTCCGGAGTGGATGGCCAGCACCACGCCAGGGTGTGGGGCACGAGCCTCGGCCGTCAGTTGACCATGGAGATCGTAAAAGCGTCCAAGCAGGGATCCTGCCTCGACCCGGTCGCCGCAGCGCACCTGGCGCTCGAACAGCCCACCGTGAAGCGAGCGCACCCAGGCAAAGTTAGAGAAGTAGAGAAGTGGTCCGTAATCTGTCACGTCGCCTTCCAGCATCCCAAGATGCCGCAGCACGTTGCGCAGGCGTTCGACAGCATCCTGAACCACGTCGTCGGTGAACGACGGGCCTCGACCGCCTGCCTCGATGATGAAGCTCGGGATGCCATCGTGGGCCGCCGTCATCAGGGCGGACCCTGCGAGAATGTCAGGAGGGGCTGGCAATGTGCTGCGGTAGCCGAAGGCACGGGCGATACCTTCACCCCGGCGTCCGACATCACTTGGAAGGTTGGCATAAAGTGCCCAACTTACATCTTCCGTCAGGGCCGTGTGGAGATCGATGAGGAGATCGGCCTGCGGCTTTAAGGCAGCGTAGATAGCGTGGGCCATCTGCTCCGTCAGCGTCCCATCGGGCTTGCCCGGGAAACACCGGTTGAGATCTCCACCGTGATAGCCCTCGAAGGGGCTCATGCGGTGCTTCGCTTCAGCGGCTGTAATGTTCAGGAGTGGCAGCGCGACAATGGTGCCCGCAAGGTCTGCCGCATCAAGGCTATGCAGCAGACCCTGCACGATGAATGTGCCGCAGTACTCGTCGCCGTGAATGCAGGCTTGGAGCCAGAGGGTGGGTCCAGGCTTGGCACCCCTCAAGATCATCACAGGAGTGTTCATCAACGACCCGTCTGGTCGTTGGCCGAGCGCCAGATGACCTGTGGCAAGGCCCTGCTCTGTCGAAATGGCCGTCCCCACAGCAATGCGGGGGGTGGTAATCGCATCCATAACCAGCGCTCCTTGGTTTAAGCCGCCGCCCGGGGGTCGACGCCTACGAGAGACAAGATCTCCCCGGACGGCAAAGCAGGGAGGTTCGCGATGGCAAGCACAATGCCGTCCTCAGGGCAGCGCATTTCATCGACGAGAGTGCCGTAGGCATCGTATGAGCGACCCAACACCGCGCCGCGCGAAACCCGATCGCCGCAGGAGACAGCGCGCCGGAACAGCCCGCCCTGTATCGCGGTCAACCAGAGAAAGTCGCGTACATACGTGATGGGGCCGTAGTCGGTCACCGCGCCCGGCAGGATGCCAACCTGACGGAGTACGTTGCGGAGTCGCTCCGCCCCGTCTGCGACCACCTCCTCGGTAAAGCTTGCGCCCATCCCACCGGCCTCTGCGATTAGGGCTGGGATGCCCGCCTCGGCCGCCGCAACCAGCGCGGAGCCGCGCAGGCGCTCAGGGGGTGTTGGCATCGCATGTGGATAGCCAAAGGCCCGCGCAAGGCCCGCGGCCTTCTCGCCGAGCGCTCCATCCGGCGGACAAAAGAGGGTCCAGCCGGTGTCGGCCGTAAAGGCGGTGTGGAAGTCGACCAGGTAGTCCGGCGAGGTCGTGGACAGCGCTGTCCAGAACGCGTGTGCCATCTGCTCGGTCATCGACCCGCCAGCGCGTCCAGGAAACAGGCGATTGAGATCGCCCCCGTGATACCCATCATAGGGTGTCAGCCGGCGGTTTGCTCGAAAAGCCGGGGTATTCACCACCGGCACCACAACGACGGTGCCAACCAAATGGTCCAGGTCCAGTTCACGCAGGAAACGTTGGACAATGAATGTGCCGCAATACTCATTCCCATGCAGACACGCCTGAATCCAGATCACCGGGCCTTCCTGCCGACCTCGCGCGATCACAATGGGGGCCTCGACAGCCTCTCCCGTCAGCAGAAAGGCAAGGGGAAGGAACCCACGGACGATGCCTGGCCCCTCTGATCGGGCCGATCCGATCTCGATTATGCGCATGATGGTGAACCTCCACTGTCGTTAGAAGCGCATGACGCGCCTGAGGCCTACGAGCCGCTCCACCGCAAGACCGAGGCCGATTATCATGAGGATCTGCAGGGATGTGATGGCGGCGACCACAGGCGTGCTTTCCCACTGCATGGCCGAGAACACCTCGATCTGCAGCGTGGTCATGCCCGGGCCTGACAGGAAAAGGGAGATGTAGACGTCGCTAAAGGAGACAATAAAGGCAAAGAGGAAGGCCGAGAGAAGTCCCGGCGCGGCGAGCGGGACCACCACCTCCCACAACGTCCGAACGCGCGAGGCGCCAAGGGTCATGGCTGCCGCTTCGAGGCGCGGGTCGACACCGTCGAGGCTGGCCGTAATGCCTGCAATCGCAAACGGCAGGCAGATGAGCACATGACCCGCAAGCAGGATCGCGAGTTCCGGGAGAGGAAACACGGTCAGCGCAAGCAGAAGCGACATGCCAATGAGGATCTGCGGGACCATGGTGGGCAGGAGCGCGAACGACTGAGCCAGGACCCGGTGCCTGCTGACGCCAAAGCGGGCGATCGAGTAGGACGTGAAGAAGCCGATTGCAGTCGCGATAACGGCCGCTGCCAGTCCAAGCCCGATGCTGAACTGAAAGGCGGATGTGAAGCTCTCACTTGCAAAGAACTCCCGGTACCACCGCAGAGACAGCCGCGTGGGCGAGAAGGTACCGCTGTCTGCGGAAAATGAGCTGGCGACGACGATCAGGATCGGCCCAAGAAGGAAAAGATAGATCAAGCCAATTCCGGTGCGAACCAACCAGGTCCTGAGATCTGCTGTCGCGAGGCCGACCCGAACGACTCGCCTCTGCCCCTTCCCAGCGGCAGCATCAGTGAGCGCCAGCGGTTGCTGCACCACGGCGGCCTCCTTTGAGATAGACGGCAACGATGAAGAGCTGTGCTCCGATCAGAAGGCACGCCGCAGCGGACGCGAGAGGCCAATTGAGCCCTCGCATCACGAGGTCATAGATCGTCTGGCCCAGCATCACCACGGAGGTGCCGCCAAGAAGAGCAGAGGTTACTACGGCACCGGCTGCCAGGGTGAAGACCAGCACCGAACCCATCAGAATGCCCGATACGCTGAGCGGAAGCGTAACTGCGAGGAAGGCAGACACGCGGCTAGCCCCCAGTGTGCTGGCGGCGCGCACGAGGTCTGGATCTTGCCCTGAGATTGCTGAGAAGAGGGGAAACACCATGTAGGGCATCAGGATGTGAACCAATCCAACCGTCACGGCCGTTTCGGTTCCAAGCAAGCGCAGCGGCTGATCCACAAAGCCAAGGTGGAGGAGGGCGGAATTCAGTGTCCCCTCGGAGCCCAGGATCACAATCCAGGCGTAGGTGCGCACAATGATCCCTGTCATCAGCGGCGCGACAACGAGGAACAGCAGGACGCCGCGCCAAGCTGATCGACTGCGTGCCAGGAAAAGCGCAAGAGGGTAAGCCAAGACCAACGACGAGAGTGTCGTCAGCGCCGCAACCTTCAAAGTCGTGCCGAGGATGCCCCTGTAGTAGGGATCAAAGACCAGGCGCGCGAAATTGGCTCCGGTCAGTTCGGCTCGATAGAGCGTGAATGGATCGTAGGTCTGGAGGCTGAGGCTCAGAAAGAAGGACACTGGAGCGAGCAGAAACAGGACGTAGACGAGACCGATGGGCGCGAGAAGCCCGCTCGTGACACTCGCCTGTGACGTTTGGCGCGCCATGTCACCGATGCTCCGCAAGAACGCGGCACTCACCAGGCAGCACGCGTACCGAGCGCCCTGGAACGAGATCACGGAACTTGGGAAGGCTCGGCTTGGTGCAGAGGAGTTCCACGCCGTCTGCAGTGGCAAGTGCCAGCTGCAGGGTTTCGCCCGAGAAAACCCGTCGTGTAATCGTCGCCGCGAAGGAGGGCTCGCTCTCGGCTTCGTCCTCCGAAATGGTCAGGCGCTCCGGGCGAATCATTACGAGCGCGCGTTCGCCGGCATTGGGCGAACCCACGCCAAACCGGGCCGGTAGCTCCGTCCCGCCAAGGACGCTCACTGTTCCATCAAGTCCGGTCCTCGCCGTCACGCGACCTTCGATGAGATTGGCCTCACCAATGAATTCAGCGACAAACCGGGTTGCCGGTTCGTCGTACAATGCCTCCGGCCGACCGATCTGGACGATATGGCCGGCCTCAAGCAATGCCACGCGATCCGACATCTCGAACGCTTCGTCCTGGTCATGGGTCACGAAGATCGTTGTGATGCCCAGACGCCGCTGCAGGTCCCGCACCTCCTGCCGCATACGTTTGCGCAGGAGAGCGTCCAAGTTGGATAGCGGCTCGTCGAGGAGAAGGACGGTCGGCTCGATGACGAGGGCCCGGGCGAGGGCGACACGCTGGCGCTGACCGCCCGAGAGTTGATCGGGTAGCCGACCCTCGACGGCTGGGAGGCCGACGATCTCCAGCATCGCGCGCACCCGACGCTCAATCTCAGGTCGCGCAATCCGGCGCATGCGAAGCCCGAACGCGACATTCTCGAAGACGGTCCGGTGCGGAAAGAGGGCATAGCTTTGAAACACGACACCCATGTCCCGTTGAGGGGGCGGTACATGGGTCAAGTCCCGGCCTGCCGCCCGCACCCGCCCTGTCGTCGGGGCAACAAGTCCGGCAATGATGTGAAGCGTCGTGGTCTTGCCGCACCCGGATGGTCCCAGCAGGGTGAGAAACTCGCCTTGCTGAACAGATAGATCAATCGGTCCAACAGCGCGTGTTGCACCATAGGTCTTGCCAACTTCCTGCAGCTCCAGGATCGGCCGCTGTTGATCCATGGTCAGGACTCCCGCCGAGGTCACGCGCCTACCACCTCTTTGTTCCAGCGTTCGCGGTTGCGGTCGCGGTAGGCGAACATCGCCATGTAGTCGAAGCGCCGCTGCAAGGCGCCGAAGCGTTCGAGATCCTCTTCTGTGTGCTCGAGCCGCTTCAGGTCGGGCGGGAGATTTCGCATGGCCTCAACATTTGTCGGCGGGTAGCCGGTGAGGCGGCAGAATGCGATCTGCTTCTCCGCATCGAGTGTGTCATTGACGAAGGCTTGCGCGAGCTCCGTCGATTCCTTCGGCCGACCTGCGATTATGGAGGTGTTCCAGATCCAGCTTAGTCCTCCCTCCTTTGGCACGACGAACTCGACGGGCGCACCGGCGGCTTTCGCCTGCTCCGTTCGTGCTCCAAAGTACGGACAGATCCACACGTCCTCGGAAACGAGAAGCTGCTTCACGTGATCTGGGTTGTTCTGGACCGCGGGCTTGTTGGTGCGGAAGAGGTCACGCATCTTTGCAACTCCCGGGTCGACGTTCTCAGCGTCACCACCCGCGATCACGTTGATGGCGTGGAAGACCTCCTCGCCCACCCACACCCAGTCGGGCCAGCCGACTTTGCCGGCGAATTCTGGATCCCACAGCGCATCCCACGACTCTACTGGCTTCCTGATGCGCTTGGTGTTCACCGCCAGCCCGTACGGGGTGTGTACTTTGCCGACGAGATGCGGATAGCGGAACGATGGGTGTACCTTTGCTACATTGGGAACACGAGCTTCGTTCCATTCCACTACAGCTCCGAGGGCACCCAGCTGCGCGGATGTGTTCTGATTCTGGTGCATCAGATCCCATTGGGGGCGGGAGCGCTGTGCAATCACGAGGGGCTCGAACCCAAGCCCCGTCTTCCAGATGGTCCGGGCGCCGGTCCGACTGACGAAGGGCGTAACGAACGTCTGCTCGAACCAATCCTTCCAGGTGCCGGCGCCAAAGAGAAAGCGGAGCTCCCTTGACTGAGCGAGGACGCTGTCTGAGGTCATCACGGCTGCAGCCGCTAAGCCACCCTTGAGGATTTCCCGCCGTGAGAGGGCGACGAAGTAATTCGGTGCGCTTTGCAGGTGTGACATGACTGCGCTCCTTAACGTTGAAGGTCGCTGCCCAGTGCGGCGAACGGGTGGGAGGTCAGGCGCCGAGGACTTCCTTGTTCCAGCGTTCACGGTTGCGGTCCCGGTAGGCAAACATCGCCATGTAGTCGAAGCGCCGCTGGAGAGCGCCAAGCCGCTCGAGGTCGGCGTCAGAATGTTCAAGCGCCTTCAGATCGGGAGGCAGGTTCTTCATGGCGTCGATATTCGTCGGCGGGTAGCCCGTCAGCCGCGAGAATGCGATTTGCTTCTCGGCGTCGAGCGTCTCGTTGACGAAGCGTTCGGCCAGTTCGATGGAGTCCTTGGGGCGGCCGGCTACAATGGATGTGCCCCAAATCCAACTGAGCCCACCTTCCTTGGGGATGACGAACTCGACGGGCGCGCCTGCGGCCTTCGCCTGCTCGGTTCGTGCTCCGAAGTATGGACAGATCCATACGTCTTCAGAAACGAGGAGCTGCTTCACCTGATCGGTGTTGTTGAGCGCTACCGGTCGGTTCTTCTTGTGAAGATCACGCAGCTTGTTGATCCCGGGATCAATGTTCTCGGCATCTCCGCCGGCGATGACATTGACGGCGTGGAAGAGTTCTTCACCCGTATAAACCCAGTCGGGCCACCCCACCTTGCCGGCGAATTCAGAGTCCCACAGAGCCTCCCAGGATTCGATCGGCTTCTTGATCCGCTTGGTGTTCACGGCGAGCCCAAATGGCGTGTGAACCTTGCCGACAATGTGAGGATAGCGGAAGGAGGGGTGCACCTTGGCGATGTTCGGGATTCGATCGGATTTCCACTCGATGACAGCATTGAGAGCACCGAGCTGAGCCGAAGTGTTCTGGTTTTGATGGATCAAGTCCCATTGCGGACGGGAACGCTGGGCAATCACGAGCGGCTCAAAGCCGAGCCCCGTCTTCCAAACCATCTTAGCGCCAGTTCGCTCAGAAAAGCTCTTGGTGAAGGTCTGTTCGAACCAGTCCTTCCAGCTTCCCGACGGGAACAGAAATCTGAGCTCGTCCGCAGCCGCCGTAGCAGGACTTGCGACAAGGGCAGCGAGAGCTCCGCCTGTCATCTGCAATAGACCGCGACGCGTGGGCTGCCCGAGGGCTACGATGCTGCGGTCTTCACGCTCCTGTGCCATGGCTGTTCTCCATCGAGAAATAAGCTAATGTCTCAACTGGCAATCCTTCGACGTTGAGATCCCTCACTGCGGTCTCGACCGCGACCGGGGCGCTGCCAATAGGGATCTCCGGCCTTCTCGGCTATGGCTGTACCGGTCGCGAGCACCTGCCGGCGGATGTCGGTGAGGTGTGTCTGATCAACAGCCGCGAGCGGAAAAGACAATGAGAAGCCAACCGGCTGTTGGTCGTCGGCCGAGCCGATGGCTGCTCCGACAGCGCCGATGCCCAGGTAGTTCTGGTTGAGCGCCTCGGCGTAGTTCTGCTGCCGAATGGCAGCGAGTTCGCCAAGGAGGTCATCACGGGAGCGACGAAGGCCAGCGTGCTCGTTGACAAGCTCTCGCGGAAGACGCCGGGAGAGCTCCTCGTTGCTTAGACGCGCAAGCAGCGCCTTGCCGAAAGCTGCGGCAAAGGCTGGCATCCGATGGCCAGGCTCAAGGATCATTTGGACCGGGTACCGGCCCGGTAAACGGCGGAGGATCACGATGTCCGTACCGCTTAGAACACCGATATAGCCCGAGAAGCCCGTAGCCGCGACAGGCGCGGGGAGGGCGCCTTCGACAAGGCCTAGCACTTGCACATGTGCCTTGTAGAGCTGTGCAAGCCGGAACGGCAGCACACCAACCCGGTAGCGCTTGGTGGTGTCGTCCTGATCAACAAGCCCTCGCTCGGCCATTGTTTTGAGCAGGCGGGAGACGGAGCTCTTCGGCAGGTCCAGCCGCTTTGCGACATCAGAGACAGCTAACTCGGGCGAGGCCTCCGAGAAGCATTCAAGAACTGAGAGAGCAGATTCAAGAGAGCTCATGTTCCACATACGACAACGGCGTTAGCAAGCATGGTACAGAACGACGCAAGGCTGTCAAGTCTGCCACCAAGTGGGTAGTCGACCGTGGCAGGATTTTCTCGCAACGCGGCCCCAGCCACATGTGCTGACGTGTGCGGGTGTGATGGTGTCGTGTTCTGCGCCTTGAAGATGCTGATCCGGCCACCGCCGCGAACATCAGCGCGGTATTGAGCAGGCTGCTGACGAACACCTAGGAGCCTGTCCGAGTAAGCGTCTCGACGGGATCGGGGCGTGGTGATTCACTTGGCCGATGGCCAAGACTTTTCGCTCCTGAAATGTGGATCAGGGCTGGCTTCTGCCGCCCTCGGTGCACGAGTTCGTGCCGCCTGGTCACCTGGCGCACTTCGTCCGAGACACAGTGCGCGAGGCGCTCGACCTCTCGGCCATTCTCGACACCTACACGGAGGAGCGCGGCTTCCCGCCCTATCACCCCGGCATGATGGTGGCGCTTCTGCTCTATGGCTACAGCCGCGGCATCTACTCCTCGCGCCAACTCGCCCGTGCCTGTGAGGAGCGGGTCGATGTCATGGCGGTCACCGGACTGAACCGTCCTGACTTCCGCACCATCGCGGACTTCCGCAAGCGCCACCTTGTGGCTCTCTCCGATCTGTTCGTGCAGGTCCTGCAGCTGTGCCGGGTCGCAGGGTTGGTGCAGTTCGGGCATGTGGCTGTGGACGGCACCAAGCTGAAGGCGAATGCCTCACGCCACAAGGCGATGAGCTATGGCCGGATGAAAACAACCGAGCCGGCTCTTGCGGCGGAAGTCGATACCTGGCTGGCGCGAGCCCACGAGGCCG
>JAESFT010000795.1_pt1 | contig 12786 bp, 12 predicted proteins | sample 9269451 | NCBI WGS metagenome assembly JAESFT01 (sample SAMN14502557, study PRJNA617106) | algae metagenome | isolation source: Scytonema hyalinum WJT4-NPBG1 and co-occurring heterotrophs from well... | place: USA: Mojave Desert, Joshua Tree National Park, California | collected 2006-05-25
CCTCTTCCGTTGCTTGCTCAGGAGTGCCTGACCGGAACGGTGGCGCAGGCTCGTACTCCAGGGTCAACTGAATGGTCTGAGCCTCGGTTGGGCCGAGCAGTTCCGCGATGACGGCGAGCCCAAAGTCAATGCCGGAGGTTACACCGCCGGCTGTTATGATGTTCTCATCTTTAACAACGCGCTCGTTGACAGGAATGGCACCGAAGTGTTTGAGGAAATCGAGGGCATTCCAGTGTGTCGTCGCCCGCCTCCCAGTAAGCAGTCCTGCCGCACCGAGCACAAGAGAACCCGTGCAGACAGAGGTGACATAGCGTGTGCTTGCTGCGCGCTCGCGGGTAAAGGCAAGAACTGCCTCATCCAGTATGAGCGGGTTGACGCCCGCACCGCCGGGTATGCAGATGACATCAAGGGCCGGGCAATCGTTGAAGGTTGCCGTAGGTGTGAGTGTCAAACCGGTGGAGGACACGATCGGCTCACGATCCTTCCATATGAGTTTGACATCAGCGCCTTTCGCCGACGCGAACACTTCGTAGGGGCTCGTAAGATCTAATTGCTGGATCCCCGGGAACACAAGAATACCAAAACAAAGGCTCATCTGGAATCTCCTGGTTGACAGCTCGGATCATGGCAGATCATTCTTTGGCAGGAATGCCAATCATCCCTCGTATTATGCCAATCAGATGCATCGCATTGAAATCCTCGCCTTCGCTAATGCTCAGCTTCTAGATATAGCGGGTCCCCTGCAGGTGTTTGCCTTCGCAAATGATCTCGCCGCAGCAGAGGGCCGGAGGCAGCCGTACGAGCCGGTTGTCGTCGCGAAGGATGGAAGCTTTACTGTTAGTGCTGGACTTGCGATTGCTGGAAGTCCCCTGCCAGATCCTAGTACGCCTCTGAACACCTTGGTTGTGGCCGGAGGACGCGGGGTGTATGCCGCCTGCGAGGACAACGAATTAGTCGAATGGCTCCGCCGCCGCTCTGAAACTGCCGCACGGACCGCCTCCGTCTGCAGCGGTGCGTTTCTTCTTGCGACAGCAGGACTGCTGGATGGACGCCGAGCGGTGACACATTGGAACCGATGTGCCGAGTTTTCGGCACGATTCCCGCAGGTCCATCTCGACCCTGACCCAATATTCATTCAAGACGGAAATATCTGGACATCGGCAGGCGTCACCGCAGGAATCGATCTCGCCTTGGCGTTGGTAGAGGCTGATCTCGGCGGTGCAGAAGCGTTAGCTGTGGCCCGACACTTGGTCGTCTTTTTGAAGCGTTCGGGCGGGCAGGCGCAGTTTAGTACAGTGCTGGCGCTGCAGCGGGGCAACAGTCGATTTGATCGACTCCATGCCTGGATCATGGAGAACCTGCGGGGTGATCTTTCCCTCTCGGCCCTGGCTAACCAAGTGAACATGAGTGAACGCAGTTTCTCGCGTCATTACACACAGGCGACGGGAAAAACTCCAGCACGGGCAGTTGAAGATATCCGCGTGGAAGCGGCGCGACGTTTGTTGGAGCAGGGACTTCCCATCGTCCGTGCATCGTTGCAATGCGGGTTCAAGTCAGAAGAGACTATGCGCCGCGCCTTCATTCGTCGCTTGGGAACCAACCCACAATCCTACAAGGAACATTTCGGTGGGATTAAATCTAGCAGGAGTTTGATACGTTCATCGTCGGGCCTAAGGTGAAGTGAGTCGAACAAACCGGCTCTATTGCATTCACTTGTCAAGCCGCGGGATGTAGAGACGATCGCGGGTGGCATGCACACTGTAGATTGTGTCCCATGGAGTTAATGCAATAGAGCCCCATCCGGCCCAAGCGGGCGCTCGAATGATGCGTCGGCAATCGAGAACTTGCGAACAAAAATGGGAAACCCTCCGTCTTGCGCCACTTCCTAGGATATCACATCGGCAGCGTCCCTTGCCGGAAAGTGCCGTCCGAACCCGAAGACTTCAATCGGCAGGCTCGTCCCGCCTTCGCTCGCGAGATCGGCTAGGGCCTCGCCAATGACGCTCGTGAACTTGAACCCATGGCCGGAACACGCCGAGCAGACGATGACATCGGGCTCGCCCGGCACGAAGTCGATCAGGAAGTCCTCGCTCGGAAGCATCGTGTAGCGGCACGTTGTCGATTTCATGCGCACGCTCGCGGCCCTTGGAAGCCGCCTAGCGGCAAACGTATCCAGCAGAGCAACGTCGGCCTCGTTGACGGGTGGGTTGTCCAGATGCGGATCAATGGGTTCCCGGAAATGGGCATGACGGCCGAACTTGACGCCATCCTGCCCAATCGCGGGGAAGCCGAAATACGAGCCGCCTTCTCCCTCGTCCCACAGGAAGCAGGGCATGCGGCCATGCGAGGTCATGAAGGGGTCGGCTGGCTGGTACCACGCGACCACCTGCCGGATCGGGTTCGCCGCGGAGCGTAGCGCCGGAACGAGGTCGGCGATCCATGAACCCGTCGCGACGATCAGCTTGCCAGCATGGTAGGTGCCTTGGCGCGAACGCAGGATCACGCCAGCGTCACCGGACGATATCGACGTGATCTCCTCGCCGAAGTGTATCTCGGCGCCGTCCTCAGCGGCGAGCTTCAGGTAGCCCATGACGGCAAGCTCGGGCCGGAGGTATCCACCCTGAGGGTCGAGCACGCCGACTTCGCCATCGTCGAGCCGGAAGGCCGGGAACCGCAGGCCCATCGCTCCCCTGTCGAGAACCTCATGCGCCAAGCCATGCATCTCGCACGAGGCCAGCATCCCGCGCACGATCCTGCTGTCCGGCGTCCCGATCTGGAGAACGCCCGTGACGGTCAGGACCTCGCTTCTGAGCCTGGCCTCCAGGGCGCCCCAGTTGCGGTAGGCCCGTCGAAGCAGGGGCACGTAGGACGGATCCTCATGGTAGCCGAGACGGATAATGCGGCTGTCGCCATGGGAGGAGCCGAGGGCATGAGCGGGAAAGCGCGCCTCGATTCCGATGACACTCAGTCCCCGAGAAGCAAGGAAGGCAAGCGCGGCGCTGCCCATGGCCCCGAGGCCGACTACCGCGACGTCATAGCGGAACGTCATCGTGCATACTCCCTTCAGGCCCGGCGGACCTGGGCCGGCGAAAAAATCTTCCCGGCGGCGTTGACGCGATCCTCAAGGCTGCCGAGAAAGCGTTCGACATCGTCCCACAACTCGCTCTCGTCCTCCAGGCCGATGCTCAGGCGCAGGATGATCGGCGAACTATCCCAGCGGGTCGCGCTGCGGAACTGGTCGATCGACATGGGAGCAACCAGGCTGCGCGTCCCGCCCCACGACGCGCCGATGGCGAAGAGCCTGAGGGCGTCTAGGGCAGCCATCACGTGGGCGGATGCGGCCTCCGTGAAGGTGATGCTAAAGACGCCGCTTGAGCCCAGAAAATCGCGCTTCCAGATCGCATGTCCTGGGCAATCCTCCAATCCCGGGTGCAGGACCCGATCCACCAGTGGGTGGGCTGCGATCTTCCGGGCGAATTCGAGCCCGATTCGGTCGGAATGGCGAAGTCGGACACCAAGGGTCTCGAAGCCACGCAAGACGAGCGAGGCATCATCCGGAGACACGCCAATACCCATCCGCCCGATGAGCGAACGGACCGGCTGGATCAGGGCGGCATCCTTCACCGTGATCGACCCCATCAGGACATCAGAGTGCCCGGACACGAACTTGGTCAGTGCCTCGGTGACGAGGTCTGCGCCGTAGGCCAGCGGCTTGAAGTTCAAAGGTGTCGCCCAGGTGTTGTCGAGGCCAACGAGGGCTCCGCGCTCATGGGCGATCGCCGCGATGCGCGGCAGGTCGAGGACCTCCATCGTCGTCGACCCGGGGCTCTCGCACCAGACCATACGCGTGGTGTCGCGAATCTTGCGCGCGACATCCTCGGGCGACATCGGATCGAAGAACTCGACCTCGACGCCGAGCCTGCGCAGGTCCGTTTCCGCGAAGTCGCGCATCGGCGGATAGGCGGTATCGACAATGAGGACGTGATCGCTGGCCGACACGAACGGCAGCATGGCAAGGGCATTTGCGGCCTGCCCCGACGGTGCAAGCAACGTCCACGCCCCGCCCTCCAGGCTGGTGAGCTTTGCCTCCAGCGTGCGCGTCGTTGGCGTCCCGTAAAGGCCGTAGGAGTAACCCTGGTGGCCCCGGTCACCCCGCGTGGAGTAGGCGGCGGCGTTCTCGAAGACGATCGTCGAGGCGCGGTGCACCCCGACCCTGAGAGGGTCGAAGCCTTCGGTGGGCACCGTCGGATTCAGGACACATTGCGTCAGGTCGTTCATGAGGGGGTTCCCTGTTTTGAACCGCAGAGATCGCCCAAGGATTTCAATTCCATCCGGTGCGCTCGCGCGTTATTACTATTCTTCAAAGTTATGGGTGGAGTTCGATTGAACCGATGAACCTCAGGCAGGTCGAGGTCTTTCGTGTCGTCATGACCAGCGGCACCACTGCGCGGGCCGCTGAAATCCTTCATGTCTCCCAGCCCGCCGTCAGCAAGATGATCCAGGAACTGGAGCGGTCGCTGGGCTTTGCCCTCTTCCATCGCATCAAGGGCCGTCTCAAGCCGACGCCCGAGGGGCAGCTCTTCTTCCGCGAGGTCGAGCAGGCCTTTCTCGGTCTCAGTCACCTGCGCGGGGCAGCCGCCCGCATCCGCGACTACGGATCGGGCGAACTGCGCATTGCGTGCCTGTCGGCGCTCTCGACGAACGTCTTGCCACGGGCGCTGCACGCCTTCATGACCCGTCACCCTAACGTTGCGATCACCTTCCAGGCCCACATGTCCTCCACCGTCCGCGATCTCGTCGCCACGGGCCAGTTCGACCTCGGCATCGTCGCGGACGAGATCGATCGGACGGGGGTCGAGGTACAGGAATTCGCCAGCTTTCGCGTGGCCGTCGCCATCCCCAAGGGCCATGGGCTGGAGAAGCGGAAGGTCATCCGACCGGACGATCTTGCCGGACAACCGTTCATCGCGCTCGCGCCCGAGGACACCACCCGCCGCGAGGCCGAGCGCGTGTTCGAGGCGGCGGCCGTCGCGCCGCGCACCGTGGTCGAGACGCCGTACTCGACGACCATCTGCGCCATGGTGGCAGCCGGCATCGGCATCGGTCTCGTCAACCCGCTGACGGCGGAGCCTTACACCCGGCATGGCCTGACGCTGCGCCCCTTTGAGCCTGCGCTTCACTTCCGCACGCTTCTCATCACGCCGCCTAACCGAATTGCATCGCGCGTGCTCGAAGGCTTCGTCCATGAACTGCGACAGGCAGTCTAGGTCCCTCATGACAGCAGTCATTCCCGTACCGCCATCTTGGCCACAGTCGTGAGCCACGACACGGCGGGACCGAGGACCGCGTCGTTGAACTCGTAGCGCTCGTTGTGCAGCTTGCCGTCATTGGCTGCCGGCCCGTTGCCGATCAGCACGTAGGCGCCCGCCTTGCCCTCCATGAGAAAGGCGAAGTCGTCGCCGCCCATGGCTGGCCGGACATCTCTCGTCACCTCCAAGCCCGCGGCCTCGGCGGCGGCGACGGAAAGTGCGGCCTCCGCCGGTGTGTCGGCCATCACCCGTCCGGTCGAGTTGATCTCGTAGTCCACTGTCACGCCCCAGGCGGCGGCCGTGCCCTCGATGACCTCGGACATGCGCTGGATCACGGCCTTACGAATTCCGGCATCGAAGGTGCGGAGGGTTCCGATGATGGTCGCCGTCTCCGGGATCTGGTTGCTGACGGTGCCGCCGCGGACCATCGAGACGGTGAGCGCCACCGTCTCCAACGGGTCGACGTTGCGCGAGACGATGTTGTTCAGGGCAACGATCAGGTGTGCCGCGGCATTGATCGGGTCGCGCGTCAGGTGAGGCGATGCGGCGTGTCCCGCAAGCCCCTTCAGCTCAACCCTCCAGTCACCGCCGGCTGCCATCGAGGGACGCGTGTGGACGGCGACAGTGCCGAGCGGGATGTCGGGCCAGTTGTGCCAGGCGAAGAGCTTCTCCATCGGATACCGCTCGAAGAGGCCGTCGGCGATCATGGCCTTGGCGCCCCTGCCGTTCTCCTCGGCGGGCTGGAAGATAAAGTTGATCGTCCCAGTCCAACTGTCGTCCTTCATCAGGGCGGCCGCTGCCCCGATCAGCGCCGCCGTATGGCCGTCGTGGCCACAGGCATGCATGACGCCCGGGTTGCGGGACGCGTGCGCGAAGGTGTTGGCCTCCAGGATCGGCAGGGCATCCATGTCGGCGCGCAGGCCGACCGAGCGGTTGGAGCCGGGACGGCGGATACTGGCGACGATCCCGTGGTTCCCGATGCCCGTCTCGTGAGGGACGCCGAGCTCAGCCAACCGCTGGGACACGAAGGCCGCAGTGTGCGCCTCCTCGCCCGAGAGTTCGGGATGGGCGTGGAGGTGGCGGCGCCAGGAAGCCACCTGCGCGATGAGGTCTTGATCGATGATGGTCACGGTATGCCTTCTCAAAGGACCTTGGACAAGAACGATGCGGTGCGCGGACTTTTCGGGTTGGCGAGCATCTCGCGGGGATGGCCCTCCTCGACGATCATCCCCTGGTCCATGAAGACCAGGTGATTGCCAACCTCCCGGGCGAAGCCGATCTCGTGCGTCACGACCACCATGGTAATGCCGCTGCGCGCGAGATCCTTGATGACATCGAGAACCTCGCCGACCAGCTCGGGATCGAGCGCGGAGGTGGGTTCGTCGAACAGCATCACCTCCGGCTCCATGGCCAGCGCACGGGCAATGGCGACGCGCTGCTGCTGACCGCCGGAAAGCTGGGCCGGATATCGGCTGCCGAGGCCCTCCAGCCCGACCCGTCGCAGGAGCTCGAGCGCCTTCGTCCGGGCACGATACTTCGGCCAGCCCTTTACGTGAACTGGACCTTCCATGACGTTCTCAAGGGCCGTCATGTGCGGGAACAGTTGAAAGCGCTGAAAGACCATACCCGTCAGCCGCCTCTGCGCGGCGACGGCGCCCGGCGACAGGGGGTGGAAGCGTCCCTCGCGTTCCACGAACCCCTGAAGCTCGCCCTTGAGGAGAACCCGGCCGGCCGAGATGCTCTCGAGTTGGTTGATGCAGCGCAGGAGCGTCGACTTGCCCGAGCCCGAAGGGCCGATCGCCACGCAGACCTCGCCGCGCCGAACCTTGAGGTTGACGCCCTTGAGCGCATGAACGGCGCCATAGTACTTGTGGATGTCCTGCATCTCGACGCAGACATCGCGGTTGCTGAATGCGTCCATGGCCTATTCCGCCTTCGCCGGATGTACGGAGATCCCCTTGCCGAAGTGGCGCTCGAGGTAGTGCTGCCCGATCATGAGCAGGCTCGTGATCGCGAGATACCAGGTGGCGGCCACCATCAGCAGCGGGATCGGCAGGTAGAGCCTGTTGGCGATGGCGTTCGTGGCAAAGGTGAGATCGAGCGTGAAGGGCACGGCAAGCACCAGGGACGTCATCTTCAGCATGCCGATTGTCTCGTTGCCCGTCGGAGGAATGATGACGCGCATGGCCTGCGGCATGAGGATGCGCCACCAGATCTTGGCCGGACGCATCCCTAGGGCCTGCGCCGCTTCCGCCTGACCTCGATCGATCGAGTTGAACCCGGCGCGGAAGATCTCGGTCAGGTAAGCGGATTCGTTGAACCCAAGCCCGAGGATCGCAGCCGTCGCAGGCGTGACGATGTACTTGGTCTCGACGCTGACGATGTCGGGGCCGAACGGGATGGAGAGCGTGAGCTGGGGGAACAGGACGGCGAACAAGCCCCAGAAGAGCAGTTGGGTGTAGATTGGCGTGCCCCGGAAGAACCAGACCCAGCCATAGGCGAGTCCCCGCAGGATCGGATTGTCACTGTCACGCATGACTACGAGGAGGCCGGCCACGATGATTGCGACCGTCATGGCGACGACGGTCAGGAGGAGTGTCCAGCCGACACCGCGGACCACCTGCGGCCAGAACAGGTACTCGAGGTAGACATCCCAATGAAAATTCTCGTTGACCGCGACAGCATGCGCGACTTGGAGTGCAATGACGGCGAGAAGCGTGACCGCCAGCCAGCGCCCCGGGTGGCGGCGCGGAACGATGACGTTCCGCGCAACCTCCGGCTTCCCGGAAGGCGCTGAGACACTTCCGATCCGGAGGTTCTCGGCATCAGCGACCATGGCGTCAGACCTTGACTTCCGGATTGACCACGGCGTTCTTGACCGCCACGGATCCGACCCCCCATGAATCGAGGATCGCCTGGTAGGTGCCATCCGCTATCAGCGCGTTGATGGTGTCAGCGACAAGCTGCGTCAGTTCGTGGTCCGCCTTGGCGACGGCAATGCCGTTCAGCCCACGCTTGCTGAGCGGACCTGTCGTCGAGGGTAGCGTCTCGAGCCGTCCGCGCGACTGCTTGGCGGCATAGCCGATGGTCGCCGAGCCCGAGACGGTTGCATCCGCGCCGCCCGCGGCAACGCGCGTCAGAGCTTCGGCCTGCTTTCCGAACGGCAGGATTTCGATGGCCGCCTTGCCGGCCGTCTTGCAGGCATTGCCTTCCTCGATGATGGCCTTTTCCTGCCAACTTCCCGATTGCACGGCGATCTTGCGCCCGCAGGGATTGGCCGGATCGAACCCGGTGGGATTGCCCGCCTTGACGGCCCAGAGGCTCCCGGTGTCGGAATAGCTGACGAAATTCACGGCCTTCATCCGCTCGTTCGTGATCGTGAAGGCCGAGATGCCAAGATCGTACTTGGTGCCCAGGGCCGGCAGGATCGCATCGAAGGCGGAGGTCTGGAAGCTGATCTTAACGCCGAGCTTCCGGCCGAGGGCGGTGGCCAAGTCGACGTCGATCCCCTCGGGCGTCTGACCGTCCTTCTCGCTGAGGAACTCCCAAGGCGCATAGGCCGTGTCCGAACCGATGGTGATCACGCCGCCGCTCTTGATCTTGGCGGGCAGGCGGGAGGCCAGAGCTGGATCGACCTTGACGCCGGAGGTGTCGTAACCCTGTGCCAGGGCCGGGGCGGAAATCCCGAGGAAGAGTGTCAGTCCCAAGGCCATGCCAGGCCACTGGCACTTGCGCATTATCGTCATCGATGAACCCTCTATTATGTCATTGTGTTTCGAGTGGACGGCGCATTCAGATGACATGCAGGTCCAGCACGATTCCGGAAGAATGTGCCGCCTGAGCAATGCCGTCCAATACAAACAATTGGCCTGTCTATTCTCCCGGGTTATTGAAATGGGCAAACTTGAGGAGTGGATTCTCAAGGGAAGCCAAGCTGGATCCTGGGTGCCCGTCCCTTGAACAGTGCCGAGATGCCTGCTGGTCGGATGACGGGCATCAGTGAGAACGAAACAGGCAATCCCACGTTGTCACGACGTCCCTTGCCCGATGAAGGGGCAGGTCGTGAGATCAGTCCGGCGAAACTGGAAAACGATCGTTGGCTGCCTGCCCTTGATGCTGTTGTCCACAGGATCGGGAGCTGCGCAACCCGCCACGTCCGTTCCGCTCCTGACGCTCTGCCTGGCCACTCTTCCGGAAGCACGACCGGACATGATCTGGTCGGCCTGGAGCTTCGCACCATCGATCGTCGCGCCTGTAGCCCTGGTCGGTGCCCTGTTCGTTCGGGGGCGATGGGTCGGCCGGAGCAACGATGCTGCGGATCGGCCGAGTCGGTATCGGAGTATTCTGTTCTGGGCAGGCATTGGCTGCTTGGTCATAGCCCTTGTGTCCCCGCTGTGCCGGATGGCCTCCACGCTGGCCTGGGCTCACATGATCCAGCATGTCCTGCTCGTGGTCGCCGCGCCATTGCTTCTCGTGTTCAGCCGCCCTGGACCCGTCTTGCTGGCCGGATTGCCGGCCCGGCTGCGACGCAAGGTAATGGCCTGGAAGCAGGGAACTGCGGCTTGGCCCCACCGCCAAGCGTACCTGTTCGCGGCCTTTCTGCTCTACGGGGTGAACATCTGGTTCTGGCATATCCCGGCGCTGTACGAGGGGGCCCTGCTCGATGCGAGCCTCCACCTCGTGATGTATGCCTCGCTCCTGGCCGTCAGCCTTATGTTCTGGCACGCGGTCCTGGAAACCTATTGGACACCGAACGGGGCCACTGGTACGGCAGCGATCCTGCTCTTCTTCACCTTCCTGCACACTGGGGCGCTCGGGATCATCCTGACCCTATCGCCGAGGGTGCTGTACCCGCTCATGGCCCTGCGGGGTTCGTCCTGGGACCTCCTGCCGATCGATGACCAGCGTCTTGCAGGACTGATCATGTGGATTCCGATGGGCGGCATCTATGTCGTCGTGGCGCTCGCCATCCTGGCGCGGCTGATCTCCTCGTCAGGACGGATCATGGATGCGGAGGCGCCGGCCACACGGACATAGCCCGCCGCTGAAGGTGTCGCCGCGGGAATGCGGCGGCACTTTTGGTCGTCACGCAGCCCTGGCCCTCGATCCGGCGAAGGCCCAGTCGAGCAGCAGCATGATCAGGAGCGAAACGCCCACGAGTGGAAAGATGATCCCACCGATCACCAGGATGGCGATCAGTCCCCGGAACACACGACGATCCGCCGGAGACGGCGGCACACCGAGTGATCCCGAGGGCCTGCGCTTCCACCACATCACGGCGGCCGACACGGCCAACACGATGATGGCCAAGCAGACTACAAGCAGGACGAGTTGGTTCGCCAAGCCGAACTGCTGGCCCATGTGCACATTGATGCCGAACTCAAGCCACTTACCGAGCGGTCCATAATCGGCATAGCTCATGTCGATGAGCGGCTTGCCCGAGTACTGGTCGAGATGCACCACCCGCTGCTGCGAGAGGTTATCGGGATAGACTGAAGCCGAGTACACGCCCTTCGATGAGGTCGGGATGGCGACGGTGTAACCACGGTGCAACCCCATGCCATCGAAGATGCCGATGGCCTTGTCCAGCCCGATGGGTTTCCCGCCATGGACGTGCCCGTCGGATTCCGGGACCCGTGCATGTTCCAGCGACCAAGTCGTGGGGCTGACGTGGTTCAGGTGCTCGCCCGACATCGGCACCGCCACTCGCACGCCAGTCGGATAGCCGAAGTTGCGGCCATTGGCCCATTCATTGACCTTGCCACCCCACACGTTCGACCAGGGCATGCCGGTGATCGCCAGGAACACGATGAAGAAGCCCACGAAGATGCCCGTCACCGCATGGGTGTCGCGCCAGAAGACGCGCTTGCCCGGCGTGCCCCGGACCGACACGACACCTCCCGCCTGCCGCCGTGGCCACCACAGGTAGATCCCCGTGCCCACGAGCAGGATGGACCATCCGGCCGCAATCTCGATGAAGGCCCGCGTGACCGTGCCGAAGTACTTGAGGCTGTGGAGATTGCGGATCGTCCACATGACCGTGCCGCGATCCGGCAGGGTGCCCAGAACTCGGCCGCCGTACGGATTGACATAGACCGCCAACGTCTCGCCGGGTGTTGTCTTGACCGTCACCTCGGCGGACGACGTCGGTGTCGGTGGATCGGTGAACTTGACCGCCGTACCCGGATGGGCGGCAACGGCGGCCGCGACCATGGCGGAAGGCATGACCCGCGGCAAGGCGTCCCGCAATTCGATGTGTTTCAGGTCCGCGTGGACGAAACCATCGATCTCGTCCTTGAAGAGGTAGAGACCGCCCGTGATGGCGAGGATGATTAGGAAGGGCAGTACCAGCAGGCCGGCATAGAAGTGCCAGCGCCAGACGGCGCGGTAGATGCTTGTGGCGATATTTTCGGAGCGCGCGACATCGCGGCCCCAGCGTAGGGATTGATCAGTCATGGAAGATGCTCAGCTCGGCGTTCGGGAACGCAGCATGGAACCTTGCCGCCTGCCGAAAACAGCCAGCGGCGTGAGTTGTTGCCTAGCTCTGCTGAGGTGGAGCCCGTGCTTCCGCAACGTGGGGTGGCCCACGTTGGCTGATAGGGCCGGAGTGTCTCTGCGTCGCCACGACCTCATGCGACCGCTCGATCCGCTGGAGAACGGGCGCACCCTCTGGGAGGGCTGCTGTCTTGGCGAACGAGAGCTGGCAGAGGATGCCGCAGAACGTGTGTTGAACGTCGTCGGATCTGTGTGACGTATCGTCCGTCCCGCCATGATCGCCCATAAAAGAGCAGATGACGGAGGTGGGATCGGAAAAAGCAGCGGCGGAGACCGCGCCTTGGGCGATAGCTCCCGTGACACCCTGGAGGAACAGGAAATAGGTCATCGCGGCGACCAGCAGGCCGCCGGCCCAAGAACCCGCCATGATCCTGCGCAATGACTTCATACGGGTCTTATGCCAGTGTTCGATGATGCTGTCACCACAGGATCAATGGACTGGCGACCGCGAAGGCAGTCCCGCCTGTCCGGGAAACCAACAGTAAGGACGTGCCGGCTCTGTTATTGAAAGGCTTCAGTTTAGCGCTGCATATCTCTCGATCAGCTGCGCGACCATGGGTGCATTGTCCGCCAAGACGTAGTGACTTGCCTCGGGTATGCGTACGCCGCGAGCATGACGGACCCCTTCTTGCACAATCCCTCGATGAACGTAGGTAGGAGCGAGCCAAAGAAGGATCTTGCTCCTGTAGCAATCACCAACGGAACGGATATTGTGCTAGATTGGGCAGCGTTATCTCGCGCGTTCTGCGGAAAGCCGCGATAAATCTCATATGCAGCATGCAGTTGCCGTGCACCATATACGCGAGCATAGTATTCTCGCTGGGCTGAAGCCTAGCCCGTAACTGCCGGTGGCTCTGAGCTCAGCGTTGCTTGGCCGGAACAGTTCCGGCTGTGATTGCGATCCATATGGCGGCCGAAGGTC
>JAESFT010000796.1_pt1 | contig 12780 bp, 8 predicted proteins | sample 9269451 | NCBI WGS metagenome assembly JAESFT01 (sample SAMN14502557, study PRJNA617106) | algae metagenome | isolation source: Scytonema hyalinum WJT4-NPBG1 and co-occurring heterotrophs from well... | place: USA: Mojave Desert, Joshua Tree National Park, California | collected 2006-05-25
TCGGGACTTTAGAAACGTCAACTCCCCTTACGGTACCCGGGGACGCCGCCCGGGCCGGAAAACCCTTGCACCGCCTCGTTTTGCAGCTCGTTCTGCGGCAGCTCGCCGCGACGGCGCTAGCCTGAGGGGGCGGGAGGGGCTATATCTTCGGCCGACCCATTCTCCGCGACCGTACCGATGCCCTCATCCCGTCCCGTCCAAGCCGGCGACCACGTCTTCCTCGTCGACGGCTCCTCGTTCATCTTCCGGGCCTACTTCCAGTCCATGAACCAGGACCAGAAGTACAATGCCCGCTCGTCGGACGGCATGCCGTCCGGGGCGGTGCGGCTCTTCGTGTCCAAGCTCCTGCAGTTCATGCGCGACGGCGCGGCGGGCCTGAAGCCGACCCATCTCGCCATCGTGCTCGACAAGTCTGAGGGCTCCTTCCGCAAGGAGCTCTACGAGGATTACAAGGGCCACCGGCCGGACGCGCCGCAGGACCTGAAGGTCCAGATGCCGATCATGCGCGAGGCGATCCGCGCCTTCGGGCTCGAGCCCGTGGAGCTGCAGCGCTACGAGGCGGACGATCTGATCGCCACCTATACGCAGCAGGCGAAGGCGCGCGGGGCCGACGTGCTCATCATCTCGTCCGACAAGGATCTGATGCAGCTCGTGGGGCCGAAGGTGTGCTTCTACGATTTCGAATCGGGCTCCAAGGGCAAGCCCGGCTACCGGCCCGAGCGCAATCTCGACGAGGCCGCCGTCACCGAGAAATGGGAGGGCATCCCGCCGGAGAAGATCGGCGACGTGCTGGCCCTCATGGGCGACACCTCGGACAACGTGCCGGGCGTGCCGGGCATCGGGCTTAAGACCGCAGCGCAGCTGATCAAGGAATACGGGGATCTCGAAACGCTCCTGGAGCGAGCGCCGGAGATCAAGCAGCCCAAGCGCCGCGAGACCCTAATCGCCAATGCGGAATCCGCGCGCCTCTCCAAGAAGCTCGTGACTCTCGATTGCGAGGCCCCGGTGCCGGTGCCCCTCGACGACCTGCGCCTGCCCGAGCCCGATCCGAAGACGCTGATCGGCTTCCTCAAGGCCATGGAGTTCAACACCCTGACCCGGCGTGTGGCGGAGCTCTACGACGCCGATCCCGCGGCGATCGAGCCCGACCCGCGCCTCCTGCCCGGCGGCAAGGCGATCCGCTGGGAGCGCGACGGAACCGGGACCGGCGTCACGGCGCCCACCGACGATGCGGTGCCGTTCTTCGGCAAGGTCGACGCGGCAGCGGGCGAGGTCGATCCCTTCGCGGGCCTCGACCTGCCGGAGACCGCAACCCTGCGCAAGCCCGTCGAGGGCATAGGCACGCCTTCGCAGCTCGCCGGAAAGCGCGCCACGGAAGCCGCGTCGGTTCCCATCGACACGTCGTCCTATGAAACGGTCACGAGCCTTGAGCGTCTGAAGGAATGGGTCGAGCAGGCCCGCCAGCAGGGCTATGTGGCGGTCGATACGGAGACGAGCGATCTCGACGCCAACCGGGCCGATCTCGTGGGCTTCTCCCTGGCGACCGAGGCCGGCAAGGCCTGTTACGTGCCCCTGCAGCACCGCGACGAATCGGACCTCTTCGGCGGCGGCCTCGTCAAAGGGCAGATTCCCGTGGGCGAGGCGCTCGATGTCCTGCGCCCGCTCCTGGAGGATTCCTCCGTCCTCAAGATCGGGCAGAACCTGAAATACGACTGGATCGTGTTCAAGCGCCACGGGATCGAGGTGACGCCTTACGACGACACCATGCTGATCTCCTACGTGCTCGATGCCGGCAAGGGCTCGCACGGCATGGACGAGCTCTCGCGCCGCCATCTCGGCCACTCGCCCATCAGCTTCTCGGATGTCGCCGGCACGGGCCGGAACAAGGTGACCTTCGACAAGGTGGAGATCTCCAAGGCCACCGCCTACGCCGCGGAAGACGCCGACGTGACCTTGCGCCTGTGGCAGGTGCTCAAACCCCGCCTCGTCGCCGAGCGGCGCGCCACCGTGTACGAGACGCTGGAGCGTCCCATGGTCGACACGCTGGCCCGCATGGAGATGCGCGGCATCATGGTCGACCGGCAGATCCTGAGCCGCCTCTCGGGCGATTTCGCCCAGACGCTGGCGCGGCTCGAGGACGAGATCCACGAGATGGCGGGCGAGAAGTTCGCCCTCGGCTCGCCGAAGCAGATCGGCGACATCCTGTTCGGCAAGATGGGCCTGCCCGGCGCGAAAAAGACCCCGTCCGGCCAATGGGCCACGCCAGCGACACTCCTCGACGAATTGGCGCAGGCGGGCCACGAGCTGCCCGCGAAGATTCTTGAATGGCGCCAGCTTTCCAAGCTGAAATCCACCTACACGGACACGCTGCAGGAGCACATGCATCCGCAGACCCAGCGGGTGCACACCTCGTTCTCGCTCGCGGCCACCACGACCGGGCGCCTCTCCTCGTCGGATCCGAACCTGCAGAACATCCCGATCCGCACGGAAGCGGGCCGAAAGATCCGCAAGGCCTTCGTGGCGCCGGACGGCCACAAGATCATCTCGGCCGATTACAGCCAGATCGAGCTGCGGCTGCTCGCGCACATCGCCGATATCCCGCAGCTGCAGGAAGCCTTCGCGCAGGGCATCGACATTCACGCGGCCACCGCCTCGGCCATGTTCGGCGTGCCGCTCGACCAGATGACGGGCGACCTGCGCCGCCAGGCGAAGACCATCAATTTCGGCATCATCTACGGCATCTCGGCCTTCGGCCTCGCCACGCGGCTCGGCATTCCCAACCAGGAGGCCTCCACGTTCATCAAGCAGTATTTCGAGCGCTTCCCCGGCATCCGCACCTATATCGACGAGACGAAGCGGTTCTGTAAGGACAAGGGCTACGTGACGACCCTGTTCGGCCGCGTCTGCCACTACCCGCAGATCCGCTCGAGCAACCCGTCCGAGCGCGCCGGCGTGGAGCGCCAGGCGATCAACGCGCCGATCCAGGGCACCGCCGCCGACATCATCCGCCGGGCCATGGTCCGCATGGACGATGCGCTGAAAGCCGAGCGCCTCTCCGCCCGCATGCTGCTGCAGGTGCACGACGAGCTGGTGTTCGAGGTGCCCGACGAGGAAGTCGATGCGTCCCTGCCGGTGATCTCGCGCGTGATGACGGAAGCTCCCTTCCCGGCCATCACCCTGAAGGTGCCGCTCGCGGTCGAAGCCCGCGCGGCGCAGAACTGGGACGAGGCGCATTAGGCCGGCCCTGTTCGGGCCAGGATACCCCGCTCCGTCATCACCGGCCTTGTGCCGGTGATCTCGATTGAATGAGGCGCGGCACCTGTCCGATCGGGATGGCCGGCACAGGGCCGGCCATGACGGGAGAGGGTGTCAGGACGCGCAGGTGGGTTGCTGATGTGAGATGTCAAAGAGCCTGACCTTGGAGCCAGCACCTTGGGGCCCGCAGCGGGTGCTGCGAGCCTCGCGGGTGGATCGAGGGAGGTGCGATGGGCAGCCCGGCTCGATGGCTATGAGTGAAGTGTGAGAGCCGGACGGCGCCTCGCACGCGGGATTTTTAGGCGTTTAGACTTGGCAGCCCGAAGGCACCAAGGGCCTCCTGTCCGGCCGGCTGCGTGACCGGCGGGCAGGCCCGCTCCCGGCCCCACAACCTGCGACGCCTCGCGAAGCGCGCCCCCGTCGGGCCGGGATGCGCAACGATATAGCCGAGCTTGCAGAGGCTGTCAAGAACAAAACAAGAACATATCGTTGCGCCCCGTCAACTCGCCACGTCATCACCGGGCTCGTCCCGGTGATCCCGATCGGAAGAGCGCCACGCCACACAATCGGGATGGCCGGGACAAGCCCGGCCATGACAGGAGGGTGTGAGAACGGGTGGCGCCACTCCGATCACCCCTCCGCCCTCATCCTTCGAGACGCCACTTCGTGGCTCCTCAGGATGAGGGCGGGGAGATGGGACCGGAGACGGGATGACCGGGACCGATCGCCGGATCGCATCCGGGGACCGCCCGCACGGGAAGATCACGGCGATCCCGTGATCCGACCCTGTGCCGGCGTTCTGAGAAGGTCCCTCGCTCACCGAATCATGGCTGCCGTTCGCCTCTGCACCCTCCGATGGCCCCGGACGAGGTGCGACGGCATTCCCCTCGTCGTGTGCTTTCACGCACAGCCAAGCTTCATCGCCGCCCTATTGATACAATGTCGCACGAACGAGACTTATGGATGCCATGGCAAAGACTTATCCGAAACCGATCGGTCGAGACTACCGTAACGAAACCTTCCGTTACGGCCGACCCTCTCTGAACGGAGAGTTGTGAGCCCGGGCACAGGTCCATATAGCCTTGTTATCAAGTTGCTTCGGCGATGGTGCGGCCGCGAAGGCTTCGTGAACCGCAATCGTCACGGCAGCACCCGGCGAAAGTCACAGAGAACCTTTTCATTCACCAAGCACCGATCGGCGACCACGGCCGCCGAACCCCTCCGTGCGCCTGAATGCTGGAGCCAAGCTCCACGGTTCAGCCGCGCCCGACACCTTCCCTTCCGCTTTCAGGAGAACACACGATGGCCGTACAGGATCAATCATTCTGGGGAACCACGAGCGTCGTCACCGCATCGGGCGTTGATCTTGACGCGATCACCATGCTGCCCAATGGCGGCTATGTGGTGGCCTTCCGGCAGAACAGCAAAGTCGGGTTCCAGGTCTACAACGGCAATGGGGACAAGGTCGGCGGCACGCATTTCGTTGCGGCACCAGGGAAGAATCAAAGCAACCAGACGCTGGGCCAGTGGGAGCCCAGCCTGACCACAAAGTCCGACGGCACCTTCGTCGTCGGCTGGACCGAGGCGCTGGCTACGACCGGCGGCGGGCGCATTCTGCGCCACCAGCAATTCGACGCCAATGGCAACACGGTCGTCGTTAACAACACTCCAGTCATCAAGGACGTCAGTGGCACCGTTCTCTTCGATGGCGCCGGCATTACCGATGACGGCGTCGGCGGCTGGATCACGGCATACATCCAGGATGGCCAGGGTCTCTACATTCACGATGTGTTCAGCAACAGCAAGGCTCAGATCAACGAGGGAGCTACTCCGATCTCAGCAAGCGGAAGAACGGACATCGCCCGGATTAGGGACTACACCAATAGCAACGGCGATAAAGTCAGCGACTACGTCATTTCCTATAAAGCAGGTAACAATCTCAATTTCATCGTCTTCAAGGAAGGTAACGTCGCCGGTAAGGTGAGCATCACCGATGTCGACGAGGCCCGTGTCGTCGCGTTGCTGGACGCCAACGGCAAACCGAACGGAAAGTTCGCCGTCAATTACTGGGGCCTCTACGCGCCGCCAAAGAACGTCATTAAGGTCTATGACACCACCACGACTGGTCAGATCCAGGATCCACCAATATCAACGATTGAGCTTCCAAACCCCTCGACGGACTCTGAGAGATACAAGTCGGATATCGTCGCTCTGCGTGGGGGCGGCTATGTCGTCGCCTACAAGGTCGGTGCATCTCCCGATATCCATGTGAAGATCTTCGATGCTCAGGGAGGTTCACTGGAATCCCCTTTGATAATTCCGCTTCCGGGCCAGCAGGTCACGCCCGCGCTGTCCGAATTGCACGACGGCCGGATCGCCCTCTCCTGGCACAACCGCTATTCGAGCACTATCGAAACGGTAATTGTTGATGCCCGCGCGACGGCCGTGACGCTGACGGGCACCGGCGCGAACGACATCTATGCTCCGTCCAAGCATGCCGGCGACATTTTCGACGGCGGCGCGGGCGTCGACACGCTGACATTTAAGGAAAGCCGGGCCGGCATCTCCGTGAAGCTCGAGATTACTCCCGATCAAGGCAATGGCGCAGGATTTATCGGTGATGCCGCCGGTGATACCTATTCGAATTTCGAGAATGTCATCGGCTCGCGATTCAACGATACGATCGTCGGAAGCCGCGGCGCCAACAGGCTCGAAGGCGGCGCGGGCGACGATACCCTCACCGACGTCGCGGGCAATGGGGCGGATACGCTGATCGGCGGCGCCGGCAACGACACCTACAACGTGTCTGCCACCAACACGGTGATCGACGAATCCGGCGGCGGATACGACCAGGTCAACTCGTCCGTGACCTACACCCTCTCGGCCGGCATCGAGAACCTGTTCGCGACCGGTGGGAGCGCCATCGACCTGACGGGCAACGGGAGCAGCAACATCATCGTCGGCAATGGGGTCGCGAACCGGATTACCGGCCACGGCGGCGACGATGCCCTGACCGGCCACGGCGGCAACGACGTGCTCGACGGCGGCGACGGCAATGACGGTCTCAACGGCGGCGACAACGAGGACGTCCTGGTCGGCGGCACCGGCAACGACGCGCTCGACGGCGGGTTCGGCAACGACAACCTGGCCGGCGGCAGCGGCTTCGACAACCTGCAGGGCGGTGCCGGCAACGACACCCTCGACGGTGGCGCGGACAATGACGTCCTCGACGGCGGGGTTGGGGCTGATACCATTTCCGGCTCCGACGGCAACGACAGGCTGATGGGCGGCGGCGACAATGACAATCTCAATGGCGGCGCGGGCGACGACACGATCGACGGCGGCGCCGGAGCCGACGTGATGGACGGCGGCGCGGGCAACGACTCCTACGTCATCGACGATGCCGGCGACGTTGTGAACGACACCGGCGGCGGCATCGACTCAGTTACCGTGACCGTGTCCTACGACCTCAACAGGCTCATCGGCATCGAGAACATCACCGGCGTCGGCACTGCCGCCTTCACGTTCACCGGAACGGCCGACAACAACGTCATGAACGGCAGTGAGGGCATCAACATCCTCGACGGCGCCGCCGGCAACGACACCCTGCGCGGCAACGGCGGCAACGACACCCTTAAAGGCGGTGACGGCATCGATTGGCTGGACGGCGGCGCGGGCAGAGACACGATCTACGGTCAGGACGGCAACGACGTGCTCTCCGGAGGTGCGGACAAGGACTTCTTCGTCTTCGACAAGCGGCCGAACAAGCGCACGAACGTGGACAAGATCCTGGACTACAACGTCCGCGACGACTCGATCTATCTGGAGAACTCCATCTTCAAGGTCGGCTCCGGTTCGCTCTCGAAGCCGAAGCAGATGGCGAGCAAGTACTTCTACAAGGGCAGCAAGGCACATGACCGGGACGACCGGATCATCTACGACCAGAAGAAGGGCGTGCTCTACTACGACAAGGACGGCACCGGCTCCTCGGCCGCGGTCAAGATCGCCACGTTCGACATGAATAAGAAGCCTGCTCTCATCCTCAAGGACTTCTTCGTGATCTGATCAAGTCAGGACTCCCGTAGGGCGAAGCCGGATCAAAAGGGCGCGCTGTTCCGCAGCGCGCCCTTTTTCTTTTTGGCAACGTTCAATAGTCTCAACCGCGATAGAATGTACCAGCCTGATCGGGACGCCTCCTGTCATGACAGACCTCCTCATCCGTCCCGCCATCGCCGACGACGCCGAGGCGCTCTTCACCCTCATGGCCGGGCTGATCGAAGATCACCGGCCCGGACAGCCGCCCTGGACCTCGCCGCACCAGATCCGGCAGGACGGCTTCGGGCCCGATCCCCTGTTCGAAGCGCTGATCGCGGAACGGCGCGGTCAACCGATCGGCTTCGTGTCCTTCTTCCGCGGCTATGCCGGCTGGCGCGGCAGGCCCATGGGAATCGTCCATGCCCTCTATGTGGCTCCGGACCATCGGCGCTCGGGAGCGGCACGGGCACTCATGTCCGGCGTCGCCGAACTTGCCAGGGAGCGCGGCTGGATCCGCATCGAGCTTTTCGTCGAGGACGGGCGGCCGGCCCTTCGGTTTTACGAATCCATCGGCATGCGCGATCTCGTTCACCGTCACCTCCGGCTGGAGGGAGAGGAGCTCGCATCCTTGGCCTGTAATCCCCACGCGGGCGATTGAACGCTCTCCCGAGCCCGCTCTGGCGGAACGCCCCGCGAGACCCATGTGTTCTCCGGAGAAAACCGACCGGAGCATGCCCTGTGCCTTACGAACTCTACTACTGGCCGACGATCCAGGGGCGCGGCGAGTTCGTGCGCCTGGCCCTCGAGGAGGCCGGCGCCGACTACATCGACGTGGCCCGCGAAACCGAAGGGCTCGCCGTGATGATGCGGATGATGGACCACGCGGAGCATCCGCCCTTCGCGCCCCCGTTTCTGAAGGACGGCGAGACGATCGTCGCTCAGACGGCGGCGATCCTGCTCTATCTCGGGGCGCGGCACGATCTGGCCCCCAAGGACCCGGCCGGCGGGCTGTGGACGCACCAGATCCAGCTCACCATCGCGGACTTCGTCGCCGAGGCTCACGACACGCACCATCCGCTCGGGATCGGCCTGTATTACGAGGATCAAAAGGCGGAGGCGCTCCGGCGTGCGGACGAATTCCGCGACAGCCGGATCCCGAAATTCCTGGCTTGGTTCGAGACGATCCTCGCCCGCAATCCCGCGGGCGATTCCCATCTCGTCGGCCGCAGGCTCACCTATGCCGATCTCTCCCTGTTCCAGGTCGTGGAGGGGCTGACCTACGCCTTCCCGAAGGCGACGGGGCGCGCCCTGAAGAAGGCGCCGCGCGTCGCTTCCCTGCATGACGCGGTGATGAACCGACCGCGCATCAAGGCCTATCTCGACAGCCCCCGGCGCATTCCCTTCAACGAGGAGGGCATCTTCCGCCGTTATCCCGAATTGGACCGGTAAGAGCTTCTTAAGGACCGGCAGGACTGGATAGGGTCATGCCTCAATTCTTCCACGCTGCCCCTCGATCTTGGCGGCGGATCAGGAGCAGACCATGAGCGAGGACACCGAGGGCGTTGCGATCCGTCTCTGGCGCGACCGGGCGCAGCTGCGCGAGCAGGAGCGGAACGAGGTTCAGGCCCGTCTTCGGATCGCCGAGGAGAAGATCGCCATCCTCATGGCCGAGAACGACCGGCTCGCCACGGAGAATGCCCGGCTGCGAGCCCTCGCCAGTCCGGACGACGGGTCCAGCCGGTCCGAGACCGAGCTGCAGATGGAGGCGCTCAAAGGCGCCCTGATGTCCCTGATCGCCCGGCCGGCGGACAGCCTGAACTCGTGAAGCAGAGACTGTGCGGAGGTCAGGCCGCCAGGCGCCCCATGGCCTCGTTCAGGCACTCGACCGTGACTGTGTCGCCCGTGGCCACGAGGCTGCAGCCCTTCGGCACCTCGCGCCAGCCCCGGGTCTTGTCGTCGATGGGCTCGGAGACCACGAGCAGGTTGCCGCCGTCCTGGCGGAAATACAGCGTCGGCGGCTTGGCATCGCAGGCCCAGCGATAGGCCCACAGGTTCTCCCCGTCCGTAAAGGCGGCGGTGAAGCGCAGGGCCTCCTCGATGCCGGCCTGGTCCATGAGGCCGCGCACCTGCTTGAGGGTCCTGGCCATGGCGGTGACGGGCTCCTCCGGCAATCCGTTGGCCAGGGCGAGAAGGAAGATCGCCTCGGAATCTGTGGTGCCGAGGCGGCGGTCGTAGAGCTCGTCCGGGATCAGGGCTTCCAGCCGGCGCTTGATGCGTCCGTAGCCGCCGACCTGGCCGTTGTGCATGAAGAGGTAGCGGCCATGGGCGAAGGGGTGGCAATTGGCCCGCGTGGTCGAGGTGCCGGTGGAGGCGCGCACATGGGCGAAGAAGAGCTTTGATCGCACCTGCTCGCACAGGCTTCTCAGGTTCTCGTCGGACCAGGCCGGGCGGACCTCCCGGTAGATCCCGGGCTCGCGGCGCTCGCCGTACCAGCCGATGCCGAAGCCGTCCCCGTTCGTCTCCGTCTTGGCCTCGACCGCGTGCAGGGACTGATGGACCAGCGAATGGGCCGGAGCACAGACGAGTTCGTCGAGGAAGATCGGCTCCCCCTTGTAGGCGAGAAAGCGGCACATCGGTCTACGGCAACCCCTTAGCCATCGAGCCTCGTAACGATATCGTACTATCTTTGACTTATGGTGAATAGCCGGTTAACGGCGAAGCCGTTGCGACCCCACGCCCGTTCCCCTAAAAGCGTCCGCAATCATCCAAGAACGAGCCGGCCGGGCCGGCATGGGGACCAGACACATGCTTCGCCTCCCGAGCCTAGCGCTCACCGCCGCTCTCACCCTCCTGCCGCAGGCAGCCTTCGCGGCGGAGTTCGACGGGGCGAGCCTCGGCTTCGCCTGGGCCCTGCCGTTCGCGGGCATTCTCCTGTCCATCGCCCTGTTTCCGCTGCTGGCGCCCCACTTCTGGGAGCATCATCAGGGCAAGATCGCAGCCGCCTGGGGGCTCATGGTGCTGATCCCGATGGCGCTGGCCTTCGGGCCGACGGCGGCAATCCACGCCCTCGCCCATACGGCGCTGCTCGAATACATCCCGTTCATCCTGCTGCTGCTGGCGCTGTTCACCGTCGCGGGCGGCATTCTCGTGCGCGGCAACATCCATGGCGCGCCGGGCACCAACACGATGCTGCTCGGCCTCGGCACGGTGCTCGCGAGCTTCATCGGCACGACGGGCGCCTCTATGGTGATGATCCGGCCGATCATGCGCGCCAACGACGACCGACGGCACAATGTGCACGTGATCGTGTTCTTCATCTTCCTGGTGTCGAATATCGGCGGTTCGCTCACGCCGCTCGGCGATCCGCCACTGTTCCTCGGGTTCCTGCGCGGCGTCGACTTCTTCTGGACCACCACGCACCTGCTGCCGGAGACGCTCTTCGCCAGCGGGCTCCTGCTGGCCCTCTTCTTCGTCATCGATCTCGTGGTCTACCGGAAGGAAGGCCGCGTCCGTCCCGATCCGACGCCGGACAATCCGGTGCGCGTGACGGGCGGCATCAACTTCCTTCTGATCTTCATCATCATCTCGGCCATCCTCATGAGCGCCACCACCGATCTCGGCCGCGTGACCGTGCTCGGCGCGGAGATCGAGCTCGCCAACGCCCTGCGCGATCTCATCATGATCGTCGTGACGGTCGTTTCCCTGAAGGCGACGCCGAAGGCCAACCGCCTTGAGAACGGCTTCTCCTGGGGGCCCATCAAGGAAGTGGCGAAGCTCTTCGCCGGCATCTTCATCGCCATCATCCCGGTGCTCGCCATGCTCAAGGCAGGCGCGAACGGAGCCTTCGCGCCTCTCGTGGCGCTCGTGACGAACCCGGACGGCAGCGCCAACAACGCCGCCTATTTCTGGCTCACCGGCGGCCTTTCGTCATTCCTCGACAATGCGCCCACCTATCTGGTGTTCTTCGAGCTAGCCGGCGGCGATGCGCAGCAGTTGATGACCATCGGCGCCCTGACGCTCACGGCGATCTCGGCCGGCGCCGTGTTCATGGGGGCGAACTCCTATATCGGCAACGCGCCGAATTTCATGGTCTACGCGATCGCCCGCGAGGGCGGCGTGAAGATGCCGAGCTTCTTCGGCTATCTGCTCTGGTCGGGCGCGATCCTGATCCCGACCTTCCTGCTCATGACGCTGCTGTTCTTCAGGAGTTAGGCAGACGTTTCGAGCCTGTCCGCCACGTCCTCGGCGATCGACAGGCACGAGGTCAGGCCGGGGCTCTCGATACCGAAGAGATGCACGAGCCCCAGCAATCCATGCTCGGCCGGTCCGTCGATCATGAAATCGGCCGCCTTTTCGCCCGGCCCGGTGAGCTTCGGGCGGATGCCGGAATAATCGGGCACGAGCGCCCCGTCGGGGAGGCCGGGCCAATAGCGGCGGATGGAGGCATAGAAGCTCTCGGCGCGGCGCGGATCGACCTCGTACTCCTCCCGCTCGATCCATTCCACGTCGGGCCCGAAGCGCATGCGGCCGGCGAGGTCGAGCGTCACGTGCGTGCCCAAGCCGCCGTCGACGGGCGCGGGATAGATCAGGCGCGAGAAGGCGGGCCTGCCGAGACAGCCGAAATAGTTGCCCTTGGCGAGCACCAGCGGCGGCGCGCGATCGGCGGGGTAGCCGTCCGTCGCGCGGGCAAGCGCCTGCGCTCCGAGCCCTGCCGCATTGACCACCGCATCGACGGTGAGCTCGGCCGGCTCCGACCCGCCGACATGCACGTCCCACCCGGCCCCGTTCCGCGTGATCCGCTCCACCGGCGCATGGAAGGCGATGACGCCGCCAGCATTCTCCAGGTCGCCCTGGAGCGCCAGCATGAGGGCGTGGCTGTCGACGATCCCCGTCTCCCGCGACAGCACGGCGCCGGTGCAGGCAAGGTTCGGCTCCAGAGCCCGCGCCTCTTCGCCCGTCAGGAAGGAGAGACCCTCGACCTCGTTCGCGAGCCCCTGTTCGTAGATGCCTTCGATCTTGGCCTGTTCGAGGTCGTTGGTCGCAACGATCAGCTTGCCGCATTTGGCATGAGGCACGCCGTGACTCTCGCAGAAGGCGTAGAGCATCCGCCGGCCGTTGACACAATGGCGCGCGCGGAGAGAGCCGGACGGATAGTACATCCCGGCATGGATCACCTCGCTGTTGCGCGAAGAGACCCCGTTGCCGATACCGCCAGTCGTCTCGGCCACGATCACGCCATGGCCGCGAAGAGCCAGAGCACGCGCAATCGCAAGTCCGACCACGCCTGCGCCAATCACCAGGACGTCTATGGCAGCCTCCCCATTCTGCGACGTTCAGGATGCCGGGGCACACGACGGAGTTCGATCACTCTCCAGGGCCGCCGCTTCAATCCAGGACGAGCCGCTTCGCGGATCCGATCGAACAGGTCGACACTCCGACCATCCGGCTTCGATCAGGCTTTGCGGCTCCCATGAAAAAGGCGGCCTCGCG
>JAESFT010000797.1_pt1 | contig 12750 bp, 13 predicted proteins | sample 9269451 | NCBI WGS metagenome assembly JAESFT01 (sample SAMN14502557, study PRJNA617106) | algae metagenome | isolation source: Scytonema hyalinum WJT4-NPBG1 and co-occurring heterotrophs from well... | place: USA: Mojave Desert, Joshua Tree National Park, California | collected 2006-05-25
GGTGCCGCATGAGCGCGGGGTCGTCGCCCACTCGGACGGGGACGTGATCCTGCATGCCCTGACGGACGCGATTCTGGGCGCCCTCGCCGATGGCGACATCGGCACCCATTTCCCACCGAGCGATCCGCGATGGCGCGGTGCCTCCTCCGACCGGTTCCTGGCTCATGCAGTGGACCTTGTGCGCAGCCGCGGCGGCGTTATCGACCATCTCGATACGACGCTTCTTTGTGAGAAGCCGCGGCTCGGACCACACCGCGAGGCGATGCGGCAGCGGATTGCCGAGATCGCCGGGCTCCGCCTGGACCAGGTCTCGCTCAAGGCGACGACGACGGAAAAACTTGGCTTTACCGGCCGCCGTGAGGGCATCGCCGCCCAGGCCGCCGCAACGATCCGCCTGCCGGAGGTGAGTGCATGACGACCGAGCCGACAAGCCGCGCAGCGGCGCTCCTCGACGCCTACAAGGAAAAGGGCTTGAAAATCGCTACCGCCGAATCCTGCACCGGCGGGCTCGTAGCGGCGCTGCTGACGGAGATTTCCGGCTCTTCGGCCGTGGTGGAGCGCGGATTCGTGACCTATTCCAATGAGGCCAAAACGGAGCTGATCGGCGTTCCGGCGGATCTGATCGCGGCCTATGGGGCCGTAAGCGAGCCGGTGGCGCGCGCCATGGCCGAGGGAGCGCTGGCCTATTCCCGTGCGGATGTTGCAATCGGCATCACCGGCGTGGCCGGTCCGACTGGCGGGACAGAGGCGAAACCCGTCGGGCTGGTCCATTTCGGCCTGGCCCGGAAAGGCGCCGCGACGATCCACCTGGAGCGGCGCTACGGCGATCTGGGTCGGGGGAATGTCCGTGGGCGGGCGGTGGAGGACGCGCTGGGCCTGCTGGAGCAGGCGCTACGCTGATCAAGCGGTTCGCGCCCCGGCCTGCGTCTTCGAGGGTGCCCCGTAGATCTCGTCGGCCCGCTCCTCGAAGGCTTCGGTGAACTTTCGGAAGGCCTTGTCGAAGACGCTGCCCATCAGAAGTCCGAGGGCGAAGCTCTTGAACTCGTAATTGATGTAGAATTCCACCTCGCAACCGCCCGGCGCCTCCCGGAAGGTCCAGCGATTCTCGAGATACTTGAACGGCCCGTCCACGTATTCGACCGTAATCTTCAGGCGCGGATCGTCCAGGGTCACGCGGGTGGTGAAGGTTTCGTTGATGGCCTTGTACCCCACGGACATAGTGGCGACGAGCGACTCGATGCCCTCCCCGCTCTGGACCCGGCGCATGACCCGCAGATCCTCGCACAGCGGCAAGAATTCCGGATAGCGCTCCACATCGGCCACGAGGGCGAACATCTGGGCCGGCGTATGCTTGACGGAACGCGTGGTGCGGAAAGTCGGCATGCTCAGGCGGCCTCTTTGACGTTTGCTAGCGCGGCCTCCAGGGCCGGGATGTCGGAACGGGAGCGCAGCACGTAGACTCTCTGATCGGGACGCAGACGCTCCAGCATACGGGCGGTCTTCGGCCGCATCGTTCGGGGATAGGACCAGATCCAGCGCATGAACGACCAGTCGAAGCGTTCCGGACCGGCGGAGCCTAGATCCGGCCGCGGACGACCGTAGTACTTCACCACCCGCCAAAGCACTGCCAGCAGGCATTTCCAGCGCGGCAGGTCGAGCCAGACGATGGCGGTGGCCCGGGGCACGCGGATGTCGAAGGTGCTTGCATAGTTGCCGTCCATGACCCAGGCCGGTCTCGCCGCGAGAGCCTTCACCCGCTCACGCCATTCAGAGCGGGAGGGCATGGTCCAGCCGGGCCCGAAATATTCCCCGTCCAGGTGGATGAGCGGCAGGCCGAGGCTTCCGGCGAGGCGGCTCGCCAGGGTGCTCTTGCCCGCGCCCGGGCTGCCGATGACCAGTATCCGCTGCATGCCGCGTCCGAATGATGCCTGCCCGATTCTAGCCGAGCTTCGTCAGACGAGCCGCCTTCAGCTTGGCAAAATCCTCACCTGCGTGATGCGACGAGCGCGTCAGCGGGGTCGAGGAGACCAGGAGGAAACCCTTGGCATAGGCAGTGGTTTCAAAAGCCTTGAATTCGTCCGGCGTGACGAAGCGGATCACCGGATGGTGCTTCTTCGTCGGCTGGAGGTACTGGCCGATGGTCATGAAATCCACATCAGCCGAACGCAGATCGTCCATGAGCTGGAGCACCTCGTTCCGCTCCTCGCCCAGGCCGACCATGATGCCGGACTTGGTGAAGATGGTCGGGTCGAGTTCCTTCACCTGCTGCAGCAAGCGGATGGAGTGGAAATAGCGCGCGCCCGGCCGGACCTTCAGGTACTTGGACGGCACGGTTTCAAGATTGTGGTTGAACACATCCGGCTTGGCCGCGACCACGGTTTCGAGCGCTCCGGGCTTCCGGAGGAAATCGGGCGTCAGGATCTCGATGGTCGTCTTGGGGCTCCGGGCCCGAATGGCGTGGATCACGTCGGCGAAATGCTGGGCGCCCCCATCCGCGAGGTCGTCGCGGTCCACGGAGGTGATGACCACGTGCTCAAGGCCGAGCTTTTCCACTGCCTTGGCCACACTCTCGGGTTCGTTCGGGTCGAGCGCCTGCGGCAGACCGGTCTTCACGTTGCAGAAGGCGCAGGCCCGGGTGCAGGTGTCGCCCATGATCATGAAAGTGGCGTGCTTCTTCTCCCAGCACTCGCCGATATTGGGGCAGCCGGCTTCCTCGCAGACCGTCACGAGCTTGTTTTCGCGCACGATCCGGTTTGTCTCGGCCCATTTAGGCGAACCCGGCGCCTTCACGCGGATCCATTCGGGCTTGCGCTGCTGCACGGGCTGATCCGGCCGATGCGCCTTTTCCGGGTGGCGAGGACGCTGATCCTTGTTGAGGAGGTCGAGAACGACGGCCATGAAGCAAAACCTTTGAGGCGAAGGGACCCTGCCCTTCCTGATCTGCCGCTGATTTAAGACTTCCGGCGCACATTCGCAAATGCCCAGATCGCGGGGCAGCGTTTCGCTTGTGGCCCCCGCTGTCCTTTACCCATGTGGACATCAGACCGCAGCATCGGGTTTATGTCCAGGCTCCAGGCCGGGCCATAGGGTTACGCCGACTATGTTGCTGTGATTGCAGCCGAGCTTCTTAGTCCCGGCTCTTTATTCTCGGCTCTGGCCCTCAAGGGCGGGTACGGCTTATGGCAGTGCGATTGATAGGATTGAATCGGGCGCTCACTGCGAGGGCCTTCGGTCATGAGCGGTCACGCGGCCGTTGCGAATGGTACGAGAAATAGCGCAAGGCCACTCACATGCTACTTACGATTGTCGGATCCCTCCGGGGGGTCGAACTTCCGCGGCCCGTTTGGGTCTGCGGCCACCCCGGCGCCTGAACTTGCGATAGAGCTTTCTGACGATCTCGGGTACCTGCGGACGGATTTGTGTCCAGTACATCTTCCGCAGCCAGATTCGCGGAAGATGAACCAACATCGGCACGGCTGCCCGGCGCACGAGATGTAGATCGACATACTCCTCCTCGGGCATGTGCCAATAGGCATGCGCCTGGGCCTTGCTCATCGGGTTGAGTTCGCGCAGGTCGGGCCGGGCGAATCCGTCTCGCAGGATGGCCTCGGTCAGGAGTGTGCCGACGCGACACTCGGCGAAGTCTTCATTGAACGTATACCTTGGCAGCATGAGCGCTTCATTGCACCGAAGTGCCATTTGCGCGCCCACGAGAGTGTCATCGACCCAAATCAGATGCCATTCCAGCCGCTCCCGCGCGGCGAAGTTCTCGACGAGAGCCGTATGAAAAGCGAGAGAGCCCGAGTTGCTAAGGATGGCACCGCCGCAGCGCCCTTTCCACCCCGAAGCCTCTAAGGCGAGGAACTGTGGGAGAAAGTCGGCTTTGGCGTGAGGGCCATTTCTGATTTCAATCCGCACCTTCCCGCGCTTCTGAATTTTCCGATGATATCGTCTCAGATCGCTGGGCATCCTCTTGATGTTGCGTACGAAAGAATCGAAATTTCCGCTGACGTCCAGAATGGAAAAGCGGTGGCGTGCACTGGAGCGCACAAGATGCTGTGCGGCCCCGTCCCGCAGCGCAGACCAGACGAGGGAATTCTGCCGTACCGCCTGGAGATCCAACCCGACATGGTGCGGCTCCTGGCGGACCACCTCTTCGAGCAACGCCTCAAGCGCCGCTGCGGCGCAGTCCGATGCCAAGGGAATGTCACCCGAGGGGGTCAGCCTGCCAGAGGTTTGCAGCAAGGGCCGTCGCGGGCCGAGAATCGGATGAGGAGTGATCACGACCGGCATCACACCGATCAACCTGTGGCCAGCGTAAGCAAAGCAGCACATCCAGCGCCAGTGCGGCCTGAGGCCGTGCCGGAAAGTGGCGTCCGCCCACCCGGGCAGCATGGAAGCCAGTCCCTGCGGCGAATCCCAGGCCAAACGATCCCAGGCTTCCATATGCGGACGCAGACCATCGACGTCGCGGACGGCGATCGTGCGCACGTCTTCGGGAGGAGCGCTGGAAAAACCGTAGGTGGTTTCTTTCCTGGCACCTTCAAGCTTCTCTCGGCCGAGCTTCATGCTTTACGCCAAAGTTGGAGCGGCGGGTCAGATGGTCGATACCAGCATGCCCTTTGGTGACAATGTACCGAAGTGCGCAAAATGGGACTGCGGTCATGCGATTGGGCTAGCCAATAAAAGTCCCACAAAATTGGGAATAAACTTCAACCGCAGACGTTTAAGCCTCCCTTGGCCGTAAGTATTCATTTTGCACTGCAAAAGATAAACCAGTTGAGGTCTATCTTCATCGAAAATGCTTTTTGGAATTACAGACCTTATCAGTAATGGCGGGCAGAGCAGACCTTTCGGGGTATGCCCATTTGATTTGTATGCAATGAAGTTATTTTCATGGGACTTTGTAGAAAATCGGGGCGCAAACATCGCAGCGTTTCCAGCATAACGATTGAACACGGGCGGGGCTGCTCATCTGCTGAGGTTCGTAGTCATGATTCAGCTAAGTTGGACCGGGACGTTCAAGGTCGACACATTCGTAGATACAGGAACTCCTGGTGATCCGACGTCTGGAACACCATTCCAGGTGCAAGGCATTGCGAGTTTGGATGCTTGGGGTGATGCCAATGACGTTTATACGCTCAACGGCACGGCAGACGCGGATCTGATCTATTTGGATACGTCGAACACCGACACTCCGCGCCTCATCAACGTGACGCTGATCAATGGCGGTTCCGGGAACGACATCGTCGATCTGACCTCGCCTCGCTTCTACTACGGAGCGGTGACAATCGATGGGGGTGCCGGCAACGATTGGTTGCTGGGAAATATCGGTCGCGACCGCCTCCTTGGCCAACACGGACGCGACTGGATCAAGGGTTATGGTGGCAACGATTACATTGATGGCGGGAGAGATCACGACCGGCTGGACGGCGGCCGTGGGAACGACACGGTAAAAGGGTCCTCCGGCAACGACTATCTCTTCGGCGGACTGGGTAAGGACACTCTCTCAGGGGGCAGTGGCTCCGACAGGTTTGTGTTTGATACTACCCCAAGCAAGTCCAATACCGATACGATCACCGATTTCTCGGTGAAGTACGACAGCATCCACTTGGAGAAAGACGTTTTCACCAAGGCGGGCGCTCTGGGGCGTCTGAAATCCAGTGCTTTCTGGAGTGGAGATTCAGCCCACGACAGAAGCGATCGGATCATCTACAACGATGATACCGGTTATCTCTACTACGATCCCGATGGTACCGGTTCGGCCTCACAGCGAACAGTTGCGAAGCTTTCGAAGAACCTCTCGATCACAGAGAAGGATTTCTTCATCGTCTGAGCTTCCATCCGACTCTATAGGGTTCTTTGAGCAAACTCTGCCGCCAGCTCCGGATAGCGATCCACTGGCGGCAGCTTTTCGAAGCTGTGCACAGCCGGCGTCGTAGCCCAGGGAAGCTTCTCGCTCGTATAGGTCTCGATGAAGGGCACGAGCCGGCCCGGATCCTCCAGCAGGGGCGAGCGGACATTGACGAACTCGTCCATGCCCTCGGGGCGGGTGAAGAGCCAACTCATGCAATGCGGGCAGAAAAAATGACGTGTCGGGCCATGCAGCCCGCCGATCACGGGTTCGCCCTGCAGCACCTCGAAGTTTTGACTCGGATAGAGGGCGCTCAGGGAAAACGCGCTCGCGGTCATGCGCTGGCAGCCGGTGCAATGACAGGCCATGGTGACGATCGGTGTGCCGAGGACGCGAAATCTCACTTGGCCGCACCGGCACTGTCCCTCATGCATCCCACCGCGATCCTCCATGGCGACCTCCCCTGCTTCGCAGTGCGGCAAGTCTGATGCGGATCAGGGCCGGAGGTCAATGTGCATGAGGAAAAGGACAGGCTGGGCTGCATGGCGATTAGAGCCTGGATGTGGGGCGGTTTCGCTTGATGAAGAAATAGACCCCGGCAGCGACCACGACGAACGGGATGATGAGAAGGAAGAGCCAACCGTCGCCTTCGGTTCCGGAAGCCGCCGGCGACGGTGTCGTCGGTGAAACCGGTGTCGTCTGCGCATAGGCCAGGGTCGCAAGCAGCAGAAAGGCCAGGCTGGAGGAAAGGCGCTTCATGTCGTTCTCCACGTCCGCGTCGTGAAAAGGCATGGCCGCCGCCAATGTTCCCGGGACCGTTATCTATTGCGTTCGGCCGGCTTCTCCCATGGCTCTTTCGAGAACCTTGAACACGCGCTCATCCACGCACTGAGCTACATTGAAACGCATGAAATCTCCAGCCATCTGCGAGGGGCTGAAGACGTTGCCGGGCGCGAGCACCACGTCTTCATGAAGGGCGCGGCGTGCCACATCGGCGGCGTCCAAGTGATCCGGCAGGCGGCACCAGAGGAGCATTCCAGCGTCGGGTTCGAGCCAGGGCTCGATGCCGAGCGCCCGCAAGTGTGGGATGGTATGTGCTCTGGCTCTGGCAAGGCGGACGCGCAGCGCGTCGAGGTATTTGCGGTAGCTGCTGCTGCCAAGGACATTGAGGATGAGTTCCTGTGACAGAGGGCTGCTCGCAAAGCCCGTCGCAATCCTCAAGTCCGTCAGCTTGTCGATCCAGTTCGGTCGCCCCGCAACAAAGCCGCAGCGAAAAGAGGCCGAGAGCGTTTTGGAGAAGCTCCCGATCCGCACGACGTGCTCCAGACCGTCGAGGGCCGCCAAGCGCGGCGCCGGTTCGATCTCGAAATCGGCAAAGATGTCGTCCTCGACGATGATCACGCCGTGAGCCTCGGCAAGCTTCAGGGTCTTGTGGGCTGTCGAAGCCTTAAGAGATGCGCCCGTCGGATTGTGAAGACCGGAATTGGTGATGTAGAGGCGTGGTTGGTGCTCGTCGAGCGCCAACGCGAATTGCTCCAGGTCAGGTCCCTCGGGTGTAAAGGGGACGCCGACGATCTTCACCTGATGCGCGCGCAGCAGGGCCAGGAAATTGAAGTAGCAGGGATCGTCGACCAGCACTGTATCGCCCGGCTGAAGCAGGAGTCGGCACACCAGGTCGATCGCCTGCGTGCCTGACTCGGTCAACAAAATCTGGTCAGGACCGGCATGAATCCCCTGCTCCGCCATGCGCCGCGACAGGAACTGGCGCAATGGCGGAAGGCCGAGCGGCGTCCCATAGTCCGTGAGTTTCGGCTGCTCCGGGGTCCGCGCAAGATGGCGAAGAGCGCGGCGAATTTCCCCCTCGGGCATCCACTCGCTCGGCAGCCAGCCACAGCCCGGCTTCAACATTGCCGGCACCGCCTCCAGCGACTGCCGGGAGACCCAGAAGGGGTCGACGGCACGATCGAGGCGTGGCGCAAGCTCCGCCAGCGACAGCGGGGCGAGCGGCGTTGCGCAGTAGAAGCCGGAGCCCGGCCGGGATCGGATGACCCCTTCCGCCGTCAGGCGGTCATAGGCTTCGACCACAGTCGACTTGGACACCCGCATGTTCGCGGCAACGGAGCGGATCGACGGGAGCTTTGCGCCAGGAGCCAGCGATCGGCTGGCGATCTGCGCGCGGATCTCCTGCATCACGTGCGCCACCAATGTCCCGGCCGAGCGATAGGATCCAAGATCGTCCACTGTACTGCCTCGTCTACCATGACGGTTCGGCTAAACTGTATTGTACTGTCTCTGGAAAAACCATGCCGACCAGTCAAGAAGTGTCCCAGTGGGAGGCACGGAACATGGACCGGACGAAGCAGGGGTGGATCAGCGGATTCGTGGGTGTGCTGATCTTCAGCGGCTCGCTGCCTGCGACACGCGTGGCCGTGGCCGATTTCGATCCCTTGTTCCTGACGCTGGTCCGCGCCTGTTTCGCCGGGTTGCTGGGAGCGGCTCTGCTTCTCGTCCTGCGCCAGAAACGCCCCGACCGCAGCGACCTCCCAGCCTTGGCGGTCGTCTCGTTGGGTGTCGTCATCGGCTTTCCGCTTCTGACCGCCCTGGCGCTCCGGCATGTCACCGCCGCGCACTCCATTGTGTTCGTCGGCCTTCTGCCTCTCACCACCGCGATCTTCGGGGTGGTGCGTGGGGGCGAGCGGCCGCAGCGGGCCTTTTGGATCTTCTCAGGGCTCGGGGGATGCCTCGTGGCCGGATTCGCGCTCCTTCAGGGCTTCTCGGCGTCGCTGGTCGGAGATCTCCTGATGCTCGGTGCGATCCTGCTGTGTGGGCTCGGCTATGCTGAGGGGGCGACGCTTTCGAGGCGGGTCGGCGGCTGGCAGGTGATTTCCTGGGCCCTCGTTCTTTCCCTCCCCGTGACGGCCCCCCTGACCCTTCTGACCTGGCCTTCGTCATTGAGCGGGGTTGGATTGCCGGCTTGGCTGGGTCTAGCCTATGTCTCCCTGTTCTCGATGCTCATCGGCTTCGTCTTCTGGTACCGGGGGCTTGCTTTAGGCGGCATCGCCGGCGTGGGGCAGTTACAGCTGCTGCAGCCCTTCTTCGGCCTCTTCTGGGCTGCGCTTCTTCTGCATGAGGCCGTGGGGTGGTCGATGATCGCCGTCACGCTTGCGGTCATCGGATGCGTCGTGGGCGCCAAGCGTTTCGCGAAACCGGAAGGCGCAGGCATCGTACGCATCCCGCGTGTTGAAGTGAGCACCCGCCCCTGAACCGGTCGATGCCGAGCGATGGCCGCTCAAGGGAAAAGGGCCGGGTTCTCCACGGCCATTGACACCTCTAACTCGCCTATTTCGCCTCAGCTTCCCATGATGCTGCGGAGGCGATGCTGTTCCTCAAATATGGATCACGCGGTCGTACGCGTCCATGACGCTCTCGTGCATGGTCTCGGATAGCGTCGGGTGCGGGAAGACCGCGTGGATCAGGTCTTCCTCCGTGGTCTCCAGGTTCATGGCGATCACGAAGCCCTGGATCAGCTCGGTCACTTCCGCGCCGACCATGTGGGCGCCGAGCAGCTGTCCGGTCTTCTTGTCGAAGATCGTCTTCACGAGGCCGTCCGGCTCGCCGAGCGCGATCGCCTTGCCGTTTCCGATGAAGGGGAAGCGGCCCACGCGGACATCGTAGCCCTGCTCCTTCGCCTTGGCTTCGGTGAGGCCGACGGAGGCGATCTGCGGGTTGCAATAGGTGCAGCCCGGGATCTTGGCCTTGTCCATGGCATGCGCGTGCAGGCCCTTGATGGTCTCGACGCAAATGACGCCCTCGTGCTCGGCCTTGTGCGCCAGCATCGGCGGGCCCGCCACATCGCCGATGGCATAGATGCCGGGCACGTTGGTGCGCCCGAGGCCGTCGGTCACCACGACACCGCGCTCGATCTTCACCCCGAGCTTCTCGAGGCCGAGATTCTCGATATTGCCGACGACGCCGACCGCCGAGATCATCCGCTCGGCGGTGATCGTCTGCGTGCCGCCTTTGCCGTCGTCGACGGTGGCCGTGATGGAGTTCGCGCCCTTCTCGACCTTCGTGACCTTGGCGCCCGAGAAGATCTTCATGCCCTGCTTTTCGAACCGCTTGCGGGCCAATGCTGCGATCTCCGCATCCTCGACCGGCAGGATCTGCGGCATGACCTCGACCACCGTCACGTCGACGCCCATGGTGCGATAGAAGGAGGCGAACTCGATCCCGATGGCGCCCGACCCCATGACGATGAGGGATTTCGGCATCGCGGGCGGCACCATGGCCTCGAAATAGGTCCAGATGAGCTTGCCGTCCGGCTCGATGCCGGGCAGCGCGCGCGGCCGCGCACCGGTGGCGACAATGATGTTCTTCGCCTGATAAGTGCCGGGCTCCAGTACGCCCTTCGGCACCGGATTCTGCGGCTGCATGGCCGGTTTCTTGGGCGCCGTGACCACCACCTCGCCGACCTTCGAGATCGTCGCCTCGCCCCAGATCACGTCGACCTTGTTCTTCTTGAGCAGCATGCCGACGCCGCCGTTCAGACGACCCGAGACGCCGCGCGAACGGTTGACGATGGCGGCCGCATCGAAGCCGATGCCTTGCGCCGATAGGCCGTAATCTTTGGCGTGCTCCATGTAGTGGTAGATCTCGGCAGAGCGCAGCAGAGCCTTGGTCGGGATGCAGCCCCAGTTGAGACAGATGCCGCCGAGATGCTCGCGCTCCACGACGGCGGTCTTGAACCCGAGCTGCGCGGCGCGGATCGCAGCCACATAGCCCCCCGGCCCGCCGCCGATGACGATGATGTCGTACTGGTTTGCCATAGTGCTAATTCCCTTGCGCGTACTGCGCGATGCCGTGACCGAAGGACCAGTTTTCCTTTTCGACTTCGATCAGGTTGATGAACACGTCCTCGGGACGAAGGCCCGGGTCCTCGCTCAGTCGCTCGACGATTCGCTTGAAGAGCGCCTTCTTCTGATCGATCGTCCTCGTGTTGCTGACGGTCAGCTGGATGATGACAAGATCGTCGCTTCGCTCGATGCCGAGATAGTTCGCACCGTAGAAGAAGTTGCCCTCCTCGTGCTCGCTGATGGTGACGAAGAGGTCGTCCTCGGGAACGTTGAAGGTCTCACGCAGAGCAAGATAAACGCCGTCGGCCAAGGCCCTGCGGTGAGACGAGGGCTTGCCCATTTTGAGCGAGATGCGGATGAGCGGCATGAAGCCTCCCTATCGGCCAACAATGAATGGCCGGGACGAGCCCGGCCTTGACGTCGATTAAACGAGCATTCCCATCGGGTTTTCGATGAGCTGCTTGAAGGCGGCCAGCAGTTCCGCGCCGAGCGCACCGTCGACCACGCGGTGGTCGCAGGAGAGCGTCACGGTCATGGCCTGCACGACGGCGGGAGCGCCGTTCTTCACCACCACCCGGCTCTCGCCGGCGCCGACCGCGAGAATCGTGCCATGGGGCGGGTTGATGACGGCCTGGAAGTCCTTGATGCCGTACATGCCGAGGTTCGACACGGCCGTCGAGCCGCCCGTGTATTCCTCCGGCTTCAGGCGGCGGTTGCGGGCGCGACCCGCCATGTCCTTCACCTCGGCCGAGATGGCGGTGAGCGTCTTCTGTTCGGCCTTGCGCACGACCGGTGTGAACAGGCCGCCTTCAATGGCAACAGCGACGCCGACATCCGAATGCTTCATGCGCAGGATCCGATCCTCGGCCCAGACCGCGTTGGCGGCCGGCACGCGCTGGAGCGCGATGGCGAGCGCCTTGATGACGAAGTCGTTGACCGAGAGCTTGTAGGCAGGCTTGCCGTCCTTGTCCTTGCCGGCGGCTGCGTTGATCTGCTCGCGCAGGGCCATGAGCGCGTCGAGTTCGCAATCGAGCGACAGGTAGAAGTGGGGCACCGTCTGCTTCGACTCGACGAGGCGCTTGGCGATGGTCTTGCGCATGCCGTCGAGGGGCACCTCCTCGTAGGAGCCGGCCTCGAACATGGCCTTGACCTGATCCGCCCCCATGCTCGGAGCAAGCTGCGGCGCCGCAGGCTTCGCGGCGGGCGCGGGAGCCGGCGCTGCGGCCGGAGCCGCGGCAGGCTTCGCGCCACCGCCTTGGAGAGCGGCGCGGACGTCCTTCTCGACGATGCGGCCATGCGGACCGGAGCCCCGGACCGACGCGATGTCGATTCCGGCGTCCTTCGCGATGCGCTTTGCGAGCGGCGATGCGAAGACGCGATTGCCCGTCGCCTGCCCTGCCCCATTGGGCTTGGCGGCCTGGGCCGGCCCCGCCGGCGCCTGGTCGACACGGGCATACGACATGTGAGCCGAAGCGTCCCCGGGAACGGTGTTGGCTTGAGGCTGAGGCGCAGCCTCGGGAGCAGCGGGAGCCGGCGCTGCCTCGGCCTTGGGCGCAGGCGCGGCGCCTCCTGCCGCCGGAGCTGAAATGCTCTTCGGGTCCTCGCCCTCGCCCGCGATCAGGGCAATGAGCTGATTGACAGGTACGTCGGCGGTGCCTTCGGGAACGACGATCTTGGCGAGGATGCCCTCGTCGACGGCCTCCACCTCCATGGTGGCCTTGTCGGTCTCGATCTCGGCGATCACGTCGCCGGATTTCACCGTGTCGCCTTCCTTCTTCAGCCACTTGGCAAGGTTGCCCTTCTCCATGGTGGGGGACAGGGCGGGCATCAGGATATTGATGGGCATGGCGTTTTGGGATCCTGATCTTGAAGTTAAATCTTTAGGTTCGCATTCTCTGGTCGGAAGACCGGCATTCACTTTTCCGGAGAATGCTCAATTGATCGCCTGCGTCGAGCCGGGATCCGAGGGATCGTCCAGCTCCGCCTGGATGCCGGCGGTGATCTCGGCGAGAGCCTCCTCCTCGGACAGCTCCGTTTCCATGG
>JAESFT010000798.1_pt1 | contig 12737 bp, 11 predicted proteins | sample 9269451 | NCBI WGS metagenome assembly JAESFT01 (sample SAMN14502557, study PRJNA617106) | algae metagenome | isolation source: Scytonema hyalinum WJT4-NPBG1 and co-occurring heterotrophs from well... | place: USA: Mojave Desert, Joshua Tree National Park, California | collected 2006-05-25
GCTTGCCACGCTCTACGGTGAACTCGATGTCCTGCATGTCGCGATAATGGGTCTCGAGCAGGTCGAAGACGCGGGCGAGCTCGGCATAGGTCTCCGGCATCGCCTCTTCCATGCTGAGCGGCTTGGCGCCCGCCGCCTCGCGCGCGGCGCGGGTCAGATATTGCGGCGTGCGGATGCCGGCGACGACGTCCTCGCCCTGCGCGTTGATCAGGAACTCGCCATAATAGGCGCGCTCGCCGGTCGACGGGTTGCGGGTGAAGGCAACGCCTGTCGCCGACGTCTCGCCCATATTGCCGAACACCATCGCCTGGACGTTGACCGCGGTGCCCCAGTCGCCCGGAATGTCATTGAGGCGGCGATAGACCTTGGCACGGTCGGACTCCCACGATCCGAACACCGCACCGATCGCGCCCCAGAGCTGATCATGCACGTCCTGCGGGAAGGGCTTGCCCCATTGCTGCTCGACCAGGCGCTTGTACTCGGCGGTGAGCTTCTTCCAGTCCTCGGCCGTCATGTCGGTGTCGAGGAAGTGGCCCTGGTCTTCCTTGGCGATCTCCAACGCTTCCTCGAACGCGCCATGGTCGAGGCCGAGCACCACGTCCGAATACATTTGGATGAAGCGGCGATAGCTGTCCCAGGCGAAACGCTCGTCGCCGGAGGTGGCGGCGAGTCCGACCACCGTCGCGTCGTTGAGGCCGAGGTTCAGCACGGTGTCCATCATGCCCGGCATCGACACGCGGGCGCCCGAGCGGACCGAGACGAGCAGCGGGTCGGCGGGGTCGCCGAAGCGTTTGCCGGTGACGTCCTCGAGATGGGCAAGGCCGGTTGCCACTTCGGACCGCACGCTGTCGGGAAAGCTTTGCCCCTCGGCATAATAGCGGGTGCACATTTCGGTGCTGATCGTGAAGCCCGGCGGCACCGGCAGGCCGATCGAGGCCATGCCGTCGAGATTGGCGCCCTTGCCGCCGAGCAGCTCCTTGTTGAGGCCGCGTCCGTCCGACACTCCGCCTCCGAAGCGGTACACATATTGCGTCATTCACTCGTCCCTGTTGGCAGGCGAAAGGTCACGAAAGGTCGCACTGGCTATGACCGGCTCAGCCCTCGATCCGGGAGAAGTCCGCCACCTGGTGCACGGCGTCGCGCATCCGCGCGAGCAGGTTCAACCGCGCGGCGCGCTTCGCTGGATCGGGATCGTTCACCGTCACCTTTTCAAAGAACGCGTCGACGGGCCCGCGCAAACTCGCCAACGCCGCCATCGCCCCTTCGAAATCCTCACGCGCCACCGCCTCCCGCGCCCGCGGCTCCGCTGAGTCGAGCGCCGCGATCAGCGATGATTCCTCAGGCGCAGGCGAATAGGACAGCGAATTCACCGCGAGCGCATCGCGCAGATCCTCGGCCATGACGAACGGGTCTTCCTCGCCGGTTTGCGGGATGCCTTGCACTGTTCCCTCTCCCTCCGGGAGAGGGAGGGGCCCAGCCGAAGGTTGGGAGGGTGAGGGCGAAAACGCCCAGTCGTCCTCACCCCGCTCGCCTTCGGCGAGTCGACCCTCTCCCGACGGGAGAGGGTTGGCGGGCCACCCCTCCTTCTTCAGGATATTCGCCGCGCGCTTATAGCCGGCGAGCAGGTCGCGGCCCTCGGCCGTCTCGACGAACGCCTGCAACGCCTTCACCCGAGCGAGCAGACGGACGAGGTCATCCTCCCCACCCAGCGCGAACACCGCGTCGATCAGGTCATGGCGGACACCGGCCTCGCGCTGCTGGACCTTCAGGCGGTCGGCGAAAAAGTCGAGGACATCCCGAGCCGCCATGCGGGCGAGCGGAAATCGCAGGCCGTTGTCGAGCATGAGCGCGATCACGCCGAGCGCCGAACGGCGGAGCGCGAAGGGGTCCTTAGAGCCGCTCGGCTTGAGATCGGCGCCAAAGAACTGAGCAATGCTGTCCAACTTATCCGCCAAACTCACCGCCACCGTCACCGGAGCGGTCGGCACTTCGTCGCCTTGGCCGACGGGTTTGTAGTGGTCGCGGATGGCGTCGGCGACTTGCGGCGGCAGGCCCTGGGCGCGGGCGTAATAGCCGCCCATCACGCCTTGCAGCTCGGGGAACTCGCCGACCATGCCGGTGACGAGGTCGGCCTTGCAGAGGCGGGCGGCCTGTTCGGCCATTTCCGCCAGCTCTTGTGTTCCCCGGCGGAGGCCGGGGTCCAGTGCTTCTGCAGACGACTCCTGGGCCCCGGCCTTCGCCGGGGAACAGTCCGCTTGCACGATCCCCTCTTCCACCAGCCAGCGGGCGAGCTTGGCGACGCGCTCGACCTTGTCGGCGACGGTGCCGAGCTTTTCGTGGAAGACGATCTTGTCGAGCTTGGGCAGCTGGTCCTGGAGCGGAACCTTCAGGTCCTGTTCCCAGAAAAATTTCGCGTCCGAAAGCCGCGCCGCCAATACCTTCTGATTGCCGGCCACGATCGCGGCCCCGTGATCGCGGGGCTCGACATTGGCGGTACAGATGAAGTTCGGGGCCAGCTTGCCTGCAGCGTCCAGGCACGCGAAATATTTCTGGTTGGTCGCCATGGTGAGCTGAATCACCTCGGGCGGGACTTCCAGGAAGCCGGGCTCGAACGAGCCGAGCAGCGGCACCGGCCACTCCGTCAACCCCGCATTCTCGCGCAGCAGCGCCTCGTCTCGGACGAGGGTGAGGCCGGCCTGGGCGGCGACATTGGCCGTGCCGGTGGCGATGATGTTCTCGCGCTCCTCATGGTCGACGATAACGTGGCAGGCGCGGAGCTTCGCCGCATAATCGTCGGCCGAGCCGATGGTGATGCGGCCGGAGTGGTGGAAGCGGTGGCCGACCGTGGCCGCGCCGGACGCGATGCCGTCGATCTCGCAGGCGACGATCTCTTCGCCGAACAGCGCGACGATACCTTGCAGCGGACGCACCCAGCGCAGGCTCTCGGTCGATTGCGAGGCGGCGCCCCAGCGCATCGACTTGGGCCAGGGAAAGGCGCGGACGATGGCGGGAATGGCCTCGGCGAGCACGGATGCGGTGGGGCGTCCCGGCTTGTCGACAACGGCGAAATACACGCCGTCCCTGTCGGTGAGCTGGTCCTGAGTGAGGCCCATCTTGCGGAGGAAGCCTTCGAGCGCCTGAGGCGGCGCAGAGGTGCGCGGGCCTTTCAGTTCCTCGCGAACCGATTCCGTCTGGACGGCGAGACCGCGGGCGATCAGCGCTAGGCGGCGGGGGGTGGAGTAGGTCTGGATCGCCTCTGCCTCCAGCCCGGCCTTGCCGATCTCGGCCGAGAACAGCCGGGCGAGGTCGTCGCGCGCGCGGGCCTGCATCCGCGCGGGGATTTCTTCCGACAGGAGTTCGAGGAGGAAGTCAGCCAACTTGATCCTCCCCATTTATGGGGAGGGGGACCGTTCCGGAGGAACGGTGGAGGGGGGTGTACATCTGGTGCGGAGTGGGTGGAGCCCCCCCTCCACCGGCTACGCCGGTCCCCCTCCCCGTGAACGGGGAGGATTTGGCGTAAGCGATCAGGGACGTTGCCGCCTCATCCGGATCACGCAGCACGTCAGACGCGAGGACACGGAGGACGTGGTAGCCTCGTGTTTCAAGCCAGGCAGTGCGTTGCTCGCCGCGGGCAGGGCGATCGCCCATGTCGTGGGCGAGGCCGTCCACCTCGACCACCCGCTTGGCGGCAGCGCAGTAGAAGTCGGCACGATAGGGACCGGTCGGATGCTGCTTGCGGAAGGCGATACCCTGCGGCGAACCTTTGAGGCGTTGCCAGAGCAGGACTTCTGGCAGGCTCATCTCGTGGCGGGCTTTGCGGGCCTCATACACTTCCGGCTTGCGTAGGCCGCGTGACGCGCCCCCTCCACCGCTCGCCTCGCGAGCGGTCCCCCTCCCCGTCCCGAGGAGGATCATGACTGCCACCCGTTCTTTTCCATCCAGGCAGCGCAGGCGCCTTTGGCGAGGTCGCGGACGCGGCCGATATAGGCCTGGCGTTCGGCGACAGAGATGACGCCCCGGGCGTTCAGCAGGTTGAAGATGTGGCTTGCCTTGATCGCCTGTTCATAGGCGGGGATGGGGAGCTTGCGCTCGAGGCAGCGCTCGCACTCTGCGGCGGCCTTGCGGAAGCCGTCGAACAGGCTGTCGGTATCCGCCACCTCGAAATTCCAGGTCGACATCTGGATCTCGTTTTCGAGGAACACGTCGCCATAAGTGACGCCCTGGCCGTTGAAGTCGAGATCGTACACGCGGTCGACATTCTGGATGTACATGGCCAGCCGTTCGAGACCGTAGGTGAGCTCGCCCGCGACAGGCTTGCAGTCGAAGCCGCCCATTTGCTGGAAATAGGTGAACTGGGTCACTTCCATGCCGTCGCACCAGACTTCCCAGCCCAGGCCCCAGGCGCCGAGCGTGGGCGACTCCCAGTCGTCCTCGACGAAGCGGATGTCGTGCTTGAGCAGATCGAGGCCGATCGCCTTCAAGCTGCCGAGATACAGCTCCTGCAGGTCGGGCGGGCTCGGCTTCAGGATGACCTGATATTGGTAATAATGCTGGAGCCGGTTGGGGTTCTCGCCATAGCGGCCGTCGGTCGGGCGGCGGCAGGGCTGGACGAAGGCGGCGTTCCACGGATCGGGACCGAGCGCCCGCAGCGTGGTCGCGGTATGGAAGGTGCCAGCGCCCATTTCCATATCATAGGGCTGCAGGATCACGCAGCCCTGATCCGCCCAATAGCGGTGAAGCGTGAGGATCAGGTCCTGAAAGCTGGGGGCGGCCTGGGTCAAAGCCGTTCGCACCTGCACAAAGGGCGTTCCGGAATCAACACTTCCTTGTGCTCCGGCGAAGGCCGGAGCGATGCCTCACAAAGCTCCGGCCTTCGCCGGAGCACAGAGAGTTAGTAATCCCAGCTTTCGCGCTGCATGGCGCGGCGTTGGCGTTCGACTTGCTTGCGGCGCCGCTCCTCCGCCTTTTGGCCGGCGCGCTCTTCCTTGGCGAGTTGCTCTTCCTGTTTGCGGATCTCGCGGCCGCGTTTCTCGTCCGCCTCGGACTGGCTGGTGGTGAGCTTGTCCGCCGTCCAGCCGACCGCCTTGACCGGCATGGTCGCGACGTCGAGCGCGGTCTTGGCGAGGCAGCCGCCCAAGGCGAACGGCAGAAGCAGAACGAACGCGCGCATCACGACCCCTGAAATGATTTGCCGGCGAGCCTAGGCCGGTGCACCTTCACAGGCAATGAACGGGAGGGGCCAATGGACGTGACCGTGATCACCGGCGCTTCGGCCGGGTTGGGCGAAGGCTTTGCGCGGGCGTTTGCTGCGAAAAAGCAGAACCTGCTGCTGGTCGCGCGGCGGGAGGAACGGCTGGCGGGGCTCGCCATCGAGCTCGCCGAACGGCACGGCGTCGCGGTCGAGACGCTGGCGATCGACCTAGCAGCGGACGATGCCGGCGAGACGCTGATGCGGGAAGCGGCGGAGCGCGGGCTCGTCATCGACCAGCTGATCAACAATGCCGGCTTCGGCGCGCGCGGCGCCTTTGCCGAGATCGGCCTCGACGAGCAGAAGCGGATGATTGCGCTCAACTGCACCGCGCTGATGGAGCTGTGCCACCGCGTGCTGCCCGGCATGATCGAGCGCCGGCGTGGCGGAATATTGAACGTCGCCTCCACCGCCTCCTTCCAGCCGGGGCCCTGGATGGCCGTTTATTACGCGACCAAGGCGTTCGTGCTCAGTTTCTCCGAGGCGCTGCACGAGGAAGTGCGCGGGCACGGCGTCCGGGTCGCCGCGCTTTGCCCCGGCCCGACCCGCACCGAGTTCGCGGATGTGGCCGGCATGACTGACAGCGAGCTGTTCAAGCGCTTCGCCAGCCCGGCGGAGTCGGTGGTGCGCGACGGGCTTGCGGCGCTGGAGAGCAACACGGCCGTGAAAGTGTCGGGCGTGATGAACAGCATCATGGCGGAGTCGATCCGCTTCACGCCGCGGCTGCTGGCGCGGCGGATTGCGGGCGGGTTGCAGAAGACGCGGCAGGGGTAAGTTCCCTCTCTGCGGTTCGGGCTGACCCTGTCGAAGCCGACCCTTTCTGGGCACGGCAGCAAGAAGGGAGGCCTTCGACAAGCTCAGGCCGAACCCGTCTCTTGCCTTTGCGCTCAGGCGATCCGGCGTTAACGCAGCCCTCATGCCGCATTTCGCACCTTCGACCTGCCCGCGCCTGATCGTGAAGATCGGGTCGGCGCTGCTCGTCGCCGCCGACGGGAGCGTGCGGCGGGACTGGCTGGCAGGGATTGCTGCCGACATTGCGGCGCGGTGCCGGGAGGGGCAGCAGGTCGCGGTCGTCTCATCAGGCGCCATCGCGCTGGGGGCGCGGCGGCTGAAGCTGCCGAAAGGCGGACGCGCTTCGCTGGAGGACGCGCAGGCCGCCGCAGCGACGGGGCAGATCGCGCTGAGCCAGGTCTGGGCGGAGGTGCTCGGCGCCGAGGGACTTACCGCGGCGCAGATGCTGGTGACGCTCAATGATCTCGAAGACCGGCGCCGTTACCTGAACGCCTCGGCGACGCTGGACCGGCTGCTCGGCTTGGGCGTGGTGCCGGTGATCAATGAGAATGACAGCGTCGCCACTACGGAGATCCGGTTCGGCGACAATGACCGGCTCGCGGCGCGCGTCGGCCAGGCCGCGGGGGCGGGCGGCGTGCTGCTGCTTTCCGACGTGGACGGGCTTTACGATGCCGATCCGAACAGCCGGGCGGACGCGAAGCTGCTCGAGCGGGTCGAAGCGATCGACGAGCGCATCCTGTCCTTCGCAGGGGCCAGTTCCGGGTCGGGGATGGGATCGGGCGGCATGCGGTCGAAGCTGGAGGCGGCGCGGATCGCCACCTGCGCCGGCATTGCCCTCGTCATTGCCAATGGTCGGACGGAGCGCCCGCTCGCCGGCGACCGGGGCACGTTGTTCACCGCGCAGGCGGGTGCGTCGCCGCGCAAGGCATGGCTGGCCGGCCGGCTGACCGTGCGCGGGCATGTGACCGTCGATGCCGGCGCCGCCAAGGCATTGCGTTCAGGATCCAGCTTGCTGGCGGCGGGAGCGACCGGACTCGAAGGCCGGTTCGAACGTGGCGACGTAATCGATATCCTCCATGAGGGCAAAGCGGTCGGGCGCGGACTGTCCGAATATGACGCCGCCGACGCCGCGCGAATCCTTGGCACGAAGAGCGATGCGCAGGCGGACATCCTGGGCTATGCGCCCCGCGCCGCCCTTGTTCACCGCGACCATTTCGTTCTGATCTGACCTTATGGCCCATCCCGTTCTCGCGATTACCGGAGGCACAGGCTTTGTCGGCTCGACACTCGTCCGCCACGCGGCGATGCGCGGCCACAAAGTGCGCGCGCTGACGCGCAAGCCGCAGCCGTCCAACAGCAAGATCGAGTGGATCGAAGGCGCACTCGACCGGCCCGAGTCGCTGGTGCGGCTTGCGGTCGGCGCCGATGTGGTCATCCATGTCGCAGGCGCGATCAACGCCCCCGATCGGGCCGGCTTCCAGGACGCCAACGTGTTCGGGACGCTGAACATGGTGGAGGCGGCGAAAGCGGCGGGTGTCAGGCGCTTCATCCATGTGAGTTCGATGGCGGCGCGCGAGCCGGAGTTGTCCGACTATGGCTGGTCCAAGGCGCGGTCGGAGCAAGTGGTCGGTGCCAGCGGGCTCGACTGGACGATCGTGCGCCCGCCGGCCGTCTACGGCCCCGGCGACCGCGAGACGTTGGAACTGTTCAAGATGGCCAGGCGCGGCCTCGTCTTCCTGCCGCCGGCGGGCCGCATCTCGGTGATCGAGGTGAGCGACCTATCCCGCTTCCTGCTGACCTTGATCGGCCATGAAGAAACGTTCGGTGAAACCTATGAGCCGGACGACGGCTACGAAAAAGGCTGGACGCACAAGCAGTTCGCCGAGTCGATTGGCGCCGCCGTCGGGCGCAAGAGCATCGCGACCGTGTCCATGCCTCGCCCCCTGCTGCGGCTCGGCGCGCGCGCGGACCGGCTGTTCCGCGGCAGGCGGGCCAAGCTGACGCTCGATCGCGCCAGCTATTTCAGCCACCCCGATTGGGTCTCGAAGCGCCGTCCGCCCGCCGAGCTTTGGCGCCCGCATATCGAGACCAATGCCGGGCTGAAGGCCACGGCCGTCGCCTATCGCGCCGCTGGCTGGCTTTGATCACGCTGTACTTAACCATCGTCATTGCAAGTGCAGCGAAGCAATCCAGCTGCGGCGTGTGCAGCTCTGGATTGCCGCGTCGCTTCGCTCCTCGCAATGACGAAAGGAGGTAGGCCGGGCGCAGCTGCCCCTCGACTTTTCCGGCGCGCTGCGGATGAATGACCGCAACGAACGAACCGGAGAAGATGATGCTGAAAAGCCTTGCCGCCGCCTTGATGCTCGCTGCGTCCACACCCGCGCTGGCCGCTGCGTCCGACGACCTGAAGCGAGTGATGGACGAACAATGGGCCTGGTTCCTGAAGTCGAACCCCGTCTATGCGACCAGCCTCGGTACGCGGACCTATGACGACCGCATCAACGATATCAGCCTGGCGGAGGCGGACCGGCAGGCCGCACAGGCCAAGACGTTCCTCGACCGGCTGAAGGCCATTCCCGACGCGCAGCTGAGCCCGGCCGAACGCACCAACAAGGCGATCCTCGCCCGGCTGCTCAACGAGCAGGTGGAAGGCAATCGCTACGGCCAGCGGCAGATGCTCTTCACGACCTATTATGGCTGGCATCAGGGCTTTGCCGGCATGTCGGAGCAGCTGCCCTTCGCGAAAAAGGCCGATTACGAGAACTATCTGAAACGGCTTAGCCAATATCCGGCGTATAATCAGGAAGCGATCCGGATCACGCGGCAGGCAGTGGCTCAAGGCTTCACCCAGCCGTGCGAAGCGATGAAGGGCTTTGAGAAGACGATCATCGGCGTGGTGACGGAAGACCCGAGCCAATCGCGCTTCTATGCCCCGTTCGCCGGCGCCAGGCCCGCCGACGCGACCGAGGCAGAATGGGCAGCGCTGCAGGCCCGCGCGAAGACGCTGATCACCCTCACGCTCAATCCCGAATACCGGCGCTTCCACGAATTCTACACGGCTGAATACGCGCCCAAATGCCGTAAGACGGTGGGCGCCTCGGCTATGCCCGGCGGCGGCGACTGGTATGCGTTCCGCGCGCGATCCGAAACCACGACTAACCTTACGCCCGAACAGATCCACCAGCTCGGCCTGAAGGAAGTCGCGCGCATCCGGGCGGAGATGGAGACGGTCGCCAGGCAGGCCGGCTTTGCGACGCGCGAGGCGTTCATCCAGGAACTGCGCACCAATCCCAAATATTACGCCAGGACTCCCGAAGAGCTGCTCGCCGCCGCAGCGTTGCAGTCGAAGCGGATCGACGGCATGCTCCCCAAATATTTCGGCCGGCTGCCACGGCTGCCTTATGGCGTGAAGGCGATTCCGGCGGAAATAGCGGAAGGCACCACCACCGCTTATGCGCAGACCGGTTCGCTCGCGACCGGAATCGCCAGCCAATATTTCGTGAACACGTCCAAGCTCGATCAGCGCCCTCTGTGGGAGCTGGCGGCGCTGACGCCGCACGAGGCGGCGCCGGGGCATCTCTTCCAGCTGGGCCTGCAACAGGAGCTGGAGCTGCCGGAGTTCCGCAAGCACCAGGCGAGCTTCACTGCCTATGTCGAGGGCTGGGCGCTCTATACCGAGCGGCTGGGCATCGAGATGGGCCTGTACGACACGCCCCAGAAGCAGATGGGGCGGCTGAGCTACGAGATGTGGCGTGCCTCACGTCTCGTCGTCGATACCGGGCTGCACGCCAAGGGCTGGACCAAGGCGCAGGCGGTCGCCTTCATGACCGACAACACTGCCTTGAGCGCCGCGAACATCGACGCGGAAGTGAACCGCTACATCTCATGGCCGGGCCAGGCGCTCGGCTATAAAATGGGCGAACTGAAAATCCGGGAGCTGCGGACGCGGGCGGAGCAGGAGCTGGGGCCAAAATTCGACCTGCGCCGCTTCCATGACGCGGTGCTTGGCCAGGGCGCGGTTCCGCTGGACGTGCTGGAGATGCAGATCGACAGCTGGATCGCGGGGGAGAAAAGCAAGACTTAGCGAAGAAGAACCGTTCGCTTCGAGCGAAATCGAGAAGCGGTGGCTGACGTCACGCGCGTTTCTCGACTTCGCTCGAAATGAACGGGACTGGGTTACTGCCCTTCCGGCAATTCGCCCCGCTCGCGCGCCCGCCGCTCTTCGCGCGCTTGGCGGAGCATCTGGGCGTAGCAGCCGGTCCAGCCGCCGGCGCCCGAGGGCGTGCAGCTGTTGGTGCCGGATGCGCCGACATATTCCATGCTCCGGGCGCGGGCGGCCCAGCTGTTGCTCTGCGCACTTGGCTCGATGCGGCGCAACTCCTGCGGGATACGATAGCGTTCGCCTTCCGAGCGGCGGACGCAGATGGTGTCGCGGGGACAGGTGTCATCGCCGAAGATGACCAGCACCTGCTCGTTGGTGTTGCGCTGCGCGACCGCCGGTGCCGACGGCAGGCTCAGCGGCGCGAGGAGCGTGGCGGCGATGAGAAACTTCTTCAACATGGGACGCTCCTTCAGATGCGCTCGGACAGAGCGATGGCGGCGCGGCAGCCGAGCCGGATCGCGTGGAACATGAGTGGATAGGCGGGCGCCCGCTCAGCGCCGGCGGCGAGAGCATGGTCGCGGTGCGCCACCTCGTCGTCGCGGAACTCGCGGATTGTGTCCGACAGCTCCGGGTCGCTGTCGCCCAGCTCTTCAAGCTGCTCGGAATAATGTCGGTCAATCTCGGTCTCGATCGCAGCGGTGCAGGCCATTGCCGCTTCGGGCCCGATTGCAGCCGTGACGGCGCCGAGCGCGAAGCCGGCGACATCCCAGACCGGCTGAAGCAGCGTCGGCCGCACGCCGCGTTCGACGATCATCGCATCGAAGCGGCGGCGATGGGCTTCCTCTTGGGCAGCCATGCCGGCGATCGCCCGCCCGGCCGCGACGCGGTCGCCGAGCACGGCCAGCTGGCCGGCGTAGATGCGGGTGGCGCCATATTCGCCAGCCTGGTCGACGCGCAGCATCGCGGCGGCGTCGGGCCGGAGGTCTCCGGGTTTTACGGTCATCGCGCTCTCCTCGAACCATGCGCCAACGCCCAGATGGCGATTGCGGCTGCAAAGGAGAAGATGGCGTTGAACCCAGCGAGCGAAATGCCCAACAGCGTCCATTGTGCCTGATCGCAGCGGATCACCGGCGCGTTCAGGATCGCCTTCAGCATGTCTTCGGCCGAGCCCGCGGTCGGCGCGCGGGCGCAGGTGGTCAGCCCTTCCCACCAGCCATATTCGACGCCGGCGTGAAAGACGCCGATCGCACCGGAAATGGCGATAAAGATGGCGGCGAGGTTGGCCGCCACGCGAGACGCGGCGGGCTTCCTGGCGATGGCATAGGCCAGTGCCGCCAGCGCGATCGCCGCCTCGTGCGGCCAGCGCTGCCAGTAGCACATCTCGCATGGTGCCAGCCCGCCGACATATTGCGACGCCAGCGCGCCCCCCAGCAGCAGCGCGGGGGCGAGCAGGGCCAGCAGGCGGGCTTTGGCTAACGAGTCCAACTATCACTCCGGTTCGGGCTGAGCTCGTCGAAGCCCTCCCTTCGTTAGCTGGTAAGAAGAAGGGAGGCCTTCGACAAGCTCAGGCCAAACCGAGTTAAGGGCGGGAGCGGCTGAACCGGAGCTTACTTGCCCCGTGCCGCGGTCTGCACGGGGGGCAGCTTGCCCAGCCGCGCGATGGTCTTCACCGCATAGTCGAGCTGGAAGTCCTTCACGCCCTGTTTTTCCAGCTGCTCGGAGGTCAGCTTGAAGCGCGGATCGTCCTTCAGGTCTTCCTCCAGCACCGCATTGTCGACCTTGGCCTGGTTGACGAGATGGCGGCGCAGATCGGCCTCGCGGAACCGGGGACGAGTCTTGTAGTCGGGATCGCTCAGCTGCGGCACGGTCAGGTCCGGCTCGATGCCGCCTTCCTGCACTGACCGGCCTGACGGCGTGTAGTAGCGCGCCGTGGTCAGGCGCAGCGCGGTTGCGGTCGAGAGCGGGAGCAGGGTCTGCACCGATCCCTTGCCGAAGCTGCGCTCGCCCATGACGATGCCGCGATGATGGTCCTGCAGCGCCGCCGCGACGATCTCGGCCGCTGAGGCCGAGCCCGCATCGACCAGCACCACGACCGGCGCGCCGCCGGTGTCGTCGCCGGGCTTGGCATAATAGCGCTCGATATCGTTCTTTTCGCGGCCCCGCTGCGAGACGATTTCGCCCTGTTCAAGGAACACGTCGGAGACCTCGATTGCCTGGTCGAGCAGCCCGCCCGGATTGGAACGGAGGTCGAGCACATAGCCGGCCGGACGACGGCCGAGTTGTTTCTGAATGCCGACGATCGCGGCGCGAACGCCGGCACCGGTGTTCTTCGAGAAGCTGTTGATGTTGATGATGCCGACATCGCCCTTCACTTCCCACTTGACCGGCTTCAGCTCGATCACTTCGCGAGTGAGGGTGACGTCGAACGGCTTTTCGCGGCCCGGGCGGACGATGGTGACCTTGACCGGCGTGCCCGGCTTGCCGCGCATCTGCTCGACCGCTTCGTCGAGTGTGCCACCAAACAGCAGCTGGCCGTTCAGGTGCGTGATATAGTCGCCCGGCTTCACGCCCGCGCGATAGGCAGGCGTGTCCTCG
>JAESFT010000799.1_pt1 | contig 12725 bp, 20 predicted proteins | sample 9269451 | NCBI WGS metagenome assembly JAESFT01 (sample SAMN14502557, study PRJNA617106) | algae metagenome | isolation source: Scytonema hyalinum WJT4-NPBG1 and co-occurring heterotrophs from well... | place: USA: Mojave Desert, Joshua Tree National Park, California | collected 2006-05-25
CGATCTGGTGCGAGCAGACTTTCGTCACCTCACGCCGCAGAAGTGACAGCCCAAAAGTCCGCGCTGCCCTGCCCGACGCTTGGGCGTACGCCCTCTGCTATGCCGCCTGATTGGCCAAAGTCGAGCTAAGCGCCTGTAGCAACTTCCCTCTAGCCATGCCGACGCTCTGCTCCTATGTGGCGACACCGACACGCCACCATGGAGAGCCCCCTTGAACAAGCCGGATCTGGTCGAAATCCTTGTTGAGCGGCACGAGCTGACGCGAGCCTTTGCCCGTGAACTCGTGGATGACGTGCTCGGCAGCATCACGGACGCGGCACAGAGGGGCGAGGAGGTGTCCCTCTTTGGCTTTGGCAAGTTCAAGGTGTCCGTTGTCGGATGATCAGAGACTTGTGGCGCGCGTCAGGAAGTCAGGGTCTGGCTCACCGGGCTGAAGGTTATGTGGCTTGCGCGTGATGCCGCAAGGGGTGGTCCAGGATGGTCCGACGTTTGATCCTTTCTCGTTCCAGCAGGATGGCCTCACCTCGTCCAAAGTACACGTCGGCCGGCGTGAGGTTGCTCAAGCTCTCCTGATAGCGCCGATGATTGTAGCGCTCCACAAAGGCGCTGATCTGGGCCTCCAGGTCCCGAGGCAGGTAGTAGTGCTCGAGCAGGATCCGGTTCTTGAGCGTCTGGTGCCAGCGCTCGATCTTGCCCTGCGTCTGCGGGTGGTTGGGAGCACCCCGGACATGCTCCATCTTCCGCTGCCCCAGCCACTGCGCCAGATCCCCTAAGATGTAGCTCGAGCCCTTGTCTGAGATCAGCCTCGGCCGGTGAGCCACCGTGACATGCGTCCTGCTTCGCGACCTCCGCCGCGACCACGGCCAGCACTGCCTGCTCGGCTAATGTGAACCGGCACGCCAGACGCGGCGGCATTCGCCCAGAGGCGGCCCAAGAACGGCGTCGTTCCATACTGGCGCCTGTACGAGGCCGGGAGCCGACACGGCCGCCACGCGGCGTCTGTGTGAACGTGGTAGGCCTCGCATCGGGCGTGGCTTCGATCATGGCGAGAAGATCGGCCTGAGGCCGGCCGGGATGGGCCAGCTCTAAGAGCCGGAGAAGATCAGCTTGAGGCATGCGTCCTCGTTCGGGTCCGTTGGACCCGCCACAGGGGCGCGCACATGGCTCCGCCATTGCGAGAAGCGGTCGCTTTTCGCTTGACGAGGCACCAGGTTGTCGGGGAATATCAATCCGCCAAGATTTGAGATCCCCCGGGGAAACCCGGACATGAGCCCGCCTTCCAAGGCGGGTTTTTTGTTGCTGGGCTCTCGCCCTCCATTCAGTGCGGCGCAAATCACGCCAGCAATCACGATGCGCCGCCGAACGGAGAGTCGTCAACGCCAGCACAACCTTCCGGCACAAGGGCTTAAGGGATCGTTCACCCGTTCTCTTCGGGGGTCCGACCCCCAATCAAAAGTCGGAGCAAGAAACCGTTAACCATGACGTGCCACTATGAGAACGCCCGTCCTTTGGGCGTTCGACACGGTGTCCACATGGCCGAAGAGTGGTTGACCTACAACGAGTTGGCCGAACGTCTTGGCGTGTCGTCTGAGGCCGCGCGACAGAAGGCGATCCGGCATCGCTGGCCACGCCGCACTGCGAATGATGGCAAGGCCCAAGTCCGCGTCGATGTTGAGGACGTGAGGGCCACCTTGCCAGTACGAAAGCCGAAGGATGAGCCGCCGTCCAACGGCAGTCCGACCCCCGATGATAGCCCGTCCGACACCCGCGCTCTTGCAGCGCTGGAAGCGCACATCGAGACCTTGAAAGCCATGGCTGCCAAGGCTGAGGGCATCGCAGAGCTGGAGCGGCAAAGGGCAGACACTGAACGGGGGCGGGCCGACAGCGAACGGGAGAGGGCAAACCGCCTCGCATCTCGCGTTGACGAGCTCCTGACCGAAGCCAGCAAGGCCACCGAACGGGATCGGCAAGCCGCCGATCTCGAAGAGCAGGTGAAGCAGCTGCGGGGAATGGTGGAAGCCGCCGCGCGCCGCCCCTGGTGGAAACGCTTGGCCGGTTGATAGACCGTCCGACCCCAAATCAACGTCCGAACGGTTCACCCGTCCGACCATCGATCAAACCGGCTATTGGCGTTGGTGAAGGCGTTCGGCCGTCCGACCCCCTCTCAACGGGTCGCTGGCCATGATGGCGTTGTCTCGCTGGCCGAGTACGATGGCCCTATGCAAGGCTTCACCGAAATCGTCTCTACCCTCCTCAAGATTTCAGGCAGACTTGGCTTCAGCTTCGCTGCGATGGCGCTGGCGCTGTATGTGCTCCGGCTTTATGAGGTGGCACCATTCAAGGACATCCCAGACAGTGCTGTGCATGCCATAGCGTTAACCGGCCTGTGGGGAGCGGTCGTCGCGATCTTGGATGCGGCAATCGCCTTCGGATCGTGGGTGTCAAAGGGCGTTGGTCGAAAGCTCCGATCCAACAAAGAGAAGTACGACCGTTCGATTGCAGGCCTCAACAACCTACTCAACGGGTACTCTGAGTACATGGATGTTGTCGCCTTCCTTTACTTGAAGAGAACCAAGAGGTTTACAGGTAAACGCAACAACAGACTTCTCATGCAGATGGTTTCTACCTGCATACTTGAAGTAGACGATCCACCGAACAACTCATTTCCAAGGGATACGTTCTATGTCGTGCCAGATCACATCTGGGAGTTTCTAGCCAAGCATGAGGCGGAGCTTAAGCAACGCAAGTTTTCAATCTCTCCACCTTGGAAAAACCACGACCCTGACAGTTGGCTCGTATGAGGGACCAGGCCACCTGCTCTAAAATGCACCCGACCTACACCGCCATTCCCCACCATGGACCGACCGTGATCTCCATGGGGAGGGCCTCTGGAAGCTGTATGGTGGAGGTGTGATCAGAAGGGCGCTTTACGCTTGGATCAGCTTCCGGATGATTTGAACGGGTGCGCTGTTCGGGTAGGGCTTCGCCAGGAAGATGCCCTGCCCCGGTAGCACGCTGGGCTCGCGCACGACACCGGACGTGATCACAAGGGCGATGTGCGGCCATCGGTGATGCACGATGCCGGCCAGCTCCAGCCCGTTCATGTCACCGGGCATGTCTACATCGGTGAAGAGCGCATCCACCTCACCATTGCCCTTTTCGAGAAGAGCAAGGCCGGCTCGGGCCGTTGCGGCCTCGATGACTTCGAAGCCCTCGTCTTCTAACGTAATGGCCGCGTTGAGGCGCACAAAGGGCTCGTCCTCGACCACCAGAACAACAGACACGGCGGTAAGCCTTCATGCTCTCGTCAAACCAACATGGGTCCGTGTGAATAACGTGGCACACCAGACCAGAACATGAGCTGCAACAGAGCGGGTTGAAAGCTGATCTAACGGCTTAGTTACTTTACGGCTCTTGCGGTTTCGTGCAATGGTCAAGCTTGCCAGGGAGAAGACCGCCTTCTCGTTCGGTCTCTTGGCGCTTTGATGGTCGTCCTGCCCGGACCCTTCTCGCAGGCGCTACGGCACTCCCATGACGAACCGCTATACCTCAACCTGCCTTGTTCTGGTTGTCGAAGACCATGGCGTGGTCGCGATGGCCCTTGAGGATGATCTTACCAACGCGGGCTACACGGTCGCCGGGCCGTTCTCCACCTGCTCCGACGCCTTGCCTTGGTTGAGCACCCAGACGCCGGACTTGGCGGTTCTCGACATCATGCTGAAGGACGGCCCCTGCAAAGACCTTGCGGCGGAGCTGACCCGACGTGACGTGCCCTTCGTCGTCTACTCGGCCAGCTCTCAGCATCGGAACACCCTCACGGAGTTCATGAACGCCATCTGGATCGAGAAGCCTGCAACCGGCCGAATGGTCCTCCAAGCCCTCGCGCAGCTCCAAAGCAACCAGATGCGGCGGCAAGGGTAGCGCCGGTTTACCTTGCGGTCGCGGTGGGTCCGACATGACGTTAGGTCAGAATTGACGGAGGGGTGGAGTTCACCATAGTGCGGCTGTGTTTAGATGCGTGGAGAGCGCCACCATGAGCGCGCGCTCTGTTATCCTTGTTGTCGATGATGAACCTTCAGTTCGCCAGGTAGCGGCCTCCGCTTTGCGCAGGGCTGGCTATGAGGTGCTTGAGGCATCCGGGGGCGATGAGGCCCTCGTGATCCTGGCGGAGCGTCCTGACGTGCGCCTCGTCATGCTCGACTGCCGGATGCCCAAGATGACTGGGCCGGAGCTTGCAAAAGCGATCCTGGCGCGCTGGCCGGCCGTCAGGCTGGTTGCGGCAAGCGGCGACCCCCGATCCCCCGACTTGCCGGCGGAGGCGACGTTCCTCCGCAAGCCATTCAGGCCGAGCGTTCTACGGGAACACGTCACGGAGCGGCTTCAGTAGGCCGGCTGGGCCGAAAGCGCTTAGGCTTCGCGCTCTTGCCTCTGCGAGGCTGCCGCATCTTCGTTGCGGGGCAGCCCCGCATCGATCTCAAGGATCGCTGCCTCGATGGCCTGGTTCACCCGCTGGAGGGATCGCGTCACCTCACGGGAGCGAGCTACGTCCTGGCGAACCTGCTCAGCAAGGTAGTGGGCTTCATCAACAAGCGCACTCGCGGCGCCTTCGTTCTGGAAGGTGTTGTTGCTCATGGCAAAGCAGAAGGGGGACGAAGGGCGAGAAGCGGCCCGCCCCACGCGACAGCCGCAACCCGTCAATCGGCGGCTGACGTAACGAGGGGATAGGGCGAAAATCGATCAGCGTCGCTATTTGCTGGGCACCATTCCCTCTTCCAGCTGTATGGACGCCGCATGCTTTTAGGCTGCGCCTTTAAGCCTGGCTGCGATCTTCGCCACAGTGGCGCGGCTGCAGCTGGTGGCGTCCTGAATGGCACTGTAGGACATGCCCCGCTTGAGCATGGTGGCAATGGCGGCATTCCGCACAACGTCTTCTGGGCGGCCCTTGTAGACACCTTCAGCCTTGGCTCTCACCTGCCCCTCAGTCTGCCGTCTACGGCGATCCTCGTAGTCCTTGCGGGCCACAGCCGCGAGCATGTCGAGCATCATCCCGTTGATGGCGTCGAACATGCGCGACGTGAACTCATCGGCCTTAGGCGGGTTCGCCATCATCCATGACGTGGGCAGATCAAGCGCTACGATACGTACATGCCGGGCGGTCAGCTCTGACCGAAGCCGCTTCCAATCGGCTTCGTTGAGGCGGGAGAGGCGGTCCACTTGTTCGATGAGGAGTATGTCGCCGGGCTTGGCATCGGCAAGGAGCCGGAACAGCTCAGGGCGGGAGAGCTTCGCGCCGCTCTCGTTCTCGACATACCAGGCTGCAATGCTGAGGCCGTGGTCCGCTGCGAAGACCTCCAGGGCTTCCCGGGCGCGGCTGGCGTCTTGCTCGTTGGTGGAAGCCCTGAGGTAAGCCCGTGTGAACATCCGAAACCCCACCGGTTCATTTTGGATGGTTCACAGGGTAATGGTTCATTTTGGATTGTCAAACAGTATTTTTTGAACCAAGCGCAACCCGGTCTCCGAAAGGTATACCCAAAGTGAGCCGACCTTCTCTCGCAGAAGGCGCTGTGTGGAGCCTGCGTTGACGCTTCTGCTGACATGCGCAGCAACCTTGGTGGGGTCCGCGCCTTTATCGTCGAGCCAACGTTGACCTGTTAGACGCGAGCTATGAGTAGCCGCAGGTCCGCAGGGGATTGAGAGCGTGGGGGATGTTGACCAGAGGTCGCTGGTGCTCTGGGCCTGTGCGACTGCCGAGGCTGTTATTCATATCTTCGAGAAGGAACGACCACTGGACGACAGACCTCGTCGGGCAGTCGAGGCGGGTCGGGCCTGGGCTCGTGGCGAGTTGACTGTAACGGAGGCAAGGAGGGCCGCATTCGCCGCACACGCTGCCGCACGCGAGGCAAAGGCCCTAGGGGCGATAGCGGCGGCACGAGCTGCGGGCCACGCAGCCGCAACTGTGCATGTTGCTTCGCACGCCCCGCACGCCAAAGCATATGCGGCAAAGGCATTGGGGATCAGGACCTGATCGTCTGCTGATGGCTTGCGGTGACACCCGAGCAGTTTGCCGAGGTATACCTATAATAACCAGCATTACGGTGGGGGTGGGTTCTCTGACGGCTTCCTTGGCTCGCTCGTGAACCGGGTTTCCTCGGCCTTGTTGAGGTATTGGCTTGCAACCAGGAAGCCCTTGAGAAAGCGCAAGGGTAGGACACAGGCAAGCAGTAGAAACGGCAGCGTCGTAACCAGATGAACCCAAAGGGGTGGGTCAAAAGCCAGTTCGATCCAGACGCCGAGGGCCGTCACCGGAATGCCCATCCCCATCATGGCAAAGAAGGCTGGGCCGTCCGCCGTATCGGCAAAGGATAAGTCGAGGCCGCAGACATCACAGCGTGGCGCCAGCGTCAGAAAGCCATCGAACAGCTTGCCTTCGCCGCATCTCGGGCACTTCGACCGAGAGGCGACCGATAACATCCACTGAGTGCTGTTACTTGGCTGTTCCATATTACCTAACAGCTCTGTCGCCTTCGCCGGTCTGGGCCAACGTCGCACACAAGCCTTAGTTCGGTGAGTATACCCAAGCTGAACCAGTCAGGGGCGACAAAGCTCTGCCATTGTTACGCTTGGGGAAGGTGCTACAAAGGGTAAGATCTTTTCGCACCCTGCGCGAGGCTCCCGCACCATGCCCTCCAAGTCAGCTTTGAGCGTGTCCCTCACGCCCGAACTCATGCAGTTGATTACCGCCAAGGTCGAGACGGGCCGCTATCGCAGCGCTAGCGAGGTGGTGCGCGCAGCCCTGCGCCTGTTCGAGCAACAGGATCATCCAGACACCACCCGCCACGACACGATCGTTCAGGTCGTTGGCAAGCGCAATGCACGGTAGCCGCACCGCGCCACACTTCCTCCGAGATGGCGGTGAGATGGGCGCACTCATGCGTGCCCATGATTGGGCGCCCTCCTTGGGTGTCCCCTCGTTGTGGCCGCAGCCCCTCCAAACCCTTGTGAGCATGATGCTCGGCTCCAGCCAGCCCATGTTCGTTGTATGGGGGCCAGAGCGCCTCATCCTCTACAACGATGCCTATGCGCCCCTTCTCGGAAAGCGCCACCCCGCTGCGCTTGGGTCGCCGTATGGGCAGGTGTGGCAGGACATCCTCGATCAAGTCGGCTTCTTCATGGACCGTGCCTATGCCGGGGAGCCGACACATAAGGCTGACCTAGCCCTCCTCCTGCACCGCCACAATCATCAGGAGGAGGCCCACTTCTCCTTCTCGTTGACCCCTGTGCGCGATGAGCAGGGCACCGTGACGGGCGTTTTCTGCGCCTGCGCGGAGACGACCGAGGCCATAGCGGCTCGCGCGGCAGTGAAGGCCGAGCGGGAGCGCTTTCAGGAACTCTTCCAGCAGGCTCCGAGCTTCATGGCCCTCCTTCGTGGACCTGAGCACGTGATTGAACTCGCCAACCCCGGCTACATGAGCCTGATCGGGCACCGGGATGTGCTCGGCAAGCCGGTCCGTGAAGCACTGCCGGAAGTTGAGGGACAGGGCTACTTCGAGCTTCTGGACGAGGCGTACCGCACCGGAAAGGCGTTCTCCGGTCTTTCATCCCCCGTTCGTATGCCGCGCACTCCAGATGGAGAGCCCGAGGAGCGGTTCGTCGACTTCGTATACCAGCCAATTACAGGCGGAGATGGCACCATCGGCGGCATCTTTGTCGAGGGGCACGATGTCACTGAGCGGGTGCATGGCGAGAAGGAGTTACGCGAGAGCGAGGCGCGGCGGCGGCAGATCCTCAACAGCGTTACCGACTACGCCATCATCTCCACCGACCTTGCTGGGCGGGTGACAAGCTGGAACGAAGGTGCACGACGGGTTCTCGGATGGGCTGAGGAGGAGATGCTGGGTCAAACCCTGCACTGCTTCTTCACGCCCGAGGATGTTGCCGCCGGCCAGGTAGAGAAAGAGATGCGCGACGCTCTCGGGCAGGGGGTCGGCATCGACGAACGCTGGCACCAGCGCAAGACCGGTGAGCAGTTCTGGGCTGTTGGTGAACTCACACCGCTGAAGGACGACGCCGGGGCGATCATTGGCTTCGTGAAGGTGCTCCGGGACCGGACGGAGCAGCGCCGGGCCGAAGAGCACCAGCGCCTCCTCATCAACGAGCTGAACCACCGGGTGAAGAACACCCTGAGCACGGTGCAGGCCATCGCCTCCCAGACGTTCCGGGGGGAGCACCGCGATGATGCAGGGTCGACTTTTGAAGGACGCCTGTTCGCCCTCTCCAAGGCGCACGATGTGCTCACCCGCGAGAACTGGGAAGGGGCGGAGTTGCGCGAGATCGTAGACGAGGCGGTCGCACCCTACCGCCGGGATGGCAAGGACCGCTTCGAGATCAAAGGTCCCAAGCTCCGGCTCCAGCCCAGGGCAGCTCTCGCCATAGCCATGGCCCTGCACGAGCTGGCGACGAACGCTGCCAAGTACGGCTCGCTCTCCACCTCCTCAGGCAACGTTGCCATCCAGTGGAGCATCACCTCCGGTAAACTCAGGCTTCTGAACCTGAGGTGGGAGGAGAAGAGCGGGCCTCCCGTATCGACACCGAGCCGGAAGGGGTTCGGGACACGGCTGATCCAGCGCAGCCTGGCGCTCGACCTGGGCGGGTCCGTGGACCTCGCCTACGAGCCGACAGGCGTGGTTTGTGTTGTAACAGCTTCCCTGGAAGCACCCTCGAAGCGCACGAATTGAGCGGCCTCACCAAGAACGTCCTTCGTTCTGATTGCCGGCCGGTTCGAGTGACGGAAATCGTCACCGCCCGGTCTAAGGCATGCCCAAAATGAACCAAGCTCTGGTGCTTATTCGAGGTAAGCGACGAACATCAGCACCATGAAGCCGACGATCAGGACAGCAGGGGATAGAAGCAGCAGGTTCAGCAACAGGCGCTTCACGTTCCCCCCTTCAGAAGGTGGTCACGCTGCCGCTTGCGGCTTCTCCAGGTGGAGGTAGGTGGGATCGAACTCGCCTGCCTTCTGGAGCCCGTCCCAGTCCAGCACCTTGAGGGTGGCGCCCCTGAGCGTGATAAGCCCTGCCTTCCTGATCTCTTGGAACGTGCGGTTCACGTGCACGGTCGAGAGGCCGAGCGCATCGCCAAGCTCCGTCTGGGTGATCGGCAGCTTGCAGGTGTGATCCTCCACGAGCCCCACGGCTTTCATCTTCACCACCAGCTCGCAGAGAAGGTGGGAAATGCGGGCAAACGCGTCTCTGCGCCCGATGCTGATCATCCACTCCCGGAAGATCGAGGCGTCGATGAGTGTCTCACGCCAGAGCGCATCCCCAATGCGAGGGAAGTCACGGCACAGCTCGCGCAAGGTCTCGTGCTGGATGAAGCCGACCTTGCAGCGGGTGATAGTGCCAACGCTGTTGTCGAGGACCCTCAGGTGCAGGCTCTGGAGATCGGGCATATCACCAGGGATGTGGAAGGCCATGATCTGGCGCTTGCCCTCAGCCGTGACCTTGAACATGCAGGTGAAGCCCTCCAGCACAAGGCAGCAACGGGTGGGCCGATCGCCCTCGCGCACGATGTCCTGCTTGGCCCGAAGCTCATGGACCTGCATGGGCATGTCGAGGATGGCCTGACGCTCCTCAGGGGTGAGGGTGAAGATGCTGTCGAGCTTGGCGATTAGGGGGTGAGTGTGGGTGTGGTCCACGACCATGCTCCTGCTGATGTTCAGACGGAGCACATGCGGCCTCTCCAGTCGTCAGCGTGCCTATAATCGAGGGCTGACAATACGATCTACATATCAGATACGCTGGTGCCTGGATGTAACATAGATCGGGTATTCGGATATTCCTTCAGCCAAGCTATCGTGACGGGCTACTTTGCTTCTTGCGGCAGGTCAGATGTAACTTAGAGCAGTGTTTTTCATTATCTTTGATTTGGTCGGTATGGTACAGACGGGCTGTTGATCCCCAGGGTGTCCGCCGGACTTTGCTCACGCCCCAACTTGAGGCGTAAGCGGTGTCTGCCATCTCCTTCCAAGCGATTCCCATTCTGATCGACGGCCATGACACACAAGGTCAGTTGGTGCTCATCGACGGGCAGCTTGTGGCTGTTCTGGCGCGGCTTGATGGCGATGCGCATGATGCAGCCATGAAGAGCTGGTGGAACCTGGAGGCAGGGTTTGGGCCATGCCAGGCCATCGGTGACAACCTCTTCCAGACCCTCAACGACGCTGAAGCTTGGGTGAGGCAGAAGGTGGTCGCTCACAGCTCCGCACCGGCTTGGCCACTCACGGCCGTGCAGTAGGGTGCTGCACCCTCTGTGCCGCCCCATATGGTCAGATGGTAATGAATCATTGGGTCCGAAGCTGGCTAGATGGACCTTCTGCCAATCACCCATGGTCATTTTCATGATGTTGTTTGCGTGATGCAAACAATGTGAATGTTCTGACCCATAATCCGTAGATATTACCGGTCGCGTTTGCATGCTTCTTTCTTTGCGATGCGCACCTAATTCACATATTTTTATGGCGAACAGTACCGTCACCTTCAGGGGAGGTACACGCCAGCTTGTGAGCGCCAATGCATCGGCCTTAATTCACCACCCCTGCCCTCTCGAAAGTACCCCCCCCTTCTTGGGAGGTTCAGGCCATGCGCCGCGACCGAAAAGGACCGGCCCATAAGGGCATCCATGGCTGGCAAGAACATTGCCGTTACGCAGCACGGCGCAGGCGAACGGTGAACCCACCATCGAGAGCAACGACAAAGCTCATCCGCGCGAGCGCGTCGAGGACAGCCTGAACCTTCACCTCAATGCGCTTGCCATGCTTGAAGGTGGCTGCGATCGCCGCTGCATTTAGGGGCCCTCTCGCCTCGGCCAGAGCGGCCATTACTGCAGCAGTCTGGCCGATGCTGTCGGCTGGGAAGGAGGGCTTCTGCTTCGTCTCTAATGCACCCCATGCCCCATGGGCTCAGGATACCTGGCATGAGCCCGCTGTCACGAATGGATCTTACAAGGACTTCGCTCCAGTCGGTCAGCGGCGCCGGCCACGACCCCGAGAGCCTCGCCAACAAGGTTCAGGGTCGCATTCAGGAGGTCTGGAATGCGCGCACCCATGATGTCGGGTGCGGCTTAAGCTAAGTCATATAAGTAAAGTGATGGCTTCGGCCTACTCTACCCATGCACTTCATCACTAGGTCAAATGATGTATTTGCACGTCTACTTGCCCTAATATTGCGCTTAACTGAGAATTTGTGTAAGTGAGGCGGCGCGAACAATACTGCCTGAGGAGCACGAGGAGGAAGATGGGTCTTCGACAGTGACTATCCTCTTCGCCTCTGTGCGCCTAAAAAGAAGCAGCACCAAAATTCAATATTCACCTCGTGCGCGCCGGACGCGAGATGATCACTCATGGTTCCGGCAAAGTTAACCCGCCGCTGATGACGGTCAGGGTGTGATCACGTCCGGCGTGGTCCGCCAGCCTGGTGTATTGCCGGGGCAAGGCATCTTCCTGGCAAAACCCTACACCAACAGCGCACCTGTCCAGATCATCCGCGGCTTGATCGAGAGCAGCCGTATCCGGCACGCTTAAGGGCTTTCGGCAAGGATAAACCTGCCAACGTCCCGCTGGTTATGACGCTGGTTGGGCTAGCCGGACGGTCTGCCATCGGCACCGCCTTGCTCGCGCGAGTTCGTCTAGGACTGTCAGCCCACTTCCCTGACGTCCTGGTGCAGGTAGGTGGGGTCGAACTCGCCTGTGTGCTTCAGCCCGTCCCAGTCGAGCACCGTCAGCACCCCAAGATCCCACTCTAGGAGGTTGTCGCGCCTCAGCACCTGAACGGTGCGGTTCACATGGACGGTGGATAGGCCCAGCGCATCCCCGATCTCAGCCTGGGTGATTGGCAACGGCACGGTGCTCTCCTGCTCCAGGCCCACTGCTCGCAGGCGCATCACCATCTCGCAGAACAGGTGTGCGATCCGCGTCTTGGCGTCCCGTCGCCCAATGCCGAGCATCCACTCGCGGAAGATCGCCCCATCAATCAGCGTGTCGCGCCAGAGCACGTCCGCAAGGCGGGGTTGCTGCCACAGGATTGCCCGCATGTGCTCGTGTTGGATGAAGCCGAGCTTGCATGCCGTGATGGTGCCAACCGTATGGTCCATCGTCTTGAGGTGCAGGCTCATGAGGTCAGGAATGTCGCCAGGCGTGTGGAAGGCGAAGATCTGGCGCTTGCCCTTCTCGGTGTGCTTTGAACCGGGCCACAAAGCCCTCCAGGACAAGGCAGCACTGGGAAGGCCTGTCGCCCTCCCGCACGATGTCCTGATCCTCTCGGACCTCCACGACCCGCAGAGGTAGGTCCCGAAGCGCCCGGCGCTCCTCGGGGGTAAACTTTGTGATGCCCTCCAACTTGGCAATCAGCGGGTAATCATAGCGCGTGAGCGTCATAAGGGGGCTCTTGTCACTCGATTCATCGCAAGCAGGTGAATGGTGGTCATCAGCATACGTTAATCACCCGACCTTGGATTGATCCCGCAAGGCGCGGTTCTGCTCAAGATTGAGGTGGTGCCGCTCCGTGGACGGCAGAAGGCGACGAGAACCTGACACTGACCGGCATGCCTTGTATGTCTGAGTTGCCTCCCGGAACGAAGCCGGCGAGGCTGGAGGTGGGGGTCAGCCCGCGTCTGCCTAGGGCTTGCAAGCCCGCGACAGAGCTTGGTGCGGCCCCTGCCTTCGCAGTCCC
>JAESFT010000800.1_pt1 | contig 12715 bp, 9 predicted proteins | sample 9269451 | NCBI WGS metagenome assembly JAESFT01 (sample SAMN14502557, study PRJNA617106) | algae metagenome | isolation source: Scytonema hyalinum WJT4-NPBG1 and co-occurring heterotrophs from well... | place: USA: Mojave Desert, Joshua Tree National Park, California | collected 2006-05-25
ATCGGTATGCAATGCCCCCCGAGTCCGGGGCCGGGATAGTAGGCGGCGTAGCCGAATGGCTTGGTGGCGGCTGCGTTGATGACCTCGTGAATGTCGATGCCCATCCTGTCGGCGATGATCTTCATCTCGTTCACCAGGCCGATATTGACCGCACGATAGATGTTTTCCAGCAGCTTGGTGAGTTCGGCCGCACGCGTGGAACTGACCGGCACAACCCGGTCGACTGCCACGCTGTAAAGGGCAACGCCGGCACGCTGGCATGCAACGGTGATACCACCGCACACTTTGGGAATTGAGCGGGTGCAGAAATGCGGATTGCCGGGGTCTTCCCGCTCCGGGGAGAACACCAGAAATACTTCTTCGCCCACCTTCAGATCGTGCGCCACCAGGCGCGGCAGAAGCTCTTCTTCGGTGGTGCCGGGATAGGTGGTGCTTTCCAGCGACAGAATCTGACCGGGGCGCATATGCGGCACCAGCGCGTCGGCGGTATCGAGGATGTAGCTGAGGTCAGGTTCGCGATGGGCATTGAGCGGTGTCGGAACGCAAATGATCAGTGCGTCGGGTTCGGCGGCGCGGGTGAAATCGTTGGTTGCCTCGAATCCCCTGTCACAGGCTTCCATGATCGAGCGCGATGCGATGTGTTCGATGTAGCTGTCACCTCGGTTCAGCTTGACCACCTTGTCGATGTCGATGTCAAATCCGATTACTTTGTAGCCGGCGTCGACGTAACGCAGCAATAGCGGCAAGCCGACATACCCGAGGCCAACGATGCCGATGACGGCGTTTCCCTTTTCCAGGCGTGTCAGCAGGCGATCGAGATACGCGGGGCGGCAATCGCTCAGGACAGCAAGTGAGTCGTTCGGCAAATCTTCCGGGGTGTCCAGAGGGAGCCGGATCGGTATCCTGGCTTTGGCAATCTCGTTCACATAATTCATATTCAGTCCTCGCGAGAAAAAGGAAAACCCATTGCAATGCGCTCTTCGTACCTCATAGTGACCGGTCGGCAAGCCGCAGCCCGCCGCGCTTGATCGGCGTTGCGTAACGGAAGGAATCGACCGGTTCCGGCACCGCTTCGTCCACCGGAGCGGGAAGATAGCCCGCTACCAGCTTCTGAAGCAGGAACCGGATCATGGCCTTGTCGTCAGTGCTGCAGGCCACCATCAGGTAGGCAACCTGCTGTGCCAGCATGGCTGGTTCGACAAGATATTCGGTGGTGGTCATGATGCGCGGATGACGACTCGGAATTGCGTCATTTCCGGCAAACATCTCCTCATACAGTTTCTCGCCCGGCCGCAGCCCGATGTACTCGATGGCGATATCTCCGTCCGGATTCTGCGCGGTCCTTTCCTTGAGTCCGCACATCGCAAGCATCGTGCGGGCAAGATCGACGATCTTTACCTGCTGTCCCATGTCCATCACGAACACGTCTCCGCCGGTCGCCATCGATCCCGCCTGCATGACGAGTTGCGCCGCCTCGGGGATGGACATGAAATAGCGCACCACTTCTGGGTGGGTAATCGTTATGGGGCCACCGCGCTCAATCTGGTGCCGGAATAGCGGAACCACGGAACCGGACGAACCCAGCACATTGCCGAAACGTACGGCGCAGAATTTCGTGCGGGAACCGGCTTCGCGGTCCGCGGCCTGGAAGATCAGTTCGGCTACCCGCTTGGTGGCGCCCATGACGCTCGTCGGCCGCACCGCCTTGTCGGTTGAAATCAGCACGCAGGTCTTGACATGGTATGCGCGCGCCGCGTTCACGATGACGCTGGCCCCGAGAACATTATTCCGGACGCCTTCGGCAATATTGTCTTCCACTATTGGCACATGCTTATAGGCGGCGGCGTGATAAATGGTGTCGATATGGTTGTCGCCGACAATTCTCCGTACCAGCCGCTCATCGCACACCGAACCAAGGTGCGGGATAACCCTTATCGATGGAAAGCGCGTGCGCAATTGCTGATCGATGGCATACAAGGAAAATTCCGCATGATCCAGCAGATGCAGTTCTTCCGGCTCCAGTGTCATGATCTGACGGCATAGCTCGCTTCCGATGGAGCCGCCTGCCCCTGTCACCAGGACGCTTTGCTGGCGCACGCACTTTTCAAACAAAGTACGGTCAGGCTGAATCGGCTGGCGACCAAGAAGATCTTCTATCTTGATATCACGGATCGACCGGATGGAGATCGGCTCATCGGTCAACTCCATCAGGTTGCACAATATCTTTACCTGTGCGCTGGATTTCCGTGCGCGCTCCATCACGGCCCTGCGTTGCTCCGGTGTTGCCGACGGAGCAGCGATCACAATCAGTCCGATACGCCGCTGGCTTACCGTTTTACTTATCTCGTCCGAGTGAAACACGGTCAGTCCCGCGACATTGTGGTTTTCCAACGAGCGCTTATCGTCAAAAAAACAAATGGGACGAAAGTGGTCGCTTACCCGCATCGCAATCGCCAGCTTTGCCCCAGCTTCGCCCGCGCCGTAGATCGCGGTCCTGCATCCTTCCTCCAGCTTGCTGTTCCTGCCCCCGCGAAGAACGAGACGTGCGACGAGACGCGAGGTAACGACATAGGAAAAGGCGACAAACCAGTAAATCACCAGCGCGCCACGCGGCAGCTCCCTGCCGCCGATATGGGAGGCCAGTACGAACGCACAGGCCACTGCGGCCGCAAGCCCGAGACCGGCAACCATGAGAAGGCGCACATCGATAAAACGTATGATCGCGCCGTAAAGCGAGGTCATCACGAACAAGGGCACGGTGATGAGCATAATGAAGACATGCGGCAACAGGCCATACTGCATCGCAAGCTCCACATCACCCACGCGCAGCAAAAGAGCAATCATTGAACAAAACGGCAATAGAGCGACATCCGTCGCAAGCATGAGACCGACCTTTGCGAATCGGTTCATCGATACCAGCCCATCGCTGATGCGAATCGCGGCTACTTTGGTCGAAGTGGCTGAAAGCATGGTTATTGAAATGGGATCAGTAATAAGTGAATGGCTTAAGCAATCTTGCCGGCTGCCGACATCGACCGCGCGTTCTTACTTACTTTACTGGGTGATGGCAAAGAAAATAAGTAAGGGATTTCGATAGTTAAATGACCGAATGGGCCTGCAGCCTCTAATTTTTCAATTGGTACCCGGATGGCTGACACGGTGCGCATCCGGTGCACGACTGTGCGCATCGCACGCCTCCTCCACTCTTGACATCACATCACCGCTCATACGTCAGAATGATCCCGACCACCCCAGAAAAAAATAGCACCGGTTTGTGAATGGGGGCCAAGGCACGGAGCCACCATGCGAACCCGTACCGGAAGTCCATGTTCAAAACAGGGGACTCCACCCTATTGCCATCCGACGGTGTGTTTAGTCATATTGGAGTCGTGCGCCAAGCCATCGTCCGCACATGATTCCTTCAGACGGCCGAGGCGCGATAGGATCTGTTCACGGGCGGTCAGAAGCTCGCGGCTTGTCACGTCGCGCGCGGCGCGTTACGGATTGAAGTTGTGGGCGACTCGAACCAACCAGAGTACTACGAGGCGCGATGAAAGCTCAGAGGTCAACGTCTGATGTAATGATTGAAAACGCCTCGTGCCATGTATCGCAGATAGATCTCGCTCCGATCCTTCACACCGAGCGGAAATTGCCGCACCACCTTGGCAAAGGCCATCAGCTGCCGCAGCTTGTTCGACGTACGGCGGGAAGGAGCGTATACGGTAACCACTTCCGATGTGGAGCCGAACCGGAACCCGGCCTTGCCGGCGAGACGGGCCCACATCTCCGCATCCTGGCAAAACCGGAAGTTCCGAAAGCGTTCCTGATCAAGGAATTCCCTCCGCACCACGACGGTCGACGTGCCGACGGCAAGCTGCTTGAACAGATCCGCGCTCGACGAAATACGCGTCGGCGGCCGAATCACCTTGCGGCATCCGTCAAAGCGATATGCACCGGTCACGAAATTGGCGCCTGCTTCGATCAACTTGATCTGGCGGTCGAGTTTCGAGCCGCACCAGTAGTCGTCCGCGTCGAGAAAGGCGATGAGATCGCCGTGCGCGGCATCAAGCGCCGCGTTTCTCGCGTTACCAGCCCCATTCTCACGGTAATTTTTCACGATTCTGGTTATGCGATTCGAGCGACGAGACAGCGCCGCCCTGATGTCGTCTTCCGCAAGCTTGCTGTCGTTGCCGACCACCACGTCGAGATGAATGTGCGGCGCAAGTGCCTGCTTTGCCACCGACGCAATCGCCCTCTCGATAAGGTCGATCTCCTTGTAAAAGGGGATGATCACCGAAATGCTGCGAATAGCTGCTGTATTCATGCCATGACTCCCGGACGCCCTATTGCGTGGTAATCGAAACCGTTACTGCGCATCTGCGACGGTTCATACATGTTCCGGCCGTCAAAGATGGTCGCTGTATTCAACAATGATTTAATCTGCCCGAAGTCGGGACTTTGGAACACCTTCCATTCGGTCACGATCACCAGCGCATCGCATTGGTACAGTGCGGCCATCTGGTCGTCATAGAAAGTAACCCGCTCGAATTCCGGTGCGGTCAGGATGTTTTTCAGTGCACCTGCCGCCTGCTCGATGGCGACGGGATCGAACGCATGGATTGAAGCACCGCGCCGTAACAGGTTCGCGGCAATCGAGAGACTTGGCGCTTCGCGCATATCGTCCGTATTCGGCTTGAAGGCGAGCCCCCACAGAGCGAACGTATACCCGGACAGGTCCTCGCCGTATTTCCGCACCAGCTTGTCGCAAAGAACGCATTTCTGATCCTGGTTGACCTGCTCCACCGCATCGAGTATCCGCAGCGACTGCCCGCAGGAACGGGCGGTTTCAAGCAATGCCCGGACGTCCTTGGGAAAGCATGAGCCGCCATATCCGGTGCCGGCGTACAGGAAACTGAATCCGATACGCGGATCGGACCCGATTCCCTGCCGGACCAGTTCGATGTCCGCACCGAGGCAATCGGCGAGATTCGCCAGTTCATTCATGAAGGAAATGCGCGTCGCGAGCATGGCGTTGGCGGCATACTTGGTGAACTCGGCGCTTCGAACGTCCATGTACATGATGCGTTCGTGGTTACGGGTGAACGGCGCGTAAAGCGCTTTCATCATGGCCCGCGCCCGTGATCCGGCCGGATCGTCGTCGGAACCGATGACAATACGATCCGGCCGCATGAAGTCGTTGATTGCCGCCCCTTCCTTCAAGAACTCCGGATTGGATACCACCGAGAATCGGCCGTCGACATCTGCAATGTCGCGCCGTCGGAGTTCCTCGGCGATGGCTCCCTTCACCATCAGCGCCGTGCCAACCGGGACGGTAGATTTGTTCACGACGGTCTTGAAGCCGTCCATATATCGTCCGATGCTGCGCGCGGCGGCCAGGACATACTGCAAATCAGCCGATCCGTCTTCGCCCGGCGGCGTGCCCACGGCAATGAACAATATTTCGCCGTGCGCAACGCCAGCTGCCACATCCGTGGAAAAGCGAATACGCCCGTCCGAGCGATGGCGATCGATCATCTGCTTGAGACCCGGTTCGTGAATGGGCATTCCTCCTCTGTCGAGAACTCCGATCTTTTCGCGATCGACGTCAAGAAAAAAGACGTCGTTGCCATATTCGCTCAGGCACGCGCCCGTAACTAGACCGACATATCCGGAACCGATCACAGTGATTTTCAAATGCGCCTCCTTGAAAAGACATCCGTTCGTCTTTTGATAATCTAGCGGGAGGCACAGCGGAAGATAAGTATGGAAAACTGATTTATCACCGTTGGTTGAAGCGGAAAGCCCGATAATTTCGATTGGTGTGATGCGCCGAAAAGCGAGTGCGGGATCGGCCAGCGATCTTGGCATGTAACGCAACCGGCGCAGAGACAGTGCAGCAGTCTTCGTTCAGGCGCACCCGCCATAGCCGGTTCACCTCTGCAAAGTCTGTACGAGGACGTCAGCAGCAGTCCGTAGAACGTGCTTAGTTTGCAATCAGCGACGGGAAGAACATAACTTCGGCAAGCGCCCTCTTCTGCGTGTCCGCCGACCGGCCGAACATTGGATAATATTTTTCTATGAATGCGATGTCGGCTTCCTGTTCGCTTTTGATGACTTCATACAGCGTTCGCCCAAGGGTGCCAATGGCCGGCTTGTAGCGTGCCCATGTAACGTACCCGCTGGTCGGAAATGAGGCGGTCATGCCGTATGGCGGATGTCCTTCCCGGCATTTTCGCTTGTCGCCTTCATAAGCGACACGATACCAGCCGTTCGCACCACTCCAGTAGTTCGAAAACAATGGCCGGTTCGGGTCCTGGTTCCATAGGACCGAATACAGCGCCGTCGCAAATGCCTCGGGTAGTTGGTTCGACGGCAGAGCATCCCTGGAAACGGAAAAGACACGCGCTATCGCATCGCGATTGCGCTCAAGTGCATCCAGCGCAGGCACCAGGCGACGGGCATGACTGATATCCCAACCGGTGTCGCTGCGCATGGGCACGGTATGAGCGGGAATCCTGATGACAGCGCGTGCCTCGGCATTCGTATCGCCCGGCGGTGGGCACTCTGCGGGTTTCTCTTCCTTCTCATACCCCGCATACCTGCCATCGGCATAGTTTCTCCAGAAACCGCGATCCAGATCGGCAGCGGGCGTCTTGCTGTTTTTAACGGGATGATAGGAGACGCGTGCGGAAAAAAATGCCAGCAATGTACTTAAATGTTTGCGGAGAGGCTCGATCTGCTGCTTGTCAGCCGGTCGAATGGCGAACCCGAGCCTGCCTTGGGCGTCGAGAATGCCGGCGATTTCCGCGTAGATGGTTATCATCCATAACGGCTTATCCGTAAACAGCAGTGCGGTCGAGCCGTTCTTCACATCCTGAGGCGTTGCCTTGATGGCCTTCGCGACCTTGTCAATCGCAGATTCATTTCCCCATCGGGAAAGATGGTCAATGGCTATGCTGACGGTGTCGTTGATGTAGCGCTGCTCCTCGGCGCCCAACGGCGCGTTCGAGGTCGCAATGGCGTTAGCCAGATACGATGCCAGTCCGAGAAACTGCACACTGTGCAGCATCACCTCCCGGTTATGCAGCGGGGCCTTTTCATGGCATAGGGGGCCATCCCGGCATATCCACCATTTCGACGATGTCGCCAAGGATACCGGCTCCAAAGCGCCATATGCAGTGTGCACGATCCGGGCCATTTCCATGAGCCGGGCAGTCCGTTTGCAGCGCCGGGCCATGGATGCCAGGTTGTAGGTGTAAGTTTGAAAATCGTACAGCGCAGCGGTGTCTCCACGTGTCGACAAACGCTCCTTGATCAATCGGTTGCTCAGAAATCCATGGATTTCTTTATCCCACAGCGCCCATGCCTGCTTTTCGAGTGCGCCGTCGCAGCCGAAGGCGTCGTGCGCTGCGGCGGCAGCCGGGCCGCTTCCGAACAGAAGCGCGAGCACGGCTGCTATCGGCATAGCGCGGAGATATAGGTAGGTGTGCATGTTGGCGACCCTGCATATGCGGCCTTCAAGCCAGTTTGGCATAGAATCTGCGCAGCTTGATTTCTTCGACACTCCAGTTGAACCGGGAATGGACCGCCCGTCGTCCGTTCTCACCCATACGGCTGGCGAAGTCGCGGTCCATGACCAGCTTGTCAATGGCGGCGGCGATCGCCTTGGTATCGAATGGATTGACGCACAAGCCGCACTGGTTGCCTTCAACGATCTCGCGCCAGGCCGGGAAATCCGACACGATGACAGGCAGGCCGCCGGCCATATACTCGAACATTTTCACCGGCAGCGCGTCGAGATAATTCGGTTTTGGATGCAAGATCACCAGTCCCGCCATCGAGTTCGCCAGTACATTGCGCACGCCGTTTCGGTCTTGGAAACCTAATGCATTCACCTTCTCCCAGCCGGCATAGCTCCGAACCTCCGCTTCCACATTCCGCTCGGCGAAGCGACCTGCCAGATTCAGGCGGGCCGGAGAGCGTACCGTTTCCATCGCCGACACCAGCTCACGGATGCCGCGAATCGCGCTGATGTCCCCGACATAACATACCTCCATGCGCTTTTCCTTCCATTGCGCCCCTGCGTCAAGCTCGCCGGGAACGGGAAAGTTGTTGATGTCCACCGTGTGGGGATTGATGGACAAAAACTTATCCCGAATGGTTGGCGTTGCCGCAATGACGCCGTCGAATCGGCTGCATGCGTAACGCTCATAGCGGCCGACGAACGACGACAGCAACCGCAGCGAGTGCGTTCCGAGATATGGCTTTCCGAGAATTTGTTTTGGCACGTCTTCATGGGAATCGAAGATCACACGCTTTCCCAGGCGCTTGAGCTTGAGTCCGGCCGGCATCAACTCAGGGTCATGCAGATGATAGACATCGGCGTCAAGGGAAACGGCCTTTCCGAATACGCGTGCGGTGGCGTTCAGCACGCGGTCGAGACGGCTCCTTGACGGACCGGCGTCCACAATCGTCACGCCGTCCCGGGCTTCGTCACCCTTCCCGTCAGCGACGACGAATGAAACGTCATGGCCGTGTGATGCGAGGCTGCGGCATTGCTTGATAAAGATCCGGGTATCGCTGCGCGCGTGCGCGCTGCTCAGGTGAACTATGCGCATTGGAGGACCTATTGGATAAACAAGCGATCAGTAATAAATTGATATACAGACCGTGCGTCAGAAAAGCGGGAGGCAGGTCGGCGGAATTAATTACCGCGAGGATCGGCGCAATGACGGCAGCGGTAATCAATGCCCGATCGCCTGACTGGCGTGCACAGGCATCGATGTACTTAAATACTGCGGCGACGATGAAGGCATACAGTACCAACCCGGCAAACCCGGCCTGCATGTAGCCGCTGCCGAGCCAGCCCGTGTTGGCGCCCGTCGTCTCGTCGTAGAAATATTCGCTGCCGATCAGATGCGGCACATCGAGCGGATATGGATATTCGAGCAATCCGAGAGTTACCTTGCTGTTGGAGAACAGCACCGGGCCGTTCTGCGAAAAGAAGTCGTAGTACAAGTAATTCAGATGAGCGGGGATGAAGAACATCCTGCGCATCATCAGGTCACCCGTCCAGCCGAGATACCCGCTCTCATAGTGTTGCGCGCCCCAGAAATCGAGTACCGAGAGCACCAGGACGGTGAGTATGCCGAGTAGCAGCTTGCCGATCAGATGCTTTCCGGAAGATGCGGCATATACAAAAAGAAGCATGAATGGAATGAAAATCGTCGATTTATGCGCGGTAAGGCCGAAAATCAGCACCGTCGCTCCGAAGACGATCAGCGCCATGCCGTATTTCTTCTGGAGCAGTGCCAGCACGAACGCCACGGGAACGATAATTTTTGCAATGAGCGGGGAGATGTAGCCGAATATCCCGGGCAAGTTGCTGGCTGCCTCGCCGCGGAATTCATATACTTTCGTGAAATCGAAATTGAGATAGGCACCGCCGCCAAATGCAAAAATGGCGACGATGTAGGCGCATGAGAGTACGAACAGCGTGGAGCGCAAGGTGCTTTTGGATGCAAACGGAATATGCGGCGGCGTGATCTTGAAGCAGAACGGCAGGAAAATGACCAGGCAATACGCAACCATTACCTGCGCCAGATATTCAAACGGCCGGTTACCGGCCCAGAAAAGCACGATCATCGGGATGATCACATTCGACAACATCACTTGATAGAACAAGGTGGACGGCTTGTGCGCCGCTACCGGCGTGATCAGGGACATGACCGTTACCATCGCCAATGCGGCGTACCATCCTTCCTCGTCCGGATCGAACACGTAGCCTTCATATCCGTAGATAGGCGCGATGTAGTGCTCATAGCCGTACATCAGCACAAAAAGAATGCATAGATGCAGTACTAACGGAAACAGTCGTTGTCTCATGAGGGTCTGCTTACGGAGAGATGATCTCGCAATAGGTTTGCCGTGCCTGGTCGGTTTCGAAACAGGAGTTATGCCAAAGCAAGGTGAAGTTGCCGTTGAATCTTCGTGTCGCGTCCTTTAATGCTTTCATTATCGGAAGGGTGGATGCCGACAAATCGCCGCCCATATACGCGGTGATCGACCGGTCCATGCATACTAGCGGGCGCTGTTTCAGATTCAGGGCCGTTCGCGAATGCAGATCGAACATGGTGTATTCATGACAGGTGCCGCAACGGAAGCCGGTATGGTCCGCGTAGCCGAGCGTACTGTCGTAGGCGAGCCCGGCCGAATCCCATATGCCGGGAGTCGACGTTATCCAACGCAAGTAGTGCTGTCGTCCACCCATGACCGGCTGGGGTATGCGTTCTTCCTCCAGGATGCGCCTGAGGCGGCCGAGTCCGGATATCAGGGTCGGCATGCTGCGATAGGTGCGATACCCGGGATGAATGCCGATCTCATGCCCGCGTTCCGCGATGCGCCGCATCATTGCCCTGACGGCGGTCTCTGCGATGGCACATTCGCCATCCATGGCGGAATCGGTGATTTCCGGGATGAAGTAGAAGGCCACGGTATTCCCGGCTCTTTCATTCACGTCCATCATCCAGTCCACCGTCGGATAATAAGGATCGTTTTTCCAGTTTCCCTTGCGGCTGGCGAGATAATTTTTCAGCGGCGCCATGGCGCCGGCGAGGGTGCGCTTGCGCAGTGTTTCGGCGGCGGTCCTGCGGAACAAGCGGGGCAAGGATGCGGCACTGGGGTGATATGGATGGTCGACATCACAGGTAACCACGTTTGCATGCTGGCGTGTTTTGCGCTCGAGCTGCGGCCATAGCATCGCTATTGCCGACCATAGAATCTCGACGTATTCGTCGACAATCGGACGGTGCAGGAACCCTTCCCGGTGTGCAAGCGACGCGCTCGCCGGAAATCGATCGTGCGCATCGCGCCGCTCGCAGACCGCCTCCTCATATCGAGACAGCATGAAGAAGGCAGAACCGAAGATATCGAGCTGAAGTTTCGCGTTAACGTCTCCATCGCGGGAGAAGCCGCCGCTGCCGAACAATACCGGCACCGAGGTTTCGCCGGGAGCCAGAAGACAGGCATGCAGGCCATTGTCTTTCACCGTCCATCGACGCAGCGGTCCGATCGGCAGCGATGTCTTCATGAGCCAGCAATCTTTTGCAGCGGCAAAGAAATCATCAGGCAGGCTGAGGCGCTTTCCGGCGGCCTCGATGTGAACTTCCTGCACGGCATCGAACTGAATGCGATGACTCAGGCCGAGAAATTCGCCAAGCAGGACACCGCTTACCCAGGAGCGCTCCTGGCGGCAGTTATCCGGAAAGGTTATCGTGAGCATCACTTTCCTTGGATGACCGACAACATGCATTCCCGCATCAGAAGCAGCCGGGAGCGCGTCTTGGTGATATGAAAATATGCTGTCTGGGTACCGCCGCAGGATCGCCTGACGATTTCGACGCCTTTTATCATCGACCCGACGAAGTCGAACATCTTCAATCCCGCTCTTATGCAGAACTGGATGGCTTCATGAATGAGCAGGATGCCGGCTCCGCTTTGCCGCAGGTCCGGGTCCTCGCCGACCATGTGCACATAGCCGGTTTCATCATCCCAGATCAGGTAGAGCGCCGAGTGGAACCGTCCTGTCTCATCGACGGCGGCGAATATCTTGCGCTTGTCCCTGGCTGCCAGCGCCGCATCGATGCGCTTCACATAGGCGAGGCTGTAAGGGACTGCCAGGCGCTGACGGGAGAATGTCTTCCTGTTCAGCTCGAAGAAGACTTCCACGGGGCAATCGTCGATCACAGTAACAAGCTTTTGCGCTTTTCTCACCTTGTTGCGCATGTTCGAGGAGAATTCCGCAAGCACGTCCAACCCCGACCTTAGCGGGATCGTATAAGTGTAACGCGTGGTTTGATTGAATCCTTCCCAGTAAAAGGGCAGCCAGTTCCGAATCCTGTGGTTCCATGACTGCGAGAAATGGTCAAACCGGGGCAACTGCAGAATCAATGTTTCCATGCATTCCTTTTGCATGCGGAGCATGGCTGCATTGCTTCCCTTGAAAGGGGCAAACCAGGGACCTAAAGCGGGCGTCAATGCCGGCTGACCGACAAGTTTGAGGCCGAACCGCCGCCGCCATGAGTAGGGCAGTGCGGCGACGATATGCCCGCCTTTTTCGACCAAAGCCACATCCCATGCTTTCACGCCGGCAGTCGCATCAAGCCACCAGTCGCGGGAAAACACCGGTATCGAGGTTTCCTCTTTACACAGCATCCGATACTTCTCCTTCGCACTTAACATCGAAGCACCGGATTCGGCGAGTTCTTGGAAATTGGCCTGGGTTCGCAAGTTGCCGATCAAATCCATGAGAATCATCCTTCAAGAATCGAACCAGGCTTGGCTGATTCGCACCAGTTTCGAACTTGAGCTGGTGATGTGAAAATACGGAATCTGCGTCGCCCCGAAGCTGCGGAAAAACCGTTCGATCGGCTCCAGCATCGAACCGGCAAAGTCGAATCGCTTTGTTACCGTGGCGGCATACTGGATCGCATGCCAGAAACAGAAGCTGATGGCACCAGTGTTACGCAATGCCGGATGGGACCCGACCATCAAGCCGTATGCACTCTCTTCGTCCCAGACAATGTATAACCCCGCGTGGTGCCGCCCTTGCGGGTCGACCGCGATAAAGAACTTGCGGCAACCACGTTCGGCGCAAGCCGCATCCAGCCGGCGCACGAACGCGTCCGAGTATGGAACCTCCATCCGCTGGCGCGCA
>JAESFT010000801.1_pt1 | contig 12690 bp, 12 predicted proteins | sample 9269451 | NCBI WGS metagenome assembly JAESFT01 (sample SAMN14502557, study PRJNA617106) | algae metagenome | isolation source: Scytonema hyalinum WJT4-NPBG1 and co-occurring heterotrophs from well... | place: USA: Mojave Desert, Joshua Tree National Park, California | collected 2006-05-25
CTTAGTAAGGATTATGAAGTACTTCCTGAGACTACACAGACGTTTATTTATATCGCTATGATTCGTTTAATGTTAAAACAACTTGCGTGATTAAAATCACTTGTCCACAACTTTTCAGACATCCTCTAAGTCTGTGTATTCATGTTGTAATAGAAATCCAAATCCGTTATCTATTTTATATGCATTATCGATAAGGTTTTCTTCAATTTTATGAAGCTTGGAAATATCCCTTTTTTCGATAGCTTGATTCAAAGTCTTAATAAAATTGTTAGCTTGTATATCACCCTGAATTGCTAATTCTTTAATTTTCGCAATAATGTCATAATACCGTTTCCACATGAAGATGCTCCCGAAAGAACCCCACCCCCTCCTAACCTCCCCGATGCTTTGGGGAGGTTAGGAGGGGGAAAAATAATGTGCAGCTTCATAGAGAATTGGTATAAGATACAGCTATCCAAGTAGCAACTATTGCAGCACGGTATGCCGATCCTCTATAAGCATTAACAGCTTCTGAAATATAGGAACGAGATGTTTTATCTCTTACATTGAGTATAAGTTCGTCTAAGTCTGTTAGTTTAACACTATTCATCTTCTTACCTAATATCTATAAATTTATTTTACTTAATTATTTCCAGTAAATTACTATTTTTATGCCATATCTATTATTGATTCTTTTTATATACAAAAATAAAGTAATTACAAAAATAGTGTTTTATCTTATTTACATTTATTACAGATAGATGATCAATACTAATAATCATCCCTTATTTATTAGAAATGTATAGTTTAAAATAAATTTTGTATTTTAATCTAGTGCGATTAATCTTATACTGACTAGGTTATGCATAGTGTGTAGGGTTATAGATACATCTTTAGCCTTCATGACCTAGTGGAATTACGTCAAATCTATCAGCCTTCAACCTGACAGTGAAGCAGTTGATTAGCCCTCAGTTCTCACCGAGGGCTTTAATATCGTTTCAATTTTCCAGCTGAAAACTAGTAGACCTTAATCCCAGAGAATGCTACCCAACTTATCCCAGGTTTTTGCACCAACGATACCATCTACTTTCAAGTCGTTTTCTTCTTGGAAGTTTCTCACCGCCTCATGTGTTTGGTCTTGAAAGTTTGTAGTGGGTGAATCACTGTCAAGGTAATCTAGAGCAATCAAGATATTCTGTAGCAATTTTACACTACTACCAGTATCACCCTTTTTTAGAACTGGCAATTCTTTACTAGTTGTTGCTGCCATAATTAAAATCCTCCATAAATTGTAGTTTGATCAGCTTAACCACGTTCCAGATACTTTTTAATGCAATGCACAGAACCTAAGTTTTGTGCAAAGGGGTGAAAGTCAGCGAGTTGATGAACCACAAAACCTAATTCTTCCCAAATGCGTTTATTTTCCGCATCGATGGAAGCAAGATCTGCCCAATCACCATGACCGTATGTTGGTAGCCAGACGTCATTTCCATTATACGTATCAATTTGTACTAGGCTGTTATTTGCTGTCGCGAAATACCAAAAACGGGTTTTGCTTGCAGCATCATCGACATAGGTGATTGGTAAAGGGTTGCGAATCACTTCAAATCCCAAGTTTTGCAGATTTTGGGCTATGTCATCGAAAATTTCTGCGATCGCATGCTCGACAGGAGGACGATCAAGAATTCGGTCTGCATAAGTAGGTGACCCTACTAGTAACCGATATTTGCCGTTTGCATCACGTCCTGCGAGAGAAATCAACATATCAATGTGAAATATCGGCTGTTTAGTTCCAGTCCCAGAATATATCACCTCAGTCCATATCTCTCCGTTTACAGAAATTTGACGTACCGTTTCCTGAGGAACAGGTAATTCTGTACCGACGTAAATGATTTGGCGATTTGAGTCAAAGGTTTTCTCATAGAGCTGTTTGACAAACGTATCTACATCAGCACCTTCGGGAACAATTATATTTCCACTATCTTGAATAAGATTTTTGGTATTTTCTGGGTAGTCAGCACCTATGAGAACAAAATCATCCCCAATCAGCACATTTCCACCTTGAAAATAAAGAGGAGACTGAATACTTTGTATATGAGTGGCTTCTGCCACCAACTCTGCAATTGCAGCATCACTCGCTCTTCTAAAAGCGTATGGCTCAACCAAGAAAACCGTTGATGGTTTGGTTGACACATCCTCAACCACAACGTAAGGATCTTCAGCCCATACCAGAAAATTCAAATAGTCAGGTGCTTCCACAATAGTAGAACGTTCAGAAGCATTCGCTGAATCTAGGACTGCTTGTAAATCGCCAGTGACACTCGGATGACTCAGGATAGTAAACTGAGTCGTTGCGGGCAATTGGCGAATCAAATCCTCATAAACTTGCTTATAACTATACTCTCCATTAGCATACGCTGGATAAGTCAGAAGAATGTGTTTAATCTGACCATGAGCAGAGGAGATAATCCTTGGTTCACGAGGTCCAGGCTTGAGAATCCTTGCTTGTAGTTCCCTCGTTAGCGTTGGGCTAGCAGCAAGTTCAGCAAAGTTTGGCTCTGGTTTGTTGCGACGAGCTAAACTTGCTGGTAATGGCAAAGCATTCTGCCGTATTTGATTGTTTGTAGTCATAATATTTTTACCAAGAAAGTGACAATTTCAGTTTCTTCAATGAATTAACGAGTGTCGATACAGATAAGTTCTAAAAAGTTCTGGCATTCGCAGTGTTCATTTTTCTTCGCCTCATCTGTATTCTTAATAAATATCAGTTAAATTATCTTATGCACTTTCAATTCAATAGATTCAAAAGTTTTGTCGCTGGGTAGCGATCGCCTACTGGCACTGTTCGTTGCCCAATCGCCCATCTAAACCTCCGGGGTACTCCCGCTACACCCGTAAAGGTTAGCGGTTCAGGGGATAGGAGGGCGCTTATTTGTGTGGTTCGATGCCACCAAGTCTAGCAATATCAAGGGTTTTAGGGCATAATTGAGGAGATCGAGTCAGTAGTCTCCCGTTAGAGTCGAAGACCGGAAAACTTTCATCCCAAACTAACGGACTGAACCTTGACAAACATTGTGTATAGGGTTCCAGGGAGGAGAAAAGTTCAACGACTTTCCCGTTTTCTGGGTAAAACACTTTACGGATAAAGGATTGAGCATTTAGATACCTACTTGTTCGCTCACAACGGTAAGGACGTATCGTTGCTGGCTGTGGAGGATACTGGGGGGCGCAGTCCTGTGAATCAGCAAATTCTAATCGCGTTAGCGCAGCGGTGCGTAGCACGGTTAGATGCTCCCTGCACCCTGCGCTTGCAGTTAGCGGTGAGAGTCGTCACAAACGCTTAGATTCCCGACTTCTTAAAGAAGTCGGGAATCTTGTTGTTGACGTACCCGAAGGCAGCCCTACGGGCTTATGATTTAGGATTGCTATAGGGGACTACGCTGTGTTTCCATCACCAATGACTAATTACTTATAGGTAATCTACCCTACGGGAACACCTAGCGGCGAACGAGGGTGACAGGAATAGCATTTACCGTCTGGCTGCAACTATCGCTATTTGCATGATCTCAATAGTGCTTTGACACCAAAAAGCAAAAGATTATTGCGGCTCAATGTGCTGACGAGGAGCAACACCGGGATTAACGATTTCTGCCACTTCTTCTTCCGACAGACTGTCGAGTTGAGTTTGCAATTCTTCGGCAGTGAAGTTATAACCACTGTCTTGAGCAATTTTCACCCAGTCATGGGTATCGGTTGCGGCTTTGAGCTTTTGTTTTAATTCTTGGTCTTTTTTCGCATCTGCTAAAAATTCAGTGACACCTGCTTGAGACATAACTGTTATTCTCCTTTTCATTGAGCCTGTTGAGTTTGCGATTTGAGAGGCGGAGGGTTTGAGGCACTGCTATCATCCGAAGGATGCTATCACTTGGCGGGAGTGGGTAGGATTAGAGCAACTTGCTTTTCTCTTGGCTTGCGGTTCGTGTTCAGTTGAGCAATTGTATGTTGTGCTTCCTTACCTTGAAAAAATCACCGCTTGTAATGGCACCGTTGCAACTTCAGCCGCATTTGTCTTCGATTTGTCGTCATGCTGGCTGAAGTCGCTGTCAACGCTTCTATTGATAGACTAGCGGCTTTTGAAGCGCTATAGCTTCCTCTCACAGGCAGATTCACAACGAAGTGCCCGCCTTCGGCGATCGCAACTTTTTCTGCAAGAGGTGCCATAAATTTATTACCTTTGCTAAACACTAATTTCGCTCCTAGGTTGAACCTAGGAGCAAGGTTGGGATTTTCTACCTCCCTAGAAAGTTATTAAGAATTAGCAGCTGTTGCTCAAGAATTTTCGTTTCTTCAGGTGTTTCTCATGCCAAATCAAAAAGCAAGATTTCTCCACCAATGTTGGTGGTAATTTCCAGTTGCTCTTCGCCACTGATTTGCACCCCATCACCTGCTCTGAGCTCCTCACCATTCAGGTTTACGATACCTTGAGCTATTTGCAACCAAGCATAACGATTGGGTTTGACGTGATAATTTATAACGTCACCAGGTTGTAAAACAGATGTGTATAAATCCACATCTTGATGAATTGTTATAGCACCATCACGCCCATCTTTGGCACCAATTAAACGTAGTTTTCCATGCCTTTCTTCAAGTGAAAAAGCTTTTTGGTCATACCTTGGTTGCAATCCTTGTTTGTCAGGAAGAATCCAAATTTGCAGAAAGTGGACTGGCTCAGTATCAGAATGATTGTATTCGCTGTGCATGATACCAGTACCAGCGCTCATGATTTGCGCTTCACCAGGACGTATGACTGAACCAGTTCCCAAGCTGTCTTTATGTTCTATTGCTCCTTCCAATACATAGGTGAAAATTTCCATATCACGGTGTCCATGTGTCCCAAAACCAGCGCCGGGAACAACACGATCATCGTTAATCACTCGTAGAGCGCGAAATCCCATGCGGTTTGGATCCTGAAAACCACCAAAGGAAAATGTGTGGTAACTATCGAGCCAGCCTATCTTGGTACGACCGCGTGCATTTCTATCATGAATTAGGTGAGTTTTGGTATTGGAAGCCATAGATTTTCCCTCGATTTTGATGGTTTATTGCAGCAAAAACATTAAGCACCTTTATTCCCTACCAGTCATTGATTCTGGTTACAGCAGCCAGAACAAACTTTCTCTTTGGTAGCAATAGTGCAGGAATGATAATTTTGGAGTTGCTTGAAAACTAATAAATTTTGTGAAGAAATACTCAATGTAGGTATGGTTGAATACCAGGTTACAACGGCTATGTTTACAAAATCACTAAACAAACTTTTTCTTTATATTTATCTCATTGCACCTGCTTTTCAACTATCTCAATCTTAAAATATATACATATAAAATGAAAAGTACGCACTTGAAAGTGCGGTACTTACCAAAAGGATACTGCTATGTGATTTCCTTATCGCTCAACAATGACCATGACTTTAGGTTGGATTGAGCGTAACAGAAAATCAATAGATAAGCTGGGTTGAAGAACAAAACCCAGCCTATAATATATGACTAATAGCTATTAGGTATTAGCAACAACAGACTTATCTGACAGCAGGTTGTCTAACAACAGCTTGCTCTTCAGTTTTAATATTGGCTGCATTACCATTTCCATTTTGGGTGACAGCGGCTTGCAGGTGAGCTTCTAGGAACCACAGTCGCTTGTCAATGGTGCGAGACACTTCGGTGTAAAGGTCAGCGGTATCAGCATCGCCTAGGTCAGTCGTTTTGTCAATGGCTTCCCGCAACTGCTTTGCATAGGGTGCAAAACGGTCTGCCAAAGCTGTGACATGCTCCATACCCATTAAAATATCAGTAGGATATTCTGGCACGAATGAATTTGCAGCAGCCATACGAACTGTGCCACAAGCATAACCACCCAAGGCGGTGATGCGCTCAGCAAACATATCAATGTACTCTTCTAACTCAGCTGCAATTTCATCAAACAATTCGTGCAACTGGTAGAAGTCGGTGCCTTTAACGTTCCAGTGCGCTTGCTTGGCTTGGCTTTTCAGATCCGATGTTGCGGCTAGAGTTTGGTTGAGAATTCCAGCAATCTGCTTGCGCGCCTCGGCAGGAATGTCAATGCGGGTCGGGTACAGACGTGTTGATAGGTTATTGTCGCTCATGGTTCTGTCTCTGTGATCGGCGTGACAAGACCAGTCTACAAATAGTCCTATACTGTCGGAAACCCTCTACCGACAGATGGAGTTTTCACTTAAAGAATTATAACTTTTATTAATCAATTTGTTGTTGCTTCCGCTTCAGACGTGATGGTTCTTTATGGCACTGGATGTACCACTGTAAAGACGCTCGCGAATCACGTCATTTTGCAAAAATTCGTGGGGGAATCCAAGCTCTATCTGACTTCATATAAGCGTTGCAGATTTTCTGGAATCAGCATTTCATTCCCAATCCTAAAGATTTTCAGTATCCAGTATTGAAATTATTCAACATATATTCACGGCAAAAGAATGGTAACTTATTTACCACTGACGGTTAGCCATAATTAATAATTCTGCAGCTTCACTATCCAAGGGTGGAGAGAAAAAATATCCCTGAGCATATTCACATTTTAAATATTGAAGTAATGCCAGTTGCTCTACTGTTTCAACTCCTTCTGCTGTCACACTTATACCAAGTTTGTGTGCTAGAGTGACGATCGCCTCAGTAATTTCTGAATCTACTGACAAAGCACCCATGCCACTGATAAACGAACGGTCAATCTTCAACATACTAATAGGAAATTGGTGGAGACGACCTAATGAGGAATAGCCTGTTCCAAAATCATCAATTGATAGCCCAATTCCAAGTTCCTGCAGTTGTGAAAGTACAGCAGCCGCCTCATTTCCATTTTCCATGATCACGCTTTCAGTAATCTCTAGCATTAAGCGATCGGCGCTTAGACTTGTTTTCCTCAAAATGTCTACAATTTGCAGCACCAAATTAGGTTGCAAAAACTGCTTGACAGAGAGATTAACACTGATTTTCCCAGGCGCGTGATCACCAAATCGCATCTGCCAAGCTTGTAGTTGGCGGCAAGCCTCGTGTAGCACCCAATAGCCAAGTGCAACAATCAGTCCTGTTTCTTCTGCTATGGGTATGAACTCGGCTGGATTCACAATACCCCGTTCTGGATGCTGCCAGCGCACTAAAGCCTCAAACCCAGCTATCCGACCAGTATTAAGTGCCACAATTGGTTGGTAATACACGCGAAACTCTTGGCGCTCAAGGGCGTGGCGCAGATCTGTCTCCAACTGCAATCTAGCTACGGCTTGAGTATACATATTGGGATTGAATATCTCGCAACGTGCCTTACCCGAGGACTTAGCATGGTACATCGCTGTGTCCGCGTCGCGCAGCAAATCTTCTGGTCGATCATACCCAGTTGTACTTAGGGCGATGCCAATACTTACGCTAGTAAAAACTTCTTGCCCTTGGAGAATAAACGGCAACGACAGAACCTCTTGAATCCTGTTAGCAACGTAGAGGACATCACTGACATCCTGAAGCTTCTGTAGCAAAATTGTAAACTCGTCTCCTCCAAGTCGAGCCGCTGTGTCTGAGTGACGTAGACAGGTTTTAATCTGGTTGGCGATCGCGCATAACAATTCGTCGCCCACAAGATGTCCAAGGCTGTCATTGATCACTTTAAAGCGATCCAAGTCCAAAAATAGGACTGCGAACAGCTGATGATTCTCCTGGGATTGAGCCTCATCAAGTGCTTGCTTGAGGCGGTTCATAAAAAATGCTCTGTTGGGTAAACCCGTCAAGGCATCGTGAAGGGCAGCGTGCAGTAATTGCTCTTCTACCTGCTGGCGAACGGCAATTTCTTTTTCTAGCTCAAGTTTGGCAACCTCAGCCACCTTCGCTCGTAACAGAGCCTTCTCTGCTTGTTTACGCTCAGTGATGTCCCGAATGATAACTTGCGTTGCCCCTTTGCTGCGATAAGTCACGGGTATTCCTGTGATCTCCACATCAATAACCTCACCGTCAAGCCGAACCAACTTTCCCTCGTTGACAGCAGGTTGGTTTGCTTTCACCTGAAGAAGCCTCAGCTGCACCTCTGAGTTTTGCTGCTCATTTAAATAGATGAAATTCTCTATTGATTGACCGATCAGTTCTTCTGGATTTGCTGCACCAAACAGTTTGACACCAGTCGTATTTATGTAGTCTAATTTCCCTCTACTATAAACAGCGATAGATTCCGGAGAAAGTTCTATCAGGCGGCGATAGCGTTCTTCACTTTCTCTAAGCGCTGCTTCTGATTGGTGGCGCTGTATCATCGTCTCTTCTAAAGCTGCCAGATTCCGCCGTAACTCCAGTTGTGCGATCACCTGTCGTCCTAGAATCCGTAAAGCTTCTTGTTGTGCAGCACTCAAATTTCGTGGTACGTAATCAATGACGCATAAGCTGCCTAACGCTAGGTTCTCTGGGGTAATCAGCGGAATACCAGCATAAAACCGAATCTTAGGCTCTGAAGTTACCAAAGGATTGTGGCAGAAGCGAGCATCCTGGCAAGCATCCCCAACGATAAACAGGTGAGGCTGTAGAATTGTGTAGGCACAAAAGGCTACATCCCGGGGGGTTTCTGATGCGTTTAAACCGACTTTTGATTTGAACCATTGTCGGTTAGTATCAACCAGGCTGATGAGCGCCGTTGGCGTGCTGCAAATATGTGCAGCTAAGCGGGTAAGATCATCATATGCTTCTTCCGCAGAGGTATCGAGAATCTTGTACTGATGTAGCGCCTTAATCCTGGCCGCTTCATTACTTGGCAGTGGGAAGCTCACTATCTTAATTATTTCGGTTTTAGCTTAATGGACACTAGACAATTTTTTTAAATTAGGTAATACTAACTGAGATCCTGCAGCCAGCTAAACAAGAATTACCCATGTGCATAAAGCATCTGTTTGAATTAGTAAAAAAGCTGTGTTGTTTATCTCTAATTTCTTCATAATTGATTACCCTGCTCATGCAAGTTATAAAAATCTAAGAAATAGAAACGCCTAGTGGCTACCTCATTCCTGGAGCTTCATAGATTCTTGTTCTAAACATTACAGAAAGTACAAAAAACTCGTCTCAGTAATTTTCTCTCCAGGCTTAAAAATGGAAATGAAAACAAGGGGATAAATATCTTCCCGATTTAGAAGTAAAGTATATACATTTATACACGTTCCAAAAAAAAGATCAGGAACATTGATCTACAGTGACAGATTAGTGCCGTCGTAAAAAATAGTTGTCAGTCATCAAAAAGCTGAGTGTGGTTGAAAGCTAAGGGAGATGCTCCTAGCTCCTGTTTCTCATGTGTCTCAAGGGCATTGAGCCTTTGAATTCTGCATACTACGGAAATAGAGGCTCTTAAATCAGTTATCAGTCCTGAGTCCTGAGTCCTGAGTCAGTCAGGCGGGCGCTTTGGGGGATGCGCTCACCGCCACCAACGCCTATGCCTACGGCACGTCTGACGACGAACGGTGCTCTTGGTGTGGTGTTTCCCCCAAGGATTTAACTCGACACTGCGGCTGGTACTGTTCACTGTTAAAGCTTATCTTATATAGATTTCACCTTTTTACTTCTCTGTTTTAACCAAACAGGGGAAGAGATATCCCCGCGATTGCCTCCCTTCTGCCCCTTGGGCAATCGCCTCCCTTCTGCGCTGCGCGCGATTGCCTCCCTTCTGCCCCTTGGGCAATCGCATGATTGCGGGCACTCTGTGCCAATGCCCTTTGGGCACGCACTCGCGAACGCACATCCTCATATCCGCGTTGATTCGGCGACTTGCGCTTGGAGACAGCAGGCTCACTTTTTTCCGTTTTACCAACTTTTGGTGATTGGGGATCGGGTAAGGTATGAGCGTGCAGATATATGACGAAACTCGACGCAACAAAGGTTAGCGTTACCGCCAGTATGCCTGATTCTTATCGTTTTACCAAGATTCGGTTAAAAGTTGGTATTTACAAAATATCTTTCCTGCTTTAGACGTGTGTTCTACTTTTAAGCCCTAACGTGTAATGCCGTATCACTTATAAATCGAAACGATAGCTGACTATAAACTTTATTACGGAACCTGTACTAAAAACCATATGGTTTTTATCGTGGTATTAGCCATAGAACTAGCGAGGCTGTCACTAGGGGCAAACTAAACCGTATAGTTAAATGTCGGTGGAATCATAAGCTTGCCGTAATGGCAAGCTTATGATTCCATTTTTGGTTGACGGCAAGATTATGGTTCCAATTTTTCCAAAAAACAATAATCCTTGGTTCGCGAACATAATTCGCGAACCACTTTCTCTTTTCCACATCCCATCAAAAGTCAGATCTGTCTCAGATTTACACGCCCGCGTTTATCAACTTTCTGCTTGAATTGCTGTACTTTAGACTACTTTTAGTATTTCTTCAAATGGCATAAATAAACAGCAGCCTTTATTCTAATTTTGCTAGATCTTTGTTAATAAAGTTTACAATCGCTTAACGAAAGGAAATAGTTCTTATGGTAGTTGTACATGAGAATAATGCACCACATCACGTTGTAATCATTGGTGGAGGCTTTGGTGGACTGTATACAGCAAAGACTCTTGCCAAAGCGAATGTCAATGTTACTCTCATCGATAAACGTAACTTTCATTTATTTCAGCCGCTTTTATATCAAGTTGCGACAGGTACGCTATCACCTGCTGATATCTCCTCACCATTACGAGCTGTATTCAGGAAAAGCAAGAATACAAAAGTGTTGTTGGGAGAAGTAAATGATATTGATCCAGAAAGCAAAGAAGTTATTCTGCGTGATAGAACAATACCCTACGATACATTAGTTGTTGCTACAGGTGCTAACCATTCCTATTATGGTCACGATAACTGGAGACCATTGGCTCCAGGCTTGAAAATTGTTGAAGACGCCATAGAAATACGTCGCCGGATATTTTCGGCATTTGAAGCAGCAGAAAAAGAAACTGATGCCGAACTACGCCGTGCTTGGTTGACTTTTGTGATTGTCGGAGCGGGTCCCACTGGTGTAGAGTTAGCAGGTGCGATCTCAGAATTGGCATACAAAACTCTCAACGAAGATTTCCGCAACATCGACACCTCAGAAACTAAGATTTTATTATTGCAAGGTGGCGATCGCATCCTCCCTCATATGGCACCACAGTTATCAGAAGTAGCAAAAGTATCTTTGCAAAAGTTGGGTGTGGATACCCAAACTAATACCAGAGTGACAAATATTGAAAATGATATCGTTACTTTCAAGCAAGGTGATCAAGTTCAAGAAATTGCCTCAAAAACTATATTATGGGCAGCAGGTGTGAAAGGTTCCTCTTTGGGGCAAGTTTTAGCAAACCGCACAGGTGTAGAGTGCGATCGCTCCGGACGTGTGATTGTAGAACCAGACTTGACGATTAAGGGTTATAAAAACATCTTTGTCATCGGAGATTTAGGCAACTTCTCTCATCAAGATGGAAAACCCTTACCTGGTGTTGCACCCGTAGCCAAACAAGAAGGAGAGTATGTAGCTAAACTCATTAAAAAACGCCTTCAAGGTCAAACACTACCACAATTTCGTTACAATGACGTAGGTAGTTTGGCGATGATTGGCAAAAATTTAGCTGTTGTAGATTTAAGCTTTATCAAACTCCAAGGTTTCCTTGCTTGGATATTTTGGTTAGTCGTTCATATCTACTTCTTAATTGAGTTCGATACTAAATTACTAGTAGTATTTCAGTGGGCATGGAATTATCTCACTCGTAGTCGTCGCTCTAGATTGATTACAGGTCGAGAAGCTTTTGAAGAAGCGAAAACTGTTACCAACGATGTTCCTTCGACCACTATCAAAGTGCAAAAAGCTTACAAGGTAGGAGTCTGAAAAGATGGATAATTCACTAAAAATCTATACAAACTATTTTCATGTATAGGCTTTTTCTACTAATTTTACTATGTAACAGAACTATAAACCCTATCCCCTAATTTTGGCTAGGACAAGGAGAAGCGGTAGGTTGAGATGATGGGGTAGCAACAGGTGCATGAGCAACAAAATAGATTTGACCATCGGGGTTTGTACTATACCTTGCGCTTCAACAATTAAAGGGATTATTTTGTTTTTCTTGTTGTTCCTTTCAACTTTATTGCTGTGTTCCTGCTCATGCTCCTCCTTGTTTTTTTGTTCAGTAGCTCATGTCTTAATTAAATTAGTCGACAAACTGCCAAAAGTTTTACCTGAAGCCCTTTGTGCTGTTAATAAAATTCAGGACGAGTGGTTACACCCATTTCGGGATATTAAGTACAGATATCGTGTCGATGATTGGAAAGTTTTAGTTTTCTATCTCTTACATATACCAACATCTCAACGTTTCATTCTCTTGCAAGATATGCTGAAAGTATTCATTACTCGTGATTGTGAGCGGCGTCACTACCAACCTTGGTGTTTTACCAACATTGGGTCAAAAGTTGGTATTTGAGTTCTAACTGTTTTAGTTAGTAACTATGTACTAAAATGTGTCTGCTTGTAGCCTTCCCCTGTTTGGTTAAAACAGACAAGTAAAAAGGTGAAACCTATATAGGATTAACCCAAGTTGCTAGTTATTTGAGAAGGCGATCGCAAAGATAATAAAATCCCCTCCAGTAAGAAAAACGGAGGGGAATTATGTTAAATGAAACAATTGCTGTCTATGCTATCATTGACGACTTG